>Ga0307507_10004142_pt1 | contig 26332 bp, 33 predicted proteins | sample 7_EM_MG_FD_207223 | JGI IMG/M metagenome (GOLD analysis project Ga0307507, IMG submission 207223) | Populus trichocarpa ectomycorrhiza microbial communities from riparian zone in the Pacific Northwest, United States - 7_EM | ecosystem: Host-associated > Plants > Roots > Unclassified | place...
CTTAATACCTTGAGAACCCCGAACTCGAAGCACCGCGCACGTATAGTGGGTGAAAGTGTGTTAAGGTTTTTAAAGTGTGTGTGTGTGTTGTTTAGGTGTGGTTCACGCACCTGTTCAGTCCACGTGTTGCACGCTCCCCTCTTTCCGCGTGCACCGGTCTTCTCATCACTCGGATAGACAGTCCAGAGAGAACAGGATAGTCTGATGGGAAATGAATAATAGTAGTGTTTTCATCAAAATGAATGCATAAACAACGCTCCTGCATAGCACCAACAGAAAGTAAGTTAATAGGAGCAGAGGGAGCATGAAGACAGTCGCGAAGGACAAGGACGACAGATTGAGAACTGCACTGCACATGGAACTTAACATCACCCTTAGCGAGGGTCTCTAGAATACCACAATTAGCGGTCTTGACTGGTGTAGCAAGAGACATGTGGTAGGTCCAGAATAAGGAATGATCCTGGATGATATGATTCATACAGCCTGAGTCGAGGATGGAGTTATAGAGGGATGAAACGGTCGACAGGCAAACAGGATGGGGCTCAGTAATTGATGAGAGAGCCATAGGGATCACACCTGTTCTATACGAATCAAAATAAACGTTGTTGTTCACTGGAGAAGTAAGTGTATGTGGTACAGAAGGAGTAGTACCAAAGGCAGCAAGGGGGGGAGTGACCATCTCATCTACCACAACTGGCGATGGGGAAGAATGCTGGTCCAAAGAGACAGCACCCCCATCAGCACCAGAGGCCATATTGACTTCTGCAATATATGCTCGGGCTGACAATTTAGTCTGATCCATAAAAACACCTTCTTGTCCACCCCCAGGCTTGTGCGCATCTGAAGTATGTCCTGTTTGACAACATATGGTGCAAAAATTGGTGGAGTGTGGTGGGTGAACCTGGGAATTATGGTTGGTGGAGGGGGGTGTAGGGGTAGTAGTGTTGTCCTTGGTAGGAGGAGTTGCAGAGGAGGTATTGGAAGGAATGTGGTGCAAGCAAGGAGGTTGAAAATATGTATGATTTAGGTCGACATTCATAATGTGTTCAACAATGGATTCAAATGGTGGGAGTTGTTCTGCTGTGTGGGCAGTACTAAGGCTGAAAAGGACTGATTCACGAATGATATCAAACATGGACCCAAAGGGGAGGTGCTTGACAAAATGCCAGAGAGAATCTGTGTGGTCAAACAGATGCCCAGCAGATGTCAAGCAGTTGAGCGCAGACCTCCAGCGAGAGATGTAGTCACTGATATGGGAGGGAGCACAATGTAAAGCTATGAGCTCATCCCTAATGACAGCAGCAGAATTAAAATCCATGCCACTGAAAAGACGAACGAGTTCTTGGTAGACAGAGTGCGCAGTACAACGTTGAGGTTGAGAGGAACCAGTGCCAGGAAGCTGTGTGCGTACAGAGGGTGACAGGCATGAGACGAGAAGATGGAGGACCTGTGCATCCCTGGTCCACCAAAGATTCCACGTGTGAAGTTCATCAGGCAAGGAATTCTGATTAACAACAGGTGGATGTGCAGGCACTGATCCTGGATCGAAACCCCATTGGGAATCATAGTGTTCTGTAATATGGCCAAAAAGGTTCATGGACATGACAGCTGTCATTAACACTTCAGACCAAGGACACCAATCTGACCTTCCTGTGAGAACGGGTATGTATGTAGGAGTGGAAGGGATAGACAGTTCTTTTATAGTAGGTAAATAGGAAGAGAAGGGATATCATTGAATAGAAAAAGGTGTAGGTGATAAAAGATTATGTTGGTTTGGGTTGGTATTATTGACGTTGGTGTGATATACTGGGGGACTGGTCGGAAGATTCAGATAGGTAGAGGAAAAAGGTATCTGAGTATCATGAACAGGACAGTATTGGTTATTGTGAGAAGGAAAACAGTTGGTATTGTAAAAAAGACGGTTTTTGATGTTGTTTGAATAAAATTGACGGTGTTCATTGTTTTGGAAAGAATGGTATTGTTGTTGTTGTTCTAATCGTGCAGATGAAGGAATTGTAGGTAATGGACGGGAAGATGGTGCAGCAGTGGTTGGCGCTGAAAAACGTTTTCAGATGGTTGTATGCGTTGTGACATGACACCTGTAAAATCCATCAGACGTGTATTATTGAGGTTGTCTGTATGATTATGTGCTTGGGAGGTTGATTGTCGATCCATTAACTGTGGTATATGCATCACGTTAAGAGGCATGTAAGCGTGTGGGTGCATATATGTGCGGTATGTGTGTCATGTTGGTGTGTAAGGACAGTATATCACCTCTCCCTGGGCAGGTAGACCTATAATCACAAAAAAAAAAAAATATAGAAATTGAGTTGCCGTTGTTTTCCCTGACAACACCAGCTCTAGGTGGGGCCCATAACCTGTGAATCTAGACGCGGTGTGCAGCCTCAGTGTCAGGGAATGCATGGAGTGACAACTATAGTATTACCTAGACGCAGTGCACACTAGATACTGATAAGTATGTAGGTGAGGAATAGAGGAAAGGGGATACATATGCCTCAGTGTCAGGGAACACGTGGAGTGACAACTGAGGAAAGAGAGAGAGAAAGAAGTATCTATATACTGGAGTGATTGATCATGTGACTGTAGTCATGACTATAGTAGTAGAGGGATGGATACTGCTAACAGCCTTTGTTTGTTTCCTCTTCCCTTCTCCCCACTATACTTGCATGAGCCATGTGTCCACCCTGGAACCCTGCACTTAATACCTGGAATGCCTACACATATAAGATGATACTGTATAACCTGTAAGTTCTCTATTGCTGGTAGATGTAGCTACTGCAAACACATTCACCAATGAACTTTCGCTTGGCAACATTCCTGTGGCACACTTTGGCCTAGGTTTCCATGAGCACTTCTCTTGCCACCTTATTTTCCTTATTCTCCTTGCATGCTCTACTGGGTTTGTGCCTTTTGAAGTAGTTTGCAAGTCCTACTGTGCCCAATTGGACCACTGTCTTGCAATGAGGACATATCACAGTTCCATCTTCCCTTATGCTGGCTTCAGTCTAGGTCAAGTTTTATTAGTTCTATCATTTCTTTTGGGCAAACAATCTTATCTTTCAATGTAACATACTAGTTCTTTGATGTCTGGAGGCTTCTCCATCAAAAATCTTGATGTTTGGCATTGGTGTGAATGTGTGGGAAGCTGTTTCCAGGCTGTTTGGACCAAAAAATATGGGAGGTCAAATTTTTTTTAATGGCCTGTTGGCCAGACTAACTACATCAGCAAAATGGCAAAATAGTTTCCAGGTTTCCATGGTTTCTTGCCTCAAAAGGCAATTTGTATAGAAATCATATGATTTGTTGTAGTCTTTCAGAACATTTTGATTACCAGATTTCCAGAAAAAGGGACATAGGTTTCCACATTTCTTTGTTTCCTGTTTTTTTTTCTGGTTTTGAGGGGTTTCTCAGGTGTAGAAACCCATGGAAACTAAAATGCCAAAGAACTGATGTAACCATCCCTATATGGCATTTCCAAATCCAGAACCCCCCTTGGTAGAAACACTCTCAAATTTGAACACTTGAAATTGTGTCATAGATATCATGAAATAGCAGAATATGTGTCAAGGTATCAGAAAAAAATGCAATATCTTCTTGTACAATCTGAATGAATTCAACTGTGTCAGAGAAATATTGAAGATACAAGAGGGATATAATTAATCAAACTCTATCTGGGAGTTGAACCCAGCTTTTCCCACATGCACAGAATAGATATGGATATGACAGACATGATATACAGTGTACTAACCAATTTACTAACAAAGATTAATTCCTACACTTGCTAAAGATACACTTGTAAGAATTTTGGGACAATCAAAGACTTAGAATACTCTTTACAGTCAGGGAGCTGAGTCCTCCAATGGAGATGTTGACTTTGTCATATAATACAAAGTACAAAAGTCCTCTCTTTATGATTATTTAGAGCAAGTTTGAGTCAGGAGTACTATATGTAGACAAAACTATCTTTTGGAAAGTCCTGACATCTTCCTGGGGCTCAAACACAGTTTTGCCTGCACATTTAGAGATAAGCATCATGAAAAATTTGTGTACTAACCAATATGGCAGCAAAGAGCTTAGGGGTTGAATGAGGTACTTGTGCCTAGAAAATTTGGAGGACTGAAATTTAAGGGTAGCAGACTCAAGAGAGGTGGGGATTGTGAATTCAATACTCCTGCCATTTTCCATCCTACAAGCTGTACCCTGACATTGAATATTTAACCTTATTATTATGAGTTGAGAATACTGTGGTATTTCAACCAACTGTTTGGCTGATGTGACGTGTGACGGCCTCGAACAGATGGGGGGGGGTGTTCGAAATCGGGATGACCATGTGACATAGCAACAAAATTGTTCGGCCAGCGACAAGTGTTCATTGACATGGCGTCTGGCAGCAACCTTCTTGCCTCCTCCACAACCTCTCATCCAGCATGACTCTCTTCACTGATTAAAGTTCTAGATTCCTATAATTCAACATCTACTTCCCATTTGGACACATTTTCATCTCGGTGAGGTCTCGCGGATTCTCCATTTCACAGCAATTGAATGAAGGTGTTTTAGAAGTGATCTCATGGCCTGAATCATGAAATTAAGGAAACTGGACTGGTGGATCACAATGCAAAGAGGTTGGTGTGTTGCCTGGCTGGTTTTTCAATGTTTACTGACCAACATATTAAGTAGATCCATGCTTGGGTTCATGGCCTCTTGTGCACTTGTATAGTGGGGAGTGGTGGTGTGTCCATCAGGATGGGGGAGGAGGTGAGGATTAGGGGATGGTATTAGTTTCGTAATAGGTGTATGCCGCGCAGCGGACAATTTTTTTTTGGAGAGACTTTCCTTTTTAGGGAAAAATGTCACCCTATTCAACCTTCCAAGTGACCCGTGACAAGTGCCAGATCTGTTCAGTTCATAGGCCGATGTGATGAGTGACCAAACAGTCGGTCAAAATACCACAGTAACTTCAATTATGAAGTTATAAGTTAACTTGATCAATTGTTCTCAGTATCTATGTTAGCAGCAGGATAAATTTACCCTCATGTGCATATCCTTTGTTTCTTTGAATTTCCTGATGCTATTAAATAAAACCACCAAGCATAGGGGTACAAAAAGCAACATTGACTGTCAACCAGATTCTCTGTTCAGGAGTTGAATCCAGCTTCCTGCACTGACGTGAGTACAACAAGTGCATGTACTATAACCCATGCACAAAAAAAGAATATACCATTGATACCCGCTCGTGGTACATATCCAAGAATTTTAAAACGTGAGTGACTCACTAATTATAAGCGCTCAAAATATATATCATCTGTTCAGCAGCTCTGAGTACGTGTATTTGATTGCGACGCGTCGCGACTTACTATCACGTGACAATAGAAAACTTTTCTTTTTCGTCGTCTTACTCTCATTGTATTCAGTATTATCACCATGACAAAGCACCCTCGAAAACGACAGAAGACACAAGCGTCATTGCCGCTTGGTGACAGCGACAATGCAAGATTAGAGATGCTCCTCGACGACGAGAGCAAGGACGATGAGGAGAGGAGGTTAGAGAGTATGCTATTTGGTGTCAAGTACGTTCCTAGGGGGAAGGGAAAAGGCAAGGAACCCGACGATAGCGAAGAAGGTGAAGATGCTTTGGATCTTGGTGGGCGGGGGATGGACCATCTTCTCGACAACGATGTATGATTTTTCTGCCGTTCGAGTATTGGGCTGACTAACGGTTGCTTTTCTAGTTGTTTTTTGTCGACGATGGCGGCGATGAGCAGCCAATTATGCCTTCTGTAGATAGCGACGGCGACGAGGACCAGTCCGAGGACGAAGACAACTCCGCATCGTCAAGCTCTGATTCACAGGCATCCACATCCCAACCCTCCCTAGTTAACCTCACCTCCAAATCGAAACGGAAGCCGCCAGCATGGACAGATCCGACAGACATCAACCCCAACAGCGGCGTCTCCTTGCTCTCGGGCCCCACGCGCCTGCGCAAGCTCCGCCAGGGACCAGACGAAGACACCATCACTGGACGGGAGTATGAAACACGGCTGAGGCAGCAGTTTGAGCGCATCAACCCCGAACCGGCGTGGGCGAAGAAAGCGAGGAAGATCAGGCGCGGAGACGTTGACGGTTCTGACGACGAGGAGGCGAATGATATCTTTTCGTCTACCTCAGGAATTCTCAAGAAAAAGGACACAGGAAACGTCGTGCTGAAACAAGGCCAGCTATCTATTGAACGTCTGCGCGATGCGAACCAGGCTGCGCAGGGCTCGGGCAATGGGGAAGTGAGAGTTTTGGCTTTCCACCCTAGTCCAGCCGTGCCTATCTTGTGCGTGGCTTCTGCTGATCGTCGAGTGCGGTTGTTCAACGCAAGTACCCCCTTCTTTGTCGTATACATGCGCCTTACACACCGTCACTCAGGTCGATGGCCATCTCAACCCCCTACTAACAACCCTTCATCTCCCCAACCTTCCTCTAACATCCCCAACCTCCGCTTTATTCCACCCCAGAGGCACCTCCATCCTCCTCTCCGGCCCACGCCCCTTCTTCTACACCTACGACCTCCAAACTGGCACGAGCGCCCACCACGCACGGGGTCTTTGGGGAACCACGTTCGGGAGCATCTCCGATAACACAACATCCGTCTCGTCCAGAAGGAAACGCGACTCCGGTGCTACTGTGAATAAGGGAGAAGCGATGTCGCTGACGGCATTTAGTCCTTCTGGGGAGTTGTTAGCCGTTGCAGGGCGCAACGGGTACATTCACCTTGTGGACTGGAAGAGTGGGGCTGGGCAGGTGATTGATAGCTTGAAATGCGCTTCTTCTGGTGGGGATGGTGGGATCCACGGGATGTGGTGGAATGCTGATTCAGATGATCATCTCACGGTACTAACGGGAGATGCAGAGGTGTACTTGTGGGATGTGGGTCAACGACGGTGTGTTAGACGGTGGAAAGATGAGGGAGGATTCCGGGGTGCTGGGAGGGCTCTGGCGGGGACTACCGCTGGAAATGGGTACTTGGCTGTTGGGTTCGTATTGCGTCCTTGATATCACTTTTAACTTTCGAAAGTTCACCTTTTTTTTTTAGGTCGAACACGGGTTTCGTGAACCTGTACGACTCGGACTCATTCTCGTCCGACAGCTTTAACTTGAATGCGAATCCTAAACCGGTGAAGACCATAGGAAACCTGACAACTGCCATTTCAACGCTGCGATTCAACCACGACGCACAGATTCTTGCTGTGGCAAGTAAAGAGAAAAAGGATTCAATGAGGATGGTAAGTTGGTTTTTTCTCCTTATCATAATGCATCTTGTTGTCGACTTCCTATTCCATTCCAAATTAACGTCCCTCCTTCACTAGATCCACCTCCCCACCGCAACTTCTTTCTCCAACTGGCCAACATCAAGCACGCCCTTGGGCCACGTCTCCGCGATCGATTTTTCTGCGCGCAGCGAATACGTCGCCATTGGCAACACGAAAGGCCGCGTGTTATTGTATCATTTGAAGGAGTATGGGGCTCCGACTGCTGAACGATGGGGTTTCTGATATTGGATATTTGGAGGATTCAAGAAAAGTTTGTGCCATTTGTTTATCCGATGTACGCAGATCACTCCTTTTTCGGAATGGATGTTGTTAGTTGCCTCTTTCACATGGTCCGTCAATGGATCAAGCGTTCTAGCAGTGGCCAGTTGGTAGTTGGAATATTGTCCATTCGTTGTCAAGAAACGCCGACTCAACAATAAGCGAGAGAAAACATTGACTTGCGAACACAACAGACGAGTACCAATGCCCCGCACAGTGCAACAAAAACTAATGACTTTGGATACCCTCAATTCTCGTCTTCAATTACTTCGAATTTTAGCCTTCGACAAAAGCTTCTTTGTCCTCCCGCGCACGCGGATCAACTCACTAGCAAAACACAATTAAAATCACCGCCTCGACTATGTCCACCGAAATCATATAAAAGCCCTTGATCATTGTCCACTGCGACCTCCAGACTAAATCAACTCCTCGATCTCGTTTACCCAATTTCCAACTACACCGACACAACTTGCAATGGATTCTTTCAGCGCTGTTGAACTCGCTGGCACTGGCTCCCACATCCCCACCGACCAGGAGCATAACGGCCCAGGCCAATATGCTTGGTGTGTTGTCGCATGAGGTGTAGTCTACTGTCTGACCCACCTCTAATTCATTCCCTGTACGTTCTTTATTTTCTTCCGAAGGAGGATTTAACTCAATCATTGACATGACAGCCCTGGCATCCTGGCGATTTTATTTTTATTCGGATTCATTCTTCGTTCGTTATTGGTATTCTCAGATGTCGTGCAGTAGGTTGGCTGGTTGTTGACGGGGGGGTTATATATTAGGATTTTTCAAAAAACTTCGCAATGACGAGCTTATTTTACATTCCTCTTCCCCGCTCATTAATCATTCTCATGGGTCATTTGTAATGATATCATGACCTGGATTCGGAACGATGTGTCGATTATTTGAGACTTGCTTTTTCAAGCCAAAAATCCAACAGGGACATTAGCGACGGTTACTTCAAGACCAATATCCGTAGTGCATGGAGGTCCTTCTTACCTGGTCAGCGATTAATGATCGCCAATAGCTTGACCTAGACTTAATTTATCGTAAGGAACCTGCGAGAGATTGTGGAAGGCATGATAGGCGTTCAGCGCTCCCGACAGTGGCTCGGCTTACATAAATCGTTAGAAATGTGAAACGTCTATAACTTGAAGATTGCGGCTGCTCTCACCCCCCATTCGTAGTGTGCCTCAGGCCTGTTCTCGTCACTTATTCATTGCTCCATTCGGCTACCTCCACATATTCTCAACAGAATCCAGATTCCAAGCACTCTAACCAACTTCGATGGCATCAGGTTCACAAGCTGCTAGCACTTTTCTCTCTGCCAACCCCGAATTTAGCCGTCTTGCTCTCGATAATGCTGGTGAGCTCTTTCATTGTTCCTTCTAGTATAGTTAGTGACCACATTCATGAAGACCCTGCCAACTGGACATGGCGTGATCGTGGATGCCAAAAGTGGGAAAAATTAAAAAAAGGTGACCGTTGGCAAGAGTTCGCGGACAAGTGGCGCAATTTGAAGGACCTCAATCTGGAGGACCTCTCTGGGTCATTTCTTGATGATCTTGCTCTGCCGGTATCTCAAGACAATACTCTCATGGTTCGCAAATGTTATGTGGAGGCTGAGAAGTTGGTTTGGAAGCGGGCGCTGTGCTTCCCTGACACAGGAGTGATAATCACAGGTCAACCCGGCAGCGGTATGATTATTTCACAGATTTCTGTATGTCTTTGCTGAGACATTTGTAGGGAAAACTCTTTTCATATGGTACCTACTTCTCCGTCTCCTATGCATGAAACAAGTTGTTCTGCTTCATGCAGCTGATCAAGAAGTGCTTTTCTACAATGATGGTGTTTATGGTGCCTCACGAGATGCAAGAACCTATGATCTTCCCTCCCCCGGCCCTGGTTTATTCATTTGGTCTCTATTTGACCTCGATCCACAGGAGAGGCTCCCAGCATTTGCAGTTCATCCCCAATGTTTCCCCCTGCAATGTCCATTACCCAATCAGGACCTTTTTCAGTGGCGGAAGCAGCGAGGTGCCCTGTACACCGTGTTCCCATTATGGACTGTTGAGGAGCTCGAACTCATGTAAGTTGTTACTTTTGATGCCAAGATTTCTTATTTATCAAGCATTTTCTATGCAGCATACGGCATTCTCCCAAATTCAACGTGTTCAGAACATGCTTACACAATATGATACAGGTAGAAAACTGGAAAAATCCAAATTTCTTATCAACAGTTAGCAACCCTAGTGTTGTTGAATTTCTCCAGGAAATTTTTCCAAAAATGCTGCCTGAATCATTTGAAGAGGCTTTTGGCATCCTGTTGGATGGTCTTGTTTTGTGCTTTGGAGTCATTCCTCGGCAGGTTTTCCGTGCAATGTTTGTGAGCTTCAAAGAAGTAGTGGATGACCACGATGGCGCACTTAATACGTCCTTTGAGGAACTGCGGAAGGCTGCAGATGACTTGAGTCATCCTGAACCATCCACAGATGCGAGAGGCCCCTGGGACTATCTCATCTCCCTCAACAATGTCGGCACTCTTGTATCAAAGAAGTTGGAAATTGACTTCTTGTCTCCAGTCATTGTTGAGAAGTTCTCCAGGCAACTGTTGGATGAGTCACAGGTTAAAGCAGGCTCAACAATTAAACATTTCTTAGCCATGCCTCAAACGAGAGGCCTTGCAGACTCACTTTTTGAGCCTTTTGCTCACCATTTCATTGCCAATCCAGACAAAACTGATGAGGCATGGGCCCTCAGATTGATGAGCAGTCATGATGACTCCAATAGCTTTGTCCTCTATGACCCGGAGTCATCTGAAACCATTCCTGGTTTCCGAAAAATCAAGCGACAACTGGTTTCCTTCCACTCCAAGGACTTTCCACACCTCTATGAGAATGTGTATTACACTCCAACAATGGTTAACCACCCCCTGTTTGATTCTTTTGTTGTCAGTTTCCCTCCCTTCCCCCAGCATCAATGTCTCTGGCTACTGCAGATGACAACATCCAAATCACATAGTAAAGGTTCACAAATGGGCTATGCCGTGGTACAAGAAATCATTGACCAAATCAATCAGCAACGTGAAATTGTTCAACCCCCACCAGCAAAGAAGCCCAACTTGAAGGGGAAGGGGAACGTAGAGGAGCCATTGCCGGTTGAGGTAAATTATGTCCTTGTCCGTCCAGCCGGTCAGGAGGAACATAAATGGGTTCTTCCAGAGGGTTGGGATGAACCAAATGTTTACCTCTTGGAGTTGCCCCTGGAGCACATTGAATCAGCAACTACTAGAGCAATGGGTCGTGGAAGAAGGAAACGAAGGTGTTACTAACATGTGGTCAAAGGAGGTCAGCGAGGTTGGACAAATACTAATTGATTTGGATTCATTTTCCGTTGGTTCTTGGTATTCTCAGATGTCGTGGAGTTGAATTTCAATGGGTTGACATTTTTGAGATTTTTCTTAGTAGGCTCGAAGTCTCAAATATCCAGGAGTGACATTAGCATTTATGCTGATAAGTTCCAGAAATCGTTTATTCCAATAGGTGTTTAGAGATCCTTTCCACTTAACCAACGGTTGACCATTTCCAATGATTCTTTTGGTTTATCGTAAGGAACCTGCAAGCAAGATGAATCAGGATCGAAATGTCTGCGTCAACCAAAACAGACCATATGTCCTGCTCCATCGATGGTGGCGAACGTCAGCCCCTTTGCACTCCTCGTCATCCCCGCCCTCTTTCCATCAACGACCCACTCCCTCTTCTCCGCCACCCGAAAAGCCTCTTTCCCACTCCACTCCAACGCCAGCGTCCAACGTTCATTTCCTACGTGATTGCAGATCCAGTCGTTCACTCCCACGTAGATCAAGGCTTTGACTCCGCGTTCGAGGAGTGCGCTGACGTAGTGGTATGTTGGCCGAAACTCATCCATAGCAAGCCCAAAGGCGGAACCGACAGACGAGGAGCAGGAAGAGAAGTTGGTATGGGCAAGAGAGCGGTCCACTCCTAGCAAGGAGCGTACCTTTGGGAAGTCGAGGTATGTTGAAATTTGTCTGTGCGCTGAAAATGAGTTTCATGTACCAAGAAAGAAGCGAGGGAACACACTTGGTCAAAGGGTAACACAGCGTATCGCTCAATTCTCCCTCACAGTCCCGGCTGATATCGTAGGGATTCTTCTCTGTACGACGTCAGTTTTGAAAGTACCAACAATTGTTGGGAACTGACTTGTGCGATAAAATGGCAATATTATTTCCGCCTCACAGAACGCCACGCCAGCATTGCAGTTCATACTATCGAAGAGATCCACACATGATTCCCTCAGCATTTTCATGCACCTGGGAAGCTGTGTCCACATGAGCAATGCTCAAGACGTGGATCAAAAAGAATTACCGCTTGTTTCATCCGCACACAAGAACTGAGATAAGAGGAACTCAATCACAGCAATGGGCAACGGATACTTTACGTACGCAATGTCGAGAACTGGGTGCACCGACGCAGGTGAACAAGCTAAGTCAAAATATGACTCTGTCATGGAATAGAAGTCCGTGATGCCGTTTCCTAAACAACTTTCAATGATTGAAACGTAAAACGAGCTACGGAACGCCCATACCAATCATGATGGAGGCTAGGTTGATAGGCGTCATTCCGGCTTTGACGAGTTTCGCATTCTGGTCGTAAACCTCTGCTGCGAAAACGGGGATGTATCGGCCCTGTGTTGCCAAAGTTTGCATCTGTATGGTTTCAGCCGACTAACGCCACTTACGCCGTAGGATTCTCCTGCCATATGGAAAGGCCTGCCTTTGAACTTGCTGAAGTTTTCAAAGAATATAGAGACGAATGCTGCAATATCCTTGGCCGCTTCCTCTGTCGTTGACTGAAGGGACAGATAAATTAAAGAAAGAGAAGCGCGATGGCAGTGCGCACAACATGTTCTCCGTAATCTGCATAGGAAAATCCAACTCCTATAGGCTGGTCCACGAAAAAAACGTTGGCATTAGAGTTCCATGATTCAGAATGGAAGGTTGTCCCATTAAAGGCATTGGTGATCCTGCAAGGTCCTGCAAGAACAGTTAAAGTGTGAGTGCGACAACTGGCGCAGGACCCGGGAAGTTTCATCAAGGCCTTGCCGCCAAAATCCCAGAATTCCCCAAATCCGCAACAGGGGTTTTGTTTCCCAATGCCCCTGACCATTGGGCTTCACTTGCTCTAGCAAGAGATCAAATAAACTGAACGATGGCGATATTCCATCTGAAGTGCTTCAACGAGCAAATTCGGAATGCGGTTCAACTGGGATTCTGCCTAAGATCCGTGTTCTGGCAAGCAAGGAAGCTTCCCGGGCCCTTGGTGGTACTCACCCAACTCCATGAACAATCCCAGCGAAGACGAACAGCCCGGACCTCCGTTCGTCCAAAAAATCACGTCGTCCTTGTCTGGATCGCTCCTGCTTTCGAAAAAGTAGAAAAAGAGGTGTCGAGCTTCGATATCAATGTACCCAGTATATGCCCTACATGTAATATAGTCAGCAGCAGCGTAGTCACGATGTAGTTGGAAATTTACTTGACGGTCTCATCGCAAAACGACGATTTCTTGATCCGTACGCTGTGTCGAGGAAATGCTGGGTGTGCGAGTCGCGTGAATTCTGTTTCAGAGAGGACAGAAAGGTCCTCGAGTGGTCTAAACAAGCCGTAATCGTAGGCTTGCGACGCTGGAATCCATCAATTTCAATCTACTATGCCCAATTCATGCAACGCATTACGCACCAGCACTGCCCAAAGGTATTCCCAAATACTCCTGATTTCTTGCTTCAACAAGCCCAAAAATGGTGGCCAGCGCGTACGCAAGCAGATCCCTGACCAACATGGTGCGTAGCGGTGGAAGAGAGAAGCGAATAGAGTCCAAATTCTCACCGACTCATGGGTCATCATCATGACACAGTGCCAACAAACAAGATTACGGATATACATATAACTATATAGCTCCAATAGAAATCTACAGAACATGATTTAGATCTTGTGCTACTTTGTGCTACAACAACGATTATCCGCAGCAGTGCGCGAGTGACAGACGTGTGGGGGAACCGCAGTCCGTCCAGTGTCCAAGAAAACTTTGATTTGGTCAACGTCGGACACGCATGATTGGGAACGCAAACCATCAAGCATCAAGCAATGCCTATCCCATGCCATATCAAGATAGCACCAACGATGTTAGGGGAGGAGTCATTCCAAGTCGAGTGGAGGGCCGTGTCTGGGGGCCATCGTAACCAGAACAGAAACATCCACACCCCGAAGGACATATTGGCGTGTCCAATGAATTCCAACATGAAATGTGGGTGACGTGGTAGCAGTGGATGCAGCTGCGTGAGAGACCTTGCAATCGAATGAATGGGTCAACAGCCACGAAGATCATATGATACCAGAAACATACCTTTCACTGGAAGCCTGCACACTGTACATCGTGCCATAAGACATGGTGTGCCACAGTATTGGCACACGATCGCTTTATCTGGAAGAAGCACTTTACAATCCACTCGTGAGCACACACGAACAAGACCTGTAAAAGCCACCTGTTATAAGTCTGTAGAGAAACAAAAGGCTCTGATAGTACCTATTTTATGCGGCTCACTCTTATCGTGATGTGGATCCCGACGATTCACGGCCTTTAACAACTCTAGTCGTTTATTGAACAATTTCCACCTGAACAGCATCTCTGCGTAGAAGGATACGTGAGACATAAACTGTTTGACGAGCTCTGGACTGAATAATGGTTCTGGACTGCAAGGCAATCTGAGTTAGTCAGTGAGCTTGTAAAACCAGTCTGCATACCTCTCTTGATCTGGGACAGGCGGTTCAAACACAACAGCTTCCTTTTCCTGCAAGAACGGATTCGAATCTGCGAGACGCGACAATGCCGGTCGCCTATGCCCTGCCGACGAAAAAGAAACCGCAAAAGGTCTGGGCGGGTGTAACGACGCCGTATCATTCCATGACTGCGATACCGCAGGGTTGGGGGAATGAATCACCGAATCCTTTCTCGTCCGTTTCCGCTTCGGCCCAGGTGACTCGGGCGTTGCTCTACTCGCTGATTTAACAGGAGGGAACTGTATATCCGGGGAAAATATTGGCAATTCCGTGGGGGTAGTAAGGCCTTCTTTCAACGAATCCTGAACCCCATTCATGAATTGACGCATGCCGCCAGCGTTGAACAGGCTTGACCACGAGCCTCGAGATGAGGTGGAGGAGGACAAGGAAGGGGCTAAGGTAGGTGCGATTGGGGATGGCAGGTATGGCCACAGCGGTGAAGGGGGGTTGGATTTCATCGACTTTGTTATACTGAAGTAGTCTACTCCCCCAATCTTGAGTGGTGGAAGGTAAACACCTAGAGTTTCCGACTTCCTTCTCCTCATGCTTGGATGAGGGGCAACTCCGTGTGAGGTCTGCAGAACAAGCATCGATAGCATTGCGAGCATTTGGACATCTTTCCCCTGGCAAAGATCCGAGTATCTGACGAGTCAATCACGTAAAGTGAGTACGAGGACGCCACATGAAAACAGAACCTCACATTCGGGTGATGACTCCGCGGGCGAGGGTCTCCGAAGCAAAAGAGTTCAGATCCTCCGCACTACTACAATCTTCATCTCCATCATCAAGCGCACGGAAAAGCGTCCTCAAAGTCCTAAAAACGCGCTCATGGTCATATCTCCCATGCTCCCGTGCAGCAATTGCATTTGTCTCGCAAACAGCACCCAAACAGTCTCCCTGGAACTCATAATCCAGTGCGACCTTCCTATCCCCGCCAGCAATATTGGTCGTATCATTCATGAATACAATACTCCGCCTTGCAGTGAACCTTGGATGGTTCTTCGACATTTCCCCCCGCGATCTTGAATCGGAATCTCTCCGCACCTTATGCCTCGACACAGTCAAAAGATTCGTCATGGCTCGGAGAATGTTGGCGCTGTTCTCAGGCCGTAGTGGATCAAGTGGCTTAACCTCTCGATCCTTAGCAGACAGTCCCAACCTACGAACAGCATCTGAGACCAAAGCAGGTGATTGAAGTAGCCGGGGTTGTTGCGGCTGCTCCTCAGCTTGTTGCTGTTGATCTTCCGCTGCCGGAGAAGAAGTTTCACTAAGTCCCCGGAAGACGTTGCGTACCACTCGAGGGGGCGCTCGAAAGAAGGTAATGAGTTCGCCTGTATTATCGAAATTCCTGATCAGAATGTTTTCCATATATCAGCAATGAACACACCATTGGGACCAAACGTTCCCTGTGATGTCCGCGGTTCAGCCAAGTTCTTGATATTCCGCATCAAAGATATTGTGAAATCCTTGGGCTTCTTAGTCGACGAATGCTCGTCATCGTCAGAAGACCCAGAGTCATCACCGATATGACCCTCTTCAGCATAGAGCAAAAACCTAAGGCACGCTTCGAGACAGGGCCGTTTCCGCTCTCGGATGGCACGCAGGCGCTTCAATATGAACTCCCGATCCCTGACGGAAATCAAAGGGTTCCTCTCTAGGTCCACACCAGGGGTTCCCCCAGGATGTGTCGCTTGTGGATAGTCCCTAGGAAAAGTGAATGTTATCCGCATGAACACAGACGACGTCTCTCCCCAGGGACCATGCAAGCCCAATGTACAACTTCGCTTTCTAGTCAGGTCGTGCTATTGTAATGCTAAATTAGCAAAGCGAAGCACGATCACATAGAAGGTATCAACCTTTTCAAGCGTAATCTTGGACGCAGCAAGCTTGGTCAATACCGTCGTGATCCTAAAACTTAAATCAGTACCCAAATACCACAAGAAAGCAAACCAGCTCACTCATCCTGCAAAGTGGAAGACTGACTGCCCTCCCTACCATCCTCCCCTCCTCTACCCCGGCTACCACTCCTCCCTTTTCCACAACCCTCCGAATCGCGTATTTCTATCCCTGACGGCGTTCTTGACATCGATCCTACCCTCGAAGCACCGGTACTATCCCCACCACTTCCCGCCCCTGAACTGCTCCCACGCTTGTTGCCCACTTTCACATTGGCCAACCAAGAAAATGGGTCCATTCGCACAAGGCTCTTGCCCCCAATCGCACCTCGACTCATTGTACTCTGCCCCAGCTTACTCATCGTCGGGGTTGACTCCTGCGGCTCATTACTATTGTAGAAAGAAACACGCGAGTCGAGATGCGGCTGTACGTTTGGGTTCACCTGATGTGTGGGTGGTAATGGTGCCCGAACTTCAGCGAGAATCGCACGGTACCCAACGGGCGCGGTGACTGCCTTCGCATGGGGATCTGTAAAACCTGCGGGAGGTAGATTGCGGAAGGAGGTGGTGGGGAAATCCCTGTCGCCTGCATTACCACTATGACTGGAACGGGCACGAGATCGGGAGCGACCCCTATCGAGGGCAAGGGTGTGTCCAACACGTTGCATGACATCTGATCCAATGGGCCAGAACCTCAGTGTACGATCTTTGGACCAAGTTATCAATTGGAACTCGTCTGAAGATGGAAAAAACGCATCAGGAGTCGCAGAAGATTGAGAATACAATAATGAACCAACCTCTGCCACCCTTTCTCCACACAAACTCCTTCACAACATCCGTATGTCCCTCAAATGTCTCTACGGGAAATTGCGTCTCCGCCGTAGCATACATTTCCAATGTCGTTTCACTCCGTTGAGGCAAGCTCAACACACCTTCACCAAACGGCAGTGTCCTCGCGCGCCAGACGGGGTATGTGGTCCCAATGCACGATATCGGTTGTGTTACATCATTAGTGTTCCAAGTTTTGATAGTCTTGTCGAGGGAGCAGGTCACGATCTCCGTAGAAGAATGGTGCGACCAATCGATGCCGTAGATTTTGGAGGTATGGGCCTCGATTTTTGTGATGGGCAGGGAACCTTTCTATTTAGAGTCATGAGATAGATGTGAGGAGGGCTATTAATGAAACTAACCCGACGATCCCAGATTAAGACCTCATTCGAGTGTGACGATGCGAGGATGTTGCCATCCTGTCGGTTCCACTTCACCTGCGTGCCGGAAGCTGGAGAGACGTCAGCATGGTACACCTCTGGACAAATGGTAGTTGACCTTTGAATGCAGATAAACCTGGAATTATCACTTCGTTAGACCGAGAATTCACAACATCGAAAAACACTAACCAAAAATCGGTTTCCTGGGCTCTCTTAGATCCCAAGCCCACAACCATGAATCAATCCCAGTGCTAGCCACCGTATCACACTCAGTGGTGTGCCAGTTGATATCCGTGATAGCTCGGTAATGAGATTTGAGGATATGTTGAATGGATGTCTTCCCTACGAGCAGAATATTCCATATCAAACTGTGAGGAGTTAGAATCCACATCAGAAAAGGCTAGACAACTGACAGCTTCTCGCTCGAAGTTGAAACGATGTACTCTGCTCGAGATGGATGCGGATTCCATTGTACGTCGGCCACATCCCATGTCCCGCCTTGGGGTAGGAAGCGGGGTACTTCGAAAGGAGCTTCGAGGTCAATGATGAATAGACCTCGACGCCTGAATTATGTCAGACCAAACAAGTTGTGCGAAAGATAGATAAAACATACGCAGCCAGCACAACATCCCTCGAGGCGGGACTTATACTCATCTGAGCAATGTCAGTGATAGGCAGCATGGACAGGAGCAGACCCACATTACCAACAGCATCCCCCACTAAGTCCTTCATGTTAATCTCCAAGCTCCGTCGAAAATTCCCGTCCTCAGGCGAGTCAGGAGGAACCACTGTGGGTATCTCACTCGCCCTCCAACGCTCAGAACTGCCCGAGTTGGTGACCCGAACGTATTCCTGGCGAAACCGGTCGATATCCAGTGCATCAGGCGGCAATTGAGGCGCGAACGATGGCCGCCGGGCACTCAAGCTGTATTCAAGCGAGATCGGGAGGTTCTCAACGTCAATACGCCCAGCTCGTCGCTGAGAAACATGGCGCGCTCGCGACCGTGGTGGGATTATGATAGGCGAGTTGTCGTCCTCTGCCAATAAGGAGGGTGTCCATGACGGTCTTCGTTCGCCTGCTGAGCTTCGCTGGCTCTTGTCTCGAAAACGAGACCCAGGCAGTCGTAAATCCTCGATGCTTGACGATGCTGAAGAAAATGGCGACATTTTATATGGGTCGTAAACTTGGCCGTTGATGTCGTTCAGAAGATAGATATGTGTCTGTAAATTTCAACGGTGGCCAACAACTGCGAGTACTTGGTTGCGTTTTGCGAGCGTTGTGACATATGAGCTTTACATCATTTTCATTTGATGTATAAAATGCCGACTTCCATTATCATTTATTTCTGAATCAGGCCTTGACAGTTTCCGACTACACATACGAACTTGACGAGTGCATAAAAGCCTAGACTACTAATTTTGGGCGAACCTTACCAATATCCTTCTCCAATCTGTGCTCGATGAAGTGCTTCACGCATTGCCCAATTAATTTAACGGCTATGACAGGCTAGAACAACCCGACGGTGAATAGCTTGCGTGATGAACGTTTTGGAGGTGAGAGAAATGTAGCGGATTTGTCTGCATAATCAAAACAACATTCTTCAATCGCCACTTTCGTACTCCTTGATGATATCAACTATCCACTTATGAATAACCTCCACCTCCTCCTTGCAATCCATGGACTCAAAGCTTTCAACTGTTTCGTTCTCGTTCATTTGCTTTACCCATATACCCAGTTTTTTTATCAGGGGACACAGTTCTTTGAAAGCCTTGCAAGGCAAAAGGCTCTTGAGGAAAGATAAAAACATCCATCGGACTTGATATGCTCGACGGGTGTCTGCTATCTTCCATTCTTGTAGGAGCACAATATGCTCCTCCACATGCTCCTTCTCCATGCCTTGAGGTATATCATCGGATTCGCTGAAATATAGGCAGATCCAAATGAGAACCCAAATCAATGACTCGACATCATGACGGTAGAACCGTCTAGGGTACTTCACACGAGGTTTGATTAGCTGAAGGGCCATGAAAGCAATGGTCCCAGTCCGTCTCCTGCTTTGAATGTTATTGCCAGAAACATTGGTGAGATCGAAGTCATTCAGAATGTCGACCTTGAGGAAGGGGTCCCACATCAAGTTGCGAAGGCTAATATCACCGTGTTCAATTCCTCCCTTCCAGAGCGTATTGTGGCCTGAGCTCACATATGTGAGTATGCAGATAGTCGATGAAACCATACACTTACACTCAAAACAATCTCTCCAACCACTTAAAAGGTGTTCTCCATTACGCAAAGAGCTCAGTTCTTTGTGATGAATCACTCGAACAACACGTAGTTTATCTTTGGTGCGTTTGTAGTCTGTAAGCATTGGAATATGCCAGTCAAACGAATCGAGAGGCGCTTTTTCAGGGGTTAAATCCCGGCCACTCTGCGTGTCGATCATAACCTGTTTTCTGGCAAGGATAACATCTGGTTTTCGACTGGTGTCCATGCCACTGTGCTGAGCTTTCATGGATTTGGGGTCTTTGCGGTGGAACATCACATCAGTGGGTTTTTGAAATCCGCAACCGGTTGACTGGACGTCGAGGTTCTCAAGTTCCCTCAAGACGTGGTCGAATGCATTGATCTTGGGTGCGTATCGCTGAACCTCGTCTGAAACCGGGGCGGAGCTGGGTAACTCACTACTTGTTCGGCAGTTTCTTCGTCTCGGCTGCGTTGAAAATTGGCAAGACAGCCCCAAGGCATCGTTCCACTAAGTCCACGTCTTTTGGTGCGCTAATGCAAGCCTCCCGCAAAGACCCCTCGAGAAAATCCTGAAAATCAACTTGCTGGTTGTCCTGGACATCCATCTGTCATCCAACAAAGTGTTCGATGCAAGGGAAAAGCGTGTTGTGAAGGGGGTAGATATCAAAGAAATACAGAGCAGAGAGAAACGTCACGAGAGAGCTGAGAAAAGGAGAAATGACAGTGAGAGAATGAAGAAGAGAGGTTGTAAATTATAGATGGGGATACTGACCCTACTGGCGCATGCGGAATTGAGGGGGCTTCAACGGGCTTGTAACCGAACTATGACGAGAAATTCCGTCCACGGCGCTCTTTTGTGCTGTGTTTACGCAGGTCTAGAGCCATGATGCATGAAATAGGTGGTCTTTCGTCGTTCGTCAGCAGTTTCTCGCTCAAGAATTGGTGAACCTCACTGATCTCCTGTGAGGCTTCCACCTTGCACGACAAAGTGCTTCATGCGTTGCTCAATAACTCGACGTTAACGGCTACGACTGAGAATAAGCCGCAGTGAATATCGTGATAAACGTTTTAGAGGTGAAAGAAAGGTAGCAGATGCATTTTGTGCGGAATCAAAACAACATTCCAATTCAATCACAACTTTCGTACTCCTTGATGATATCAACTATCTGCTTATGGATAACCTCCACCTCCTCCGTGCAATCCAAGCCTTCGACTGTTTCGTCCACTTTTCGCTTTACCCATATACCCAGTTTTTTTGTCAGGTTCCACAGCTCTTTGTAAGCCTTGCAAGGCACACGACTATTGAGGAAAGTTAGGAACGCCCATCGGACTTGATATGCTCGACAGGCATCTCCTGTCTTCCATTCTTGAAGGCGCGACATGTGATTCTCCACTGCCTTTTCTTCCATGCCTTCAGGTATATCATCGGGTTCACTGAAATATAGACAGATCCATATTAAAACCCAAATCAATGACTCGACATCATGTCGGTATAACCGTCTAATAGGGTCCTCCCCATCGGGTATGATCAGCTGAAGGGCCATGAAAGCAATGGTCCCAGTCCGTCTCCCGCCTTTAGAATCTTTGCCAGAAATATTGATGAGATCGAAGTCATTTAGAACGCCGACCTTGAGGAAGGGGTCCCACATCAAGTTGCGAAGGCTAATATCACCGTACTCAATTCCTCCCCTCCAAAGGGCATAGTGGCCTGAGCTCGCATATGTGAGTATGCAGATAGTCGATGAAACCAAACACTTACATTCAAAACAATCTCTCCAACCGCTTAGAAAGTGCTCTCCATTTCGCAAAGAGCTCAGTTCTTTGTGATGAATCACACGAACAACATGTAGTTTGTTTTTGACACCTTTGTACTCCTCTGTAAGCATTGGGATATGCCAGTCAAACGAATCGAGAGGCGCTTTTTCCAGATCTAAATCGAGGCCACCCTGCGAGTCAATCATAACCTGTTTTCTGGCAAGGATAACATCTGGTTTTCGACTGTCGTTGTACTGAGCTTTCATGGTTTTGGGATCGTTGCGGTGGAGCATCACATCACTGGGTTCTTCAAGTTGAAATCGGCATCCGGTTGACTGGACGTCTCGGAGGTTCTCAAGTTCTCTCAGGATGTGGTTGGAGGCATTGATCTTGGGTGCATATCGCTGAACCTCATCTGAAACCGGGGCGCAGCTGATTAACTTTCAGATCCAGGAAGCTCTTTGCGGTATCGGCGCACTTACTACTTGTTCAATAATTTCTTCGTCTCGGCTGCGTTGCAAATTGGCAAGACAGCCCCAAGGCATCGTTCCATCAAATCCACATCTTTTGGTGTGCTAGTGCAAGCCTCACACAAAGGCTCCTCGAGAAAATCCCGAAAATCAACTTGCTGGTTGTCCTGGACATCCATCTGTCATCCAACGAAGTGTTTGGCGCAAGGGAAAGGCGTGTTGTGAAGGAGGTAGATATCGAAGAAATACAGGGCAGAGAGAAACGTCACGAGAAAGAGAGAAAGAGAAATGACAGTGAGAGAACTGAAGAAGAGAAGTTGTAAATTATAGATGGGGATACTGATCCTGCTGGCACATGCGGAATTGACGGGCTTAGGCTGGTTACAGTAACCGAATTGTGACGAGAAATTCCGTCCACGGCGCTCTTTTGTGCTGTGCTTGAGCAGGTCTAGGGCCATGAAGTAGATGGTCTTTCGTCGTTCGTTAGCAGTTTCTCGCTCAAGAATTGGTGAATCTCATCGATCTCCCGTGGCTTCTACCTTGCACGACGAAGTGCTTCATGCGTTGCCCAATAACTCGACGTTAACGGCTACGACTGAGAATAACCCGCAGTGAATAGCGTGATAAACGTTTTAGGGTGAGAGAAAGGTAGCGGATGTGCAGAATCAAAACAAAATTCTTCAATTGCTACTTTCGTACTCCTTGATGATATCAACTATCCACTTATGAATAGCCTCCACCTCCTCCTTGCGATCCATGGAATCAAAGTTTTCAACTGTTTCGTCCTCGAAGTTCATTTGCTTTACCCATGTACCCAGTTTTATTGTCAGGGGGCGCAGTTCTTTGAAAGCCTTGCAAGGCAAAAAGGTCTTGAGAAAAGATAAGAACGAGAATCGGACTTGATATGCTCGACGGGTGTCTGCTGTCTTCCATTCTTGAAGAAGTGATATCTGCTCCCCCACATCCTCCTCCTCCATGCCTTGAGGTATATCATCGGATCCGCTGAAGTATAGGCAGATCCAAATTAGAACCCAAATCAATGACTCGACATCATGACGGTAGAACCGTCTAGGGTTCTTCACACGAGGTTTGATTAGCTGAAGGGCCATGAAAGCAATGGTCCCAGTCCGTCTCCCGCCTTTAGAGTCTTCGCCAAAAATATTGATAAGATCGAAGTCATTCAGAATGCCGACCTTGAGGAAGGGGTCCCACATCAAGTTGCGAAGGCTAATATCACCGTGTTCAATTCCTTCCTTCCAGAGCGCATAGTGGCCTGAGCTCACATATGTGAGTATGCAGATAATCATGAAACCAAACACTTACATTCAAAACAATCTCTCCAACCGCTTAGAAGGTGCTCTCCATCACGCAAAGAGCTCATTTGTTCGTGATGGAAAGCGATAATCGCACGAAGAACACGCGACTTTGTTCCACCCTCCTTCGCACCAATCTTCAATGCCTTGCGAATGCGTCCAGTTGAGTAGGGAAAGTCCATCGAGCATACGAGCGTAGGTAGATGCTTTTTTAGGTCAGAATTTTTCAACGTGGAGTGCGCGTGCTCGATAGCCGTTGCTTCGTTGATCCTGTCTTCTTCCGGCCAATAGATTTTGGCAATAAGTTTGCGGCTTGATAAATTTACGGTCCCTAAGAAACAGGATGACTTGGTGGACGCTAAGAGCACCCGTGTCGCCCGACCATGGAGGCAGAATTGTTCGTAGAGTTTCGAAGTTGGATCAATAGAGATCGTGGTAGCAGGTAAAGCGCTGCTTTCAGGAAATTCCAGCTCAAATGATGCGGGCTGTCGTTGAGAATTTCGGAGAGAAGATTCTATTCCCCAATTTCGCTCGTTGAAGCGTTGAAATGCGAAGAGAAGGGCAACATAATAGGGTAAATCCTGGATGAAATTGATGCCTGTCGTCTGGATAACACCTTCGCGATCAAAGAACCAAATCCACGCGACATCATCTGATAAAAAATGCAAGGTATTCACGGGAACTTGGTAAAATGCAAGGGAAAGAGGCGTACCAACGATAAGAATATTATACGAATGTAGGGCGTAAACTCCACGATTTAGCATCTCAGCAGCATAGAAGGCATTCTGAACAATCGGAGGTGGAGTCGCCTCCTTCGCTCCACTCTCATTTTTTCTTCTCTTTGAAGAACTGTCGTTCGTTGTCGAACGAGACCGCTTGTTTCCCGATATTACCGACGTCGTTGAGCTTCCACCTGTGGTCACCGAGCGAGAAGAATTTCGCAGCTCACGAGCTATTCAAGAGGTTAGCAGTGAGCGGTTGAACCTTCACAATACCTTACCTTCTTCGACGGGCCGGTCTTCAATGTCTTCATCTTCGCTTGAGAAAACTTGGATTGGGGGGTTGGCTCGAGGGTCTGTGACTGCCCGCTTACTTGGGGTCTTCTCTATGTCGGTGGCCGCAGGAATGTATCGCGACAGTTTCGTGGAATAAGAAGGGGGAGGGATGTCGAGTTCATTTTTGACGCGTTTGTACTCCTCTGTAAGCATTGGGATATGCCAGTCAAAGGGATCGAGAGGCCCTTTTTCTGGATCTAAATCGCGGCCATTCTGTGAGTCAATCATAACCTGTTTTCTGGCAAGGATAACATCTGGTTTTCGACTGGTGTCCATGCCATTGTGCTGAGCTTTCATAGATTTAGGGTCATTGCGGTGGAATATCACATCAGTGGGTTTTTGAAATCCGCAACCGGTTGACTGGACGTCGAGGTTCTCAAGTTCCCTCAAGATGTGGTTGAATGCATTGATCTTGGGTGCGTATCGCTGAACCTCGTTTGAAACTGGGGCGCAGCTGGGTAACTTTCAGATTCAGGGTGCTCTTTACGGCATGGGCGCACTTACTACTCGTTCAACAATTTCTTCGTCTCGGGTGCATTACAAATTGGCAAGACAGCCGCAAGGCATCGTTCCACTAAGTCCACGTCTTCTGGTGCGCTAGTGCAAGCCTCCCGCAAAGAGTCTTTGAGAAAATCCCGAAAATCTACTGGCTCGTTGTCCTGGACATCCATCTTCAGCGCAGGAGCGATGTCCTGACGTCTGTTGCTCCGAGTCCAAGTAAGAGGCGTTCATTGCGTAAGATCAACAGAGACGTGTTTCTTACGTAAGTGAGGAGAATGCATCCGATACCGCTATGCTTGCGCTTCCCCCTTGCTTTAACGGCGTCCCTTTGAGACTAGGAAGTCTGGTTGCGGTCGGGGTCTTGGGGATATCTTCCTTTGATTTGACCTCGCCTTCTGCAGCGTCCGCTTGATTGGCACCACTTTCATCGTCGGTCTCAAAGTCAGTGAGGGGCGATCCACTATTAAACATATCAGGGTTAAATCCACTAGCAAGGTGTCCGGTCGCTTCATAGTCACTGAGGCGGGAGTGACGAGGTGTGTTTTCTGCGCGCATATTGACATCAAGAGGTGGTAACAATCGATTGGTAGGAGCGTTCTTGGGAGGCATTGGGTTTCTGAAGACTTCAAAATGTCCCAAACCTTCATATGCTATCGTCATTAATTCCGAGTACCCGTAAATGGAATCGCTTACAAGTGTCCCCTGTGTATTCATGCTAGAAGTGAGGCACAGTGAGTCAAAATTTCACTTTCATTGTTCTCCAGTGATTGAACGACAAACACACGAATATGTCCAAATCTGTCCTCGCACGGAACTTCTTTGTGTCAATTGTGCGTTTCTGGCGGCCACTCGCGATGCAGTTGCCTCAGTCACTTAGTGGGCACGATTGTTATTCACTCAATTCGATAACGCCAAGCTCGGGACCATGGTGCAATTTACCCCATTATGACAGGTCCATTCTGCCTGAACATGACACGTTTTTTCCTGCCTTCATCAGATCACAAAAAAAGCAGAAGTCATGTTATCTCGATCGACTCGTAAAGATTACTCCGTTAAGAAACCTCAGGAATTATGTAATCGCCCCAGTGTACACAGTACATATATCCAGGCTCCTAAAAGCATTGCTCTCGGCTTCGCTCCCTGCTTCCTAGAGGGTACGCGGGAAGTTGCCGTGATGGAGATGATGCCAAACAAATAAAGAAAGTTCAGGAGCGAAGCGAGAGAGCGGCTGCAGCATTTGTGCACGGACTTATCGGGGATTCCTTTTTAAGTTGCCCCATCATTTCTCAGGTGATCAGGACGGGTGGACGCAATTGGGTGACTTTCCATAACGCAAATTTTCTAGATTTGAATAAATCGACGAGATCTAGGGTCCTTTGCCGAGATGCCGAGTCTTGTGAGGGTCCAACTTTGATGGAAGCCCTGGTATGCACCCCATT
>Ga0307507_10004143_pt1 | contig 26322 bp, 23 predicted proteins | sample 7_EM_MG_FD_207223 | JGI IMG/M metagenome (GOLD analysis project Ga0307507, IMG submission 207223) | Populus trichocarpa ectomycorrhiza microbial communities from riparian zone in the Pacific Northwest, United States - 7_EM | ecosystem: Host-associated > Plants > Roots > Unclassified | place...
CGTTTGGCCATTATTATCAGATGAGTCGGGATTGACTTCCTTGCGCTCGAGAAGTAGCTTCACTATACCCTCGTGCCCATTCCAAGCCGCCTTCGACAGTGGTGTTTTGCCGTGGTTATCAGATGAGTCGGGATTGACTTCATTGCGTTCGAGGAGTAGCTTCACAATTCTCTCGTGCCCATTCCTAGCCGCCCACAACAGTGGTGTTTGGCCCCACTTACTAGATGAGCCGGGATTGACTTCCTTACGTTCGAGGAGTAGCTTCACAATACCCTCGTGCCCATTCCACACCGCCCCCGACAGTGGTGTTTGGCCATCATCATCACATGAGTCGGGATTGACTTCCTTGCGCTCGAGAAGTAGCTTCACTATACCCTCGTGCCCATTCCAAGCCGCCTTCGACAGTGGTGTTTTGCCGTGGTTATCAGATGAGTCGGGATTGACTTCATTGCGTTCGAGGAGTAGCTTCACAATACCCTCGTGCCCATTCCAAGCCGCCATCGACAGTGGTGTTTTGCCGTGGTTATCAGATGAGTCAGGATTGACTTCCTTCCGTTTGAGGAGTAGTTTCACAATACCCTCGTGTCCACTAGAAGCCGCCCCCAATAGTGGTGATTGGCCGTCGTTATCAGATGAGTCGGGATTGACTTCCTTGCGTTCGAGGAGTAGCTTCATAATACCCTCGCGCCCATTCTCAACCGCTATTGATAGCGGTGTTTGGCCGCCCTTAGACGAATTGGGATTGACTTCCTTGCGCTCGAGAAGTAGCTTCACAATACCCTCGTGCTCATACCCAGAAGCCCTCAACAGTGGTGTTTGACCGTCGTTATCAGATGAGTCAGGATTGACCTCCTGACGTTCGAGGAGTAGCTTCACAATGCCCTCATGCCCATTCTCAGCCGCCCACGACAGTGGTGTTCGGCCGCGGTTATCATATGAGTCGGGATTGACTTCCTTGCGCTCGAGGAGTAGCTTCACAATACCCTTGTGCCCATACTTAGTCGTTATCGATAGCGGTGTTTGACCGCCGTTATCAGATGAGTCGGGATTGACTTCCTTCCGTTCAAGGAGTAGCTTCACAATACCCTCGTTCCCATTTCGCGCCGCCCTCAACAGTGGTGTTTGGCCGAACTGATCAGATAGGTCGGGGTTGACTTCCTTCCATTCGAGGAGTAGCTTCACAACACCCTCGTGCCCATTCCAAGCCGCCCCCGACAGTGGTGTTCGGCGGTAATGATCATATGAGTTGGGATTGACTTCCTTGCGTTTGAGAAGTAGCCTCACAATACCCTCATGTCCACCCTCACTTGCAATGATGAGCGGTGTTCTGCCTCTGGCATCCGCGATGTTGGGATCCACGTCGCCTAGTTCCAGGAGCAGCTTACAAACCCCTTTGTTGTTGTTTATTACAGCCCATAAAAGTGGTGTAAGCCCTAGAAAATCCTTTTCATTCACTTCCCAATCCCTCAACCTAAGTAGAGCCATATAAACTTCCTCAACCCCGAAGAATGCCATGGCATGCAATCCAGTAAACCCACTGCCGGAGCGCTCAGGCCAATAAACGTGATAGAAGTGCCGGGCCATTTGGTTGACTAGAAGCAGCTTCGCGGATACATGGTGATCATACCGGTTAAGAAGTTGGAGTGCAAGTGATTTTGTACGTTCAGTTAATTCCTTTATAGCATGGACTCCCCAGTAGCAAGAGGCGTACTCAAGAAAGGGTGCCTGAGGCGGGGAAGCTCGAAGAGTAGGAGGCAGGTCCTTAATGCCCTGAAAGCTGAGGTATGTGAGACAAGCCTCTGCTATCTTCGAGTGAGCACCATCGAACAGATCTGAATGCCCGCTGAGATATTCCTGGAGAGTCAAATGTATCAATCGAACCCTTGACCCCTCCTCGTCCACTGTGACAAGTCCTAGGCAGCAGCTTAATAGCGTCCCTATCGCAGGTACATTCTGGAGGTCAAGCTCCGCCGAATCCTTTTCGATTGCTAGTGCATGACATAACTCCTTCGCGCGCAATGGCCGCTCAGACTGTGAGATCCACATCAGTACCTCAATCCCGAGCTTCCCCTTGTCTCCGTCCTGCTCCATAATCCGCGACAGTGTTGTAGCATAGGCACCACCCATTTCCAGCCCGTTGGTCATTTGTCTAAGTGTCTTTCTCCTTCGGGAAATAGTTGACTGTGCTAGGATTGCATTCACGCTTAACGAAACAAGTAGAAATCTGCCGGTGGAATCATATTAGTAAACGGTATGAGCATAAATTTACACAATGTTATGATATCTTTCACATACATTTCGTGAATCTTTTCGGGAATAGTCCGAAGGAGTTCGTCTCTCAAATCCTGGTCCATCGCCTCAGGCTGTGTATCATTACTCAACCTCATGCTGAGGTATTTCCCGATATCTTCCTTAGTTGGTTTGAATTGGATTTCTGCGCTCCTGGTAAAATGTCGCTTTATCTCATCTCTAATGTGTGGCCGACCAGTCAGGAATAGCCGGGTGCTGGGTGATCCCCGAATGATCTGCACTAATGATGTGAGGATCCCCGGTCGGTCCTCTCTGGGAAACTCATCCAGCGCGTCGATGCAAATATAGCATCGTTGAAGGGTTCGAAGGCATGAGACTAGTAGTTCGCAGATTTCACTAGATTCGAGCTCTCGACCGTCAATCTTTCCTTTTGACTTCCTGAATGCGGCCTCGATTTCCTTCGGGATATGTTCCAGGCCGCTTACAACTTGCTTGAGGATGGCACCTAACATGTGGGCCGTGGATTGCTCTTTACGGACGTGGAAGTCGCAGTAAAGACATGCAACGGCGGCTCCCCCTTCATCACTTTGAGGGAACAGTGTTTCGATAACTAAAGAGCTTCACAAATATACTACTATTTAGTCTCCCCTATTTGCCCAAGAGGGTGTTTTCTCATACCTGAGATGTGTCTTCCCAACTCCAGGATCCCCGTAGCAAAACAAGACGGGGCTAACCACCCCGTCCTCACCAGTATGCCAATTTACAAACTCTTCTGTTCGCAAAAGCCAATCACCTACCCCTTCCACTTGAGACGCCCTTATATCCCGATGCCTTTTCCGAGGAGCTAGTGGAGATAACCATTCTAGAATCTGGCGTCTCTCGTCTGTTACCAATATTTCACAATTGTTCCAGGTGTTATTATAGCTGTCGTTCACATTACCACAGTTGACATTGTGGGAAGAGCTTGATTGTTGAGATTTGGAGATATTCATGCTGAGGGCTATGCCAACCAAGAGAGGGGAGAGGGGAGAGGGCGGTGGGCGATGATAGTGCTGAAGAAGCCTGTTTTGGTTGGAGTGAAGGAGGTGGCCTTGTAATATACCGTAGGATGTTAGAGGATAGACACTACCGAATTATTTCCACGCTAAAGGAAGTCCGTTAGAGGCTCGAAAGGAGTGGGGAATCGATGTGAGGGACGAAGAGTGGGCTGCGATCTTGTTGCTTACCACGGCGACATACCAGCATAATGTCGAGAAGAGTTTTTCTGCAAGCTAAGTTACTGTTCGAGTGCTAGTGGGCAGAAAGCATGCTCAGGTGGGTGCTCGAGTAAATGTGACAGTTCTAAAACGAATCATTTTCATGCGCCAGCAAGCTTTTGGCGCCTCCGAAATGGTTCCGCCTCGACCAACCAACTTCGAACCCCTGTGTAACTCAACAACCACAAGCTTCACATCTAGGAGCTTACCGGTAGTCAATTTTTGGGAGAAATATTAGCTTGAGCAGCAGCTAGGCAGATTTTAAGATTGTATGGGGGGGCAGTCGAATTCACAGATAAGAGGCTAATTATCATATCGGTAACAAGTAATATCTTTGCATTACAAGCATTCTTCCTGATTGCCAAACCCATATCGCTGCTATATTGGGAAATGATCGTCTCTTGATAAGCGACTCCAATTCACACAGGGATTGATTTCCAGCGCCCAACCCTACTCGAGCACCAGCCGGTTCTAAAAGTATTAGGACCCCATGGTGCTAAGGCTGGTACAGGTTAGGTCAAGCTGTCCGGATACTTTTTTGAATCGGCTACCGGTAGCCTCGCAATCCTCTCTCAACCCGCGGCAGCCTCAAGATTTTGGTGTCCGGTGGGGGCCGTGTTCACAAACGCGATTTTTTTCTCTTTACCGGTACTTGTATGCTTGTTCCCTAGAGCGCAACCTGACGTTTGACGCCGCATGCGGGGCAGGGGGGGGGTGGGGGCACAACAACCCAATGTTGCTTGATCCCACTGAATTATCTCTGCCATTCTCTAGATCTTTGAAACACGCGAGGAAAAAAACAAGAAAAAGAGAAGAGATCCCACGGGATCAAAATTAATCCCAAAAACCTCTGATCTTGCGTTCGTTAGAGCGAGGCATGCAGACAGGCATACGGGCATGCTACATAAGTTATATATCGATACGGGCACAACTATGATTGATGGTACCGGGGGATCGCAATCGGGATCTGAATACGGCTCTGCGGTAGGTCCCATCCCCGAAGAAGGTATCATAAAAGCTTAATAGCGACAATACAGATCAATCAGTCCCATCTCTGCGCACTGCACCCCCCCGCCGATACCATCCCTGACATATCTGCCTGTCTCAAACTAGCTGTGGTAATATAATATATTGAGCCCATACTAACCATCCCCCCCCCCCCCCCCTCCCGCCTACAATAGGTGGATTCTCATAATCTCTGCCAATCATTGGCGTCTCCTGCAATCACATCCTCTCACTCGTTACACGTACCGCGGACTTTAGGAGATTGGACGTGCGAGGTACGGGATCCAATGCGAGGGTGAAGACGGGGAGATATGGGGGAAGGTATAAGGATGCACAGATTAGTGGCGGTAGTGGTAGAGTGCCTTATATTCTTATGTCGCCTTTCGCTTGTAGCCGTAAGGGGTGCCGCCTATGAACTGGGATATGAGTCCGATACTTCTGGATGTTCTGAGCAGAACAAGCCATACTTCCGGCGCGCTAAAACATTGCCTTTGATACACCCTAGGTCCGGACTTGAGCGCGAATCCTCAGCTTTGAAGAGCATTGTGGGAGAAGCCTGTCTGTTGTCGTTCTGTATGTTCGTAGGCTTTCATTCCACGGGCGCTCTCCTATGGGCTCGCCCGGCAGTACTGGTGTAGCTGCATTTTTGGTGGGGAGGGGAGAGGGGGGTTCACTTCACGGTATGGGAGGGGGGAGAGAGATGGGAAGGAGGAAAAAGAAAAGGGATGAATTGGTATGAGGGAAGAGTGGAGGTCGTGATGTCAGTAGATTTGCTAAGACTATGAACACGGGGGTGTCTTCTAAGTCGTAGGAAATTAGATTTAGTAGCTCGTCTATCATAATTATCTCTTTGGCCGCCCGATCCTATCATGTCTTACTATATCCTATCTCATAATCGATGCCACTGCCCGGGCAACGTAATACGCGTGGAGGAAAATAGGGAGGAAGAAAAGAAAAAGGAATGCCGACAATGGGAAAGGAAAGAAAAGAAAGAAAGACGAGAAACGGACAGATGCAAGACTACAGAATATGTGCGGAAAAACTAGTATATAAAGAAACCTAAACAAGAATGCGAAAAATACTAGAATCAAGCAACTCTAAAGGAGTAATGGGGGGATTGGGCAAAGAAAAAGAAGAAAAATAAAGGACAGGGGTAAGAGTTGCAGCTAACATCCGCAGCGTTCATGGTAAGGTCGTAGTCCTTCGGGGATATGTCTGAGAGATTTAGGAATTAGCTTCGAGAGTATCTGATAGCGAGTTCAGGTTATCATCGAATGAGTCGGGGATGATTTTCGTATGGAAGCGTTGTCCCACAAATCAGTAGCTAAAGAACAAGTTTCTTCGTCATGGGCCCCTGAGGTTTTAGACTTGACACTGGGTGGCTCTAAGGAGCAGCATTGCTCTTTGCGATTTTCAGAAGTATCGTGAGGTCTGGCGAACGGCTCGGCGATACACACTACGACATTATACCCTGTATTGCTCCTTATCTCGAATAGAGCGAGTAACAGAAGCGCCGGAGCCTGTAGCAATATTCTTCGATGAATTTTGTCTTTTTTTCTCCTAGCGATCTTGCTGGTTGTACCCGTTGGGTTGCTGGTTGGTGGGGACGATAGGTGCCGGGCTAAGCCAATATTTCCGGAGATTGTTGGAAATCGGAGATGTATCCACGTACACGTTCGAAGCGGGTTTCGATAGTGGTGATTGGCCACTGTTAGGGCGTAGACCGGGATTAGCTTCCTTGAGTTTGAGGAATAGCTTCACTATACCTCCTCCCGCTCCCAACTGCCTTCAACAACGGCGTTTGCTCGTCGTGACCGGATGTGTCGGGGTTGACTTGCGCTTGAGGGGTAGTGTCACTACATCCTCGTGCTCATCCCAAGCCGCCCGCAACAGTGGCGCTTGGCCGCCATTATCAGATGAGTCGGGATTGATATCATTGTGTTCGAGGAGTAGCTCCATAATGGCCGTATGCCCACTCAAAGTCGCCCGCGACAGTGGTGTTAGGCCAGCGTTATCAGATGAGCCGGGATTGACATCCTTGCGTTCGAGGAGTAGCTTCACAACACCCTCACGCCCATTCTCAGCCGCTATCGATAGCGGTGTTTGGCCGCCGTTATTAGAGGAGTCGGGGTTGACTTCTTTGCGTTTGAGGAGTAGCTTCACAATACTCTCGTGCCCATTCTTAGCCGCCCTCAACAATGGTGTTCGGCTGTGCTTATCAGATGAGTTGGGATTGACTTCTTTGTGTTCAAGGAGAAGCTTCACAATACCCTCGCAGCCACTCTCAACCGCTATCGACAGTGGTGTTCGGCTACGCTCATCGCATGAGTCGGGATTGACTTCCTTGCGCTCGAGAAATAGCTTCACAATACCCTTGTGCCCATTCTCAGCCGCCTGCGACAGTGGTGTTTGGCCGAACTGATCAGATGGGTCGGGATTGATGTCCTTGTGTTTGAGGAGTAGCTCCACAACACCCTCGTATCCATACCGAGCCGCCGCCCATAGCGGTGTGAAGCCGGAATGACCAGATGAGTTGGGATTGACTTCCTTGCGTTCGAGAAGTAGCTTCACAATACCCTCGTGCCCTTTCGAAGCCGCCCTATACAGTGGTGTATCACCGTGATGACTAAATGAGTCGGGATCGACTTCCTTGCGTTCAAGGAGTAGCTTCACAATACCCTCATGCCCACTCCAAGCCGCCCATGACAGTGGTGTTTGGCCGTCGTTATGAGATGAGTCGGAATTAACTTCCTTGCGTTCAAGGAGTAGCTTCGCAATACCCTCATGCCCATTACAAGCCGCCCTCAACAGTGGTGTTTGGCCTTCGCTACTAGACGAGTCGGGATTGACTTCCTTGCGTTCGAGGAGTAACCTTACTATACCCTCATGTCCACCCGCACTTGCAATAAAGAGCGGTGTCCGGCCTCTACTGTCTGTGATGTTGGGATCCACATCATCTAGTTCCAGGAGCAACTTACAAACCCCTTTATTGTTATTTATTACAGCCCACAAAAGGGGTGTAAGCCCCACAATATCCTTTTCATTCACCTCCCAATCCCTCGACCTAAGTAGAGCCATATAAACGTCCTCAACCCCGAAGAATGCCATGGCATGCAATCCAGTAAATCCGCTGCCGGAGGGCTTAGGCCATTGAACGCGATAGGGGTGCTGGACCCTTTGGTTGACTAGAAGCAGCAGCGCGGATACATGGTGATCATACCGGTCAAGCAGTTGGAGTGCTTGTGATTTTGGGCGTTCTGCCAATTCCTTTCTAGCATAGTCTCCCCAGTAACAAGAGGCATACTCAAGAAAGGGTGCTTGAGAACGAGAATCTAGGAAAGTAGGAGGTAGGTCCTTGATGCTCTGAAAGTTGAGGTATGTGAGACAAACCTCCGCTATTTTAGAGTGAGCACTATCGAAAAGATTCGGATGCCCGCTGAGGTACTCCTGGAGAGTCAAATGGATCAATCGAACTCTTGACCCCTCCTCATCCACTGTGACAAGTCCTAGGCAGCAGCTTAATAACGTCCCTATCGCAGGCACATTCTGGACGTCAAGCTCTGTCGAATCCGTTTCGATTGCTAGTGCATGACACAACTCCTCTGCGCGCAGTGGCCGCTCAGATCGTGAGATCCACATCAGCACCTCAATCCCGAGTCTCCCCTTGTCTCCGTCCTGCTCCATAATCCGCGACAGAGTTGCAGTATAGGCTCCACCCATTTCCAGCCCATTAGTCATTAGTCCAAGTGTTCTTCTCCTCCGGGAAATGGTTGACTGTGCTAAAATTGCGTTCACACTTAACGAAACTAGCAGAAATCTACCAGTAGGATCATGTTAGTAAATCACTCGAATGGCCTAGGCATAGATGTACACAATATCATGATATCTTTCACATACATTCCACAAATCTTTTCCGGAATGGTCCGAAGGATTTCGTTTCTCAAATTCTGGTCCATCGCCTCTGGTTGTGTATCATTACTCAACCTCATTCTGAGATATTTCCCGATATCTTCCTCAGTTGGTTTGGTTTGGATTTCTGCGCTCCTGGTAAAATGTCGCTTTATCTCATCTCTAATGTGTGGCCGACCAGTCAGGAATAGCCGAGTGTTGGGTGATTCCCGAATTATCTGCACTAATGATCTGAGAATCCCCGGTCGGTCCTCTCTGGGAAACTCATCCAGCGCGTCGATGCAAATATAGCATCGTTGAAGGGTTCGAAGGGATGAGACTAGTAGTTTGTGGATTTCACCACATTCAAGCTCTCGGCCGTCAATCTGCTTTTTTGATTTCTTGAATGCGTCCTCGATTTCCTTCGGAATATTTTCTAGGCCGCCTATGACTTGCTTGAGGAGAGCACCTAACATATGGGCCGTGGACTGCTCTTTGCGAGCGTGCAAGTCGCAGTAAAGACACGCGACGACTGCCATCCTTCCGTCACTTTGATGGCACAGTGTCTCAATAACTAAAGAGCTGCACAAATACACTACTATTTAGTCTCCCTCATTTGCCCAAGTGAATGCTTTCTCACACCTAAGATGTGTCTTCCCAACCCCCGGGGTCCCCATAGCAATACAAGACAGGGTTAACCACCCCGTCCTCACCAGTACGCCAATTTATAAACTCCTCTGTTTGTAAAACCCAATCACCCACCCCCTCCACCTAAGCCCCTCTAACATCCCGATGCCTTTTCCGAGGAGTTAATGGAGATAGCCATTCCAGAATCTGGCGTCTCTCGTCTGTTGCCGATATGTCACAATTGTTCCAGGTGTTGTTATAGCTGTCGCTCACATTACCACAGTTGATATTTTGGGAAGAGCTTACTTGCCGCGATTTGAAGACATTCATACTGCTTGCTATGCTGACAAAAGAGAGGAGAGAGAAGAGGGCGGCAGGCGGCGGGTGATGACGGTGCCGAAGAAATTTGTTCCGACCGAGGTGGCGGAGGGGGGCCTTATGATAGCATACAGCAAGAGAGGCACCGCCCAATTATTTCGGAAGCCCATCAGAGGCTCAAAAAGAGTGGGAAGCCAATGCGAGGTGCGCATAGTAAACTAGGCTGCGATTTTCCTGCCTGCTACAACAACATGTATTATACTGTAATGCCAAGAATGTTTCTCCTACAAGACACGAGCACTAACTTAGTGCTCGAGTGCTGGTATCCGAGTTAGCGGAAAACATGCACAGGTGGGTAAACGTAGCAGTTCCAAATCAGATCGCTTTCATGCACCAGCAAGCCTTTAACACGTTCGAAATAAAATGGGTGATACTCCTAGCCTCAAGATTTCGGTGGTATGCAGTAGGGGTCGTGTCCCCAAACATTAGAAAACTACGATACGAAGAGGAGCGCACGACCAACAATACAGACGTGAGTAGTCTGACAGTTGCACGAGTACTTAGGGTATGCAAAAAGTGCATCCAGCTGGCGAGGGTATTGGAGGGTTTTGGTGAGGGTTTGATGGGGTTGTCGAAGGGCCTGGGCAGGGCTGTGATGAGACTGTGGAAGGCTTTTGGGAGTGGAGGATGAGCAAGGTATCATAATTATTATCATAGTTGTGCCGGACTTGCAGGACGGGAGTTTCTGTAAGCCACCGTAAAAACTGGTTAGATCTGGTATCGGCGATCAGGGCCTTAGCCCTCGCAATCTGTGACAAAACATCCCAAAGGAATAATGTTTTCCAGACTGGGTATAACTTGGGGAGGCTGAGCTGGCTGGATCTCATTAACTGGTATTCGTTATTATGCTTGAGCACCACTGTCCCGCTAAGATCTATGATACCGGATCTAACGAGTTTCTACAGTAGTTAAGGTGTATGTGTAAATTCTTTGGCTCAGCAGAAAAAGTTTTACTCGAGTAGTAGAAGTCCGTCCAACTCAAGTCTAGTTGGTCGAGGTTACATGTGTGTAATGCGAATTATGCAACCCAACCCGTAGGCCAGATATCCAAGGGTCAGTCGAACTCTGGGCGCAGTAACTTGAGAAAACACCATCCTCTCAGTGGTCAAGAAAGCCTAGAACCAATCAGAGTAAGCTCGATAGACCCATCCTCCGATATGATATTGTCAATGGGCTTAGAGTGTGAGACAAGTGAGATCATTTCACTTTTTGCAGCCAAATTTTGGTGAGCGTAACCATACGAAGGGCCAATATTTGCCCTTTTCTGATAATGGAAAAGGTTAGATGAGTTTTTAACAAGCACTCTAGCCCTTTCCTGCTCGCTTTCTTTGCCTACGAGCTTTCTATGCCCCCCTTCCTGCTGCCAAGGAATCTGCTTCTTTATAGTTCCTCCCTCACTCCCACTGCGCAAATCATATTGAGCAATTTCCTAGCAGCCGCCAGGAAAGAGTTGGGGTGGGTATACAAGTGCACCTAGAGTCCACCCCAGCTGTGAGAACATGCCTACAAGAACTCCAATCACCAAACCTACCAAGAGCATAGAACACTCTTGGCGTTCCCCTCCAGCTAGAAATACAAGAGAAATACTATGATAAATCAAGAAAGCAGGGGCGTAGGCACAACCAGGGTAGGTACAGTAACATACGTGCCTTTCTTCCATTTTTCACCCAAATTAGAAACTAGAATATCATCCGGGGACATTTGTTCATGACTAAAATAGGGATGGTAAATATCAAAAATCACAAGAAGGACAAACAGCCCAAAGGGCAAAAAGCACCATCCCAAGGGCGAGGGCTCAGGAAGCGAGCATCGCCACCTAGCTGGAGTCCGGAGCAGAGCCGCTATCAAAACGCATATTAGTGTCAGACCATGCACTGTACCCATGTAAATCCAAATTAGTCTTAGATTGTATATCTCCCTAGTTGGGCTACTACAGCAACACACCTAAGCCCCAGTTCCATCCAATGCTACTTGCGATAAATGAAACAAAATACAGTATCACACTTCACAGATGAGCAGTTAAAATAGTGCACGAGATATCACTCGATGAGAATGGCACAAGTGTAGTAAATCGTGGTAAGCAGGAAACGAAAGTGTACAGTGCAGGCGGCAGAAGCGATAACTAGGTCTCGGGGATACATGAAAACACTCTCCCAGATATCATACTACGACATAGCCATCTCTTTAATATAACTTGCAGCAGGCTAGACGACGACACCCAACAAATTACCCAGAGAGAGATTATCATACCAGGATTCGCTGTCCCAACCATGACATAGCCCCTGCTCTGCTTCGTAAACTTTGACAGCTAGCGATATCTGATTACCCCGTCTAACTTGACTTGCCCCTCTAGTATACTCCTGAATTCATGATATGGATCGAGTCGAGCTGTCTATAAGAAGCCGTCCCTTTTTCCCTTTCGCTCACAGAAGGGGCATCTAGATCCCCATTCCTTTCATCCTGCGTTTCTTATGATAGGTAGGTTGTTCCGCTGACCCCACTTTTTTTGTTAGGTGGTTGGCCCAGAGGAAGACTAGCCTAGTGATAGGAAACATTGGGCTTCTCCTCTTCACAACGGAAGGGAGAGACAGGGGAAAGCGGTAATTTCAAGTGTCACTCTATGATCAAATTTGCTACGTATGATATGACATGCAGTGTTTAATCCCTTTATTGAGTCACAGGGCATCACTCGGCGGCGTCTGGATGTTTATGCAGCGCATGATACAACAAAACAAAATACCATACAGTACTGTAACTTTGTGTAAGCTTGCTAGATGCTGCTAGCCAGGCCGATAAAAAATACTTTAGACCCTAATGAGGATGTAAGAAGAGGAGAGGGCTCGCACATATCGTAAGGTAGGGGAAAGAAGGCTTACTTTAGGCCCTTAAATACACAATCAAGCCATTGCATTTCAGGTAAGAATATCGTGCATCCAACTTAGACTTTCCTCAGTAGCATCCTCTTACACATGGCCCTCATATGGCACTAAAGTCCATCCTTGAGTCGTTTATCCAACCATCCTCTAATGCCTGGAAGTTGGCCATCTAAAACCCGCTTGTTTTAAGGGAAATTAAATTATCAGCACTCTCTGTGATACCAACTCCTATGACAAAAAACGCCATTACATAACACCAAAACTTGTAGTGCGAAATACTGTTTTCTAGCTTTGTACACTACAGCTATAGGGCAAAGTGCGGCATCAGTTGCTCAAAATAATGTAAGGCACAGCACTGATCAAACACTACCAGCAAGTGCCCCGCACCATCGGCGATACAGCGTGCGAAGTGCGAGACCGAATGTGAAGCGAAGACGGGGGGATATGGGAGAAGGGATAAGGATGTAATGATTGAGGGGGTAGTGTCTTATCTTCTTATCGCCCTCTACTCTTTTCTGTACTAGGAGCCGCCTATGCACTGTACGAGGATGAGTCCGATGCTTTTGAATGTTCTGAATAGAGCATATAATACTTCTGTCACGTTGAAGCATTACCTTTGATACAACAAAAGCACAAACTTGAGCGCGCACCCTCGGCTTCGAAAAACATTATGGGAAAAGCTTGTCGGCTGTGGTTCTTTATACTCGTGAGTTTTCATTTCAGGGGTGCTTTCGCCACAGGCTTCACCCGACAGCATCGGTATAGCTGCGTTTTAAGTAGAGGGAGAGGTTCACTGTAGGGTATAGGAGGAGGGAAAGAAAAAGAAAAAGAGAACACTATGAGATAGGATGAGGGAAGGGTGGATGCCGAGCTGAGTGCATTTCCTATGGGCCATGAGCGCGGTGGTGTCTCCCAAGTCACATAAAATCAAGCTTTAGTGGCTTTTCTATCATAACTATCTCCCTGGCCGGCTAATCTTATCATATCCCATCCTGAATGCCACTGCTTGAACAACACAATAAATGTGGAGGAAATTAGGGAAGGAAAAGGGAATGCAAAAAAGAGCAAAGAAAAAATGAAAGGCGAGAGACAGACGTGAGACTACAAAATAAGGAAAAACTAGAATGTGAACCAAAGGAACCCGAACAAGAACAAACACAAACAACACAAAAATCAAGCAACTCTAAAGGACTAATGGGGGGATTGGGCAAAGAAAAAAGAGAAGAGAAATAAAGGCCAGTCAGTAATAATTACGGCTAACGTCGGTAGAAATCAGGGTAATATCGTAGTCTTTCGGGGGTGTGATACATAGAGTAAGCTTCGAGAATATTTGATAGCAGGTTCAGGTTTCCGTGATCGAACGAGTAGAGGATAGTTTTCGTATGGAAGTGTTGTCCAAAAAACTAGTAGTTGGGGAGGTTTCCTCATCATAGGCCACGGGGTTTTGGGATTGACAATGAGCCGCTCCAGGAGCAGTTTCACTCCTTGCGGTTTTAATAAGTATCCGGAAAATGGGCGAATGGGTAGCAGGACATTATTTCCTGTATTAGTCCTTATCTCGAACAGAAAGCAAGCAACAAAGCGCCAAAGCCTCTAACAGTATTCTTCAAGCATCAATTATTTTTTTGATTTTGTTCCAGGCCCTCTTCCCGATTCGTTGGATTGGGTTGGTGGGGCCGATAGGCGCAGAGCCAGCCTGAAAGTCCGGGCTGTTTTCGGGGATCGCAGGTATATCCTCACACCCGTTCTCGGCCGCCTTCGGCAGTGGTGCTCGGCCATTGCTAGGAGGTGAGCCGGGACCAAATTCATTTCGTTTGAGGAGTAGCTTCGCAATATCCTCATGCCCATTCTCAACCGCCTTCGACAGTGGTGTTCGGCTGTTGTTATCAGATGAGTTGGGATTGACTTCCTTGCGTTCGAGGAGTAGCCTCACAATGCCCTCGTGCCCATTGCAAGCCGCCTTCGACAATGGCGTTTGGCCGTCGTCGTCTGACGAGTCGGGATTAACTTCTTTGCGTTCGAGGAGTAGCCTCACAATAGCCTCGTGCCCATTCCAAGCCGCCTTCGGCAGTGGTGTTTGGCCGTACTTATCAGATGAGTTGGGATTGACTTCCTTGCGTCCAAGGAGTAGCTTCACAATACCCTCGTACCCATTGCAAGCCGCCTTCGACAGTGGTGTTTGGCCGTCGATACTAGATGAGTCGGGATTGACTTCTTTGCGTTCGAGGAGTAGTTTCACAATGCCCTCATGCCCATTGGAAGTTGCCCAGGACAGTGGTGTTCGGCCGCCGTCACCAGATGAGTCGGAATTGACTTCCTTGCGTTCGAGGAGTAGCTTCACTATACCCTCGTGCCCACTCTCAGCCGCCTTCGACAATGGTGTCCGGCCGTCGCTATCGGCTGCGTCGGGATTGACTTCCGTGCGCTCGAGAAGTAGCTTCACAATACCCTCGTGCCCATGGCAAGCCGCCCTCCACAGTGGTGTTCGGTTGCCGTCATTATAGGAGTCGGGATCGACATCCATACGTTCAAGGAGTAGTTTCACAATACCCTCGTGCCCATTGCAAGCCGCCTTGGACAGTGGTGTTTGGCTGTCGTCACTAGATGAGTCGGGATTGACTTCCTTGCGTTCGAGGAGTAGCTTCACAATACCCTCGTGCCCATTGCAAGCCGCCCGCAACAGTGGCGTCTGGCCGCAGTTATTATAATAGTCGGGATTGACTTCCTTGCGTTCGAGGAGTAACTTCACAATACCCTCGTGCCCACTCTCAGCCGCCTCCGATAGTGGTGTTCGGCCGTCATTACCAGACGAGTCGGGATTGACTTCCTTGCGTTCGAGGAGTAGTCCCACAATACCCTCATGCCCATTGGAAGTTGCCCAGGACAGTGGTGTTCGGCCGCCGTCATCAGATGAGTTGGGATTGACTTCTTTGCGCTCGAGGAGTAGCCTCACAATACCCTCGTGCCCACTCTCAGCCGCCTCCGACAGTGGTGTTCGGCCGTCGTTACCAGGTGAGTCGGGATTGACTTCCTTGCGTTCGAGGAGTAACTTCACAATACCCTCCTGCCCATTCACAGCCGCCTTCAACAGTGGTGTTTGGCTACCGTCACCAGATGAGTCGGGATTGACTGCCTTGCGTTCGAGGAGTAGCTTCACAATACCCTCATGCCCATTGCAAGCCGCCCTCCACAGTGGCGTTTGGCCACTGTTATTATAATAGTCGGGATTGACTTCCTTGCGTTCGAGGAGTAGCTTCACAATACCCTCGTGCCCATTCCAAGCCGCCTCCGACAGTGGTGTTCGGCCGCCGTTACCAGATGAGTCGGGATTTACTTCCTTGCGTTCGAGGAGTAACTTCACAATACCCTCGTTCCCATTGCAAGCCGCCTTCAACAGTGGTGTTCGGCCGTCATTACCAGATGAGTCGGGATTGACTTCCTTGCGCTTGAGGAGTAGCTTCACAATACCTTCATGCCCATTCAAAGCCGCTGCCGACAACGGTGTTGGGTAGAACCAAGTAAATAAGTCGGGATTGACATCTTTGCGTTCGAGGAGTAACTTCACAATACCCTCCTGCCCATTCACAGCCGCCTTCAACAGAAGTGTTCGGCCGTCATTATCAGATGGGTTGGGATTGACTTCCTTGCGTTCGAGGAGTAGCTTCACAATACCCTCGTGCCCACTCTCAGCCGCCTTCGACAGTGGTGTTCGGCCGTCGTTACCAGATGAGTTAGGATTGACTTCCTTGCGTTCGAGGAGTAGCTTCACAATACCTTCGTGCCCATTCCCAGCCGCTGCCGACAGCGGTGCTGGGTAGAACCAAGTAGATAAGTCGGGATTGACATCTTTGCGTTCGAGGAGTAGCTTCACGATACCCTCTTGCCCATTCCCCGCCGCCTCTGACAACAGCGTTCTACAGTACTCAGCAGATGAGCCGGGATTAGCTTCCTTGCATTCGAGGAGTAGCTTCACAGTACCCTCGTGCCCATTCCAAGCCGCCCTCGACAATGGTGTTCGTCCGCCTTTATCAGATGAGTAGGGATTGACCTCCTTACGTTCGAGGAGTAACTTTACTATACCCTCATGTCCACCCGCACTTGCCACTGAAAGCGGTGTTTGCCCTTCACCGTCTGCTATGCTAGGATCCACATCCCCCAATTCCAGGAGCAGCTTACAAACCCCTTCATTCTTGTTTCTTATGGCCCATAAAAGTGGTGTGAGTCCCACAATATCCTTTTCGTTCACCTCCCAATCCCTCAACTTGAGCAGAGCCATAGCAACTTCCGCAACCCCAAAGAACGCTATAGCATGCAATCCGGTAAACCCGCTAGCGGAGTGCCCACGCGCATAAACACGGTGAAATGGCCAGACCCTCTGGCTCACTAGAAGCAGCTTCGCTGATACATGGTGATCATACTGGTCAAGAAGCTGAAGTGCAAGTGATTTTGTACGCTCTGTCAATTCCTTCCTCGCATGGGCTCCCCAGTAACAAGAGGCATACTCGAGAAAGGGTGCTTGGGGCGGGGAAACCAGGAGTGTAGGAGGTAGGTCCTTAATGCTCTGAAAACCGAGGTATGTAAGACAAACCTCTGCCATTTTCGAGTGAGCACTATCAAAAAGATGAGGATGCCCAGCGAGGTACTCCTGCAGAGTCAAATGAATCAACCGAACTCTTGACCCCTCCTCATCCAACGTGGCTAGCCCCTGGCAGGAGCTTAATAGTGCCCCTATCGCAGGAACATTCTGGAGGTCTAGCTCCGTCGAACCCTTTTCTATTGCTAGCGCATAACGTAATTCCTCCACGCCCAATGGCCGCTCAGACCGTGAGATCCACATCAGCACCTCAATCCCGAGCTTCCCCTTGTCTCCGTCCTGCTCCATGATCCGCGACAGAGTTGCAGCATAGGCGCCACCCATTTCCAGCCCACTGGTCATTTGTCTAAGTGTTTTTCTCCTCCGGGAAATGGTTGACTGTCCCAAGATTGTGTTCACGCTTAACGAAACTAGTAGAAATCTGCCAGTGGAATCATGTCAGCAATTACTTGAGCATAGACCCACACAATGTCATGATATCTTTCACATACATTTCGCAAATATTTCCGGGGATAGTCCTAAATATTTCGTCTCTTAAATCCTCATCCATCGCCTCAGGCTGTGTATCATTGCTCAACCTCATACTAAGATATTTTCTGATATCTTCCTCAGCTGGCTTGATTTCGATCTCCGCGCTTCTAGTAAAATACTTCTTTATCTCATCCCGAATGTGTGGCCGACTAGTGAGGAATAGCCGAGTGCAGGGTGATTCCCGGATGATCCGCACCAAGGATCTGAAAAACTCAGGTCGGTGCTCTCTGGGAAACTCGTCCAGCGCGTCAATGCAAATATAGCTCTGTTGCAGGGTTCGAAGGGATGAGACTAGCAACTCGCAGATTTCACCAGATTCAAGCTCTCGACCGTCAATCTGTTTTTTTGACTTCTGAAATGCGGCCTCGATTTCCTCCGGAATATGTTCCAGGCCGCCTACGACTTGCTTGAGGATAGCACCTAACATGTGGGCCGTGGACTGCTCTTTGCGGGCGTGGAAGTCGCAGTAAAGACATGCGACAGCTGCCTCTCTTTCATCGCTTTGACGGCACAGTGTGTCAATAACCAAAGAGCTACACAAATATTCTACTATTTAGTCTCCCGCATTTACCCAGAAGAATATTCTCTGATATCATACCTGACATGTGTCTTCCCAACTCCAGGATCCCCGTAACAATACAAAACAGGGCTAACCACCCCATCCTCACCAGTATGCCAATTTACAAACTCTTCTGTTCGTAAAACCCAATCACCTACCCCTTCCACTTGAGACGCCCTTATATCCCGATGCCTCTTCCGAGGAGCCAGTGGAGATAACCATTCCAGAATCTGGCGCCTCTCATCCGTTACTGATATGTCACAATTGTTCCAGGTGTTGTTATAGCTGTCGTTCACATTACCACAGTTGACGTTTTGGGGAAAGTTTGGTTGTCGAGGTGCAGAGATACTCATGTTGCTCGCTATGTTGAAGAGAGAGGCGGGAGTGTGGTAACCGTGCTAATGAAATCTGCCCTGGTCGGGTTGAGGAGGAGGAGGGGATTCTTATGCGATGATACCATGCGGGGAAGAAACCCTCTGCGAGGCTGAAAAGAAGTCGAAAATCCGTATCATACTATGAGACGCACTCAGCTGGCTGCATTTTACTGGCCCAATCGTAAAGTCTGCATCCACCCTAAACCTCATAAACAGCTTTGCAACAAACTGACACCCAACTCAACGAATTTCCAAAGCAAATAAATAATAGAAGGAAAAAAAGAATATTTTACTTCCTATAGTAGACTTCCCGCTAGTTTCAAAGATCCCATAATAGCAGAAGTTGTTCAAATTGTATCATAAGTGGTGTAAGTTAGGTGTTGTCACGGAGGTTTACTACCGGTGGGTTTAGGGTGGATGCAGACTTTACGATCAGGTGAGTACTTTACAGCCCCTGCAGCAACATGCCCACCACACTTCGCCTCTTCTTCACACCCACCATCCAATCCGCACTCTTACCAGCTACAGCATCGATAACAATACCAACCCGAATATTCTCCTTCGGCCTAAAACAAATGTCCACAACCACCCCCCACCACACCCGCGGCAACGGCTCAAGTCGACCCCCAAACCCCGCCTCCGAAATCCGCACAATCTCCAAAGCGCTCAGCTACACCCTCCGCCACGGTGCTGTGAAAGAAGGCCTAACACTACAAGATGATGGGTACGCCAACGTCGCCGAATTGGTTCCTGCCCCTCCTCCTCCTCCTCCTCCAGGACCAGCACTAACAGTCGGATAGCTCCAACTCCCCAAGTTCCGCAAAATGAACCTTACCTTCGAAAAACTCCGCCAAGTCGTTTCCGAGAATGACAAACAGCGCTTCTCCCTTACTTCTACTGCTACCCCTTCCTCTACTGTTACTACTACTACCGGTACTACCGAGGCGACAGCGACAGCAGAAGACCTACATACCTACCTAATCCGCGCAACCCAAGGTCACTCCATCCCCCTCGCTGATACCAGCGCCCTCCTAACCCCGCTCCCATCCCCCATCACTAGCGCCGTGCACGGCACATTCTACCCCGCGTACGAGGCGATACTAGCCTCCGGGTACCTATCCCGCATGGGGCGCACCCACATACACCTCGCCACGGGCGAGGTTGGTGTCAAGAGTGGGATGAGGGCAGATGCGCAAGTGCTCTTCTACGTGGATGTGGAGAGGGCGAGGAGGGAAGGTGGCATCGAGTTTTTGATCAGTGAGAATGGGGTCGTGCTCACCGCTGGTGATGAGTTGGGGAGGCTTGGGTTGGAGTTCGTTGATAGGGTGGTGAGCAAGAGCTTGGGTGTGCTGTGGGAGGGGGGTAGGGTTGTGAAGGAGTTGCCGGAGGAGGTTAAGGGGGGGAGGATGCCGGTTGGGAAGGGGCATGTTAAGATGGGGAGGGCTGGTGGTGGTGGGAGAGGGGGAAGAGGTAGAGGGGGAAGAGGCAGAGGGGGAGGGAGAGGTGGGAGCAGAGGCGGAGATGGGGATGCGGAAGAGGGGACAAGTAGAATTGGTGTCATAGATCCTTGAATAGATTTCTGTTCCTCATTTCAGAAACGGGCATTGTCGGAAATATTGTATGCGAGGTGAGGGATTGAACCGGAAGTTAAGACTTCACCGAATGTGAAGAGCATACTTGTGGAAGAAGGATCGGAATTGTCCGATGTTCCTTATTCATTGCTACTTGGATGCCAGGCGATGGTACTTATACCCGTGAGCGATGTCTATATACAGTGCCAACGATGTGAGTTCCCACTCTGCCCCACCAGGTGTACTTCTGTCACATTGAAGCCATTTTTCCAATAGGCATATTCTCCTTGCTATTAAAATTGCCAGAAAAGTCTATCTATTACAACTTGTTATGTACCATACTATAAACCACACAACCCTTTAATAAATCCCCGGAACAATCCTTGATGGAACAACGTCCGTATACTTCTTCCAGTCTGCCCCGTACTTGAGCTTACACTTGGCCTCGTCCCTGCGCTCCCGATGGATGAGCAGAATGGCAAAGTAGACGACGTAGAAGTAGCCGAGAGGACCTCTATATCCTGTCGGCAGACACCACGCCCAAGCCATGATCCAGTCTCCCAGATAATTGATATGTCTAGCGATACCCCACCAGCCAGTGATCATCAACCTCGACCCACTCTTGGTCTCAATGTACTTGATATGAGCCAACTTGGGATCGTTAGGATTAGTCCTAAATTCATGCTTTTGACTATTAGCTGATCTGAAGATCCAGTAGCCCAATCCCTGAACAGCCAGAACCCCAACGACACCAAGAGGACCAAGTTCGAATGGGTGCATGGCGAGGTATCGGCATTGAAGAGAGTAGTTGATTGGCAGCCACATCAAGTCTCCACACGAAAGCATGAATCCGAAACCATCAGTGGTCACGTCCATTGTCGTGAGGACCGCCGGCTCGTTGTGGAGTGAGTCATAGGCGTACCAAAATTGGAAGACGTTGACGAGGATCATGCTATCGGTGACTTTACCATGGGTGTTGTATTGGTGAGCCATGAAGGCAAAGTTCAGAATTGGCCAGAGGATTATGCCGGGCCGGAGTTCGCTAAAGACTTTAATGTCAAAGCTACCGATACGTGGGTTGAGAGGGCGGCCAAGGAACCACTGCATATTGATTAGCTTGAAGCACGAGAAAAGGAGGGAAAGGGGGAATATACATCGTAAACAACGTTTCCGGTGTCGTTTGCCAAAAGTTCCCCGGTAAAGAAAGAAGAGATGTAGCAATAGAATGCAAGAGAAACTGAGAATATGAAGGTAGCGGTTATGAGCTGGAGGTAGTTATCCCAAATGTAGGCCCAGAATTGCCATTGAAACCCCTCCCTGTAAGTCATGAATCCACAGTACGCCACAACAGTCAACAGAGAAGTACAGCCTGCAACAATAAGTCTCCTGATATGAATCTCTATCCTACCCCTCCTCCGAGAAAAGCGAACATACCATTAAACCTATACTTCAACCTCTTCCCATTGCTCAACACAACACCCTCCCCGGTCTTCCCCGGAAGGACAAAGTACATAACTGCCAACGCGAAATACCAGAGACAGTAGTGCATCATAACGTCCCAGTCGAAAACTCCCGACAGTCCCGGCCATTTCGAGGCGATATTCCCAACAGGATCTCGTAGGAAAGAATTGCTCGGGCATCCATCTTCGCTGCAAACAAAGTAGAAGATATATGTGATTGTTGGTACAGAAAGTGAAATCGCAAAGGCTCCCAAACTACCAACTATTAGCAACGGAACATATCGATTGACCAAAAAAAAAGTAAACTCACGGCCCGCCAAATTCATATCCGTGGGGTGGAGGAGGCATGATCGTTGTTGTTGTCCCCAAGAAAGTAGGGAAGGAGTGAGTTTATATGTTGAAGCAAGCTCTCCAGGAAACCCTCAGATAGGAAGGGGCAAGGAACGAAAATTCACCCCTGAGAATATGGTGTCAACGAATTAGCACCTCTACTCGAGTATTGCGGTCAATCCGTCATAAAATCACTAAACGAAGTTCTCTCTCACTCTCTCACTCTCTCTCACTCTCTCACTCTCTCTCTCTCACTCTCTACTCCTCGGATGGTCACGAATCCAGAAGTGAGCTCACTCTCGGAACGGGAGTTTTCCGCCCAAACATTCGTAATCCCTAATACTTTTTTCACCCCTGTTGCCAAGACTTCACCCCTTTCAATGCAAATTCGGATGCCCTGACTGCTGATCTTCGAAGATCCAGATCCCGCAGCGCTAATCCTGATTGGATGTTAGGAGTCTTGCAGGGAAAGTGCACTAGTACCGTAAACACCGGCTGTATCCACTGTCGGGGATCGGGCCCGTGGCCTTCGCAATCCGAGGCAAAACACCCTGTGAAGGAATAGTGTTCTCCACACAAAGTATAGCTTTGAGAGGCGGAGCTTGCTGCGTCTCATTAACTGGTATTCGCTATTTTGTTAACCTGTCGTGCTAGATCTATTGTGGTTTGGTGCTATAGTACTGTACGATTACAGTTAAGATGTTCGATAGTGAATACAGACGGTTTTTACGGCATTCTTAGAAAGAAAGAAAGCCGCAACAACAAAAAGTTTTGAATCGAGGATTATAGGGCTGGCAGAGATAGCAGATTTCAAGAGTTTTTACAGTATGAGGGAGTGAGGCATATACAGTAGCAGAGCACAAGTACAGTATCAGGAATGAAGTATCCAAACATTTGAGTCTGAATTTACAGTAGTATGGATGCTCTTACAATACCTCTACCGTACTCGTAATCCTCTGACGCTTGTGAGCACTACCGCTACTCCATACAGTACACCAAAATTTTGCGGCTCCGGCTGACTTTTTGCCCATATGCAATGGCAGTTGTGTTCACAAACGTCAGAGAATTACGAGTAGACCCCATGTTCCCTCACAGCCATTGTGCTTGGCAGAAGTTCGTTGACGCTCTACTAGAGATCGTCTTCAGTGCCCTCACGCCCGATGATTGGACCAAACTATTATAAGGTACCGTACTACGGTAATAACACTCGGCCCGATCCCCACCAGCCGCGTAACCTTGGCCAGGACGGTACTATACTATACTATTTATGTCCTAGATGCTATCCCTTATTCTTACACTTAATAATGTGTGTAACCAGATGGTATTTATTATTCGGAGCTACAGTGGGGACTAGTTATCTAAAGCGAATGGGATCTCCAGTTCTAGTGGGTATGATATGGGATGAACGATAGAGCCGTATCCGATAGCGGCGTGGGGTTAGGTTTTAATGACGAATCAGGGCTTACGAAATACACTGAATCCAGCGTGTTATCATGCTCCAATCACGTAGAAACTTCCCCAGGATACAGAAATATAAAATAATAATCACGGGCCTTTCTCCGTCCTTTCAAGATCAACACGCTGTGCAACGAAGGATTCACAGATCATCACTCGTAGGCCAACCCAAAATGCATCCATCTCAAACAAAAAATACATGCACCGAATGCCACCGATAGTCAAACGTGTCAACGGCCACATTCACTTTGTATCATCCTCCCTCTCCTCAACCTCAACAGTCTTCTCATTGGCCTCATCAACCGACTTTCTCAGAAACCCCCTCTCCCTCTGCCCCTGCCCCTCACTCTGTTCCCCCCTCGTAACCTCAGAGGCATTAACGTTCTGCACGTAGCAACCTATCCAGAAACCCCATCCCTCTGCCTTCTCCCCATCTTTTCCTCTACCTCCTCCCCCTCCTCAAAAACACTGATATCCGTCGTGCCCACATGGCCCCCCTGGGGTAAATGCGTAGTAGGCCTTGCGGTGACCGTAGTGGATGGGGTGGCATTCATACTCCTCCCTGCACCGCCACCATCGTAAGGCCTCAAAGGCGTATCCGGCGACAGTAGCGGCGGCTGTGGTAATGGTGTGCCGGTGCCCATCCTGTAAGAGGACGGCTGCACGGCGGGCGTGGGCGGCGGTGGAGCGGTGCCCGAAAGATGATGTTGTGGTCGTGGGAAGAGGGTTGTTTGTCGTGGCGGGGAAGAACCTCGCTGGGGTTCGCTGTTAGGGCGGGGGATAATTGTGGACATTTTTTTTCCCCTCAGTAGTGTAGTTGGTTTGGGATTGGGTGTACTGTAGTGTGCGGAGTTGTGAGGAGGGAACGAGGGGGGAGAAGGGATGTTTTATGCGTGTGCGGAAAGACTTTAGCTCCGTAAATACTGGGAGCGTAGGGATTAGTTTAAATTAAGACTGAACTACGACATGATATTCCTCCCAATGGCCAGTGACACCGGTACCTTTACGTGTGAATTCATGTTTTTTTTTCAGTTACCGATGCTTGTTGTGTCCAAGGGGAGGTTATGACGTCAGAGCGCATCATGATATGTCACTCGGGATGAGCTTCCCGTTGGCTAAGGCAGTGTGTGCTAGGCGTGGACTAGCACGGTGCTTGCGGTACTCTGGCCTGGCTGGAAGATTGTGAAGAGTTGGGGGTTAGGTGGAAACGTGGTTAATTTATATGTGATACTTCGATCTACCATAAGGATGACTCCGAGTGAGGGATTTCTCGCGAATCTGCTATCGTAGGCTTGAGCTTACGTTTTCGGGAGAGATGGCCGTGAGCCGAGCTCTACCTGCTTTGCCCTATTGTTCGGCTAGTACGGTACAGTACCTCCTCACAGAATGGACAATAGCATTGTATTATCATACTTGTCCTCTCGACCCAGTCACAGTACTAGTACTAGTACCGTGCGTACGCTTCGCCAACCGCCGAGTCACCCTTGACAGGCCAGACAAGGGCAGGCGACAGGCAACGCAACGCAACGCAACGCAATGCCCAGCCGTACCATGCCGCATCGTAATGATACCGGAATTCTATTTCTTCCCACTCTTTCTCTCTGTTAACTTACCCTCTTCTCCATCCATCCATCTTCCCCCAACTAACTCAACCAACCACAACTACACACACACAACATCATAACGAGCAACAAAAAAAAAAGAAGGGACGACACGGGAAATAAATAAATAAAAATAAATAAATCACTACGGGTCACTTATGGCATCACGCGACGAAGCACCTAAGCTATCCAGTAGCGTTAAACTCGTGCTTTTGGGAGAAGCTGCAGTCGGAAAGGTATGTTGATCTGATTGTTCATCTCAGGCGACCTAGCCGGTGAGGTCTTTTTTTTTTTTACTCCCCCTTTCTTCTAACAGTTTACAAGTCATCACTAGTCCTTCGCTTCGTAAATGATGATTTTCAGGAAAACAAGGAGCCCACGATTGGCGGTACTACTCCCCTCTTCCTCCCCCCCCCCTCTCCCGGGCCTCTTTCGCGGCAAGCATTGCTAATGAATGATATATGAACAGCTGCTTTCCTAACCCAAAAATGCACCCTCCCAAGCCGCACCATAAAGTTCGAAATATGGGACACAGCGGGACAGGAGCGCTTCGCCTCCCTCGCACCAATGTACTACCGCAACGCTCAGACCGCGCTGGTGGTCTACGATATCACGAAGCCCACCTCGCTCATCAAGGCTAAGCACTGGGTTAGCGAACTGCAGCGCCAGGCAAGCCCCGGTATCGTCATCGCTTTGGTCGGGAATAAGCTCGATCTTGCCGCTACCACTGACGCCGATGGCGGGGATGTAGATGGAGGGGATGGAGGGGACGGAGGAAGCAGGGCGGTGCTCACAACGGAGGCGAAGGCATATGCAGACGAAGAGGGATTGCTGTTCTACGAGACGTCTGCTAAGACTGGGGAGAATGTGCAGAGTGTTTTCGAGGCGATTGCTAATGCCATTCCTGAGAGTACGCTGAAGCCTAGGGGTGGAGCTGGCGGGTTTGGAGGGAGTGGGAGAGCGGGTGGTACTGGTGGGGGTGGTAGCGGCGGGGAGGGGGGAGTGGGAATGGCGGTTAATTTGGAGGATGGGGTCGGGGCTAAGGAGGGATGTGCTTGTTAGTCGTGATATGATGGGTACAACTGCGAGAGAGAGGTTCTTTTATTCCTTCTATTTTTTTCTTCCCTTCTTTCTTTTTCTTTGAACGGGAACTTTGAAACTAGTCATTGGATGGGGATGTGGGGAAGAAGCTAGGTGGTGATGGTGGTAGCAGTGGTGGATTAGATCGATTCCAAACCACTTTGGAATCTTTTTCTCTTTCTCTTTCTCTTTCTCTTCTCTTCTCTTCTCTTCTCTTTCTTTAGTACTCACGTCCTATTCCTTTTTTTTCCTGGGTAAAACGTAGCTCACTGTAGTCCCCGAACGCTCTCTCCACCCACCCGTCCGTCCACCCACCCATCCATCTATGTATTTCAAGCATTGTCAATAAACCTCACGACATAGCTTATCTATTCTTTTTTTCTCACTTTGTCCCCTTTTTCTTCCTTCTCCTTCTTCTCATGGTTTCTTCTCTCATTGGGGTATGGATGAATGGATGGATGGATGGTATGGATGGGGGATATAACAT
>Ga0307507_10004144_pt1 | contig 26309 bp, 7 predicted proteins | sample 7_EM_MG_FD_207223 | JGI IMG/M metagenome (GOLD analysis project Ga0307507, IMG submission 207223) | Populus trichocarpa ectomycorrhiza microbial communities from riparian zone in the Pacific Northwest, United States - 7_EM | ecosystem: Host-associated > Plants > Roots > Unclassified | place...
AACGAAGTCCTCTATTTAGCTTTTTAGTAAAGAGAATAGGCGAGTTAAAAGGGGCTTAACTAGGTTTAATAAAGCCCTTATTTAGGTTATTAATAAGGTACTACTTTATAGCCTATAATTTGGCAGTGGACTACTGACGAAGGGGGCTATAGCTAAGTATGTCTTCCTTATCTAGCTTAATCTTAATCTTATAGTTATACAGTTGGTAAGGTAGGAGTATATTAGACGCTGCCTTAAAGAACATATCCTTAAATTTCTAGTGTTAATAGGGTAGTTTCTATTCTACTAGCTCCTTATCTATAAGCTTACCTTCCTATTTACTAAGCTTATTTTCCTTTTTCTTAATTATTTAATTAATTTTATATAAGCTAGTGGTAAAGGCAATAGTATTAGGTTAGACTAAGTTCTAGTAGAATCCTACGGCGCTAATATAGCAGATATTAACTAGTGGGAGGTCTATAGGTTTCTTTACGGACTATTATTAGATTATATTTTACGGTTTAGGGTTTATAATCCTTTTTAGCTCCTATTCCATCTTCCGCAAGTTATCCCTCTGGTCTATACATTTAGTATAGCGTCTAATACTCCTTACTATTCTTTGTGGCTATATAGGGCCTAAGTTCCCTATAGGGAGCTCCGCTAGCTTTTTACTAACTTTTTTAATCTCTGGTGCGGGTGGCATAATATAGGTAGTCTAGGGGCGGCGTAGTATACGGATCCGTTACGGGTTAAGCTATATATCCTTTTTAAAAGCCTGGTCTCTACGCATAGCATCGGCCTAGTAAATAGTATTTATCTATAGCTGTATAAAGTTCTCTATTATAATACTAATCTCTTTTATAAAGGAAGGGGTTAAGGGTAGGATTTTAGGCTAGACAAGCCGTCTGCTCTGTATATTAAGCTATAAGCCTAAATAGGCTAGCCATTTTCTTTTTAAAATTATATTATGGCTTCCTAGGTCCGTAATAAGCAAGGGGATATTAAACTACCTTTGTCCGTTAACACAGGTAAATCCATAAGATAGTTATAATAGGTAGTCCTATCCGTCCATTATACCCGCAAATAGGAATTAGTTTGGGTAGTTCTTTAATAAATGCATTTAAAAAGTCAGCCAGCTTTACGGCATATAGGGTATCTATTAAGGCAAAGGCATTTGCTCTAGAGTTAGCTAAAGCAGAGGTTAAAACTTAATATCTATTACGGAATAAAGTATAAGGAATAGTACAGCTTTTTCCACTAATTAGCTGACCTAGATTAATATATAACATATTAATCCCTTTTAACCCTAGAGAGGAGTCTTCCTCTAGGGTTCCTCTTTTCTAACTTTATACTATCCTCCTAGATTAACAGAACCTTACCTACTTTTGCATTTATTAGGCAATTCTTTATAATATAGCCCTTCTAGCCGTAAGAGAAGCAAGCTCCCTAATTGCTAAGGGCCTATATACAGGGGTTGCTGTATATAGGCCGAGCATTTACTGGACCCACGGTAGGACTAGCTGCATAACTAGCTGCTAAATTAGCAGCGGGCTGTACGGCCGGTGCTATAGGGGTTATAGATCTTATTACGGCGCCGCGGCCCGTTCTAGTAGTACTTGTATTCTAGTTGGTAGAGCTTCTAGTCTTATACCGCTTAGCACGTGCCTTAATTTAATAGAGGCCCTAGTTAATAGCTAAGCATTAGTCCGTAAGTTCCTTAAGCGTCTATACGGTAGTATAAACTGGCAGTATAGCGCGCTGTAGGTCTAGGGTAAGCTTATTAAAGAGGTTTGGCATTAGATCTTCTTAGGGGATTTAAGCCTATCCGGCTAAGTATAGAAAGTGGATCTAAAAGGCTAAGAAGGTCTTTATTGTTTTTATATTTAGGCTTTTATAATTAAGCTAGGCGTTCTGTACTTTAAAGGGGTCCTTATAAATGGAAGATAGGTAGTTAATTATCTCTTCTTTGGAGAGGAAGGGGTCTGCTAAGTCCTAGGCGTATTACGGACGTAGGTGTATCTAGGCGTTACTGCCGGTGCGGCCAAAGACGTATACCATTTTAGCTTAGGCATTAGGAAAGTAGTCTGTATTAACTTTAAGCTTATCCTATAGTTAAAGCTTCCAGTTATCAAATATAGGGTTGGTTCTATCCGTGAGTAATAAGAGGTCTACAACCTTCGCGGATCGCGATAATGCTAATACTATATATTGGGCTAGGGCCTTAAGGACTATAGTAAGCCTCTAGGTGTCTAATAATTTATTGCTAGGCGTAGGGGTATCTCTAGTTTTAAGCAGCTCTTAGAGCCGTTTAATTTTAGTATTAGCTGCTATAAGCTCTTCCTAGGGGGTTACGACGGCGACTGTTTTACTATTAGAGGTATTTGCGGGTCCTACAGCAGCTTTACTAGCTGCTATGTTTCTTGGCATAGTGGTAGGGGTACTAGGTAATTTCTGGTATTTGTTTATTTTCTAGGGTTCTGGTCCATACATGTCCTATTCTTTAGGTTTTGCGTTCTATTCGTGTTCTTTTAGTTCTAGTAATATCCTTAGGGTCCTGTTCTGTTTCCTTATTCTATTTATGGTTTTGTAGATATATTTAAGTTCCTTCTTAGGAAGAGAGAGTGGTGATAAGCTTTGGATAATATTAGCGACTTAGTTAATTAAGGCACGAGCACGGCAAGAGGGACGCGTAAGCCTGTATAATTGGTAGTCTATAAACAAGGATCTAAAGCTAGAGAAAGGAAGGAGAAGAATAACAGCGCCGCCAGATATTTTATGCGGTCCTTAAGTCACGTGACTCGCGTCTACCATAATTCACGTCTGCCAAGATCCACCGTTTTCCACCAGCGCCGTAACAGTGCCCGTTACACATACTCCCTATATAACAGTAAGAGGTAATACTTTTAGCAATTAGTATAGAGGACTATAATATAATATTAAGTAGGTCGCTTAATATATCTAATAGATTAGTAAATATTAATTTTAAGATTTACTATAATAAGAGAACTATTTAGATAGAGGCTTTAAGTCTTTAAATATAATTCTAGACTTTAAAAAAAATCCTATTATACGTGCTATATATCCATATAGTTTTATAAGATCTATTATACCCTATCCCTTAACCCGCCACATTGCGTCCATCTATTATCGATAAGGATTTAGCCAATTAGATTAATAAGATTAAACTGTTGTACTTAGGAATATGTAACGGCTTAAATAAATGCCTCTAAGGTAAAGCTTAAACAAATGCTGTATTATAAAGATACTAAGTTAAGGAAAGAAGAAGAGGTATATATAGGAGGTAGAGACGTATTATATATACATTAGGACACCAAGTCTTTAGCCAAGCCCCTAACTAGGTATATTACGCGTAACGGTGCTATAACAGAATATAAGACTAGCAATATCCACTAAATATTATATAAAACAATCTATATGGCTTATTTCTTAGAGTTAAATCGCTTAATATAAGGTAGCTAATACTTATCCTTTCTACAGAACGGAATCTAACATATTTTATACCTAAAATGCGTCTTTAGCACTCGCAGAGGCCTCTAAAGAGGTGTAAAATTAGGCAGCGGCCACGGCTCTGGTAGTGGGTTTTTAGTAACTAAATTTGGTTAAACGTTATATTAAGTTAGCCGAATAAGATCCGTATTATTAGAAGTACGATTAAAAGGCATGGTTAATGGTAATATATTGATCAAATATATATAGGCTATACGCGCAGTTTTAATTCTGGTGTTCCGTACTGTTACGGGACTGCCCGTTACATACGCTATGCCGTACGCATAGCTGGTGTCATAGGATTCCTTTCTTTGTTAATTTGTTTCCTTACTTATTTAATATCGCTCGGCAGCTAGTTTGTCCGCCCCAATTACCTCTATATAGATTCGCCCATAGCTATATTCTTATTAAGCTCTCTAGCAATCCTCTTAAGTCTCCATAACAGTTATATATAGCTATCAATTCCACAAATCTAATGCTTATTTATCTAGCGTTCGCATATAATATATTGTTATTGTAACATGCACGGGCTATCTACTATATAGACGCTGGTGGGTTAAGGTATACTATTACTAGCTAACTAGCTTTTAAGAATTCCTTTTTTAGTAGTTCTAATATTCTAGTTATAAGATCTATAATAGTATCTAGTAGCTTCTTAAACACCCTATATATAAATAAGTTTCCGTCTATTATCTACCTAGCTATATACTTATTTAGCTAGTAACTTATCTACTTTAATTTAAATTAGTCTCTATAATAGGTTAATATCCCTATTTAATGCTATCTTTTTATAATATATAATAAAAGCCGTAATAACAACTACGCTCTATTATATTAAGATTTTTTATTAAAGTTTTATTTTAATAAAAAGCATTACCGCTTATATTACCGCTGTAAAATAAACCACCGCTATTGGCTATATATATTACTTAAACCCTACTACCGATAAGCGCTTTTACTTATAGCTACTCCTAATAGCTATATACAGCTTTACCTTCTTTAAGTACTTCTATACTATTACCGGCACGCTTTACTCTCCTTTTTAGACTATCTATATTATTCTTAACCTGCTTAATATTAACTATAAGTATATTAACTACCTAACTAACACTTCTATATTTACTAACGGGCTATAACTATATACCCTTTTAATAATAACGCTAGTTTATAGCTCTATAGCTAACCTAGTAGCCTCTAGGGCCACTTCACTACTAATATTTATAATAATTTACCTTTGTGACAGGCTTGTATAATTACTTCTAAACCGAAGCTTGTAGATTGCTACTATACAAGAATACTAAGCTAAGGAGAAGAAGGAGAAGAAGACTATTAGTAACTAATAAGATATAAGGGGTTGCTAAGGCGCTAGTAGTAAGTAAGCTAATAGCAATTTTCCATCTTAGGGATAGAAAATCCTAATTGGTTAGCTCTATAAGTAATACTAATAGAATATAGTAGATTACCCAGGTAACGCGCTCTAGCACTATTATATTACCCCCCTTCTAAAAAAGCCTACCCTTAGGCTTTGTCTAAGTTCTTTATTATGGTCTAAATTATTATAGTTATCTAACTCCTCTTCCTGGCATTTAATCCAGCTATCTAGTTTATATGGCGGTTTAGGGAGATCTAGGTAGGCTAGGTGGAAATTTTATAGCTTATAGGAAGAGTATTTAAAATTAGACGTAAGGTACCATTTTGGATCTTTATTATAGCCTACCTAGCTTATATAGTATTTTAAGGTGCTATGGTCTTTCTTAACTGCTAAAATCTCTTTAACTTCCTATTCCTTGTCCTCTGCAATCTAGATTAGTAGTAGGGGGTTATTATACTATTTAGGCAATAGGTTGTCCGTGGCCTTCTATAGTTAGTTTAAGGAAAAGATAGGGTGGATCTTTATTAACTCTAGTAGCTTAGCCCTAAAAGAGTGCCTTACCTTCTTAAAGATTTTATAGGGGCCAGCTATTTAGTAGTCTAGTTTATAGCTTGGTCTTTAGGTCTTTTAGTTTTTTATTAACACCTATACCTTATCTCCTACTTAGAAGTTATCTTATAGCAATATTAGTTTATATTAGCCTCTTTCTTCTCTTATACCCTTTTTATTATTATTTAGGCCGCTTCCTAGGCTCTATATATTCTCTTAGCGAATATCTAGGCCTCTTTATAGCTAAGGCGTTCGCGGGCTGTTATAGATCCTATAGGTCTATCCCAATTAAAGGATATCCGTGGCTTATATCTATAGAGTAACTTAAATAGTAATATTTCTATACTATTATAAGGGAGCGTAAGCTATGTATAGTCTATTATAGGTAATAGTTCTAACTAGTTATTCTAGTAGTAGTTAATAAAGGGGCGAAGTTACTAGTTAAGGTACTAGTTTATAATCTTGGTTTAGCTATTAGTTTAAGGGTAGAATACAGTAGAAAGCTTAATTTAAATTCTAAGGATACGGCAGAAGTTGTCCTAAACGTCTAATATAAATTAGGGTCTATAGTTAGAGATAATTAACTTAGGAGCGCTATAGATCTAGTAGATATTATTAACGTATATACAGGCTATATCCTTTATAGTTATAGTCTTAAAGTAAGAAAGGGAAATGACTTACTTAGTTAGTTAACTACTATAAAGGCTATATTATAGCCGTATTTATCCTCTAGGAATAATTTAAAGTCCATTATAATATATTGCTAAGGGCGTTTAGGAACTAGCAGTGGTTATAACCATTTAGGAGTTTAATCCCTAGGGGTATCTATATATTTACATATATAATAGTTTCTAATAAATCGTTCTATATTAGATAGAAGTCCTTACTAATAGTAATAAGACGCTAATAGTTAGTAGGTCTTATCTTAACTAAAGTACGCCGTAAAGACTTAATAGTAGGCTTTATAAATTAGCTCTATTTATAGGTTATTAATATCTAGTATTATAAGCCGTTCTTAGTATAAGAGCAGTCCATTTTTTATTTCTAAATTAGGGTTACCTTCTGTAGCTTAGTTATGGAGGGCTTTTAGGGATTTAGCTATACGTTTGTGATTAGGATATAATTAATTAGTCCTATTAGTTTATCTAGGATCTCTCCTTTTAAGGGTACTAGCTTATTTTATTTGGAGCTTAGTTCCTTAAAAATCTATAGGTTAAGCTATTTAGAATAAAGGAGGGCATATATCTGGTGCTAAGCCTTTGGCTTATTCTATAGCTCTACGTCCTATTCTCTCTAGGTTAGGGTATTAGCCTTAGAATTTTATTTACGAGGGCAGTATATAATTGTAAAGAAGAATTAGGAGAGTATTTTAGCCTACTAGGTCTATTAACTGGTAAGCTGCTTTATTATTATAAAATACTTAAGGGCTTTATAATTAGTATAGACCTTAATCTAAGAGCCTATGCTTTTAAGCTTTATACGCCACTAGAATAATAATTATATAATAGCTAGTATTTCCTTATTATGCACCTTATAGTTATATTTAGCTAGGGCTATTATTTTTAAAAAGAATGTAATAGGGTACTACTTACTATCTAGGTATAGCTGTAAGAGAACCCCTACTACTACTACCCCGTTAGATATATCCGTTTTTAGTATTAATTCTAGGTCTAAGTTATAGTAACGGAGAATTAAAGAGGAGATAAGTTAGTTCTTTAATTGCTTAAAGGCTTCTATATAGTTATTATTAAAAATAAAAAGCGTATTATTCTTAGTTAGTTATATAAAAGGCTTAGCTATAACCCTATAATTATAAATAAACTAATAGTAGAAATTATAAAAGCTAAGAAAGGACTGGATGCCCTTTATAGTATAAGAGGGTTTTTAGTTACAAATTACTTTAACCTTCTTAGGGTTAACTTTAATTCCTTCTATGCTAATAATAAACCTAAAGTACTTTATATGTTTCACTCTAAATTCGCATTTCTTAATATTAACTTATAGGCCTATATTGTAATGGTGCTGGAGCGTGTTACCTACTACATTGCCATTTTTAGGGCAATTTGCCGCATTTCTAGGCAATCTGCTAGCACTACTTATAGAGCTGACCAATTAGGATTTTCTATCCCCAGGATGGAAAATCGCTATTGGCTCGCTTACTACTAGCGCCTTAGCGACCCCTTTGTATCTTATTAGTCTCTAGTAATCTTCTCCTTCTTCTTCTCCTTAGCTTAGTATTCTTATATAGTAGTAATCCACAAGCTTTGGTTTAGAAGCATTTATATAAACCTGTTACATTATACTAAGCTCTCCCTATATTGTCTAGGAAGGCCTTAATAATATCCCACCCTAAAAGAAGACCTTTATCTATAACGACGCGTTAACGCGTTATACTTAGATACTAAAAAAAACTCATACTACTACGTCTAGGAAGGCCTTAATAATATCCCACTTCTATAGGATAGACTATACTTAACCTACACCCCAGAATTAAAACCAAATTATATAATTCTAATAATAGCACCTAAAGTAAGCTTATCTAAAAGACCTGCCTCTACCTAAGAGGAACCTAAGATCTAGTTAGGATCAGAAATTAAAGACAATAACAATATTATAGATATACACGAGCAGATTCGTGCCCTTGCAACCAATTAGAAGGTTAATTGTCTTTAAGCCTAAAGCATATAAGAGACTTTAAAGGAGATCCTAGAAAGCCTTGCTGCCTTATAAAATAGCCCAGCCTCCACTTTATAAAGCCTCAGCTAACCTATTTACTTAACTAAATATAATATACTAGAGAGTATAGATATAATAATAAAGTAATTAAAGTCCATTGAGCTTTCTAACTCTTAACCGCTATCTAATAGGATAGACCTTATATTTAAGAATTAGAGGATCTAAGTATAAGGAAAGCACTATATTAACTATAACTATTTCCCCTCTAAAGAAGCTAAAATACTCTACCTTTTTGGTTAAACTATTAGGGATGCCTAATAATACCTTTAGGCTAAGTTTAAGGACAAGTTACCTATTTAGTTTATATTTATTAACAAGATAATATAGTATCTAGCTGTTATCTATATTAATCTAAATAAAGTATAGGATGCCTATTATAACTATAACCGTCTAATAATAAAATTAAACTAATCCTTTACTAAGTTTTAGACCTAATTTTTAGACCTAGCAGGCGAAGGCTAGGTTCCCCTTAGGAACTACCATTTAGACCTATATAACAAGCTAATAGTCTAACTATAAGAGAAGATTATAGTAGCCTTAGACAACCTACTAACCTACTAAAGACTTATAGCCTAATATTTATTACTAGATTTAGAACTAAAACAATTAATGCCTGTTTTAATTAGCTAAAGCGGTCCTATAGTAACTAAAACCTATCTACTACACCAATAGGAGCTAGCGTTAGAAAATAAACCACAATCGCTCTTACACTAAAAGCAGTTACAACTACCTACCTATAAGCCTTGCCCGACTTACTACGTACTACACCTTTAGTTAATACTTGTTGCAATACCCTAATTAACCCTACTATGGTTATATGCTTTAATTGTGGAAAGAATAGTTACTTTGCTATATCCTGTCTAAAGTTAAAGGATATAGGTAATATTAAGGAGATAGAGGAAGAAAAAATGTCTAATAAGTTAGAAAAAGAAGAACCTTAGGGAAAGACTCCCCCCTAGTGTAACGGAACCTTATAGCTTAGACTATAGTGGGTTCTGTTATTAGGCTGGGTATATAGGTACGACAAAAACAACAACGTAATAACAACTGGTGGAGTGGTTGCCTAACAGATTAACTCCAATTGTATTCTAAGATTCACTACAAGGAGAGAACTATCTACGGTAGGGACTGAGGTCCTTTAAATACACAACCATACTCCTAAGAAATCCTCTCTTGTACGTAAGGTACGTGTTATCTATATTAAACGTAACGTCCCTTCTATTTAACACAGTTAATACGTTTAACACTATGTAACCTTGGTTACTATTCCTTATTACATAGTTCCACTAGATCCATCCTAGACTGTACCTATATTAACCAACTAGCTTCCGCCAACTCTTCTCCAAGTAGTTATAATATTGTACTTAAAGCGTCTGTAATACTATCTCCCTCCTTTTTATCTTCGTCCTTAAAGATTCCTAATATCTCCAAGTTGTCCACTAGAGGTATAATGTCCATTTAATTAGTCTAGTTAATATCCTTGCTTATTATACCTAAAGCTTCTTCTTCTCTTTCCTAGGTTAAGCGTCGCCTTCGTATAGTTTCCTCTATACTGTCGCTTAGTAAAGTGATGGCGATTCCTTACTTAAGGTGCGCGAAAGAGGGGTTGGTCTATATTACGCTAGCAAGTCCTTTGTCTTAATAACCCTCTTCTTACTCTAAGTGCACTAAAGCAAATGTTTAATCGTCCTGTGACGTTTGCTCTATCTCTAACACTAAGTATACGCGTCCTATTACTCTTAACAGTCTTTAAGTTCCCTAAGTAACTTATTATAGGGTCTTGTATTTAATCTACCGCTATAAAGCTTGACAGTAAGCTGGCCTCTGTGCTACTTAAGGTTTAATATGCCTTAGAAGAGTCCGTATACGTCCTTAAAGCTTAACGTTTGGCTTATACTCATCTTTAACGCCTTAAATGTGTCTGTAAGAAGGTCCGTTCTAAGGAGTAGAAACTAGTTTAATAGGGTCTGTCTAAGCTGGGTAATAAAAGGATTGGCTCTCCTCCTATAAGGGAAATAACTCTAAGTAGCTCGGTAATTGCTCCTCTTAGGTCCCCCTTAGGTAACTTATTCTTTAGCGATCCTTCTTTATTAATATTACCTAACCTACTTTCTTCTAACACTCCTATACCTTTCCTATAGCGTTCCTTAGGTTACTTAGTGGTTCCTAGGTAGTCTCACTATAGCCTATCTACTTTACTTTATACTATATTTCGTCATCTACATCCTCGTGACTAATAATCTTCAAAACTTGCTATTTATCTTCCTTTTGTCCTCTATATGTGTCTGCCTTATAAACTGGTGGCTTAATATTCCTATATACTGGCTCTAGTATTGCAATATGCTGTATAGGGTAGATTTTCATTTTGGCTAGTAGGTTTAACTTATACGTAACTAATAAAATTCTTTACTTAACTTCGAAAGGTCCTAGTCTAATATAGTCCAACTTCTTACTTAATTATCGACTCTTGAAATTTTTATATAGTAGCTACACTTTATTTCCCTCTTTAAGATCTGGTCCCTTAGATCTCTTAGCATTATAGTACCTTTTTATTTGTTCTTGTACTAGTTTAGCTGTTTCTTTAAGGTCTATATAAAGATTTATTAACATCTCCATTCTTTATTTAGCTGTGCTACTCATCCTTTTTACTTAATATGGCGATAACGATATTCTTAGCTTGTATCCGTAATTTGCCTTAAATAGTAATGTCCCTATTCCTTCTTATGGTGTTATATTATATGCAAACTATGTAACTGGTAATAGCGATACCTAATTATTCTATACATAATTAATATAGTGCCTTAGATACTGCTCTAGTGTCTAGTTTAGTCTTTCTATTTATCCGTCTATCTGCGGATAATACGCTATAGATATTACTACGCGAACTCCTTATTCTGCTAGAAACACTTCCTAAAATGCTGCTATAAATCTTAGATCTCTATCCAATATAATCTTGTCTAGTGCTCTATGTCTTGCAAATACTTCTTTTATATAAATTCTAGCGACATCTTCTGCTGATATCTCTTTAGTACATACTATAAAGTATCCCCACTTTATTAGCTTATCTACTATTACTAAAATCGCGTTATAATCTTATCCTATAATAGGATCTCTTGACTTTGGTAACTTAATAATAAAGTCCTATAATATAACCTCCTATAGTCTTCCTAGTGTCTTAACAGGTTATAGCCCTCTATATAGCTTATACCTTGTTAGTTTATTCCTTTAGCAATCTAGACATTCCTTTATAACTTGTCTTACTAGTCCCCAGATTCCTTAAATAATATACTCCTCTTAAAGTCTTAATACTAAGCCTATAGCTCTATTATATCCTTATATTATTCCCTTATAGAATTCCTTAATAAATTCTTCTGTAATAGACTTAGGCATATATATTGCTTCTCTGTTTTTATATTGCTCTAAGTCTAGATCCTCTGCCTATACTTCTTGGATTTTCTATATCCAATTACTCTCTAATAATTTGTGGATCTGACTTTCCTTAGTTGCTGTAATCTTCGGATAATTATACCTAATTAATCCGTCTTAATCCCTTTGTAATAAAGCTCCTAATAGCTTTTCATTACTTTATAGTTCAGCTTTTCTACTTAGAGCGTCTGCTTGTGCATTATCTGTACCCTTAGTATACTAAATTTTGAAATAGTATTCTATAAGCATTTCCGCCTATCTAACCTATCTTTAGTTGAGTTCCTTTATTGTTAGGAATCCTGTAAGGTTCTTATAGTCTATCTTAACCATAAATGGTTTCTCTGTGCCTTATAAGAATGCTCTTTATTTCTTAAGTACTGCAACTATACCTAATAACTCTTTGTTGTAGATGTCATAGTTTAACTCTAGTAGTATTATCTTTTAACTATAGTATGCCACTAGGTGCCATCTATTTTAATATTTCTATAGGAAGCACGCTCCTAGTGCAAAGTCTAATGTATTTGTTTCTATAACCGTCTTTAGACCTAGTCGATAGATCTTAAGAACTGGCTCCTAGGTAAATAACTCTTTAATTCTCTTAAATAGTTCTTATTACTCCTTTCCCTATGCCTACAGTTCTTCTTTCTTCGTTAGCCGCGTAAATGGCTTAATGTCCTATAACCATTGCGCTATAAACCTTCTACAGTAATTGCAAAACCCTAAAAACGATCTCAACTACGTAACGTTCTCTAGTTCTTACCAATTTACTATAGCCTCGATCTTCTTTGGATCTATACTAAGTTGGCCTAGTTCAATAATAAATTTAATGAAATTGGTTTTCCTGGTAAAGAACTCGCATTTTTTAATTGCTACTAGTATCTGTTCTTCTTATAGTCTCTTTAAAACCTATTTAACGTATTCTCCGTGTTCTTCCTTACTCTCTAAGTAGATAATAATGTTGTCAAGGTATACCATAACAAATTTATCTAAGTGTTCTCCTAACACACTATTAATTCGCTTCTGGAATATTACTAGTATGTTTATAAGCCCGAATTGCATAACTAATAGCTTATATAGTCCTTCCTTTGACCTAAAGGCTGCCTTCTATTTATCACCTTCCTTAATTCTAATCTGGTGGTACGCCCATCTTAGATCTATCTTTATAAAGATCTTTGCGTTGCCTATCCTATCTTAGATTTTGCTAATTAAGGGTAAAGGATACCTATTCTTCCTAGTAATGCTGTTTAACTATCTGTAGTCTATATACATCCTAAGTTTTCCATTTTTCTTTGGGATAAACAACACTAGATATCCTGCTAATAACTGTGATAGTCTAATATATCCCTTTTATAAGTTCTTCTAAATAAACTCTTTAAGCGCTACTAACTCTGTTTTAGTAAGCTTATAGATTGGAAAGAACTTTAGACTTATTCCCTCTTCTAATTCTATCTTATAGTCCCAAGCTATATGCTCTAACAGCTTTTCACTCTCTAGTAACTATAACTTTTTACTATACTTATAGTATCTCTTTGGTACATAACTTAAGCCTCGCTTAGTCTCCTTATATGTCGCTCTAACTTAGTACCATACTAACTTGGTTTACTGTCGCACTTTATATTATTATATATCCTTAATATCGACTTGACCTGTAACCTAATTAATCTTTAAATTATACTCCTATAATTAAGGCATTTCTAGTATTGCCTTATCCTGTCCTAATAGTAGGATATCAAAAGATATTCTAACTGGTCTCCCTTTAATAGTTATCTAAATAGGTCCTATTTTAAGATTAATAATGCCTCCTTTATAGGCTATCTAATCTCCTAAAATCATTATAAGTGGATATAGGTGTTCCTTCTATCTATATAGTAACCCTATCCTTTCCATTACCTTTAGTGATATATGGTTCCTAGTTGCTCTACTATTTACTAACGCTTCGAACTGCTAATCTTACCACTTAGCTCTTAAATTTAGGTATTATCCTTAAATTCCTTTAAGGGTTTAAGGCTCTAATACTAATTCCCTCTAGTCCTATACGCCTCCCCTTTTCTTAACTATTAGCTGCTCAATCCTGCTTATATTTAGTCCAACTTTAGCTAATACTTAGTTCATTTCTTTTCCTTTATATACCATAGATAAGTATTCTCTAGGCACTTCCACCACTGTTATCTATCTAGGTACTCTTCTATAAGGAATCTTCCTAGTTAAAGTATTAAGTTTCCTTAACCTTATACTTCTACTAGGTGCTAACTATATATATACTTAGCATTCCTAAACCGCTTTTCCTCTGGTGCCTAATATATTCTTACTAGGTACTTCTGGTTCTTGTCTTTAGGTACTCTATGCATGTTATATATATTATCTATATAAGCTATCCATAATAGTGTATAATGCGCTACATATTTTAGGTTAACTCTTAGTTTATTTTTATCCTTAAGTTTAAACCTATACCTAGTTAACCTAACCACTGGTATCTCTGTTGCGGGTATTAAGATTTGTCACTTACTTCTTTAGTCCCTAGATCCCTCTTCTAGGTTCCTTAATATTATAATTAATGCTCCTTTAATATAACTTATGCGTTTCTTCGTAATAGGTTAGTCTTAGATAACTTTTTTGTCTAGCCATATATAAAAATCTTCCTATTTATTATTATGTTGTTGCCTATACCACTTTCCGTACAGCTGGTTTAGTATATATAGTTTATCTATTAGAAAGTACCTTGTCATTACTATATTGTAATATTCTTTAGTATATCTTTCTTCGAACCTAGTTAGAATATCTAGATCCTCTTCTTATTCCAGTTTATCTAACCATTTTACCCTAGGTGTCCCTATACTTGGCCTATTAGTAACTCTTCGCATAGGTGCTCTATTCCTTATATAACCTAGCGTAGCTAATCTCTTATCTAGCTTTTACTCTTGCTATGCGATAATTCTTGTTCTGAACTTATTTATAGTTTCTTATTTTCTGCGTCTTGTAGCTGGATCTTTATAGTCGTCTTGCTTTTTAATCCTGGTATTAACTATTTAATCTTTAGGCTGAACACTATGTTTACCTAGGATTGCTAATATTCTTATTTGTTCTCCAAACTTGTAGTTCTTAAACTTGCGTCCTATACTCATTCGTTTATTACTAAACTAAGTTACTACCCTTTCCTATTAGTTTTTGTCCATTATAGGTCCTTAGGTATGTTTTATCTTACTTTAAGAATCTTAAGCTTCTTTTATCTCTTCTTAAGAATCTTAAGCCTATGGCCTTTTGCCTTTATTAAGTAATAAGCTAGTACTAGCAGTTATCTACTTACTTAGTTTCTTCTAAACGTTGCTCCTATTGTCTTGTAAAGCGATGGAAATTATATCTAATAGTGTTATAACATCCGTTACTAAACCTTATTTAGTAATGGTCTCAGTCTCTACTTCTATTGCATTATTAAGGTTTAAGTGCTCCCAGTTAGCCTCCTTTTCGTCCTTGTCGCTAATAATTAATAAGTACTCTAACTCCATTATTATTACTGCTAATCTTTATCTGTACATTGCTGTAATATCTTAATCTAGCTTGTAGAGTTAATCTTGTTCTTTGTCTAACTCTCTGGTTCCTTAGAGTCCTTTTAACTCTAGCTCTTATAGCTAATAGCTTGCGCCGTACTTAGCATCCTTATAAATTTAGTATGCGTTGTTGTAACAATATGCAAAACTATTAATTAAATATTCTTTTGTTCCTTATAGTGCACCGTCATCCCTCTATATATATGTGCCGTCTGCTGGTTTAGTTCCCTTTACTGCGTAGTTACTCTAACCACCTTTATAGTCTCTAGCGAAATAACCCTGTTTTTCGCAATTTATATAAGCTCCATCTTTAAACTATTTTTCTTGCTATAGAGTCCGCCTAAATGTCTTCTGCTACTAAGATCCCTAGTTTGGCCTCTACTCCTAGGTCCTTTAATTACTTAATCCTTAACCTCTAGGTTTCTATAGTTTCTTTCCCCACCTTTAGGTTTCTTTAGTACCACTTAGGTCTATTAGCTCCGCGCTATTCCATAATTTTTAACTCTATATCTATTGTTGCGTACTCTGCGCCTTATACAACTATGGAACTCTGTCTTGCCCTCTTTTGGTTTATTCCCTTTAGTAGATTCTGTTATTAATCTTTATTAACTAATCTATTAACTCTCTTAGAGTATCCGCATCTTCCATTAGGATAATTGCGTCCTAGACTTTAGCCTTAAGTCCCTATTTATACTGTGTTATAAGCGCCCTATTATTCCACTTAACCTATATGGCTAGTGTTTAAAACTGTGTTATATACTTAATTGCTAAAGTGCATTATACTAAGTTCTGAAGCTTTTATTCTACTGTGGTTATGGCCTCTAGGTCTCCAAATATCTGCGTTAGTTGCTCTGCGAACCCATTCTAACTAGTAAATATATACCGTACATCCTAGTTAGTAGTTGTTATGCCATTAGCCTATATTTCCGTAAGATACGGCTTAAACCACTTAAGTGCCCTCCCTATTAGGAACAATCCTGTATAGGCTACTTGGTCTAACAATATTACTAACTTCACTCCTTCCTATACTACCTTGAAGTGCATTTGTGTAAGAAATCCCTTAAGCTTTAACTTCTCTCCAGAGAATCGTTTAATTAAAGGTAACTTAATCTTTACCACTCTAATTCCACTAATGCGTTCTTTAAGTATCCTATTATTATCTTGTAAGTAATTAACTATTTTCTGTAACTAACCTTGCGTAACCACTTGAGAATCCCCATTATCTATACTGGTATTACCTGGCCCTAAGGTTATAGCTCCTGTCAACGCCGTTGTAACTAGTGCTGCTCTTAGTGGTATGTTATTTAAGTTTGTTCTAATACCGTAACCTTAATAGTAAATATATAACGGAACCTTATAGCTTAAACTACAGTGGGTTCTGTTATTAGGCTGGGTATATAGGTATAATAAAAACAACAACATAATAATAACTGGTGGAGTAGTTGCCTAATAGATTAACTCTAATTGTATTCTAAGATTTACTACAAGGAGAGAACTATCTATGGTAGGGACTGAGGTCCTTTAAATACACAACTATACTCCTAAGAAATCCTCTCTTGTACATAAGGTATGTGTTGTCTATATTAAACGTAATGTCCCTTCCGTTTAATATAGTTAATACGTTTAACACCACGTGACCTTAGTTACCATTCCTTATTACATAGTTCCACCGGATCTATCCTGGACCGTGCCTATATTAACCAACTAGCTTCCGCCGACTCTTCTCCAAGTAGTTGTAACATTATACTTAAAGCGTCCGTAACACCTAGGATATCCTATTAATCTTAAAGAGATTAATTTAAGTTAGCTAATAGGTGGAAAATACTTTATAGTTTTATATATAGTATCTTAAAATGGATATAGAGTTAATATAAATACCCTTATTAACACTAGAGTAAATAGCTTTGCCTTTATTAATACTGCTTATATAAATAATATTGCTAAGTTCTTAAATGTAAATACTACTTAACTAGAGATGCCTGTTTAAGTAAAAGGCTATAATAGCCAAGCTAGTAAGCCGGTTACCCATATCTTAAAGCTATATATTATTAATAATAGATAATACCAGTTTGGTATCCCCTTCTATATTCTAGACCTAGGGTTCTATAATATAATCCTTAGCTAAAAATAGATATCCTACTTTAATATTTAGTTAAATATATAATAAAGATAGTTTGTCTAGCTAGAGAATAGACCAAAATTACTCTCCTTTATTAGAGAAATTTGGACTAACTATAAGATATTAGCTGTAAAAACTAACCCTATTTATTAATAGAATATTAGAGACCACAACCTAGCCTTTATTTAAGAAGATGTCCACTATAAGGCTAGTAGGAATTCTATACTAATAATAATACTCTCCTAAAGCACTATGGTTAAGGAGGACTCTACTTACAGAAGTGGAACGGATAGCAATATAGATAACTTCTAAATTGTGGAGATCTGGCTAATATAGAAGAGGACGTACTAATAGGATATAAAAGATAACCTTTAGAAGATATAGTAAGAGCTAAAAGTAGTAAGGACAATACTAATATACTAAAAGGCCCTAAGGCCACGGACATCCCTACTACTATATAACACTCCTATAGTAGACATTATAGCAATTAGTGCTATAGGTTTTTACTTTAATATGTATTGGAAGGATAATAAAGTCTTTATAACTATCTTATATAAAATTAATTAAATTATTAATAAGAAGGAAAAGGGGCTAGTAGAGGAAACTAATAAAGAACTAGTTAAGCGCCTTCTTTTTACTTACCTCTTAAACTATAGAGACGCGTTCTTAAAAGCAGCTTTAGATATACTACCCCCCTACCAAATCTATAATTATAAGATTTAGTTAGAGGCCGATAACTCTCTAGGCTATAGCCCCCTTTACTAGCAAACTATAAAAGAACTAAAAGCTATAAAACAGTACTTAATTAACAACCTCTATAAAGGGTTTATTAAACCAAGTTAGGCCCCTTTTACTTCCCCTATTTTATTTATAAAAAAACCTAATAAAGGCCTCTACTTCTATATTAACTATTAGAAACTAAATGCTATTACCTAAAAAAATTATTACCCTCTTCCCCTAATTAATAAAACTCTTATATATTTAAGCTAAGCTAAGATCTTTATAAAGCTTAATATCCGCTAAGCTTTCTACTAAATTAGGATGGACCCTGTATTAGAGGATCTAATAACATTCTATACCTGCTACGGTTCTTATAAATATAAAGTCCTTCTTTTTAGGCTAACAAATGGGCTAGCTATATATTAACGGTATATAAATAATATTCTTTTTAACTACCTTAATAAATTCTGCATAATATACCTAGACAACATTCTTATATACTTAAACAATAAACTTAAGCACTAAGTTCACGTTAAAAAGGTCCTAGAAAGGCTGCGGAATGCAGGCCTATAAGTGAATATTAAAAAATGCAAATTTAGAGTAAAATAAATAAAGCATTTTGGGTTTATTATTAGTATAAAAGGAATTAAAGTTAACCCTAAGAAGGTTAAAGTAATATATAACTGGAAACCCCCTTATACTATAAAAGGTATTTAGTCCTTTCTTAGCTTCTATAACTTTTACCATTAGTTTATCTATAACTATAGGGTTATGGCCAAGCCTTTTATATAACTAACTAAAAACAATACGCCTTTTATTTTTAATAATAATTGTATAAAAGCTTTTAAGGAGTTAAAAGACCAACTTACCTTCTCTTTAGTTCTCTGTTACTATAACCTAGACTTTAAATTAATGCTAGAAACGGATGCCTCTAATAAAGTAGTAGCAGGGGTTCTCTTATAGTTATACCTAGATGGCAAGTAGTACCCTATTACGTTTTTCTTAAAGATAATAGCCCTAGCTAAGTATAACTACAAGGTATATAATAAGGAAATGCTAGCTATTATATAATTATTATCCTAATGGTGCGCAGAGCTTAGAAGCACAGACTCTTAAATTAAAGTCTATACTAATTATAAAGCCCTTAAGTATTTTATAATAATAAAGCAGCTTACTAGTTAATAGGCTAGGTAGGCTAAAATACTCTCTTAATTCTTCTTTATAATTATATACCACCCTAATTAATAAAATTCTAAAGCTAATACCCTTATCTAAAGAGAACAGGACGTGGAACTATAGGATAAGCTAAAGGCTTAGCACTAGATATATGCCCTCCTCTATCCTAAATAGCTTAACCTATATATCCTTAAGGAACTAAGCTCTAAATGGAATAAGCTAGCGTATATAAAAGGAGAGATCCTAAATAAACTAATAGGACTAATTAAGCGCATCCTAATTACAAACCGTATGGCCAAATCCCTAAAAGCCCTCTGCAACTAAGCTATAAAAAGCAACCTTAATTTAGAAATAGAAGACGGACTGCTCTTATACTAAGAACGGCTTATAGTTCTAAATATTAATAACCTATAAATGGAACTAATCTGTAAAGCCCACTGTTAAGTCTCTATAACATACCCTGGTTAAGATAAGACCCACTAACTACTAGCGCCTTGCTACTACTGGTAAGGACTCCTATCTAATATAGAATAATTTATTAGGAATTATTATGCTTATAAACGGGTAGCTACCCCTAGGGATTAAACCCCTAAATAGTTATAACCACTACTAGTTCCTAAACGCCCTTAGTAGCATATTATAATAGACATTAAATTATTCCTAAAGGACAAATATAGCTATAATATAGCCTTTATGGTAGTTAATTAACTAAGTAAGTAAGCTATTTCCCTCCCCTACTTTAAGACTATAACTACAAAAGATATAGCCTATATGTATATTAATAACATTTACTAGATCTATAGCGCTCCTAAGTTAATTATCTCTAATTATAGACCCTAGTTTATATTAGACTTTTGGGATAAATTCTGCTGTATTCTTAGGATTAAGATTAAGCTCTTTACTGCATTCTATCCTTAGACTAATAGCTAAACTAAAATTATAAACTAATACCTTAACTAGCGACTTTGCTCCTTTATTAATTACTACTAGGATAACTAGTTAGAACTATTGCCTATAATAGACTACGCATAGCTTACGCTCCCTTATAATAGTATAGGAATGTTACTATTTAAGTTACTCTATAGATATAAGCTATAAATATCCTTTAATTGGAATAGACCTATAGGACCTATAACGGCCTATAAACGCCTTAGCTATAAAGAGGCCTAGGTATTTACTAAAAGAATGCATAGAGCCTAGGAGACTGCCTAAGCAATTATAAAAAAAGCATAAGAGAAGAAAGAGGCTAATATGAACTAATATTGTTATGAGGTAGGCTTTTACGTAAGAGATAAGGTATAGGTGTTAATAAAGAACTAGAAGACTTAGAGGCTAAGCTATAAGCTAGACCACTAAATAGCTAGCCCCTATAAAATCCCTAAGAAGGTAGGGCACTCTTTTAAGGTTAAGCTACTAGAGTTAATAAATATCCACCCTATCTTCTCTCTAGACCAACTATAGAAGGCCGCGGATAACCTATTGCCTAAATAGTATAACAACCCCCTATTACTAATTTAGATTGCAGAGGACAAAGAATAGGAAGTTAAAGTGATCTTAGCAGTTAAAAGGACTATAGTACCTTAAAATACTATATAAGCCGGGTAGGTTATAACGAAGATCTAGAATGGTACCCTGTATCTAAATTTAAATACTCTCTCTATAAGCTATAAGATTTCCACCTAGCCTACCTAGACCTCCCTAGACTACTATATAAATTAGACAGCTAGATTAAATGCTGGGAAGAGGGATTAGATAACTATAATAATCTAGACAATAACAAAGAACTTAAACAAAGCCTAAGGGCAGGCTTTTTTAGGAGGGAGGGGGTGATATGACGGTGCTAGAGCGCGTTACCTACTACATTGCCGTTTCCAGGGCAATTTGCCGCATTTCTAGGCAATCTGCTAGCACTACTTATAGAGCTGACCAATTAGGATTTTCCATCCCCAGGATGGAAAATCGCTATTGGCTTGCTTACTACTAGCGCCTTAGCGACCCCTTTGTATCTTATTAGTCTCTAGCAATCTTCTCCTTCTTCTTCTCCTTAGCTTAGTATTCTTATATAGAAGCAATCCACAAGCTTTAGTTTAGAAGCATTTGTGTAAGCCTATTACATATATTCTGTAACCTCTTTATGACCTTCCTAATATAAGCTTAGTACTTAAGTTTATTATCTAAGTATATAAGAATGTCGTCTAGGTATACCGTGCAGAATTTATTAAGGTAATTAAAAAGAACGTTATTTATATACTGTTAGTATATGGCTAGCCTATTTATTAGTCTAAAAGGGAGGACTTTATATTTATAAGAACCGTAACAGGTGCGGAATGTTATTAAATCTTCCAATATAGGGTTTATCCTAATTTAGTAAAAAGCTTAGTGGACGTTAAGCTTAGTAAAGATTTTGGCTTAGCTTAGGTGTATAAGGGTCTTATTAATTAGGGTAAGAGAGTAATAGTCTTTCTAAGTGATAGCGTTTAGTTTTTAGTAGTCGATATAGAAGCGAAGGCCCTTATTAGACTTTTTTATAAATAGAATAGAGGAAGTAAAAGGAGCCTAACTTAGCTTAATAAACCCTTTATATGTGACGGGCTCGTACAATTGCTTCTAAACCGAAGCTTGTAGATTGCTACCATACAAGAATACTAAGCTGAGGAGAAGAAGAAGAGGAAAGGAAGCTCTAGGGGGTAATATATACACGGTATGGGCGAACTCCGGAGATTACGCCAAGCCAGCTGCAGGGGCGGTGCCCCAGCACTGTCACATTATAGAGGTTATTAACTAAATACTACTTTATTGCTTTTAGTTCCTTTATAGTTTGCTAGTAAAAAGGGCTATAGCCTAAAGAGTTATTAGCCTCTAATTAAATTCTATAATTATAGGTTTAGTAAGAGGGCAGTATATTTAAAGCTGATTTTAAAATCGCGTCTTTATAATCTAAGAGGTAAGTAAGGAGGAGGCGCTTAACTAGCTCCTCGTTAGTTTCCTTTACTAGCCCTTCTTCCTTCTTATTAATTATAAGGCTATTGCCTAGATGTATAGTAGGGAGCAGGTAAGCCGAGTATGAGTTACAAGGAGAGTCGATAGAAGAGGACAATATGGTAAATAGTAGGTATGGCAATACCTCGTACAGAGACGAACCAATAAGGAGGGAAAGGGCTGTAGGCCCAAGGAGCTTATAAGGAGGTGCTAAGGACTAGCTAAAGGATAGCCTTGGCAGCTCCTAAGAGCCCCTAGGCGTGCACCCAAGTAAGGGATAAAATATCCCTTATATTAATAATTTAGTTAATTTTATATAAGCTAGTTATAAAGACCTTATTATCCTTTTAATATATATTAAAGTAGAAACATATAGCACTAATTACCGCAATATCTACTATAGGGGGGTTATATAATAGTAGGGGTGTCTATAGCCTTAGGTGCCTTTAGCGTATTAGCGTTATCTTTACTCCCTCTAGCTCTTATTATATCTTCTAAAGGTTATCCTTTATATCCTACTAGTACGTCCTCTTCTATATTAGCTGGATCTCTATAATTTGGAAGTTGCCTATATTACTATCCATTATACTTCTGTAAGTAGAGTCCTTCTTAACTATAGTACTTTAGGGGAGTATTATTATCGGTATGGAGTTCCTACTAGCCTTATGGCGGGCATCTTCTTAGGTAAAGACTAGGTCGCGGTCCCTAATATCCTACTAATAGTATTAGATAGTGCATATAGAGCAGCTCATTAATAAAATGGGTTGATTGATTAATAATCTTGATCTTGTCTTGATCGTTAACCTTAGGGCCCCTTGGGCCTTAAGCTAAGATAGAGAGATTTACAATGCACGTGCCCCGTATACGTACTCGTACACGTAACCCACGCCTTTAGAGAATACAGATTATCTAACAAATAGATAGGGTCAGCCTTCGCGGCTAGTGTCTTACGGTTAGTCCGAATTTCTCTAATAAAGAAAGGTAGTTTTAGTCTATTTTCTACCTAGACAAACTGTCTTTATTAAACGTTTAGCTAAATATTAAAGTAGGACATCCATTTTTGGCCAATGATTATATTATAGGACCTTAGGTCTAGGATACAGAAGGGGATACCAAATTAGCACCGTCTATTAATAGTAATACAGTAAAATCTCTTTAGTACGATACCGTTTGTTCGGCCGAGCGTATCGTAATACCAATGGTATTGTTATATTAAGAGTTACGTATTAGGTAAATAAGCAGGAAAAAGAGGAGCTTAATGCCTAAATAGGCTTAAGATACCTACCTCGCGGGCTAAATAGGGGCCCCCCCATACAAATTCTCTACTGGTTATACCAATATTGGTAGTAGGTGCTTAACGATATTGTTAAAAGTCAGATTATCGTAATATTACACCAAAAAAGGCTTGATTAAGGGGTGCAGATCGTAATATAGAGGATATCGCTATATACCCCATATTGTACTAGGGAGGTTTTATTATATATAGCTTTAAGAAATAGGTAACCGGCTTACTAGCTTAGCCATTATAGCCTTTTACTTAAATAGGCTTCTCTAGTTAGGTAGCATTTATATTTAAAAACTTAGCAATATTATTTATATAGGTAGTGTTTATAAAGGCAAAGCTATTTGCTCTAGCGTTAATAAGGGTAGTAGTATTAACTCTATATCCATTTTAAGGTACTATATATAAAACTATAAAGTGTTTTCCACCTATTAGCTAACTTAAATTAATCTCCTTAAGATTAATAGGATATCCTAAGGGAGAGTCTTTCCCTAGGGTTCTTCTTTTCCTAACTTATTAGATATTTTCTCTTCCTCTATCTCCTTAATATTACCTATATTCTTTAGCTCTAGGCAGAATAAGATAAAATAACTTTCCTTTCTGCAATTAAAGCATTAGTTAAGGGTATAGTATATAGTAGGTTAGGCGAGGCTTATAGGTAGGCGGTTATAGTTTATCTTCTAACGCTAGCTCCCATTAGTATAGTAAATAGATTCCAGTTACTATAGGGCCGCTTTAATTAATTAAAATAGGCATTAATTTATTTTAGTTCTAAATCTAGCGACAAATATTAGGCTGCAAGTCTTTAATAGGTTAGTAGGTTGTCTAAGGCTACTATAATCTTTTCTTATAGTTAGACTGTTAGCTTATTATATAGGTCTAAACAGTAGTTCTTAGGGGGAACCTAGTCTTTGCCTACTAGGTATAAGAATTAAGTCTAAAACTTAGTAAAGGATTAGTTCAATTTTATTATTAGGCGGTTATAGTTATAATAGGCATCCTATACTTTATTTAGATTAATATAAATAGTAGCTAGATACTGTATTATCTTATTAACAGATATAAACTAAATAGGTAACTTGTTATTAAACCTAGCCTAAAGGTATTACTAGGCGTCCCTAATAGTTTAACTAAAGAGGTAAAGCATTTTAGCTTCCTTAGAGGGGAAATGGTTATAGTTAACACGGAGCTTTTTTTATACTTAGATCCTCCAATTCTTAAAGGTGGAGTCTATCCTATTAAATGGCTATTAAGGGTTAAGGAGCTTAACGGATTTTAATTACTTCACTATTATATCCGTACTCTCTATTGTATTATATTTGGTTAAGTAAATAGGTTAACTAAGGCCTTATAAAGGGGAGGCTAGGCTATTTTATAGGGTAGTAAGGCTTTCTAGGATCTCCTTTAGAGTCTCTTATATACTTTAGGCTTAAAGACAATTAACCTTTTAATTAGCTATAAGGGCATAAATCTACTCGCGTATATCTATAACATTATTATTATCTTTAATTTCTAATCCTAATTAGATTTTGTATTCCTCTTAGGTAAAGGCAAGTCTTTTAGATGAGCTTACTTTAGGTACTATTATTGGCTTTCTAAGGTTTATTAAAATTATATAATTTGGTTTTAATTCTAGGGTTCTTTTAAGGGTATAGATTAAGTATAGTCTAGCCTATAAAAGTAAGATATTATTAGGGCCTTCCCACGTCAGGAAAAAATTTACCAGCATTTTTACGGCATTTGGCGGCATTTGGCGGCCAAATGCGCATTTCGCGCATTGCAACGTGTAGCGTATGGTATCGACTAAGGAGCGGCATACTGCCGCATTTAATAGTAACTAACAACGCAGTATAGCTAATTGCGCATTTATAGCTACTTAGGTAAGTAGTGCCTTTATTCCATTAAGCTTTTTTTATACTTAATGCGCAATTAATATATCTCGCGCATTCTGTATATTTTGCTCACTTTAAATAATAGATAAGCGTTGCTCTTCCCGTGCGCTTAATAGTAGCTAGCCAAATAAATTGTATTATTTTAGATAATTTAATATAACATAATAACGGTTCTCTTCTACCTACCTATCTACTAACCTACCTGCCTACTTGCCTACCTACCTGCCTGCCTGCCTGCCTGCCTACCTACCTGCTTACCTACCTGCCTACCTGCCTGCCTATCTACCTACCTGCCTGCCTACCTGCCTACCTGTTTGCCTATCTACCTGCCTGCCTACCTGCCTACCTGTCTGCCTGCCTACTTGTCTGCCTACCTGCCTGCCTATCTGCCTGCCTACCTGCCTACCTATTTGTCTGTCTGCCTGCCTTCCCTGCCTACCTACCTATCTGTCTGTCTGTCTGTCTGTCTGTCTATCTGCCTACCTGCCTACCTACCTACCTACCTACCTACCTACCTACCTATCTACCTGCCTGCCTGTCAGTATCTGATTTAATTTAGGAGAGGGGTCGGCCCGATTAAAGGCTCTGATTTGGTGATAGGCCGATATCAAAGCTCTGGTTTAATTCGATCGATCAATTGATTGAATCGTTCGTAGTGTTCACTGGCTGGTTGTTCAAATGGTCGTCGTTTGGTTCTGGTAACGGTCGTGTAGTTCTAGCGACGGTTGTCTGGTTCTGGCGACGGTCGTCTGGTTCTGGCGACGGTCGTCTGGTTCTGGCAACGGTCGTCTAGTTCTGGCGACGGTCGTCTGGTTCTGGCAACGGTCGTCTAGTTCTGGCGACGGTCGTCTGGTTCTGGCGACGGTCCTCTGCTGGCTGCTGTTCTGGTGCCTCCCTAGGTAACGTGCCTCCCCCCCAAGCGAGACAACCCCCCAAGCGAGACATACGCACCCAGATACATTTATATTAATAATTAAACCAACAACGCCTATATTCTAGATCCAAATAGCCCAAATTAAAGCGACTA
>Ga0307507_10004145_pt1 | contig 26309 bp, 17 predicted proteins | sample 7_EM_MG_FD_207223 | JGI IMG/M metagenome (GOLD analysis project Ga0307507, IMG submission 207223) | Populus trichocarpa ectomycorrhiza microbial communities from riparian zone in the Pacific Northwest, United States - 7_EM | ecosystem: Host-associated > Plants > Roots > Unclassified | place...
GTAGACAAGGTGCTTCCGGTATAATGACTTGGGTCACGAGTTTAAGAAATTAACGCAGGTTAACATTGTTTTTTTTTCTTATTTTCCTTTCCAATTTAGTCATTTGACATTGTTTTTTATATAAAAAAAAAACTTCATGATTTTATTCATTTTTTTTATATCGGGTTATCCCGATCTGATGATTAGGACAGCAGTTTTGAAAAGTTAACCCGAGTTGACTCAATCTTTTAATGGAGTCTGTTTTTTTTTTAATTTTAATCTTTTTCAGTTTCGTCCTTTAAATTTTGGTTCTTTTGTAAATTAATCTTCATCATTTTTATCGTTTTGACTTTTATTGAGCTATCCCATCAACATGATTTGAGTTGCAGAGTTTGGTCATCTTACCTAGTTTTGATTTTCTTTTAGGTCTTTTTAATTTTTAATTTTTTTCGGTTTTACCCTTTAACATTTAGTTTGATAAGAATTAGGCTTTGTGAATTTTTTCATGTTTGCTTTTTGTTGAGTTATTATTCTATTTAATTTTATTCTTCTGTATTTAATTGGCTGAAAATTGAAATACATTATTTTTTTTCTAAGTTATCACGAATACTTTGTTTTATTTGGTCTATTTGTTTTTGTTGTCAAATTTTTTTATTCTAATTTAAATAAAATCAATTTATTTACGATAGAGTCACAAATTTTCTATTCTTTTTTAAAATATGTTTTTATTGTCTAAATATTATTTTTTACACACAAAAATCAATCTGGATAACGGTGTAAGCCGGGTCCACAAAACTAGTGATTTGCTAAATGATATCAAACCATCCCATCTGGATTTCTATTATTTTAATTATTAGATACAATACTCAATTAAAAAAACAGCATGTTAATGCTTTGCAATTGTATTTATTGCCACTCATGTGGGGTGGTAGAAATTGGAACGAAAATAAAATTAGTAGTTTGGAATGCTAAGAATTTTGAAATCCCAATATTTCATGTGAAATTAATTATTATTATTATTATTTCTTTTTGCAAGAATCAGATAAAGCAAACCCTTTTGACATACATGAAAAACGATTACACTGTCATGCATATATATGCAGTTGTGTGTATATTAATTCGATTTCATATACCACACAGAGCTATCCTCTCTTCTACTCAATTGTCTCAAACAAAATTAGGAGGAACGGTGTAACCTGCAAAAAAAAAATGTATTAGCTCTATGACAATACAAGAACAATGAATAATGGGGAAATTAAACAATTATGTAAAATTAATTAAAACTGTGAAATCTCTAGACAGTAATAGATAGACTTACTTCCGCATACAGTTCCTGGTGGGATAGTAAGGCCACAAGTTCGTGCAACAAAGACCGCCTTGTCCATGCTAAACACCTTTTGCGTAGCTGGGGTAACAAGCTTGCACACACAAGGAAGGTCTCCTACTGTGACTTGTTTCGCCGCTTGACAACAAGCGTCAGAGGGTAGGACTCTTGGGCCTGGAATTCGAACGAATTGGGAGCATTTGGATACGAGAGAAGTAACAGTTTCGTTGCATGAGGCTGCCACCTTTTGGTTGCCCAGAATATGGATTCCAACGATCAACAACATTGCCAAGGCCAATCCATGACGATGAGTATTAGTGGTTGCCATTTCTTTCACAAGGTATATATGCCCCTGACTGCTCGAAGCTAGGGTTGATCTTGAATATTGCTTGTGAGTTGTGACATATCTGATCCAAAAGACGGTGTTATATAGATGAAGGGGTTGTGCTCGCTTTAATTACCTCTGTTTTGCAGTTTAAGGTATTAATGCAGGAATCGAAGAAAAAAAGGAATTAAATCTGGGGTAGCTGGGTAGTTTTCCACTTAATATTTAACTATGGATTTTTGAATTCACGAGATAGAATTTTCTTTCTTAAAAAGACTGGATCTTGCGTAAAATCTTCCAAGATTATTTTCCAAAACATGGTGGTTTGGGATCTTTATTTGCAAGTATTATTTTTCTTTTATAGAAGCAAGAGATAATATAAGAAAATAATTAAGGATCTTCTATGTTGGCCTTGGCAAAAGGCCGTTCAAGATTAATGTTGAGTCCATTTCCTAATCAGAGATAGAGTTGAATTTGCACATTAATGTTGACATATATTTTTTTTATTGAGATATAAAAAAAATAGTAAATATTTTTCTTTTTAAATATAGTAGAAGTCTTCAATTTTGGCATGTAGAATTTTTTTTAAGGTAAGTAATATGATATATTTGGTATTTATCAATAAAGTTTTTTAAAATACTAAATATTCCTTTTATTTTAGATACAATTAAATTATTTCTAATTTTGGTGTGTGTGTGTGAGATACCTTAATGATTTGTGACTTTTTACACCATACAATGTCAAACAAGAAAATATATCATTTAGCTTTTTATATAATTTTCTTTTGATGTAACAATAGATTACTAATTATTAATATGGTTTAGTTATAAGTGATTATTGTCAATGCTTGGTTTAAACATAGTTTTTAAACCTAATTTGAGACAAGTTATAAGTGATTATTGTCAATGCTTGGTTTAAACATAGTTTTTAAACCTAATTTGAGACAAGTTTACATATTAGATAAATTAACCTGAATTGATTTATTTTTTTTATTTTATAAAATGAAAAAATAAAAATTTTGAATAAAAAAAAATTTCAATGAATTTTAATTTAGCAGACTAAGTTGCAAGTCAACCTGAATTTTTAACCGGGTTACACTAAATCAATTTTTCCCTTATATTTGTTGAAGCTCGACCCACCTAGGCTCCTACTTAGTTGACCAGGTCAGATGGGGTTTCGAAATAGTAGGTTTGAGCTATTGATTTCTCGATTCTTTTGTTTCCAGGGAGAAAAGTTGGCTAAAATGTCCCTTCAAGTTAAAGAGTGTAGGATGCAAGTTATGGGGATAGACAGAACGATTGTGCATGACACACATACAAGCATCATGTTCCACTTGTCTTGTCTTGTAACAGTAGAGAATGGAGAAATCTCTTAGAGAGGAGAAACACTTAGTTGCCTATAGAGGGAGCCAACAAGAGAGAACCTTAATCAACCATAGATAAAAAGGCAAAGAGATTGACACAAGGAGAAAAGAGAAATAGAAGGGAGGAATTCTCATCTTTTTCTTTTTTTCTTTTTTATATATGGACAGAATGTGATTCTCTCCACTCCTTGCATCTTTCTCTCTTAATGTCACCTTGCTGAAAATGGTCAGCAACCTAAGGACCATGTAAGACCAGAAAGAACCGTTCAATTCCACTGCGTGACATGCTTACAAAAGTTGGTATTCTCCTAAAATTTTGCTCCACTCGTAGTACGTATCTGCATGAAATTTACTTGTGCGCTTTGTTGACAAGCAACACACACACAGCTATGCACGCACATTAGCATTCTACCATATCTAATGCGTTCCATATAAACAGGTGTGTGCATATCCCACGTAAATACATGCAAGTTTGTGTTCCTCTGTTTCATACGAAATCAATTCTACTAGTTGATACGAATTCAAGGTGGTTGAAATAAACATGCACATATGAATTCCATTTGATTATATTGATGTTAGTTATATTTACACGAGTTTACAGAGTTAACAGCTACTTTTCAATAGAAAATCAATCTGAAAAAAATGAAGTTAAAAAACCAAATACAGAACTGCTACCACAACTCAGTTATGGAACAATGTGCTACTCTTCATAAACCCTCACGAAACCTATTGCTACCAATTCCAAGCCTCAAGCTCTCCCAATTAACCTAATCCTACTTGCTAGCTATCGGGAAAGAAAAAATTATATAATATATATATAAAAGGAAAATGCCATCAGACCTGGTAAAAGATGCTCCTACACATGCTTCCCAAGCACGAACTGAGTAAATTCCATCCTTTAAGACAGCAATGACATGGAGCAATCTTCATAGAGATTGAAAGCTGTTAGAGAAACTACCTCCTCAAATAAACTCCTTGTTTTTAGTTTTCAAAGAATCTTCCCAGTGTATTTTATAAGCTTCTGCCATGAATATCAAGAACATTAGAAGATTTACAGTTAACTCTGAACTTGAAAATAACTCTAGCCTCTACTGTTCCTGTCTCACCAGTTAAATGACAGACGGTGGACCTAATCTACAATTGTTTCACTCTCATCTTACAATTCAGTCGATGCCATGAATGATTGTGGTTGCATCTTGATGGTTTCTATAAAGGATCCATCAATTGGTAATTTCAGGGAGGGTGTTGTTAAGCTATCCTTTGCACCATCTGGTCCTAATGAAGCCAATCCAGTTTCTATCAAATCCACACCAACCTTGCAGGAAGAGAGCTGTGCGGCATCATCTGAAGTTACAATACCATCATCTCCTGATTTAATTGTGTTCTCTTCGACCAAATGACTTTCATTAGGTGATGTTAGTAAATCTGGTTTCAAATTCTCGTGCAAAGTTTGAATTGCATCAGTATTCTCAATCACATTTGCAAGTGCATGCCCATTTTCTGCTTCCAACTTAGACTCGGACACAAAACTCTGATTTGAATCCAGAGCAGTACCTAATTGCCCCTCTACATGAACAGACTCAGACACAAGAAGTGAACCTGGATGATCCTCCTCTTGATGAAGGGTACCATCAGTCTCTTCCTTGGGTAATTCAGTCCCAACATCATTTTGTACCTCAGCTATTTCAACCTCATGGCTTGTGGTTGCTGCATGCGGGCAGATAGGAGGAGTCTTCTTAAGGCACATATGGCACCTAAAACCAATGAGCTTATTTATGTTCTCCGCATCAAGTCCAAATGCATCTCCATGAAACCACTCTGCATAAAGCATGTTAGAGTGAAAACATTACTATGAAAAAAAAAAGGGGGGGTGGTGAATGGGTGGGGGGAGGAAACCTAATGTATCAACAGATAAAATATTTTTCATTAGTTTCCAATAATTCAATTAACTAAATGGAAAAGGACATAAAGAATAATAACATAGTTACCTCCACAAATCTCACAAGAAATATAATTTGAAATAGATGTATATCCTGCTTCACAGCAAAGGTGGCATTTAGGTTGATCATCAATGGCACTCTCTGATGGGGCAATAAGGCTTTTCTCCCTAAAATGTGTCACCCGTTCATCATCTGAATTTCTAGACAACAGAAGACCATTGCGCCAGTAACTATGACAAGTATCTGTTCTCTTCTTATGCAACAAAGTACCTCTCTTTGGTTTCTTATTTGCCCCCTTTTTGGATTTGGCTGGTCTTCCTCTCTTGCGTCCTACAACCTTCTTGTTTTGCAATGCTTTCTGTTTAGCTTTCCTAGCTGAACAACGTAGTGGTACAACAGTAACCTTCCTGTTTCGTGATTGTAGTGGTTGTGAACCCCTCAATGCTTTTTTACTGTTCTTCAGTCGCACCGAATTTCTAACTACAGTGGCCTTTTTTGATTTTTGCTCCTGAACTTTTGTGCTCTTGATGCTATTTTTTCTTCTTTTAGTGTCAGTCTTCACCGTTTTTGCATTTGTCTTCACCGTTTTTGCATTTTTCCCATAGTGACATCGGTGGCATGTATATATACATTTGGCTGTGATGGCACCAGCAGATTTCCTCACATGCCTTTTGTGAAAAAATCCTGAAAAATTGTATCATATTTGTAAGATACAAAACTTAAATGAAAAAGGAGAGTGAGTGCCAAATTTCAGATTTAATCCTGTGATTATTGTGGCATTTATAAGGAAGAACTGCTTACCCTTGCAATTCTGACAGCAGACAGCTTCCCTGGTTAGATATCATAAGAAAGGAAATTAATATTTGCAATGAAATAAATATTAAAAGGAACAAAAAAGACCAACACAAATGACTTTAAACAAAAAGGTGCATATAATAAGTAATCATGCTGTCAAATTTTAACAGTGTCCGAGAAATGAAAAAAAATCAACATTTTAAAATTAAATTACCTGATCGGAACATCTTTGTGACAATGCCCGCACTGATGGTACTCAGATCTTTCTGCTCTTGCAAAAAGATAAGAAAACCCTCTTTGCTTCAAGGGCTTCTTCACTAACACACTAGCCTCAGAGAGTTTCCCAGAATTCATCTTACTAGATCTGCGAGCAATTTTTCTCTCTTCAAAACTTTTCAAGAGATAAAAGGGAACATAAGATTCATTTAACCAATACTTCTTCCTTTCACTGGAGGATTCTTCAATCATAGACCCATTTTTTAAAACAATTTCAGGAATACTTCTCCTCTTGCCAAAATCAAGAAGATACTTTGTCCCTTCTTCTACACACTTCCTGCGAATAATTACCTTCTTGAACAACCTGAAAGATTTTCTAAGCTCCTTGTCCAACATAGACAAAGGATGAGTGTTCTGAATTTCATCCCACCTAATGTTCGAATCAAACTCTCTAACCTGGAAAGGTCATACAATTAAATTAAATAGATGGAACCAGCAGAAAGGAAGCTGAAAACAGACATTGTTATCATACAGCCGACATTTGCAATTAGATGTAGTACCCACATAGATGAGGTTGAGAAAACAAACCATGAAGGTGATTACCATGATCAAGAAAAATTGAAAGGGAAAAGAAAAACGAGTACCGTACCTGCAAAGCAAGCTGTTCTACAGTCACTGATGACTCAACGGCAGCTTGCCAGGTAACATGTTTACTTCTCTTTGCAAAATCTGAATTCTCAGGATATAATATGCCCGCTATCTTCATGCAACCAGCTGCAGAATTTCAAACTTTAAACATATTCAGAATAATACTTAGTTGACTGAAAAGCAAAAACTACCACCCCAAAGTAAAAAGAAGAAAGAGAAGAAGAATTGCAGACCTTGTCTGGCAGCCTTGGATGTCAAGGAGCAAGGTAAAACCTTCCAACTGAACAGCCGGCGAGAAAGCCTACCACCTCTCCACCAAAACATACCCAATCCGCTGGCAGGATTTGCGCAAGGATTTGACTGACATTCTGTGGACCTAACCCTTTTCCTGCCAATCCCATTCTTTAATGATGCACGTGAGGAAGCAGTCACAAAATGAGAAGATGATCCCATCGTGACACCAGAGTCCACATGTTTCACCCAGTCTGCTGAAAGTGCAAGACGCCGCACATTTGCCTCTAACTGCATAATTAGCCATTTGAATTTAAGATAATGCATCAAGGAATAACTGTGGTAAAGATTGTTACAGCTTGGACCAACTTGGTCTGTTCTGGGCCAAGGAGTCCAGGACTACCATCCCAACTTGTTATGCTAAGAATGAGACTAGATAAGTTCAACAAACAAATATAAGAAATCCAGGTTCGAAGACAACATTGGCTGTCCTAAATCAACTTATTGCTGAAACCCAGATTAAGGCAAGATAGAAGTTTGAATAATATTTTAAAATCAAGTGAGCAGGGTATAAGAGCTTTCAAACGAGAAAGGCTCTGCATGTCAGTTTGAAGTTTGAACCTTGAAATGGATTCAACCTTGAATAAAAAAATCTTGAAGAAATGAAATGCAATATCAATTCTGCTCAGTGCTGAGTCTGCTGACCATCAAGGTAAAAGAGAAGTCCTTACTTTGAGCAGTAAATGTTTAACTGTTGCAATATCAGATGCCTTAAGAATGCTTTTACGCCAAAGCTTGGTATAATGTGGATTCAGCCATGGACCCAGTAGCAGCCCCTGAAGCCGATCTTCAATCAAGAGAATATGACATATTAAATCGACAAGATAGCCTTTCCTGTTTCTTTTGGTTTTGAGACTGATCACCTCACTCTCAGACCCTTCCTGAACAGGACCCAGACTCATATTAAACAAGCAATCTGGCTCATCGGTGGTAGCTCTGCAAGAGAAGCACCATCCACATTTTTCTTTCTGGACTTCAGCATTTAGACTAGGAATACTTGACCAACGGAACCTGTTGGATTTCTTTAAAATGACCTTCATCTGAGCTAAAGCCATTTCCTCGTCTGATTTTATGGAGTTTTCAGTGGTCTTGTCTGATGATTTAGACAATAACACTTCCGCAATTGAAGCAGATGTATAACCAAAACTGTAATAGTTCATGTACTCAGTTCTGGGCTGCACCTGTAATGTGACCTCATCTGTTGCCTTTACAGCAGATGAAGGACATCTGGTGGGAGGAGAACATCGATTCTTTTCTTGTTTAACATCCAAAATGTTGGAAGTCATAGAAAAGTCTCCCACGAGAGGGGACTTTTCTGGAACCTCAGTTTCATTTGAGAAGCCAGCAGATCTGTTAGAACAGTCAGGCCCCTTCTGAAAGTTCTGGTCCCCAAAATTGATTTGGGTGGTTTCAGCTGATCCTTCAGAACTCATGCATGTCGGGCTCACAACAGACTTTGAAAACTCAAAATCAAGATGACCACAACATCTATTAGCAAACTTTTCCAGGTTTTGTCCATCAGCAGTCTCAATTTTAGTTGCACATGTTTCTAAAGATGCCGAGGTACATGCAGGTATGCTCATGTCTAAGCTTGTTGTATGCTTTACTGAACTCAAATTGCTTGATCCGTACAAAGTAACAGGAATATCCCAGTGCTTGTGGATAGCCTCCAAAATGCTACCATAAATCATCTCTGAAGACTTTAGCACTTCAATAACAGCACTAAGATCATCCCTTTGGTAATAATTGAATGAGAGTTCGAAGTCACATGCATCTGACCTGCAAGGTCAACAATACATGAAAAGATATGCATTTGCTGAAGCAAGATGGATCATAAAATAACTGTAGTTCAAATACTATGACCACGCAAGTTTAATATTAAAGGGATATCATCACAATCACAAACTTGTCTCCCTAGGTAAAAGAAGGAAACTATACCAAATCAATAGTGTAAAGTTATTGTTAATGGCATGCTAGACAATGCCATCGACTAGTGAAAAGAAATCTTATGGCTACTACCAATTAATTAGTCATATAAATTTGTTGACTTGGGATATTGATGATCTTAAATTTTTAAACCAATATAAGAATATACGAACTTCAACACTTCTTCAAATATTACAGTTTCAGGAAACTACCAACTAAACGGACCTTCATTACATTGCTTTCATTGTTTTGTTAAATACTTTGGAGCCTGTATTCTACATGCCAGCTACTCAAACAATAAAGATAGCAAAAATAGCAACACGAATGATCACCGATACCAATTCATGATCAAAAGGAAAAACTTACACCAACAAGAAACCACAGCTGCTAAAATATAGCCGGTTGTGAGGATCAACTCCCAATAGCTCTGCTCCACGAAGCAACTTTCGAGATTTCATCCACGGTTTCTGCCTGTCAATTGCACACTCAGGACAATACCAGTCTCCCTCTGGCAAAGAGTTATTGGCAACACCTACACACTTTGCATGATATGCAGCAGGACAACCATCACAGCATATTAAATTCCCATCCATCTTACAAAGGCAGCATTCATCACTATTCCAGTCATCATCAGCATCCTCCGTTAGGCATGAGTTACCTGAGACATCCATCGCAATCTTCCTTTTCTTGCAAGCCCCAGGACTCATATTTCGATCAAAATCCATGTCCGGTTCAGCTCCTGAAGATCTCCTATTAAGCTCCGACCTAATGGCCTCCACCTCAATCATGTCATCACAAAGACACTGTAGCATCTCCAACTTTACAGATACAGGTTGTTTGTGGTAGTCACTTCTGAACAGATTCAATCTACTAAGATCAAATCCAGGTTTCAACCCTGAACCATGGATCAGGAGGTACTCAACCATGAAAACAGGCCATGTAATCAAGTCCAACAAGCCCCAATCAAGGCTCCTACATTGATAATCAATTTAGACAATAAATACTAATAAACCCAAGTTTCAAATGTAAACCAAATCAACTTCAACAAAAATAAAAGGTAGGAAGAACCAAAAAGAATACCTCAGGCAATTAGAAGCAGATTCAGAACCTTCATTTGAAAGGTGCTCCAAATGCTTTCTTAGAATTTCCAAAATTGAAACATGAATAAAATCAAATAAAGAACTTGGAGAGTTACCCTTCAGTGCTGCCACAAATTCCTCCAACCCAAATGGACTTAAGAACAACAAAGTGCTAAATGACCTCAAACAGGCATAAACTGAGAATAGGTCAAGTACTGGAATTCCACTCAAATTTAAATTCTGTGAAGAAGGAGGTAATTGCAACTTTGGAGGAAGAACCACAGGCTCTTCAGGCCATTCATGATGTGATTTAACAGGTTTGTCCTCTGTCAATGCACTAACTACAGGAGACATTGATAAATCTTTTAGCAAGTTGTTTTTAGCTGACCCTCTACGAGCACTTCTTCTCAAGACTGTTGTTTCTTGCATAGAATTCCCATTATCCAAAAATTTTCTCCTCTTTCTAGCACTAGCACTGACCTCTCTATATGAACTTCCAATATCACCAAGGTTCCCATCAACTCTGAACGTACAATCTTCCCTAACAACATTAGCATCTAAGAGAATTATTTTTTCTGGAATCGAATTCAAATTATCTGCAAGTTTTCTCCTCCTCCCACGCCTCTGACTACCACTCCCCACCATACAATCATCCCCAACAGCATTAGCATCTGAGAGAACAGTCACTTCTGGAGTAGAATTCAAATTATCTGCAAGCTTTCTCCGCCTCCCGCGCCTCCGACTACCACTCCCCACCATACAATCATCCCCAACAGCATTAGCATCTGAGAGAACAGTCACTTCTGGAGTAGAATTCAAATTATCAGGAAGCTTTCTCCTCCTCCTCCCCCTCTTCCGACTTCCGCTCTCCTCTTTATACACACTTGCTGAATCAATCACCTCTGGAAAATGCTCCTTGACATCCTTAACATCCACCACTCCAACAGAATCAAAAGCCCTAAAATCTTCACAGGAAACAATATTCACCTCCTCTATTCTCTCAACCAACCCCGAACACGAATCATTAGAGACATGAACTCCTTGCAATTTCCCATTAGGAATGGCACTTTCGAAATGACTTTTATCATCCTCCTCCATCCTTTGAATCTCAAAATTCGTAGTCTCTTCCATCTGCCCTTCAAAACCAACACCCATCCCATCCTTCATTTCATCACCAATCCCCAAATTCAAATCAAACCCACATTCCCTCTTTTGGGTCCCTACAACTTTACACTCCAAATCAACCTCCTTAAAATTCTCATCCACATCACCACTCACATCCAAATTCAAGTCAATACACCCTCTCTTCTTCCCTTCAAAATCAACGCTTAAATTGTTATTATTGTTACTATTACTGTTATGATTATAATTAGGATTGGGATTGGGATTACCCTCCTCTTCCTCCTCATTTAAATCAAAATTGAACCCGGCATTTAAATCAAAAACCCCCTCTCTCAAATCCTCCACAGCCCCACTTCCTTTCTCCAGGGTTTCATTCAAATCAACATTAATATCAACATTTCCCCTCAAATCCCCGACAAACCCATCATTCAAATCAACATTTCTATTCATATCCAAATACCCATTAGCCTCAACAACCCCAGAATTACCTGACTCTCCGCTCTCAGGCTTCTTAGGCTCAGCACGCCGACGCTTCTTGAGCTTCCGTCCCAAACGAGGCTTGGGGTCAACAGGCCCGGCAGCAGAAACACCGGCGGCTTCTTTCTCCTCTTCTAACAGAGAAGCAACTTTAGAGAAATCAAGCTCTTCGAAATCACCGTCCTCGTATTTGATCTCGAAGAATCCAGACGACTCGTCGTAGGATTTGACATATCCTTTGAAGACACCAAACCCATTAAACTTCTTATTAACTGATTTACCTACAAACTCCATAATCTTTTTTCTCCTACTTCGATCTCTGTTTGGGAAAAAAACATTGAGGAGTTCGAATTTGTAGAGAATGAGAAATGCTGGGTTTTGGCTATTACTTTTGTTGGGGCTTTCTCTCTTTAAAAAACATGAGCTTGGATGCTTCTTTCTTTTTCTTTTTTTGAAGAGAGTTGGAGAGAAAGAGGGTGGTTTGCTTTGATTTTCTCTCTCTAAAAGGTGGTTCAAACGTGCAGAGAGAGAGAGAGAGAAGCAATGACTTTTCTTCTCTTGTTGGAGAAATGGGTGTCTTACAGTGGGTAGTTTAGACAAAAAATATATATATATCTTATAACTAACTACCTAGGACTTTATTACATAAAAAGAAATAAATCCAAAACAATCAAAATGTTAATTCTAAGTGTTTGTTCACAGGTACAATAAGATTGATTTGTAACTGTCATGTTTAGAAAGAAAAAAAACCAATGAACTAGGATTATTCTCTAAGATTAAAAACAAAATAAATAACCAAAATCTTAAAAATCCTAGATAAATGATATATTAGGTAATTAGATTCATGTAATGATTTATTTAGATTACGTTCAAAATATGAATCTTTAGATGATGCTCGTGTACCCTTTTATTTCTAACCATAGTTTTTTTAGATTACGTTCAAAATATGAATATATTTTTCTTAAAAAATATCAAGTTACTAATAATTTTTTAGTATTTTCTTAATATAAATTTAAAATAAAAAATATTCTAATATATTTTTAAATAAAAAATACTTTTAACACAAAATCTTAGACATTCAATGTAACATTTGGGAATCAATTCTAAAAAATAATTAAAGAAAATCTTGAATTGAAGCCCCTTATCACTCAAATCCAAGCCTGCTATAATCAAGGACAGGAGGGAGTTGTTGATTTTGTTAAGAGGCTGGAAAGCATGATTGCATGTTTTGAGTGAGCCTGCTGACACTGTTGTTGAGGTTATTTTTTAAATTATTTTTTATTTAAAAAATTATTTTTGATATTAATGGATTAAAATATCATAAAATATAAAAAAAATATTAATTTAAAATTAAAAAATTAAAAAACAATTAAAATTTTTAAAAAATATTTTTAAAACAAAAAAATAAAGCTTATTTTCTGATTTTCCAGCCAAGCTCGAGTCTTTTACGTGAAGTGACGGAGTTGAAGGGGCAGCCACCTGTCTCCACCCAATATTTCAGAATATGAAAGGGAAGAACTTGGAGGAAAGGGGATTAGGAGTGGATGGATAGCCGCCTTCAACTTCCGCTTCACATTGATTGTGTCACGATTTTGTAAGATAGTGGTCAACTTCTGTATTCTACTCCATCAATCACGAAAAATAAAAAAAGAACACGAAAAATCTTGGGATTTCATGTGGTGACAAACGATGCTTCGTTCACAGTATATGCAGCTTTTAATGCTTCTATTCCATTTAAGAAAAAAGAATTAATTGAAATTGTATTAAATAAATTTATTTATTTTTTATATATATAATTCTATAATAAAAACAATTTGCAGCGTCAAACAAGCACTGGGTTAGACTCGGGTGATATAAAATATTTTTGTGTTCGTTTGGTATTTGCTTTGCATTTTATCTACCTGTCTACAAGTAAATTTGATCTTGAAAGCAAATAACATACTTTGAAATCGAATCAAGAAACCCTGTTTATGCTCTGGTTAAACCTCTTTTCTTGTTACCCTTTCCCTTTGGCTTTGAGGGAAGCTACTGGTTGAGCTGTAGAAACCAAACCAATTCTGTTCATTTTCCATCCTCAGAATTATCAATGCTCTCACTCATGAGTAATCTCATTTTTGTGCCCCCACGAAGATTGTGAATCCTTGCCACGCTTTAAATACAGCTGCATGCCATGAGCAAACCCTGTTTTGATAGGTGATAAATTAAAACTGTATTGTTTAGCTGACATTGCGAGTTTTCGTTCTGGTTGTATAATTGACCGGGCACATTTCAAGGGTGTTTAGAAATATAGTTATGACTGTTTTTTATTGGAAACATATCAAATCTATAATACTGAAATGGAATACTAAAATCATTCCCTCATTCCACGGTATAAATGGACAGCCCAACTGAAGCGGACAGCGAGCTTTTGACCTGAGTTCGATCGAACATCGATCGCGCATATAGCCACCATGGACACCCAACCACACGCATTGAGAGGCCAATTCTTTTCATGGAGGATCTCGTTGTGCTTCGACTATAGCATGCGTACAGGCACAACCCTCCTACTTTCCCAAATGATGTTATAATATCGTGACCTGATATCGTACATCTCAAGACCAGACAGCGTGATCGATTGTTTCGCATCATTTGACAACTTATCATGCTTTCATTCATTTGCAAAGCACTTCAGGGCAAAAAAAAAAAAAAAGATAAAACCAAGGTTTATGCTTTCTGATACTACAACATAGCATGGGGCACGGTAGACAGGTCCCAAAAACTTATTGTCACGTCAACTGATGATAAAATGGTCCATGATGAATCTTTTAATGAGTAGACACCAATAACATATCAACAAGCACAAAAACTGCCCTAAATCACGACCCGATTGACAGCAATAAAATGCGTGTAATAATGGCGAAGAAGAGGCAGACAGAAAAGCGTTCAGCACAAAGTGGGCATTTATTTGTCTACCGTTTCAACAGAGTAACAATGACCGTGCCTAAAATTAACACCTACCTTGTGATTGCTGAGCAAAAACGAAAACATGAGATTATGAATTACCGATTGAACTGATGATTAATGACCAAAACCAAAAGCAAGACGGCTGTTACCAGTGGAGGTAGCAATTAACGTAAAAACGAGCTCAATGCAACCGTGTCAAAGCTGTACCAAAAACACCATGGAAGAAAACAAACAATATCAAAGATGTTACATAGTTAATATACAGAATACTCATAACCAAGGTTCCCAGATATGCGGCTTTGGTTAGCTTCTCCCTAATCTACCTGACTCGCAGGAGGGGCCCGGGAAAAAAAACATAGTTAAAACAACTTAGCTTGCCCTGGATATTGAAGCTAAACTCAATTTTCTTTCAATAGCCTTAGTCATCTACACTAATCAATTTTGGATGCAGGATAAAATTTTGAGACAAATTTTAGCCAGATGACACATCATTGATTGGCCGACTCAAACCAGAATAAACTGCTTTCTTGAAAAGAGGATGCACATTTTCTGTGAATACATCTGCATCTAGCTTCTCGATGTGAGCCCATATCTGCAAACAAAGTAGTGCATAGACGTCAGATACAGACATCCATTGCGTTCTTTATCATCTTTAACGATACATTTAAACTGAAAAAATATGAATGGCAGTTATGGCCATCATGAATTCATAATATGCACATAAAGAGCAGTGGCTAGTGCACCCAAACAATGAAATAGTATGAGATAGAGAAGTTTCATAGAAATACTCTGCTGGTATCAAACATGCTGTAAGTAACATCAGTAATAGATATCAATGTTCCCAGGCTTCTGTTGCCAAGAAGATCCAAATTTTCAGAGGTTAAATAGTTTATGGCAATGCTTCACAACAGGAAGTGCAGATGAAACATCAATGAATCAAGTTAAGTGTAGAGTGCAAAACAAAGATACATCTCTGTTCGACTTCTATAATGTTGTGACCACATCCAGCTATATTGCTTGTCCATATCACGTTCCCTCTGTAGGTGTGTGTGTGTGTTCCTTTTCATTTTATGGAGTCACTGATCTGCATTTCTTACAAGTATTGCCAGTTAATTTTCTGTTCAACAGGGCCTACAAGAAAGTAGAGACTGCCTTGGCTACCATCTAACGATCTACCAAGTGCCAATTTCTAAAATAAGTTTAGGCAAATAAGCCTTAAGCTCCTCTGCAGACCATTTGGCAGTGCTCTACCACAGACTGCTGCTGCATCAGTTGTCATGACATTCTCTTAGTAGGACTGAACAAAAGACGAATTGTTCCAGTTGAGGACCCATTGCAGCAAAAAGAACAGCTTTTGCTGAGCTAGATTTCTTACATCAGGGTAAACAAATTTAAATATAAAAAGCACAGGATCTCTAAAACTAAGACTGGCATCAACGAGTTTGTCAAATTGAATACAAAATGTATGCTGCTTAGCAGCCAAAGGGGCATGGCTAAATTCTGAGTTGTTTCCCACCCATTACAGTAAAAATGTTCTGCAACAGCTGTACAAGATCTATCAAAGATGGGAAAGAGAGAATATCTGAACATAAAACTCAGACAAATGCCAAAAAACTAAGAAGTCAGAAAAAGAATAGAAGCTCATTACACCAAATTTACCTCAGAAGCATACTGTCTTGCAAAGGCCTTGACATAGCCGAGAGTTGATAAACACCATTGCTCTTTCTCTCCCACATTATAGATGTTGCTTTCCTTTCCTCCATTCGACTGACTGCCGGAGTCAAGGGAAACAAAATAGCTCTTGAAATGAAAAGTAAATGCAGAGAAAAAAAAAAGCAAAGAAAAGAAAAAGGGAGGAGAAGAAAAAGGGCAAGAGGGGGAAGTAACCTTTTGTTGGGTCTCCCACTCTCATTATCCACTTCCATTACTGATGATTCATCGAGATCAACGGTCATTTCATCTGCTTGAATTGACTTTAATTCCCGCAATGTTCGAGCTCTAGATGGATCAGGTAGACGTTCCATCAACACATTTGAGAAGTTTTTGTACAAAGAGAGGAACAATGCCTGCACATGCAAATCATTGTTACAAAAGAGAGCTTCCTATATTTTCTTTTTCCACACAAAAACTTTAACCAAGATTCCATTCCGAGGTGACAAGCCATGTTCAGGAAACCAAACTAGTTTGGCATAAATGAATCAGATAGTTTATGCAACATGAGAAAACTAATAAGAATTAAAAGCAGCGAAACAGAGGAAAATTACAGCTAATCTCACGCTGATTACCTCATTTTCATCAAGGGCACGAGCAAGAAGAGCCTCCTTGGCCTCCAAAGACTCATGCACAGACACCTCTTCTTCTTTTGCCTTTTCAGCATTTGCTTTCAAGCGCTTCAACCTCGCAGGGTTATCACCAAGAACAGGCTCACCATCCACAAGAGAGAGCTTTGACTCAGCAGCATCTAACTCTGTTTTTGCCTTTGTCGCTGCTTCTTCAGCTGATACAACACTCTTCTTAAGAGATGATATCTCGTTTCTTAGATCAGATATACGGTTATAAGTCTTGCTGATAGCATTTCTAAGAACCTGTGAATGAACAATTGGGGATTAAAAAGGGAGAAAAATCTAAAGAGATTGTTAATAAAAAACACATGAAATCTTCTCAGTTCCAAAAATATCTAGCAAGAAAACGCAAATCCAGAAGCGGGGAAAATGTTCTACTTAGAAAAGGAAATAGCAGGGAAATGATAATGAAGCGCGGTGAAATCTTATATATATCTGTTGAATTCCCACCATGAAACCTCAGAGATAAAAAGATCTTAAAGGAAATGAAAGAATTACTAAAGGACTACAAGAAGCAGAGTTTTGGTCACCATTAAGCTTATCAATGAAAACATAACAAAGCTGAACAACAAGTGTGATTCTATCATAAAAATAACGAGTACACAAACATGTGAACACAAGCAGCGAGAGCTAGTTTTCAGTGACAAATAAAAATTGCCAATAAATAATTTTCACTTTGAATATAAAATACAGGCTTTCCCTAGGGAAACATTAACAGCCATACAGCTTCAAAAGAATAGCAAGACAGTTTGCAGATTTATGAACATGCAGATGCCTTCAACTTTCAAGAGCTCTTGAAATGTTGCTTATAAGATAAGAGATTGTTGCAACAGCTGCAAGAAATATAAGTATAGAAGTTAACATCAACCCAGCAAATATATATTGTCGATACCCTCCTTTAGTTTTGAATCTTTTATAATCAAAACAATACATTCCAATAAGAAATCCACTCCTATAAGTCAAGAAAGCTTCATCATGAGTATTTGGAGATCACTTCTCCTCCATCCTTTCCATACAAGGGAGCTTACTTGGAGAGATTATCTTTCCTTCGAAAACCATCAAAAACTTTCCCAAAATGGTTGGCAATGTAAGGGAGGACAATGAGTAAAGGTTCCCTTTTCTTTTCCCCTCCCCTTCCTTTCTCTCGACCAAATAGGTTTGAGATAAAAAGGGCTCACCTTTTTCCTTGTTTTCTACCACTCCTTTAACTCTCTTCCTTCTTCCTCATACCAGAGGGTGAAACCTTGCTTAAGGTATAAAGGCAAGTTCTGGTACCTCATTCATGCATTAATATTTCAAGCAGAAAGTATTTCTTACAATCACTGATATAAGTCTTTCATCTTTACTTTCCATTTGCCTGAAGAATTCAGTTCTACAGTTTTCAAATTGGCACATCTAGTTTTCTAACGATTCAATGGAAGATCATCCCTTGCTAATTTTAAGCTTAAAATCAATCATCACATGGAAGATACAATGGCTCAAAGTTGGTACAGAACATAAATTATGGAGCATCTCAGCAGGAAAAAAAAGCAAGAAAGAAAGAAACCAGCAAAAAGAACTGTTAACATACCTCCCATGGACGATCAGATGTATGAAATTGCTCAATGTTTGCTGGAGAAAATACCCATCTCACAATTGCCAAATTAGAAATTAGTCGATAACCCATCATTCTGTCAATTGCTATGGCAGTCATTTGAGCATTGTTCTTCCAATATGAACTAACTTCAGCTATCAGCATGACCTGCTTATCATGATCAGGACAAATTCGTGCAAATACTTGGCCATATCTCTCCAAAACAGTGATCAAATGAGTGAAACTTTTAGAACCGATTTCAAGAAGGGTATGTACAACCACTTTAAGGGCGACGTCCCAACCATGATTAGGAACTACACTTTCTTCTACCCATGAGATTATTTCTCGAGCAGTTTGCCTTGCCTTCACCTTGTTGTTGAGCTCTGCAGACAAAGCATGCTGCTCAGTTTTTTCTCTACCATCTTCGATGCTGTATATAAAGTTTGGACTACCCTTTGGTGGAAGCAACTCTTCTAAAGCAGGTGCATTCTCAATGCTCTATTCAGACAGATAATATGAAGGAAAAGTGTTAATCAACAGTAGCATCATGCCATCCAGAGGAAGAAATCTCAACCATTAAAACTATGAGAAAGGCAACATGGGAACGTGAGCGAGCGAGAGAGAGATTTAACTTTGTACCATTTATTGTAGGTTTTCCATTTCACCCACATGAAGAACATGATTTGAAGGGGAAAAAACTGATGACATCTGTAATGAACCAAGTTTTTTGTCCAGAACATCTGTTGGCTTTTCAACAGTATGTCTGATAAGCCAAAAGAAAGTGTAACAGCATAATTGCTTTCTAAATGTTAATGTCTTACTCAGGACATAAGAAAAATGAAACCCTGTCAAAAGTTTAAGGTAAGGGTAGGAGCACATCATGATGCGCAAACATTGCAGAGGTGACAGCTTCTAACTGGTTCAAAATTATAGATGCTATAGTCTATACAAAAGATGCCACTGGAACAGGTAATTTTAAAGTAGTAAGAAATTGACAGTAAACAGTCTTGTGCTATAGTCTCAACCATGGCATGCACCTATTGTCCAAATTTTAACCTTTAGAGTGAAATACAAAGACCTTTGGGAAACTTGTGGTGAAAGAAATAACAGTCTTGAGAATAGCCTAATACCTGCTTAACTTTGTCCCAGTATGACAGACGGACTTCTCTTTCCAAGACCTCTTGAACAAACACACGCTGTGGGGCCCACTTAGGTAGGTCTAAAACAAAAGCCCACTCTTCCCATGGCCAGATGAATTGAAAGTTTGACCTGTGAAGTCAGGAAACCATCATAAAACACACTCAGACCGAGAAAAATCCAACTGGCATGGCAAAATGTATCTATGATGCAAGCCATTTCCAGATGCATCTAGGGGATTCAACTATATATTTAAGCAAGGGAAGTATGTGATTTCAGTGCATTTCCTGCAAAGGAGAATTTTCTAGCTATTTGGAAATGTATAAAGCATCTTCCAAATAGAAAAGGTTTAGATTTCTTATTTAGGTTTCCCTTTCCTGGTCAAAGTAGGAGTATTTATGTTTCTTATTTAGGAGTCCAAGTCTAATTCAGATTAAGAATATTCCAAGCCAATAAATATGCTTCTAGACTTTATGTTGCAGAATTTAGGAATAAAAGTGCAGCCAGTTGGTTTGGTTTCTTGAAAGTGTGATGCTATTATTAAGGAATGATTCTTTAACCCCTAAAGTGTGATGGATAAGTTTTAGCTGAAAATAATCCCTGCCATGTTTTTCTTTTACTTCATATACTATTCAAATCTGTGTTCAATTTTTAAGTCCTAATTCTCTAAATCCTATCAGCTTAACACTAACAACAATCAACTGAAACTTTCACTACATTGTCCTTGCAAGATATCCAAAACGTGATTGAAATATCAAAATCTTAGTCTTGTCAAAATAGCTACAAATTACTATTTGAGACTTTCTATAACCAAGGTCTCCCTCTTAATAAGCATTAACTTATATAACGATACAATGCAAATCCAATAAAGAATCAAAAGCTGGCTTTCATTTGAAACCAATATTCCGCTTCCACCCTCCCCGCCCTCCAATAGAGAGTGCAAGAATACCTAACTCTCTTTCGCTAACTTTTCAAAGAGTAGACTTACAGATGGTGTGAAAACCAAAGGATGAGCCTTGTCTGACACTCCGTATCTAAATCAGCTATTTTCTCAAAAAGTGCACGAACTGCACCAGCTACAACTCCAGGGAAGGCTCCAGGAAGAGCCTAACAAGCATAATTCATTGTCAGAAAGAATGAGGAATGAAATAAAATTTTACTGTCTAGAGAGCTTTCTCATAGAATCAACGTTGCATTCAAATGCAAAAGAAGAAAAAAGTGGAACTTAATAGAAACTGCCTTACCTTACAAAGGTCCATTATCACAAGTGTGTAATATATTGGCTTGAAAGGTGGTAATGGTAGCAAAAGTAACTGTAAGAACAATATAGAGATGGTGTTTCATGAGAGAATTTACCAAACAAAATCGATGATAACAAACACAAAGGTTCATGTTGTATTAATTAGCCATTGGTAAAAGTAAATTTGACTGCACAACATTATAAGAACCCACAGTTAAACATCAGAACCATTGTTTTCCCTCCTTCCAAAAGAGAGAATCTTTATAAATAAATTTAAAGCAGGAGAAGCATCCAGTGTTTCAAATTCAGAAAAGTACATCATGATAATAGCACTTCTTATATTTCATTTAACCTTATTTCCAAATAACAGAATCTAATATGGTCAAATTAATTGGATGGCCAAGTTGGGTAGATTTAGATGTTTGGATTTTGTGGAAATTATTTTAGTTGGTTTCAAATTAGGGAAATGATATAAAGCATGCAGTGGACAACTAAAAGAAGGAAAGGTAAGATTGGGAAGTGAACATCTAAACTGGTGAATTCACCCTGTGGCACTCAGCTACTTTGGCATTGATGACTAAAGAGGGCTTTGAGGATCAGAAAACCATTTCTAGATTTCTGGGACTTCATATTCTTAACAATTAGCATTACCAACTAGACAGTATAGTAACTGATCTGCAAACACAGGTGCTTCACAGTTTCATTACACACACAGGACTTGTGACAAGATCGTTGGGATTTCCATGTGACGAAAAGGAGATAAAAGAAGATATAGCATAAAATTGTCAATGAACTTCATCAAAAACACAAACCAGAATTATCTTACCTGAGAGAAAATTGTCTCTGCCATGAGATAGTCGTAACGAAATGGTACAGGCAGGCCAACCATGAACGAAGCACATTCCTTTCGACTAGCTTTGCAAGAACCAAGAAAAAAAAATAACTAACACCGAACATACAAGAGATTCAAATAAAAAATCTGAGACTAGTCCAAATACAAGAGATAAGAAGTAAGGAACATGAAGATGACATCAAGCTGATCAACACCAGCAAAAAATGGTTAAGGGAGAACCCCAGACCCAATTTTACCCCTGGAAAATGAATTAATTACTTTATGACTTCATATAGGCACATGATGCACCAAGGATGTACGCTAGCAATCAAGGATAAGAGACCAGAAAAAAATTCTGCAGGAACAAAATTCCATATACAAACATGAAACATCCATGGCATGGTGATAGGCTAGCACATAGCTGGTTAGAGACTTTCATGCTACATATGAACTCATCTACGTAACATCAAAAATCAGATGATATCAATCTCCACAAGTTGAAAGAATTAGTCATTGGATTAGCCATATTTTATTACACCTTTTATTTTGTATAGATATTCAAATGAATCCAATAGATCCAGGAACAGCAGCCTACTCATTATAATATTAACGAAAAGTTTAAAACAGTGAGCTATAAATAATGTAGAAGGATGGGTGGATGGTATTATACAAACCATCCATTGAGGAACAAAAGTACATCCAGCAAGTACTCTTCCACAATGAAGCGATCTATGGGTTGCATATCCTGTTATTCAAATAAAGAAGGAAATGAATGTGAAAATGCAGTTTAAAAAAAAATTACTAACACAAGGAAAACTAAATGTAGCACAAAATGAAAAATCTAATTTCAAGTGCTTTTTTTTGTTGAAATAGCATCAGTCAAACACTTTGGCATAGTACACACTGTAGCTGTGAAGCAGCAAACATATTACAAAGTAAAAAAAGAAGAAAAAACAAGTTCCAACACTAAACAAACAGTTCACTCTCTTCAGTTACAGAGAGGAACAAAAAAGCCATCCGATTTCCAAAAGTAGATTACAATATTCTGGTTTCAATACTTGCAGTCCCATTGTCATTTTTTTATGTTATAATGGGAAACCTCAGCATACCAAACTCACATGAAATATAGACAGGTTAAAAAAGAAACTCATACTGTTTCCTTCCACTACAATGTCCAAAGACAGGTTTGAAGGAAAAGATCATGTGCAAAGTGAGGTACCAACATAAAGAAGAGTTGTGGTGCTAGAGGGACACGTTCAAATACCATTGGAAGGTCATCTGTATAATTGAATGTCTACAAATGACCTTCTTATGTTTCAAAAGAAATCACTGAGTTATGAAAAAATCATGACAGCTATCTCCTTCCTGCTGTTTGATATATGCATCCTAACATGTACGAGCATCCACAATATGAAAAGTAAGGTACCTCAATTTTACTCGCGGGAAATATATTAAGCCTGCGTATCCTTTGAGGATACTTTAACTCTGCATCATGCTTCTGTTTACCATAAAGTACCCCAGAGACTTCTGAAAGTGGCTCAGGTTGCTCAGGAGTGTTGATGGGCCCGAACTCATGAGACTTCCCAGCAACCAGCTGAGCTTCAAACGAGAGATGAGGTCTGGGTACTAGAAAGTGTAATGTGGCATAAATCAAACACGGAATCATAAGTGAGGAAGAAAAATAAGGGAAAGTATTGATACCCTATGACTACAGAATTCAAAAAATTGTGTTAAATGCAAGAAAATAACAGAATAATAAAATCTCAAAATTTCACACTACATCAAGAAGATAATAATCATAAATGAAATACAGCATTTAAATGTTATCAAGATTTCAAAGAGGGTAATCAGATGGGAACACTGCATACATTAATTTGTGTGAGAACATGAACCCAATAGTTACTCATTGTGAATAAGGTTCTGTCCACGAGTAAATTTGTTATGAATAAAAAATTCTCATTTATAAGCAAAATTTGTAAGGATTGGGTAAGCTAATTTCATCCTCATGGATGTTTTCTGCAATTCTCAGGAGTTATTAAGCACCCTTTTTTCACATATTCCTCATGGCATAGCAAATGAGTAGAATGCAACCTCAACCTCCCCTCCCCTGGTTCCAATAAAAAAGAACAAGATTGTTCAATGTTTTCTAGATAAAGGTAAACACTAATATAATTTTATTACACTAAGATTGTTCAATGTTCTCTAAATTTTTCTTCCAAGGAATTCATATTTTCCTTCCTATATTATCCTTTACAGTGTTAAATATTCACCATTATCTTGATCTGACCAACAATAACCTGAGGACAACTATATCATTACTACCACAATGAAATAGATAATACAGTGGATGATATCAAAAAGGACAAATTGCAAGAAAAGTATTGAGATGAGAAATAGATACAAATAATACTGGGAGCTTACCACTGTCTACTTTCCATCCATTGCTAGATAGTACTTGAATCCGACCCCATAAATCTTCCAAGAAATCCTGAACAAAACATACAGAATGAATGTTGAGATAGAAAAGAAACAAGCACAACTCAGAAAATTAAAAAGATATTGCATTAATACATTGTGGAACATAAACTTTAATTCATAGTTTCAATAAAAACAGGATATCTAGAAAGGAGCCAAACTTTTCCATAAATTCATTTGTTATTTCTGATTGGTTAAGATGCACCTGTTTGTACTTTTGCATATATGTGATAACAGCATAAAGTAACTACAAAAGAGAATGATACCTTCTCAACAACAGCCCTCCCAGATTCATCATCATCCTCAAAAAAAGACAATCCGGTATCAGAATTATGCCTTCTAATGCTCAAATAAGCTTCTATACCAACCATGACGCTCTCAATCTCCTCAGGAACTTGCTGCACAGAGATGTGGTTGTTAGCAATGGGGAGGGAGAGGCAGGTATCACATATAATATTGAGTTCCCTTGACCCAAGACTGGATGAGTATATGCAAAATAAGGCAGGAAAAAAAAATATTACAACAGAGTAAAGGGAAATTCATTTTCTCTGTAACTTTAAAAGAAATAGAACTTAGATTAAGAAGAAGAAAAGAGGTACCAAAGACCTGTCAACAAGTCCCTGCTGAACAAAAAAGGTCACTTTGGTATTCTAAAGACCAAATTTTCTTAGAACTTTTATATAATACTGGCTTACATGATTCAGATTCAACAAACATAAGTCTAATTAACGATTTATCTAAGAATCATAAGTCCGGATAAAAACATATGAAAGTTTCATGCATTCATTACCACACGCACAAACATCTTCCACGTGATATGCTACAGTTAAATACAGCTTGATGAATCAAATGCTTACATTCAAAACTTTGCATTTTTATTTCATAGTTAACCTAACATAAAATAACAGTCTGACATTTCTAACTTGTGTCCATTCTGTGTAAGGATCCCAACAACAATAATAGTTTCCAATACACCAAGAAGTCAGCATCTTTCAAGCAGTGCCTGATATTCATTTTGACAAAAATATATGATGACCATGAATACAAGTACTTGGTCTGAGAACTTAATTTGACACAAATCAAATTAACAAAGATGCATGATAAAATAGAATTTATAACTTGAGTTGACAAAGATGCATGATAAAATAGAATTTCCCAATAACCATATTAGTTTTGAATACACCAACAAGTAAGCATCTTCCAATGAGCCCTTTATATTCATTTCAACGCAAATAAATAGTTATGGATTCAAGAATTTTTTATGAGAACTTAAGATGATGGAATGTGAAATCTAATTGACACGTGCTTGATGAAATAGACTTTATGGCATGAGAGATGCCTAAGCTAACCAACAATGATGTAACCAAGAGATGCATTACCTCAACAAGCTCTGATCCTCCCCATGGAAGACAGGATAAAATGCAGCTTACATAAAAGTCCCCACGGGCTTGCCAGGAAGGATTTCCTTTCTCTTCATCCAATGTTGTGGCAGCAGATGATAAGAGTGTTTCAAAGACAACTACCAGAGAAGAAGGTTGGAGAACTTTACTGCACATCTACAACAAAGAATACAATCATTTTGCCAAGTTTCTGATCAGACTTGAAAAGGAAAATAAAAACACAAGATGCCATGAACGCCATAACACATTTAGCTAAATCTACTTCACAGCCTAATTATTTTCTATCACCCAGTGTTACCAATAACCTGAAAGGCAGAGAAGAAATTCTCTGACTGCTTGATTTAAATGAACCCTAGCAAAACATCATGAACACTCCTGATCTTCTTTGCAAAAGCAATCACCTATAGATGTGCATTGAATGATTGAATAGGAAAAGCTATATCAGCGTACCATAACAGTAAGAAAGCGCATCAAAATGCGAATCATGTCACAGTTTCCAAAATCTAGGGCATCCTGAAACGTTCACAGACATGGAGAGAAGAAAGGTCATTTACAAGAATAGTACATCAGTGAGAACAGTGCAGGATAGAATTAAACAAGAACAAAATATGATGCAGCATAGCTTTTATAATTCCAACATAGCCTCTTGCAACATAATTGATGCATCAACAAGGTTTTGCTATAAATCCCACACTTGAGTCTCTCCTCACCTTTCATACACATGGACATAACCCATTAAATTAGTGCTAATAAGCAGCGACACCAGATAAAGGCCCTCTTCATAATTTTTTACAAAAATATCTGACAATTGAAGCTTTTATTTGAAGAAAGCACTACATGTGATGACTTTTACAGGCACAATTACAATATGCACGATGATAG
>Ga0307507_10004146_pt1 | contig 26301 bp, 31 predicted proteins | sample 7_EM_MG_FD_207223 | JGI IMG/M metagenome (GOLD analysis project Ga0307507, IMG submission 207223) | Populus trichocarpa ectomycorrhiza microbial communities from riparian zone in the Pacific Northwest, United States - 7_EM | ecosystem: Host-associated > Plants > Roots > Unclassified | place...
TCCCAAAACGGTAGCCTTGAAACGTTACATAAAACATATCAAGTATCACACGATACCTTGACACAATAACTAAAACATACTGAGTATCAAACGATACTCGAAACCAAACATAAAACATCATGAGTAGCAAACTCAATCATAAAACATACTGAGTATCAAACGATACTCGAAACCAAACATAAAACATCATGGGTATCAAACTCAATCATAAAAGATAAACGTGTACCGGTTACAGCCTCCATCGAACTAGCGGGCCAACTCTTCCACCCCTCTGGGGTCGTTAGGTGGCTAGGGTACTGGTTCACTCCCGCCCTCTCCCCCACACACCACTTCAGGCACAGGCTGTCCCTAGCCCAGGCCATCTTCTGCTTCGTCAAACATCTCTCCTCCCCTGGGGCAGGCGTACGCCCCTTTCTATGCCACCGCATTGCCACCAGCCTCCTCTGCCCCATACTTCCATATGGAGCCGACCTCCTCACCCCGACATACACTGCACTCAGAGGCATGAATAGCTTCTGGCACAGAGTCCAGAGATGGACAACGAATAATTTCTACTCCACCCCCACCTCTATCCTAGCCCGCGAGGCATGCCTCCCCCCGATCATCTCCTACTGTAGATATAGAAGACGCTTGGCCGCCCTCAGAGTAGCCTGCGCCCCCCCATATGCCAACCCCGCCTCAGCCAGGCTCCCGCAGTCCTTTCCCTCCCTCTGCTCCTTTAGGGCCCAAGATTCGTCCAGGCACCTTACAATAGGCCTCTCCTCTGTGTACCTCCCCCTTGACTGGCGGACGAAGATTCCCTCACCACCCCTGAGAAAACACCTCCCGGTCGACGCCCTCACCCATCTCACCCTGCCCCTGCAAGAAGGCATCACACGCCTCCCTCTGGTCTTGCACTCTCTCCCCCGTCCGGGACAGACATTCTTTCACTAGATCTCATGAGAAAAACCTACTAGGCGCTGCGAGCCTGAGCTAGGAACATGCTCCTCCAAGATTGGGCCACCGATGCCCCTACGCCCCCTTACTACGAGTACCCTCCCTCCCTCACCCCGCACCCCTCCATGGGTCTAGGGAAGTTCGTGGCGGGGAGAATCCACCAAATGTGATCGGCAAAAAGCAACCTGGCCGCCCAACCCTCCGGGTTCCATGAGGACCCAAACCTTACCTGCCCTCGCTGTGGAACCGAACCAGAAACGTTCCAGCACGCCATCCTTACCAGCCCTGCCCAAGCAAGGGGCCAAGATCTCCTACTGAAAGATGTCTCCTCCCTCGGACAAGACGCCACTTTGTGGTCCGACCCCCATCAGATACGAGCCCTAGGCGAGTACATCACAAACACGAAAACCGGCTTCCCCCCCGACATGATCCCCGAGCGTTTTTTGCCCCTGACCCCTCCCCCCCCCGTCCCAAGACTGAACCGAGTTGGCCTGCGAAGAGTTTATTTTCATAGGGGTTTTTCCTTTTAGTATGTTTGATGCTTCCGCACATGTATCTTTCCTTGCAAAAAACGCGCGGATGAGAAGTAGTTGGTTGCGTTATGATTTCCCTGAATTTTGTTTCTGAGAGGAACGGTAGCCGAGTGGTTTTAGGCTAGAGATATTTTCAGTCACCGCGGAGGAACTTGTATCTGCTTTCTTTTATTATTTGTTTTGATTTATAGGTTTTGTTCTTTCCATAGCTAGCGCTGCACGAAGCTTCTTGTACCTAAAAACAATGAACGCATGATAAAAAAAAAGAAAAAGAGAAAAAAAAAAGAAAAAAAAAAGAAAAAAAGGCATGGGATTTGGGTTCCTCACACAACCATCTAAGTTCTTTCATACGCTATATTTTCAATCTAAAATCTACTATATCTCCACGAACCAAGACCCGACGGTCTTATATGAGCCTAGCAATTGATGATGCTAGATTGGAGTCAAAGGACTTAGTTATCGCAACAGCTATTAAGAGATGGAAGAAGTGATCGTTAGGAAACTATCGGTTACCTGCTGCAAGTATCACCCGGACAGGAGCGGATTGTAACAACTTCAGATTATTTCGATTCCCGCTTTGATTACCGGACTACCCACATGCTGTTGCCAGTGGTGCCAGTGAGCTTTATACCTCTTCGTCTTCCATAAAGATCCATGCTAGTGGCCCTTGTCTCGCTTGTCACGAGGTTTCTCCACGGCGATCCTCAGCCACGGCGGCTGCCCTTGCCTTTCCAGACTTTGGGTGCTTCGATCTTCCTCCCGGTATCATGAACCACTTCCTGTGGATGGTGTTGACTCGAATTTCTTTCCGACAGTACTTCCATCCGTGGTTTGATAGGGTACATCATGTGAATTCCCCCTTTGCCGTTCGTTCGTCGACTAGTTTCTGGTCGATACCTGCGTGTGCGTTGGCCCAAACCCTCCGCATAATCTTCGGCCTGCGCGCCGTCTTTCCTTTCTCTACCTTCTCCCCCTTGTTCTTCGTCTGGTATTCCCTTTTTTCTTTAGCGGTATACTTATGTACTTTCGTTGTTTTTGCCGTTGTTGGCTCGTCACTTTTTCCTTTTCCCACTTGAATTTGATCCCGAGAAAGTATTGTCCTTAAGCCTTTTGCCTTCCTGGAAATCTTCCTCATCGCAGACCGCTTGTCGCAGTGCTTCTATCGAATCTCTGTCATCGGCATATTATTGATGTATTGACATGCGTCATACAGCTTCATCCGGTGTTTGGTCTCTCATCAATTTTCTCAACACGATTCCAGCAACTTTGGCTTTAACATTCCAATTCTCGAATTCCAGAGAAATTGGTTAATGTCGTTCTTGTATCGGACTTGTCGCATTTCTCGTAGGGCTCTTTCTTCCTCGTGACTGGGACCGAAACAAGGTATAGCTTGTTCGTCAAAGACATCACATAATTCATAACCTTCCTGTGGTGTAGGACCTAATTCTGCCGTCATTTGGTTTCGGTAGGTTATAGTGAAGGATGCTACTGCTGATCCCTTTAATTTGGATAAGGGGTATTTAATACGTTCCGCCTCGTCCTGCCACTGATATGGGTTTCGATCGAAGAAATCCTTGGAGGTAGTTAGCGAAAACCGAATATCTTAATGTTTGGCTTGTTCTTGTTCTGATGGGGGTTGTACTGGGCGGTTCGTGGTTTCTCCTATGGCCTTTCCCAAGGCCCTGGAGAACAGTATTTCGTCCTCTATGGTCTCTGCGTATCTTTCCTCATCAGCTTTTGCCTTTTCTGCTGGCTTTTTGTTTCATGTGTCAGTTCTCGCTTTCCGCCTTCTCTGTCTCTCATCGTCACTTCCTTCTCGTTCGCTATCTCCAGGATCCGGGGTGCCTTCCACAGCCCCGTGCATTATGGGAGGTGGTCGTCCACCACCTCCCCCTCCTGCTCCGCCGCTCCGTTCTGGGGTTGGGTTCTAACACTTGCCTTTCACTTGGCCCATCAAGGAGGTAACCGCTGCTGTTAACTCAGGTATGTGGCTTTCCTGTCTTTCTCTGGCTTCTTTGTTTGCCTCCAATTTGGCTCGCATACCGTTGAGAATTCTTTCATGGTTCTGTAGTTCTCGTTGACGTTGGGCCCTCGTGTCTAGACGTTCCTGTCCTAACTGTTCGTCCCTGCCCATTGCCGCTGCTCCTTCCCCTCGTATTCTTTAGTGGAGGTGTGATATGACCTGTTCGTGCTGGGTTTGACAGTTGTCTTCTCCGTCCATCCTACCACTGACTTTTTTGAGCCCCTCTTGCAGCCCCTTTGTTGCTACTTCCACCTATACCATACTGGTATCTATATGTTCCAGCGCTGTTCCAATATATCTTGCCCCTGTCATAATTTCCCTTTTTACTTTGCCCAGTTCGTATACCAAGTGTTGGATTTGTGGTGGAAGGGATTGGAACGCTAAGTATTCCTCGTTGATGCTTTGGGCTAGATCGTCCTCGTACAGGTGTAGACTTCGGTTGATGCGGTCAAGTTGTCCAGCTATTTCGGGGTTTAAGGTAGGTTCCCCTGGGGTGTGAGACTGTTGGGACTGGGACCGTCTCATCGCGGCCCGATGGAAGAGCCCGGGTGGCAGAGCGTGAGATGGTCTAGTATCAGTGGAGCTAGCGATTTTTGTGCCTTGTGATGTCACCGTCGGAGCCTGGGACTGGAAGAGTTCATCTCTATCCAGGGGATTTGGTCCTGCTCCCTCTGGGTTAGACCGCGACATTTTTGAAGTCGGAAAGTGTTTCTTATCCTTGTAGTGATAAAATGAGTTTGATTGTTGGTACAGGTATGTGGGGGTTAGGTTCAATGAGCTGATAAAATTGCCATTGGTATTCGTGCTCGATTTCGCTCCTGGGTCTCAGTAACTGAGAGACTAACAATATACTATTATGGGGGTAGTAATATTCTAAGAACAAGCCAATATATTAAGCCCGTTCATTGGTACTTCAGAGGATACATCTCGGGAGACACAGGTGAAGATAGAATTATAAAGTAGGTAAAACGATAAATATTGGTCAACGTGTATATATTGTTAAGGTCTCTCCTCCGTGCTTGATTCTGGATAGCAGCTACAAAGACACCTCGATATTGATATTCCGCGTCTGGGTGTTCGCAGGCTAGATAACCTCTTTCTACAACCAAGTATCCTTCTTTCACCTAGCTCGACTTCTTTAAAGTGGGAGCCCGACTTGTCCCTAAACATCCTTTTTCTTTCTACTCTCGTTTGCGCAACTTATTGCCATGTATCCCTCAGTCATGGGGAGGGTGTAGCGCCAGTCCACCTAGATGGCTATACGGAGATGTATCCGTTGCTAAATAGATTTACGAATAATCTCCATGTGTTTGCATGTCAGACAATTATTCGCTGGGATAGAAGATGGCCAGTCTTCATATTGTTGTCTCCGTTTTGACCTGGTCTACAGGAAGCATTCCCTAGTCTTAACCGGCATTACACGACTCTTTCCTATCGATCGAACCAATGGTTACGACTATAGTTATCGGTCTGTTGCCAACAATGCCTTTTGGAGTTCCCCTACTCCCTTTCCGAGCATAGTGCATTCCTACTGGTTACCAGGGGTCTTTCCAGTCCGAGGAGGCCTAACTAAGGTAGATATGGCCTGTGAATTTGTATCCACTTTTCAATACCCAATCCTATGGTAGTCGTAACCCCCTGCGATGTTGTCCGATTGAGATGCTTTCACCTGCATCAGGTGCTCTGAGGTCTCCTCTCAGATATCCTGCGAACAGGAAGCGGTCGGACCGACGGCCGCAACGTATATGGTGTTGCAAGTAGGGTCTTCTTTAGTCATCTCTCTGGTGAGGGAACGCAACTTTCGATGCCACCAATGGTGACCTAATATCCCAACGTCCGGGCTGGAGGGGGGTGTTGGAAATCTTTTTTAGAGGTACATGCCCTGAGGTAGGGTAACTTGACCCTCTGATTCATCTGGGAGCTCTGTGCCTAACACTCAGCAACAACCCATTGGTTGCAGTCGAACACACGAAAGTATCCAGTTGCCACGTAGGCCATTGCGGAGATGGAGGGGTATGTGGAAGAACACTGTAATCTGTGCGAGGATGCATCGGTTCTATTTCCTAGTCCAGGAGGGTTTCAACTTCCTTCTTGGGATCTTGAAGGCAAACTCTCAAAGTCGGAGATCAATGGTTTCTTTTCAAATGGTTTAGGTAACTAGGCGTTAGTTAGCGATAGCTCTGTGTATTCGCTGAAGAAGCATCTTCGATTTTTGGATCCGTATGGCTCATATCTACGATGGTTGGAAGGACAGGTTGAGAACAACAAGAGAACGTTATCATTCTTCTATCGTAACATTCCAGAGTCCCTGAGATATCTTCTTCGACAGATAACCTACTGAGATGAGTTAGTATATGTGCCACACTATGAATATGATCAGAATGGATGGAGAATATATGCAGGAATGCATAGGCTGAGTGGTGGTGGGATGTCCATGTACAGTCACTAGTCAGAAGTGTTTGTGAAACATGTCTCACGTTACTATGCGACCTCACCAAAATCCAAACCCTACAAACTAGATCGCAACCTACCATGCAATTTACATTACATAAAAACGCAAATAATTGGACCATATGCCTGGACATTTGTCACAAATAGTAAACAAAGCAAGGCAGACTCTCACATGACTAATAGTTATTAGTCATCGGTTTGTTATCTTTCACGCTATGAGATCGGTTGACCCATAGGATTTTACATGACGACGCAATAGCGTCTCATTGGTTGATTGTTATTGGTTGATATTTGACATAAGGCATGTTTCTGGTCATATGGTTTATGTATTTCGCAAATGACTCATAGTTACGAGTCATGGGTTTCACGCATGTGACCCCGTTAGGACACATGACTTGTTTTATGGGTTTTGATTGGTTGAGAGATATGGCGCAGTTGACTCACACAAGTCAGCAGATGGATTTCACACTATGACTCACTATGAGTCATGAGTCGTGTGATGCGAGGGGATGAGTCACGCAGGGGTAGGGTTGAGGGAAGAACCCCTATATAAGGGCCCCCTCGGAGCATGGGATTTGGGTTCTTCACGCAACCATCTAAGTTCTTTCATACACTATCCTTTCAATACAAACACCTTTGTCTATCACGCTTTCGTGAAACAAGCCACGGCTGCCTTATATGAGCCTAGCGATCGACGTTGCTAGATAGGAGTCAACGGACTTAGCTATCGCAACAGCTATTGAGCTAAGACAAGTGATCGTTAGCAAACTATTGGTTACCTGCTGCAAGTATATCCCGGAAAAGAGGATTGTAACATTTTGTTCCGTCAACCTAGCAGCACCTAACAAACAGACAAAACAGAGACCAACAATGAAAACGAGATTGACCCCCTAGCCGAAAATATCGACCTTTCCTCACTAGGAGAAGGACTAGAAAGAGCGTTAACAGAAGAGAGAGCACCGAGCCCTACAACACCAGAACCACCATCACGCAGTGGATCAGGAGAAAGAGAAGAACTAGGAATAACACTACGAAACACCATGGCGGCTACAGTAGCACAAGAAGGATCGACACGCTCGGAAACAATCCCGATCCTAAACCTAGAACAGATGAGGCAAGTCATAGCATCCCTAAGCGGAGGAACTAGGCGACCCAAAGCCAAGGAGCCAGAGGTTTACCGAGGAGAACAACACAAACTACGATGATGGCTAGCCCACTCATAGTATACTACAGGACAGTAGAATGGCAGAACGGCCATGACGAGGAAAAGATCTTCTATGCAAGAAGCCTCCTAAGGGAGGACGCAGGAACCTGGATCACACCATATGCGGAGGAACGAATTACCCCAACCTGGAACATTTGGGCAGGATTCAAACCAGGATTACAGAGACAATTTGGCGTAGTTGACGCCAAAGGAGAAGCAAGGATCAAACTAAAAAATATGAAACAAGGGAAACAATCGATTACGGAATACTGGAACGAATTCCGCCTGTGGCTAGTTAGGCCGACCTAGATGACTCGACTGGAGGAGAACTCCTCCTAGGAGGGATGAACACAGCGCTTGAAAACGCCTGGGGGGCCAGCAGCGAAGAATACGAAGACCTCGAAACCCTAGCAGAATGTGCAATCAGAAAGGAAACCAAGCTGGCAATGGTCAGACATATTGAAGGATCACCATCAACAAAAAACATCGGACGAGAAGGCATTACACCACGAAATCCACATGGGACATATCGACCCACACACAATGGCAATCAGATATATAGCCACCACATGGAATTGGATGCGGCTAGGAAACGACCAACTTTTAACATCTCAAGAGAAGAATTCCAACAAACAATTCGAGAGCAACTATGCCTCAAATGCGCACAACCTGGTCACTTGGCCAGGGACTACACAAGGAAGGAAGGGCCCAAACTGTTCAACGAACAAGCCAGGAATTGGCAACCGACGAAGAAAACTGCCCCTTGGCAGACGAAGCCCAAGATCAGGGAAATCGAGGTCGAACAGGAACCCGAACAGTCAGGAAACGACGAATATCCCCAGTCGGAGATGGTCTGAGGGACAGACCCGAACGGAAACCAATCATTATGGAAAACTACTCCGCGGCAATCAATTACACGGATACACTCAAAAACGACAATGACCATATCATGGTCAAAATACAACTACATGGCGCAACCGAGTCAGTTACTATCAACACCATGATTGACTCAGGAGCAACAGAAGACTTCATCGACCAAGGAGTCTGCAACAAACACGGGATCAAGATGATCAAAGCAAAAAATCCAAGGGAGATTTACCTCGTTGACGGAAAACCAAGCGCTTTGGGCCCTGTTACCCATATGACGAAAGTACCTATGGACATTAGAAGCCATAGGGAATTGGTGAGCCTCCAAGTGGCAAAACTCGAAAAACCATGAGGTCATCCTGGGGATGCCATGGTTAAAAGAACACAACTCAACAATCGATTGGAACGACAAAAGGATCACATTCAACAGCGAAAGATGTACGACTTGGTGTCTCAACAGTTCACCTATTCCCTATGCGGAACCCGAAGAAGAAGCCCTGGAAGAGAATCTCAACACCAGTTTCTCCAAGGTTCCGGCCAAAAAAGGCCCGAAGGGCAGTGACCAGAGCATCAGATTTAACAGACTATCCGCTGAGGCCAGAGTGCCTATGAAGGGATAAGCAAGAGCGGCAGGACACGACCTGTACGCAAACGAAGGAACCGACGTTCCTGCCAGAGGGCAAGCAACTGTTGGGACGGGGATATCTATTGGATTATCTAACAACACCTATGGACGAATTGCACCTCCAAGCAGTCTAGCAGTGAAACACCGACTCATGACAAATGCAGTTGTGATAGACTCCAACTACCGAGCAGAAGTGAAGGTGGTTCTGGCCAACCTAGGAGACCAACCATACGGAGTGGAAAAAGGAGACCGGATCGCACAACTGATCGTCCAAAAGATCGACAACAGGGAACTACAAGAAGTAACCCAGTTGGACTATACCAAAAGAGGGGATCAAGGGTTAGGAAGCTCCAACACCACCATGGACCAAGAGGTGAAGGGCCACAGCGCCAAACCACCGATGGAGATCAATGAGATCTCACCCACAGCGTTCGGACAGTTCTACCGCAGAGGAGAAACAAGCGGCATCCTAAGATGGGATGAAGTCGAAGACGAAATTAAGTTGGAAGCTATCAACATTAGCACCCAACTAGCGATAAAAAACATCACCACTAACGAAGAGCAGGACGCGAGAGACAGGGTCACTCAAGAATATCACCACCTGTTGGATGTATTAGAAAAGAGAGAGAATACGACGGTACCACCCCACCGACCAGGCATCGATCTACGAATCAATCAGGAAGAAGGAAAGACGGTACCCATCAAGAAGATATACGCCCTAAGTTGTGACCAAGCGGAGGAACTCCACCGATACATTAAACAGAACGAAAATTGAGGATGGATCCGGGGGGTGAAGTCGGGAAGGGCCTCACCAATCATGTTTGTCAAGAACAAAGATGGCAAACTCAGGCTCTGCGCCGATTATCAAACACTCAACAAAATTACCAAAAAGAATCAACACCCGCTACTGTTCATTAGCGAAGCTCTGGATCAGCTGGGAGGAGCCAAGTACTTCACGAAGCTGGACATCAAAGACACCTACCACAACATTAAGATCAGAGAGGGGGACGAATAGAAGACAACCTTTTGAACAAAACTAGGGACTTAAGAATACCTAGTCATGCCATTTGGACAATGCAAGGCACCGGCGGCGTTCCAACGATGGATCAATGAAGTCCTTATGGAACACAGCGACATGTGGTGCATCGTCTATTTGGATGATGTGCTGATATATTCAAACACCCTAAAACAACACCGAAAAGATGTCAGCACTATCCTCGCAGGAATACGAAAATGGGGAATGAAGGTCAAACCATCCAAATGCGAATTCCACCAAAGCGAAACAGAATACCAAGGATTTATCATTGGACAAGAAGGGGTCAAGACTCACCCAGGTAAGACACAAGCCATCTGGGACTGGACAACACCGAAGAAAATCAAGGAAATCTGATGCTTAGTAGGATTCTGCAACTTCTACCGACAATTTATAGAAGGTTTCAGCTGAACAGCCAAACCGCTATACGCGAAAACAAAGAAGGAATGCATTGGCAAAGAGGAATGAGGAGACAAAGAACAGCAAGCATTCGACGAATTAGGGACAAAACTTACCACAGCACGAGTACTGGTCTACTTCGACCACCTCACAGAGAGCAAAATCGAAACAGACGCCTCAAAGTACCTCTGCACCGGTCTACTGTCACAACAATGCAAGGACGGAAAATGGAGACCAGTGGTATACCGATCCAAGACAATGTCGGACGCCGAATGCAACTACAACATACACGATATGGAACTAATGGCGATAGTTCAGGCATTGCACGAATGGAATAGATACACAATAGGAAATCCAAAACCGATACGGGTCCTCACAGACCAGAAAAACCTAGTCACCTTGATGCCGACGAAGACACTAACTGAACCACAAGCACGATAAATGGAGGAATTAAGTCGATATAACTTCAAAATTGAATACCGACAGGAAAGGAGGGAGGAAAGCCAGACGCCCTCACGCGAAGAGAAGGAGACCTACCCACGGCAGGAGATAAGAGACTCACTGGAAATGTGGGAATCTTACTGCCAAAGGAACGATACTGGGATATCCCAGAGACCGAAGAAATCAAGTTCATCATATTGGAAACAACCGAATTTCGAGACAAGGACGAAGGAGAAATACACAAAGCCAGTAAGGACACCAACAAAATCCAGGATATCAAAAGAAACCTGGATGAAGGAAAGAAAGATTTGAAAGGAATAGCACTGGGGCTATGTCAATGGAAGGACGAGCTCTTATGGTATCAAGGAAGGATTTAGATACCAAACAACGAAGGAATACGAACGACTCTTTTCATCTAACACTACGACCTCCCACAAGCAGGACACAGAGAAACGGCAAAAACTACCGAACTCATCAGTTGACGATACTATTGGCCAAAGATAAGAAAAGACATCAAACGATTCATAAGAAAGTGCGACACATGTCAGAGGGGCAAAGTGGTCCGACATGCACCCTAAGGATTGCTACATTCAAATGAGGCTCCCGATCGACTGTGAAAATCAATAGCAATAGACTTCATTACGGACCTGCCGACATCAGACTATTATGATACCATACTGGTGGTCATCGATCGGCCGACCAAAATTAGACATTTCATTTCATGCTAAATGGACCTAAACACACGGCAGTTCGCCAATCTCTTCATCAAAGAGAGGGTCAGGCTAGACGAGCTGCCACACGATATCATCACCGACAGGGGAACACTATTCACCTCGGACCTATGGAAAAAAACTACAGGGAATTTAGGAATCGAAAAAAGACTCAGCACGGCATTCCGCCAACAAACAGACCGACAGACCAAACAAACCAATTCCATATTGGAATTATACCTATGAGCATACATCAACTATCAGCAAGACGATTGGTCTGGTTACCTACCACTCGCGGAATTTGCATACAACAAGAGTTATCAGGAGACCATAAAAAACACACCCTTCTTTGCAAATTACGATATTAACCCCGAATACCAGATGATCGGTCATCTGATACAAGGAAGGCAAACAAAACTAGAAGAAATGACTCAGTTGCATGAGTCATTAAGAAACGGGATGATGGCCGCACAATCACGACAAAAAGAATACTACGAGCTACACAGAAAACCTGATCCAAACCTACAGTCAGGAGACCTGGTGTGGTTGTTACCACGCAACATCAAGACCACAAGACCATCGAAAAAGTTGGACAACAAGAAAATCGGACTATTCAAAATCTTGGCAAAAATCGGAAACAAGCGCATATAAGCTGGCCTTACCGCCCTCAATGGCCGTAAACAACACATTCCACATCTCCCTCCTCAAACCTTACCAAGACAACCGATTCCCCTCTCAGATCAAAGAACACCCTTCTCCTATTCAGAGAGAAGGAGAAGACGAATACAAACTCGACGAAATCATCGACTCTCGACTCCACTACAACAAGCTCCAATATTGTGCAAAGTGGAAAGGCTATTCACCCGAACACTACGAAATCTAGTATGCAGCAACTAACTTCAACAATGCAGAATACACAGTCCAACGATTCCACCAGCGATACCCAGTAGAGCCCAGAGTGGATACACGTCACAATCAACAGATCGTCCTGCGCGCCTCCTCCTGTCGGCAAACAAGAATGACGCTCACACACCCCGGAGAGCGACGCCACGCCCGTCGCCTGCAACGCTGGCCCCCACGAGTCCTGACTACTCGGGCACACCAATACAGGAGGTGGCACATGCGTCCATGAGTTGGACGGATTGCCACAACGACGAATGCCAGATACACCTCGGCGAGAAACACGGGTTAGGCTGGTACCCACAATTCACCAGAAGATTGAGCCAACCAAGTGTCGCCCACGACCACGCTTGGTGACAAGAAATGGAAGCAAACCCAGGAGTGGACTGGGCCCCACAACAACAATCTCTTCAGCTAAGGGCCAGAGGGGCGCATGGAGACCACACGAGCTGGGAGCATTGTTTTAACTACAGTTGCAAGAACACCGTTTACAAAAGGTCGACGCCGGTTACTACCCCAGACAAGTGGGAGAAGAAGGGACCTTGTCAAAGAACTACAGGAGGGAACACCGCAAGAGAAAAGCCATGAGGAGACGGCTAGGGAGGGAGGGGAGCGAAAAAACCATTCCAGACGTGCAAGCCCTGGAAAGACAAATCTCAGACCTCCGAAGGCAACTCAATTGCGCTGCCAAAATCATTATGGCAAAAGACAACGACCTCGAACGAGTCGACAAGGAGAAGGAGAAACTCCAACAAGCCTACTATCGAGTCAAACAGGGGATGCGCCAAATCGGAGCCACGCTCTAGAGAGTAGGAGTTTAGCATCGTGGGACCGATGCAAGAGGGGGAAGGGAGCTAATGTCACAAACGGTGGCTAAAGCAAGACAGATTCTCACATGACTAATAGTTATTAGTCATCGGTTTGTTATCTTTAACGCTATGAGATCAGTTGACTCATAGGATTTTACATGACGACGCAATAGCGAGTCATTGGTTTATTGTTATTGGTTAATATTTGATATGACGCATGTTTGTGGTCATGTGGTTTATGTATTTCGCAAATGTCTCATAATTACGAGTCATGGGTTTCACGCATGTGACGCCGTTAGTGCACATGACATGTTTTATTGGTTTTGATTGGTTGCGAGATATGGTGCAGTTGGCACATACGAGTCAGCGGATGGATTTCACACTATGACTCACTCCGAGTCATGAGTTGCATGACACGAGGGTATGAGCCACGCAGGGTTAGGGTTGAGGGAAGAACCCCTATATAAGGGCACCCTCGGGGCATGGGATTTGGGTCACGAACGATCTCCTGTACACCTCCGGCGATTGAAATCTCAACACCATGAGAATTCATCGTCAACATTCACTGCCGCACTCTCAGTGAGCTGCACCCGCACTCTCTGTGAGCCGCACCCTCCCCCTCTTGCCCTACTTCTCTTATCATGTCCTTGGGCCCTCGCGTCTTTGTTTCTAGGGGTTGTTTGGCTCTACTCCCTCCGTTCTCCGCACTAGTTTCGCTGCCACGCTTAACAATTGCACAGTCGTCAACCCGTTTCTTTCATCAATGGGTCGGTCGCAGTCTCGGGTAATCGTTGAAGTAATGGCCCCGGTGGCTCCGCTCCCTGGTATTGCACTATCTCCTTGGATCACTGTTCGGTACGGTCGGCATCGTTGAAAAGTCGTGATCTCGTTTCGGTCCTCCCTCCCTCGTACTTCTACTCGATTCGGCGCACGCATCCCCTCCCTCACACGGGCTTAGTCCCGTGGCTCGGTTACAGCCTACACCCCCCACCCGGCTCATTCGGTTTGGTGGTTGGCTACTATCCACCTCGCTTCCTCCTAGGACTCGTGGACTCCCTCGGGCTAACCCGCCACACGTTCTACCACGAGCCCCGCCGCCTGGGTCTATATGGCCCCGGTACATTTACCTTCGTGCCTGGTTGTGTCCGGTGATAAGCATACTCTGGGATCGTTAAAGGCCTTCGCGGCGGATTGGCTTTCCCAGGTGCCTCTACTTCGGATTTGGCTTTTTTTGCTTTTTCTCACTGTTGGGTTTTTCTTGGGTTTTTGGTAGATGCTTTCTTTTGGTTGCGAGTTTCATGTATATTTTGTTGTAGTTTTCAGCGCCCGGGCGCTTGGTGCGGGTTTTAGACCAGGGGTTTTCTCCCACAGTTTCCACCGCCTCGACCATGGGTTGAACTGGGTGGAAGTTTGTTGCGGCCATAACCTTTGCGGTTACATGCTATTTTTGTACTTATTGCTTCGGCCTTTGGCCTCAGCTAGAAACAAAATTGAAAATATGATATAAAAAAAAGCCCTGGGATTTGGGTTATCGTCAACATCCACTCCAGCACTCTCAGTGAGCTGCAGGAGCACTCTCTGTGAGCTGCTCCCTCCCCCTCCCGCCTTACTTCCCTTATCATGTCCTTGGGCCCTGGCGTCCTTGTTTCTAGGGGTCGTTTGGCTCTACACCCTCCTTTCTCCGCATTTGCTTCGCGGCCTCGCTTAGCGCTTGCACGGTCGGCAACCCCTTTCTCTCGTCAATGAGTCAGTCGCAGTCTCGGGTTATCGTCGAAGTAGTGGCCCCGGTGGCTCTGCTCCCTGCTATTGCATTATCTCCTTCGATCACTGTTCGGTACGGTCGGCATCGTCGAAAAGTCGTGATCTCGTTTCGGTCCTCCCTCCCTCATAGTTCCACTTGATTGGGCACACCCCTCCCCTCCCTCACCTGGTCTTCGTCCCGTGGCTCGGTTACAGCTAACACCCCCCACCTAGCTCGTTGGCTCCGGTGTCCGGCCACCATTGACCTCGCTTCCTTCTCGGACTCGTGGACTCCCTCGGCCTAACCCACCACACGTTCCACCATTAGCCCCGCGGCCCGGGTCTATATGGTTCCAGTACTATTACCTTCGTGCCTGGTTGTGTTCGGTGATAAGCATACTCTGGGATTGTTGAAGGCCTTCGCGGCGGATTGGCTTTCCCAGGGGCCTCTACTTCAGATTTGGCTTTTTTTGTTTTTTCTCACTGTTGGGTTTTTCCTGGGTTTTTGGTAGATGCTTTCTTTTGGTTGCGAGTTTCTTGTATATTTGCTTGTAGTTTTCAGCGCCCAGGCGCTTGGTGCGGGTTTTAGACCAGGGGTTTTTTCCTCCCAGGGTTTCCACTGCCTTGACGATGGGTTAGACTGTGTGGAAGTTTGTTGCGGCCATAACCAACCCGGTTACATGCTATTTTTGTACTTATTGCTTCGGCCTACCGCCTCAGCAAGAAACAAAATTATAATAAGAAAAAAAAGAAAAAAAAGAAGAAAAAAAAAAGAAAAACAAAAAGGCATGGGATTTGGGTGATAAACCATCTCCTCTACATACCCGGCGATTGAAATCTCACAAGCATGTGAATTCATCGTCAACATCCACCACCCCCTCACTCTCAGTGAGCTGGACCCCCCCTCCTCCCGCCTTACTTCCCTCATCATGTCTTTGGGCCCTGGCGTCCTTGTTTCTACGGGTCATTTGGCTCTACTCCCCCCTCTCTCCGCTCGCGCTTTGCTGCCTCGCTTACCGCTCGCACTGTCGGCAACACCCCCTCGCCCATGTTACAGACGGCTGGGACTACAGTTCGCAGTAGGAGAAAACTCTGCAACAGGCCACGGTCGATTTCTCCGTTCTCTTCACTTCCATTAGAGGCTGCCTAGTCAGACACGCCCACGGTTACCGACAGTTTCCACGGTTATTGGGTCTACCCCTCCTCTCCCCCCACAAGGTCTCGTCCCATTGCTCGGTTACAGCTACAATCCACTCACTCCGCTGCCACCCTACTGCCCCTTTACCTTACGCCACCCTCGCGATTTTTCCACGGTCGCACCTCTCGGTTACGCTCAGTCGTCTTATTGAACTGCCTCGGTGGCGGATGTCAACAACTTGGGTTCTTGAGTAATGTGTGCAACGCCGCAACAGTTTATAGTGGCCCCTGATCCCTCATTGTTCTTCTTTCATTGTCGGTTACTTTGGGTTTCATTAGTGGTTATAACAATTATTTATTTTGTTGGTCTCTACGGCAAGGGTTTTCCTGTTGATTCCTCCCCGTGTATTTAGTTGTATTTTTCTTTCCGACCAGCTAGTCGGAGGGGGATTTCGTATTTTGCCTGGCTGGTGTGCGGTTGGTCTTGTACCAGAGAGACTTGGGTTGATCGCTTTTTCCCTGGTGCCGGGGTGGAGAAAATACAGGGGATGGGGTTTTTTCTTTACCTTAGCTAGCGCTCCACGTAGTCTTTGTTCCCCGTAGTTGAAGAATACAAAGCACATGAAATAAAAAAAGAAATAAAAAAATAAGGGATGGGATTTCGGTGACGAACCATCTCCCTTACACACCCGGCGATTGAAATCTCAACCCCATGACAATTCATCGTCAACATCCACCACCAGCGCACTCTCGGTGAGTTGCACCCGCACTCTCCATGAGCTGCACGCTCCCCCTCCCACCTTACTTCCCTTATCATGTTCTTGGGCCCTGGCGTCCTTGTTTCCAGGGGTCGTTTGGCTCTATCACCCCCTCTTCTCGCTTGAGCTTTGCTGCCTCACTTAGCGTTCGCACGGTCGGCAACACCCATTCGCCCATGTTACAGACGGCTGGGACTACAGTTCACAGTAGGAGAAAACACTTCAACAGGCCACGGTCGATTTCTCCATTCTCTTCACTTCCATTAGAGGCTGCCTAGTCTGACACGTACACAGTTACCGATAGTTTCCATGGATATTGGGTCTACCCCTCTTCCCTCCCTTCAGGTCTCGTCCCGTTGCTCGGTTACAGCTACAGTCCACCCACTCGGCTGGCACCCTACTGCCTTCGCCGCCCTAGCGATTGCCACGGTCGCGCCCCTCGGTTACGCTTAGTCGTTGTATTACACTGCCTCCGTGGCAGATGTCAAAGCCTTGGGTTCTCGAGTAATGATTGCAACGCCACCTCAGTTTTGGTGGCCCCCGCACCCCCTTCGTTCTTCTTTCATTGTCGGTTACTTAGGGTCTCGCAAGTGGTTTATTAATTATTTCATTTTGTCAGATGTCTACGGCAAGGGTTTTCCTGTTGATTCCTCCCCATGTATTTATTTAATGTTTCTTATTCCGCCCCTGTAGTCGGAGTTTCATATCTTATTTTGCATGGCTGGTGTCCGGTTGGTCTCGGACCAGAGAGACTTGGGTTGATGCGTGTTTCCCTGGCGCCAGTGGGTTCAGGGAGGTTTTTCTTTACCATAGCTAGCGCTGCAAGTAGTCTTTGTACCTAGATGACGAATAAAACAAAGCACATGAAAAACAAAATGAAAAAAAAAAGTGAAAAAAAAAAAAGAGGCATGGGATTTGGGTTCTTCACACAACCATCTAAGTTCTTCCATACACTATACTGTCAATACAAAGACCTTTGTCCATCACGCTTGCGGGAACCAAGACACGCCTGTCACATATGAGCCTAGCGATCGACGTTGCTAGATAGGAGTCAACGGACTTAGCTATCGCAACAGCTACTGGGCTAAGTGAAGTGATCGTTAGCAAACTATTAGTTACCTGCTGCAAGTATAACCCTGAAAAGAGGATTGTAACAGAATGGAAAACCACCGTTTCAACAAAATTAGGGACATACATATACTTAGTCATGCCATTTGCGCTATGCAACGCACCGGCAGCGTTCCAACAATGGATCAGTGAGGTCCTTGTAGAACACATTGACCTGTGTTGTATTGTCTACCTGGATGACGTACTCATATAATCAAACACGCTACAACAACACCAAAAGGACGTCAGCAACGTCATCGATGCAATACAAAAATGGGGGATAAACGTCAAACCCTCCAAGTGCGAATTCCACGAAAGCAAAACAGAGTACCCAGGATTTATCATAGGACAAGAAGGGGTCAAGACAGACCCAGTCAAAACAGAGGCCATCTGGGACTGGACGATCCCCAAAAAAATCAAGGAAATACAATGCTTCCTAGGGTTTTGCAACTTCTACAGGCGATTTATAGAAGGCTTCAGCAGGAGAGCCAAACCGCTATACGCCAGAACAAAGAAGGAATACATCGGCAACTTGGAATCAGGAGACAAACAACAACGAGCATTCGACAAATTAAGGACAAAACTCACCAGAGCACCGGTACTGATCTACTTCCACCCTCTGGCACCACCCAAGATGGAAACAGACGCCTCAAAATACGTCTGCTCTGGTCAACTGTCACAACAATGCCAGGATGGAAAATGGAGGCCACTGGCATACCAATCCAAGACAATGTCGGACGCCGAATGCAAGTATGACATACACGACAAGGAACTACTAGGAATACTCCAGTCTTTCCACGAATGGAAACGATAGACGAGATAAAGTCCGAAGCTGGTACGGGTCCTTAGAGACCACAAGAACTTAGCACACTTCATGACAATGAAGGAACTAAGTGAACGACAAGCACGATGGATTCCAGAATTAAGTCAATACCACTTTAAAATTGAATACCGACTAGGAAAGCAGGGAGGAAAGCCAGACGCCCTCACGAGAAGAGAAGGAGACCCACCCAGGGCAGGAAATAAGAGACACACTGGAAATGTGGGAATCTTACTGCCAATGGAACGATACTGGGATATCCCCGAGACCCAAGAAGAAAGGACGACATATTGGAAACAACAGAATTTCGAGACAAGGACGAAGGCGAAATACAGAAAGCCAGTAAGAGGCACAACGAAATCCAGGATATTTAAAAAAAACCTGGACAAAGGAAAGAAAAACATCAAAGGAATAGTGCCGGGGCTATGTCAATGGAGGGACGACCTTTTATGGTATCAAGGAAGAATCTGGATACCAAATGACGAAGGGATAAGAACAACTCTCATCACCAAACACCACGACATCCCACAAGCAAGGCACGGCGGGACGGCAAAAACTACCGAACTCATCAGCCGACGATACTATTGGCCCAAGATAAGGGAAGACATCAAACAATTCATTCAAACTTTGCGACACATGTCAAAGGACCAAAGTGGTCCGACATGCACCTTACGCATTGCTCCAGCCAAATGAGGCCCCGGATCGACTGTGGAAATCCCTAGCCATGGACATTATTACAGAACTGCCAAAATCAGAAGGATATGACACCATACTGCTGGTCATCAATCGGCTGACCAAAATGAGCCATTTTATTCCAGGCGCGAAGGACCTAGAGGCACGGCAGTTCGCCAACCTCTTCATGAAAGAGATAGTCAGGTTACATGGACTGTCACACGATGTCATCACCGACAGAGGAACACTATTCACCTCAGACCTAAGGACGGAAACTACGGGGAAGTGAGGAATCAAACAAAGACTCAGCATGGCTTTCAATCTACCAACAGACGGGCAGACCGAACGAACCAATGCCATATTGGAACAATATCTACGAGAATATATCAACAATCACCACGATGATTGGTGTGGTTACCGACTATTGGCAGAATTTGCGTACAACAACGCATATCAGGAGACCATCAAAAACACACCATTCTTTGCAAATTAGGAAATCAACCCCAAACACGAGATGATCGGTCATCTAATTCAAGGAGAGCAAAAGAAACCCCAAGAAATGAAACAGTTACATGAGTCATTAAGAAACGAGATGGTGACTGCGAAAGTACGACAAAAGGAATAATATGATCTACACAGAAAACCTGATCCAAACCTACAAGCAGGAGATATGGTATGGTTGTTGCCCCGCAACATCAAGACCACCAGACCAGCGAACAAACCGGACTACGAAAAAATGGGACCATTCAAAATGTGGGCAAAGATTGGAACAAGTGCGTATAAGCTGGCCTTACAACCCTCAATGGCTATACACAACACCGGCCACATCTCCCTCCTCGAACCCTACCAAGACAACCGGTTCCCCTCTCAGATCAAAGAACCTTCTCCTTCTATTCAGATAGAAGGAGAAGACGAATACAAACTCGAGGAAATCATCGACTCTCAACTCCACTACAACAAGCTCTAATATCGAGCCAGCTTGAAAGGATACTCACCAGAACACGACAAAGTCTGCTACCAGGCAGAAAACTACAACAATGCAGAACACACAGTCCAAGGATGCTACTGGCGCTGCGCAGGAAAGCCGGGAATGAGTACACGTCACGCTCAACAGATCGTCATCCGCACCTCCACCAGTCATGAAACAAGAACGGCACTCACACATACTGGAGAGTGAGGCACCGCTCGTCGCCCACAACGCTACCCCGTCTAGCCCAGACTACTCGGGCTCACCAAGACAGTAGGTGGCACCTGCCTCCATGAGTTGGACGGACTGTTATAACAATGAATGCCAGATACACCTCAGGGAAACAGAGGGTCAGGCTGGTACCCAGAATTCACCAGAAGATCTAGACAACCACATCAGCAAAATGTAAAAACCACTCCTGGTCCACCAAGGGGGGTCATGGACCCCCTGGTCCTCCTGGTCCACCCTGATCCACCCTGATCCACATTTTTGGTAAAAGTTCCAAAAGTGGGGATCAGAGCGGATCGGAGTGGACGAAGTGGACCACAGGGACCACAACGCCCCTTAGTGGACCAGGAGCATTGAGGACCACCTTGGACTACGCTCCGACGTTTCCCTGATGCAAGTGTCGCCCACGACCACGATTGGCGACAAGAAATGTGTTAGGCACATAGCTCCCAGGAGGATAAGGATGTCATGTGACCCTACCTCCGCGCATGAACCTCTGAAAAGGACTTAGCAACACCCCGCTCCAGCCCCAACATTGGGCCAATAGGTCACCACAGGTGACCTGGGAAGTTGTGTCCCCTCACCAAAGACATGAGTAAAGAACACCCTACTTGCAACACCGTAAGTGTTCACGGCTGTCCGTCAGACCGGTTCGTGTTCGTAGGATATATGAGAGAAGACCTCAGAGCATCTAATGCCAGTGGAAGCATCTCGATCCGAAAAAATCAGACTGAGTTACAACCACTGCAAAGTGGGTATTGGAAAGTGGATACAAACTCACAGGATGTATCTACCTTAGTTAGGCTTCCTCGGTCTGGAAAGAGGCCCAGTAACCAGTAGGAATGCACTATGCGCGGAAAAGGAGTCGGGGAACTCCCAAAGGGGTAGTTAGGCGACAGAGCAATAACTATAGTCGTAACCATTGGTTCAATCAATAGACACGAGTCGTGTAATACCGGTTAAGACAAAGATATGCCTCCTGCAGACCAAGTCGAAACCGGAGCCAACAATATGAAGCCTGGCCATCTTCTATCCTAGTGAATAATGATCTGACATGCGAACACATAGAGATTATTTGTAAATCTATTTAGCAACATATACATTTTCGGATAGCCATCTAGGTGGACAGGCACTACACCCTCCCCATGCGAGAGGCATAGGTGGCAATAAGTTGCGCAGACGAGAGTAGAAATATATCCGATGTTCAGGGTCAAGTCGGGCTCCCACTTCAAAGAACTCGAGTCAGGTGAAACAAAGATACTTAGTTATTGGAAGAGATTATGTAGCCCGCGAACACCCAGACGCGGAATATAAATATCGAGGTGGCTTCGTAGCTAGTGTCCATCATCAAGCAACAGAGAGGAGACGTTAACAATATATACACGTTAAACAAACTTTTATCGATCTATCTACCATACACTTGTACTTTCGTCTCCCTAGACGTATTCTCCGAATTACCAATGATCGGGCTTAGTATATTCGCTTGTTCCTAGAATATTACTACCCCCATAATAGTATATTGTTATTCTCTACATTACTGAGACAAACGAGCGATATCAATCACAGATCCACATTGCAACACAATCAAAAAACTCAGTTTTCACGAGAAGGATAAGAAACACTTTCCTACTTCAAAAATGTCAAGGTCTAACCCCGAGGGAGCAAGACCAGATCCCATGGACACAGATGAACTCTCTCAGTTCCAAGCCCCAACGGTGACATCACAAGACACAAGGATCACTAGATCCACCGATACTAGAATATCTCCCGGACTGCGACCTGGACTCTTCCATCGAGCCGCGACGAGACGGTCCCAGTCTCAACATTGTCAGACACCAGCAGAACTACTATTATCTCCTGCAATGTCCAGATAACTTGACCGCATCAAAGAAGGCTACACCCTACGAGGACAACCTGGCCCAAAGGTTCGACCAGGAACACCTAGTGTTCCAGTCTCTTCCACCCCAAATGCAACATTCGTTATAGGAACTGCACAAAGTCAAAAGAGAGATAATGACCCGCGCCAGATACATAGAAACGGAGCTGGAACAAATAGACACCAGCATGGTCCAGGTAGAAGCAGCCACGAAGGGACTCCAGGAAGCGCTCAAAAGGGTCAGTGGAAGGATGGATGGACAAGACAACTGTCAGACCCACCACGAGCAGGTCAAATCACACCTCCAGCAGACCATACAGGCGGAAGGAGCGGCGGCAATGGGCAGGGACGAACAGTTGGGACAGGAACTGCTAGACACAAATGCCCAACATCAACACGAACTACCAAACCACAAAAGGATACTCAACGCTACAATGGCCCAATTAGAAGCGAATAAAAAAGCCACTGAAAGCCGGGAAAGCCAGATAGCAGAGTTGACCAAGGCGGTAACTTCCTTGATAGGCCAAGTGAAAGGTAAGCATTCAAACCCAACCCCGGAACGAAGTGCAGGAGCAACATGTGGAGGAGGTGGAAAACGACCACCCCCTACAATGGATGGAGCTGCAGGAGGCACCCCGGATCCTAGAGATTGTGAAGGAGAAGGAAGTGATGATGAGAGGCGAGGAAGGTGGGATGAGAGACCCGACAAACGAAATAAGAAGCCGGTAGAAAAGGACAAAACTGATGAGGAAAGCTTCGGAGAGGCTAGGGAGGACGAAATACGATTCTCCAGGGCCTTGGGAAAGGCCATTGGAGAAAACCAGAAAAACGTCCTGCTCCACCTCCGTCAGAATACGAACATGCCAAACACCAAGATATCCGGTTCTGGCTAACAACCTGCAAGAATTTTTTCGATGGACACCCATACCAGTGGCAGGACGAGGCGGACCGCATTCAATAGCCCTTGTCCAAACTAAAAGAATCTCAAGTATTATCCTTCACTATGACCTACCGGAACCAGATGACTGGCCAATTAGGCCATACACGACAGGAAGGTTACAAATTATGGGATGTCTTTGCCGAAAAAGGCTATACGTCGATTGGGTCTCACCCATGAAGAAGAAAAGGCCCTACGAGAAATGTTGCAAGTCCGATAGAAGAACGACATTAACCAATTTGTATTGAAATTTGAAAATTGGAATGTGAAAGCAAAAGTTACAGGAATCGCATTCCGAAAGTTAATCCGAGACTAAAGACCGGATGAGGCTCTATGGCAAATTGTGACAATCCTCTCCTCTCCGGGTGATACTTGCAGCAGGTAACCGATAGTTTGCTAACGATCACTTCTTCCTTGCCCAATAGCCGTTGCGATAGCTAAGTCCATTGACTGCTATCTAGCAACTTCGATCGCTAGGCTCATATAAGACAGTCGTGTCTTGATTTCCCGAAAGCGTGATAGATAAAGATCTTTGTATTGAAAATATAGTGTATGAAAGAACTTAGATGGTTGCGTGAAGAACCCAAATCTCTGGCCCGAGGGTGCCCTTATATAGGGGTTCTTCCCTCAACCCTAACCCTGCGTGACTGATTCCCTTGCGTCACGCGACTCATGACTCATAGTGAGTAATAGTGTGAAATCCATCAGCTGAGTCGTCCGAGTCAGCTGCGCCCTATCTCGCAACCAATCAAAAACTCATAAAACAAGTCATGTGCCCTGACGGGGTCACATGCGCGAAACCCATGACTCATAACTATGAGTGATGTGCGAAATACATAAACCACATGGCCACAATCGTGCGTCATGTCAAAACCACATGACCACAATCGTGCGTTATGTCAAATATCAACCAATAATAATAAACCGATGACACGCTATTGCGTCGTCATGTGAAAACCTATGAGTCAACTGATCTCATAGCGTGAAAGATAACAAACCGATGACTAATAACTATTAGTCATGTGAGAGTCTTCCTTGCTTGGTCACCGTTTGTGACACAAATATCAATGCATCAAGAATACGCCGATGACAGAGATTGGATAGAAGCTCTCCGACAAGCGGTCCGCGATGAGGAAGACTTCCATGAAGGAAAAAGGCTCAAGGACAATAATTTCTCGTGGTCAACTTCAAGTGGGCAAAGGAAACGTGACGAGTCAACAACGGCAAAGAAAACAAAAAAACCTAACTAGACTGCTAAAGAGAAAAGGGTATACCAGACGAGGAAAAAGGAGGAGAAGGTAAACAAAGGGAAGGCGGCCCACTGGCAGAAAATAATTCATCAAGTTTGGGTGGACCCAGACACCGGTATCGACCAGAAAATAATTGACGAACGAAAAGCAAAAGGGCAATGTTCTAGATGTACCCTAACAAACCACGGATGGAAACACTATCAAAATGAAATTCGAGTCAGCCCCATCCAAAGGAAATCGTTCAAGTTACAGGGAGGAAGATTGAACAAGCCAAAGCCTAGAAAGACAAGTATAGCCTCTGTGGCTGAGGATAGGCGTGGAGAAACCTCATGACAAGCGAACCAAAGGCCACTAGCATGGACATTTATGGAAGATGAGAAGCCATAACGCTCATTGGCACCACTGGTGACGACATGTCGGCAGTCCGGCCATCAAACCGGGAACCCAAATAATCTGAAGTGAACTCTTCAACTCATACCCTTTGAGTGCATCGATCCCCAAAGCGTGAGGAGTGCCGACTGGGAAACTGGTAGCACCTGGGCATTGTACGGCGAAGATGTTCAGAAGTCTATATCCCAGATAAAGTCGAGACAGCAGCGATGGAACCCACCTTGAGCAACACGACCCGAAAACAGCTCCACTTCTTAGGGGAACCCATCGGACTAATGACGGTTAGTAGAAAACCTAAGAGGACACAAGGAGAGCAAGAAAAGAGCCAAGTACAGAACTCGAGCCAACGTGATTAGTGAGAAACTGGCATGAGAGAAGAGTGACACCAGCGTAATCATCCCCAGAGGCAGGTCTTAAAGTACACAATCGAAAACGATTAAAGGAACAGAGTCTCACGAGCAAAAATAACCCATGAGTGCTAAGGGTCGCACTACACGATAACAAGACACCCCCCTGGGTTGTCAGGTCAAAAGAAGGGTGGGAGATAAGATTTCTCTCATAGTAGTTGGGCACGCTCATTGCACACACAGCACCTCTACCCACCTCATGAAGAAACCTCAGCTCGGGCTGGAGGAACTAGGCGATAAGTGCGGTAGCCTCCTCGTAACTACCGACATGTGTGGATAAGTCAGCCACAACGGAAGGCGCATCTGAGACGCAAAACACGAGTGATCAGACGAACTACCCCTGGTATATGGGAATCCCTCAGCAGGGAATAAAGACTGCTAGCAGTGGGCTGCCCGATATACAAAGAGACAGGATTTTATCTTTCACGAAAAATCCTACCCACAAAGTCCCCTAACCATTGTCAAACTATTATATATATTTTCAAAAATATTTGGTGAAGGGAAAAAACACTTTGTCTGAAGAGGCTTCATGAGCCGAAACTGCACAGGCGGGGTAACAAACCCCAAAACAAAAATTATTCCCACAATAAAGAGAGTTCATGAGACACGAGGCCCCGGCCCCAAGCGAAAAAAATACAATTCAAGCCCACAACACTACAACTGCCCTGAAGGAAATGCCTTCCTTCTCACATCAGACAAATGGTACAAAATTAAAGTCTTATTAGACTCTGGTTCAAACATATTCCTCGTAAACCAAAACACTACACCCACCCTCAAAGTACCTTACGAAATAAGAGAAAACCTGGTTAAAATAACCGCATTTAATGGCGAAGTATCCTCTACAGGAGGAAAATACTATTCACATCCAATTCAACTCGAAATCGGTACCAATGGCGATAGAACTATGGTCTCCTGCAAAGTTGCGGATGTAGGCAAATATGATATGATCATCCCATTCAGGTGGTGGCACCATGAACATCCGATAAAAAAGAGCGAAACTCCGGAGAAATAGTGTTTCGAACACGCCAAATGTGTGGAACATATACAAGATGAAGGCATCGCCGACATGTTTGAATGGGAC
>Ga0307507_10004147_pt1 | contig 26294 bp, 34 predicted proteins | sample 7_EM_MG_FD_207223 | JGI IMG/M metagenome (GOLD analysis project Ga0307507, IMG submission 207223) | Populus trichocarpa ectomycorrhiza microbial communities from riparian zone in the Pacific Northwest, United States - 7_EM | ecosystem: Host-associated > Plants > Roots > Unclassified | place...
AGCTCTAGTTCTGAAATTTAGAACTAGGTTGAGGGACATGTTGGGCAGTGCCATCAAAAACAGTTCAAATGACGAAAATTTCGCACCACGGGCGGTGCGAATATGCATTTTTACAGTCCATGGGATATCCGACAGGCAAGCGGCGAATTCCATCTCTTGCGAGAGAGATTCACCGCGCCAATGTGTGAAAAAGGGAATATTAGCCAGATTGGCGTTTAGTCGACCACGTTCAATGGAACCCCGGTATGATAAGCAAGGAGGGGAGAAGGGGATAGAAAAATCGTCTAGGTTTGCCCGCTTAAAGGGGTTGGTGCGATTGCGCTTGTGGCTTGATCATCTACCAGAGGACAGCATAGTTCAATGCGGCTGTTCCTACCATTCGCACTACACTTGTACTCGAGTACTGATATAGTACCGGTACGTGCAGCGTGTAAACAGTATCGAGGTAACCACCTCTCGACCAAAAAGGGCAAGCTGCATCGGCAGAGCCATTGGAATTTTTTCGGAATGCTGCAGTACTACCGGCAGACTAGTGCTGTACTGTACGACCATAAAACGCTTCCTTTATGAGGAGCCGCCTGGCGACGGTTGCATCTAGTATTGCTTTTGAGTAGGCTTTGTTGAGGGGAGCCATTGAGCAGGTGAATGGCATCGGTTCTCACTCAAGCAGTTTCGGTCGTAATGCACTGCATGCTAGGGAATGACAAATTCCTCTGCTGATAGGCAGCTTTAATTTGGGATTTTAAAACGCTGGTTACAGTTTTCGAAGCGACAAGGTCATTCAGCAGGATGCCTAATATCACCCAGAATTACTCTTCATGGATCAACTCCAGCACAGTACTGCCAGTTGCGCTGTGCAAATTTGAATCCACGGAGCAGAAAACTCAGTAAAAGAGGTACAGTGCAGAAGTCTCTAGGATCCTAAAATTTAATGTAAAAAACCTGTTCCGGCAATGTTTTACAACATTGTATACAAATACCTGCCTTGCACTAGAGTGAGCGCGCGCGTGAATGACTGAAACACAGTACTCCCTTACCTCATACTATACTAGGATTTCGATTTGTGTGCGATATGATCACCTAGCAATGCAATCAGATACTGAGGTGCAAAGTTAGTACAGTATCCCGAGGATCTCATGTCTATCACCAAGCACTGTCCATATCACGCCCTACTAGGGAAAAAAAGAATCAGTTTATAATATAAGGTAATAAATAGGGAGAGCATAACTTGTTAGAGTGAAAAGCGCCTATAGCTTTCAGGACCCACAGCTCCCTTTCTAGTACAAAGGAAATAAAAAAGATTTTTTTTACTTCACGTCTGCTACCCCGCCGATCGCCAACCTTTTAGGTCTAGAGTCGGATTCTCCCACCTCAGTAGCAGGATTGACAAATCCCACAGCCCTATTGACGAAGGCTAGGTTCTTCAATCTCCCAGTCCCCATAGGGCAGGGATTTTCAAATCATCCTACCCTACATGACGGATCGTTCAATAATAACAGATTACCAGCGTGAATTGAACTCCTGGGCTCCTGCTATTTGCGACATAGGTTAATTGCTTTGAAGCATATTAACCACTGCGCCAGCTAGGTATTTCATGGAATGTCAACTCGGGAACTAATACTTATCCCATTGGGAGCTGGATTTTGGGATTTTGATGGGACGGGTGATATATCTCTTCCTAAGTTCTTGGTATATTTCAATGAATTTCTTGAGTAAGAGATTCTCTGTAATCTTAAACAGAGGTGGGACTTTGTGCCCTCGTTACTGCCGTGCTGTATGATGTGAAACCGCACAACCCGAGCGATACCAACCTTAGACGTACAGTGCCATACCATGTATGAGGGGTAAGTCTTCGGAACTTCCTCCGATTGGTTCCAGGGCCTTCCTGAAGACTCAGAACTGCATTTACTCCAGCCACTGCGCCGGAAGTTAGATAGACATTCGTGTACACTCCAAACACAAGTACGGATGCGCACTACTGAATATATTCCAGTTCCATAGCCTAATCTGATAAGGCTTTGGAGAACACTATAGCATAGTTGTATTCATTCATACAGCGCGACAGTCCTAACTTTATGATACAACATACACCAATGACAAGGCTCGCAAAAGTTATTTTTACAACTATAATCCAACATACTAATACTAGGAACCTAGAAATTCCCGTGACCCACAAAGCTAAGATAAAGCTTGTTGGATTACCATTGAACCTTGATACCCCACTAGGCTACAATATTCTAGAAAACACTATACATACTCGGGAACTAGCAGTGGAAACATTTCGTACTATGTATCTCGAGAATTTTCTAAGACACTCTTACTACCCCGGGTAGTTACACTAAAACAACCATTTCCCAGGCTTATCAACGCTGGAGGGCCCAGTTATCGAGGGAGGAATATATCGTAGCAGACAATCTATGATTTTAACCCAGACCTTACACTACCGCCCAAGCGCTAAATCAAACACAGTACGGAACTTTATCCGATCGTACCATTACATTAAGTAGTGCCATGGGGAGTACCCAACCCCTCCCCCCCAAACTTCCCCGGTATTCTTGTGATTCTTATTACTTGACATAGTTCACGCAACTTTTTTTCCTTCCAGATAATTTAGGAAGCAGGATACTATTGTATAGTATAGTATATTGCTTGACCCAGATACTAATCTCGATTCATTCCCCTTATTCTTAAGACTACTCATTAACTTATGCTTCAGGTACCAGACCACCCCGCGTGCTAGCCCACCCTTCCAAGACACTTCCGGCTTCTACACAAGTATAACGTTCCCGTAATATAATACCGCCATTCACTCCACGCCTGCGAAAGCCACTTTGCGTCCTACTAGCTTAAACCGCATGGCCACAAAACTACTCGAACTCATTGCAGAACATCAAAACTCCTATTCCCTCAACCCAGCGCACCATGGGCCAAGCCGAACTTAACCTGTACTGTACTCATCCAAACTTAGGACACTCCGCCAGGTTTAATGTAGCAAAATATAACCCATCCACGTCAGCACAGAGCGAACGCCCAGGTTGCCAGAAAGTGCGCGTCCACCAAACATATCCCGCTGTGAACACTACCCCCCGTACCTTCCCATCTCATACCATTCGGGTAAATCCCCCGTAAGCCTAAGCCTAATAAATCCCTAACTAAATGGGACGTCGCTGTGATATAACTCACTATGCGAGAATGTGTAGCACGCCATGTTTTTTTTTTACTGATCAGAACTAAGAAAGCTGCGGGGAAGGGATATTACTGATGGAAAGGTATGGTGGAAGAGTGTGGGCTCGAGGGGCGGCAATTCCTGGAGCAGCCTGGGCTAGAATGGGAGGACTACCTAGATGGACTATAATAGATCTGTGGGCTGAGCACCAGCTGATGTTACAGAATGCAATCGCCAAGCTGGAGAATTCCGATGTTCCAGAGGAGTAAAACGCTTTTATACCTAATTTGAAGGAAAGAAGTAAGGATGAGGGTGTTTGTGCATTATGTAAATGCCATCGTTACGACTAATACCATTAAATTTGTGACACAAATTTTCACGAGTGATACCTTATGACCGCATCTCAACGATATTTCTCGTCCCTACCCACAATTGACTTAACGAACACATAGTGCCGAAGAAAAATCACATTCTGCTCCAGTTTTACGAAAAAGGGAGGCGCAGACAAACAGACGTAAATCCCAACTTTTCTAGCCCCCGCCAGGTAAGGAAGGGGAAAGGAAGGAACTTGACGAATCCACCTCCACCTCTCTCCCAGCTCTCCCCTCCATCCATATCTTCCATATCTATAGTACAACATGAGTAGAGTTCCGTTCCGTATAGGAGGCCCCGCGGAGCCCTGGCGTAGGTGGTGGAAAAAAGAGTACAAAGAATAGGAAAAAGATGGAATACCAGAAAAGGAGAAATTGAATACATGAAAGAAAAGGAAGTAGAAAAAAAGAAACTTTTCCCCTATAAAAACAGAGATAGTCAAAATCAACCAAGAAAACGGAAAGGCAGTCGATCACCATTAACCATAAGATAGATGAGAAACACATCCCCCGGCCTCCATATTAGTAATTCTGACATCACGAACAAGGTTGCATCTACACTACAAGCTCAAGATCGTCCTCTCCCGCCGCTACGACCACGGTTCCCGCGCTCCCAAGTACCGGGCCCGCGCGCGCGCTGGTACCCACCTCGACCACGCTCACTGCCTGAACCCCAATCGGAACCGCCACGACCACGCCCCCGACCGCGGAAACCACCCCTCCCACGGGGGGCGAAGGACTTGCGCTCGTAACCACCGCTACCGCCCTCACCATCATCGTCGCTTCTGGAACGGTAGGGCTTGCGCTCGTAGCCACCACTGCCGCCCTCGCCATCGTCATCGTTCCTAGGGCGGAAGGGCTTGCGCTCGTAACCGCCAGAGGAATCGTCTCTGGGGCGGAAGGGTTTGCGCTCATAGCTACTCCCGTTGTTATCGTCTCTTGGTCTGAATGGCTTGCGCTCATAGCTGCTGTCCCCCTCACCGTCTCCATTCTCTCGCGGCCGGTAGGGTTTGCGCTCATAGCTACCCCCGTTGTTATCGTCTCTCGGCCTGAATGACTTGCGTTCGTAGCCACCTTCTTCTTCGCCGCCACTAGAGCGGTAAGGCGGGCGATCACCGAACCCGCCCCGACCGCCCCGACTCCCCCTTCCGCCAAAACCGCCTCTTCCACCTCTTCCACCTCTTCCACCATAACTAGGTCTGTCAGACTCCTCGCTGTTAGCCTCATTGCGAGATGAGGTTGAGACGTGGAACCCGTGGTGGGTCTCAATGCCTAGTTTCGACGCAAGCACTCTAGATACCTCCGGAGGTGATGGCAGCCCCCACCCAAGGGTGGCGAGGCGATTTAGAGAGTTGGCCAAAAGAGGTTTTTGGATATGGCCATAGCAGCCAATAAGTGACAGGTAAGTATTCTTCATCTCAAATGGATCGATTTTTTGGTTGGCCTCCGAAACTGATGCCAAAATCTCGGATGCATGTTTCGGAAGTTCTTGCTCTGCTCCTAAGTCGATCCCAGCGGTAACAAGTGAATCGTTGGGCTTCAACGGAAGCTTTCGAAGCTCCCTCATAGCATCTGGATATTCCATCTCTGAGAGGAAGAGATAGCCTTCGCCAGTTTTATCCCCACGAGCTGTGCGGCCAATTCTATGAATGTAGGTTTCTACAGACTTGGGTGCGCCCATCTGGATGACGTGTGTTACGCCAGGGAAATCCATCCCGCGTGCTGTAACATCAGAAGAAATAAGGATTCCGGACTTAACCCTACGGAAATTCTCTGCAGCTCTTGTCCGCCCGGCTTGAGTGAGACGGGAGTGGATCTCATATATTCCAGCCGGGTGGAATGGGCGCATGCTTCCTCCTTCACCATGCCCTCGATTGAGATTTCGGAGGGCCGCAGAGAATAGCATCACTGGACGAACAGCAGTGAAGAAAATGATGGCTTTGAAAGGCTGAAGGGGGTTTTCAGTTCCCTCGGAGTTGGCAACTGCCTCGATCTCGCGTTTTAGAAGCTCGACAAGTGCTGGTAGCTGGTTTTCAAGTCCCCTGCATCTGATAAGGTTTTGTTGGACTTTCTCGTGTGTCGCTGCCTCGCCTTTCTCAACCATTTGTAAGAATTTGTGCCCGCGGCGCATGGTTTTCTTCGCCATGTTCAGGACCTTGTCTGGGATCGTAGCGGAGAACAAGAGCGTTTGTCTAGGCTTTCCAGTGTTTCCAACGGGGGCGTCTCTGGAAGGTAGGAGTTTGATAATATCATCAATTGCTTCAGCGAATCCTTGATCAAGTAAGTGGTCCGCCTCGTCTAATACTAGCGTCTCGATATTTTCGGTGCTGATGTCGGCCTGCCGGTCGGACAGAATATCATGCAATCTGCCGGGAGTAGCAACCAAAATATGGCACCCTTTGCCTCTAATACTTCCAAGACTCTCTCTCTTCCCAGAGCCACCAACGGCAAGCTGGGTAATGATTCCAGTGCCCTGAGTAAGGAATTGAGCATCAACCTCAATCTGTTGTGCTAACTCACGCGTAGGAGATATAATTATTGCACGAACATCTGCGTTCGTTTCCCCCTCCCTAGGTGCCCTAAAGTTGACTTTAATACGAGGCTTAAAAGGGATGGTGGTGGTCCTTATGCGCTGTATAACGGGTAAAAGGAAAGCAAAAGTCTTCCCCGTACCAGTCTTGGCTTGACCGAACCTATTATCCGATAATTTGTTAGTAAACAAACGGTGATAGAAAATATTGGGAGTGAAACATACACATCTTCTCCTCCCAAAGTCTCTAGAATAGTCTTTCTCTGAACTTTTGTCATTTCCTCGTATCCCTTTTCTTTTACTATCTTTTCGATGATGACCGGATCAACCAAGCCCCTATCAGCCAGCTGTTGAAAACGAGTTATTGGCTCATCCTCTCCGTAATGATGGGTTACTTCGGGATCGCCTGTGTGATGGATGTATTCCCCTGCAGGAGGATCAGAATCTACTGTCAATTCTTCTGCAAATGCCTGCTCTCCCTCGGTATCATTTTTCAAAAATGGCGAGGCCGAGAAAAATCTATGTCGTAAAAAAGGAGCGGTAGGAGGATTTTTCAAAGAATTGCGCACAACGGTACGTGTAGGAGTATATGAGGTGAGAGAGCGAATGGAGGAGAAAGAAATGCGTGCAATTGAGGGAGAATGACGGCGGAGGGTGGAAGAAAACATATTCCAAGTGAGGGGGAGAGGTATTTTGCCTTTCTATTAAGAAAGGAAAACAAGGAGGAAGGGAGAAGGCCCGAGAGAGGGGGAAGGAATAAAAAAGGAATAACAATTGATCCCTTATTCCAATGGGAGTGGGGGGGTTAAAGTGGGAGGAAATTTTCCTCTAGCGTTAGATGAGGTTGACGGCAAACAGATGGAGGAGCAGAGATTTTTTTCTTTCTTTTCCTATTCTTCTCTTTCCTCCCCGGACCCTTGTGGTGGGCTATTAAGCTTGGCATCCCGCCGGAAGATTGTTTTTCCGGACAAGGGAGTGTTTATCCGTGGTTTCAGGATACAAGCACCATCATGTGCTTCCAGTACTCGAGTAGAATAGGCGGAGATATTATACCGATACTACCACTACCTATTCCTCTGGCACTACTCGAGTAGAGAAATCCCTAAGTATAATAATGGTATCATACAATAGTAATTATGACCCCCCACCCTTGCCGGCTGGTGCCTTTTGGGTTGAGGAAGAACATCCTTTCATCCCCCCCCGTCTTTCCTCCTAGATGCCATTAATCACCCAAAGCGCCCAAACTCTAATAAGAGTGCTACATACAGCAAGGAACAGCCTACCGCTCAAAGCAATTTCCACATATTTCTCGCTCTCCTCGTTGGCTCAGATTGAGCGCCGCTTGGTAAAATCGCTGACACCAACTCTTACACCAAAACACCCCAAACACGGTACGATAGAGAGAAAAGAGATCTTCGGGGGTCTGAGAGACCTGATCTCCAGGTTGCAATGCTCCTCCACCCACAACCAACTCTCGCGAGTTGCTTAGTCATCCATACATATGGCAAACTATTATGCCACCACAACAAATTGTAGCCAACTGGGGAATGCGGCTAGTATGATTTCTACCAGAGCTATAGCCAAGAGTTTACTCAAGGTTCGTATACCTGTATCCGGCTGTGGCGGGTCTTCCCCGTCTGGCATTCTTTTGCAGACATTGACGGTAAAGGTTTCTGTCAGGGTGGCCTGCAAGAGAAATGGAAGGAAGTAAGTTAAAGGCTCGTTGTAGAAGCTAAAGGATGAATGTCAGATGGCAGCAATTGGTCGGTTTGATCAAGTCATAAGAAAGCTAAAGGGTGAAGACTGAAAGAACAGTTTCTGATCGCCAAAAAAAAACCCCAGGACCTCCCCTCCTCCCCTGAGTTTTCACTTCTCTCAAATAACAGGAATACTGTTACCTAAACCGCCCATTTTATCTACCGCGCAAGAGCGTACGTAACCATTAAAGAAAATACGAAAAGTCACTAAAGCTATCTAAAATTAGTAAGTTCAGACTCAAGTTAGGAGTCTTTGTTGTTACCATATGTTGCACTAAAGATTAGTCAACCAATAATATTCATTAACAGCTCTAAAAGCAACCACAGTAGGCTCAACTTCTAAAGTATCATACTCCGAGTCAGCAATTAATGATTGTAGCCTCCAGGCTCCTTTTCACCCCCATCACCGCCTCTTGCCAGTACAACTTATTATACCAATAGCTTTGCCAAATGCGTTATATGATATGACATTATATTTCAACAAATTGGATCTGCAAAAGAAAAAGTGTTACTTGGAGCTTCTGTCCTAGTACCTGTGAGGAGAAGTAAAATGTTTGTCTGGTGGAATGGGGTTGAGATATGTGAGAATGCTACAGATGGTTATAGTAGTGAAAGTAGCTATAACACTACGGTACATGCAAGGTTAGAAATGGAACCCAGGGTTCGTGTTACAGTAGCAGGAGCGTTTCCTTCCCGGAAATGATAGATACCGGTAGAACCAACCCCAAGCCCTCCTAGTCTTTTTTGACCCTATATGACCCTTTCTTCTCAGTAGAAAGGCATATTCTAATTGTGCTGCCGAGTAGAAGGCGGAAGTTTTGGAGAGGATTGCCGTCTTTGGTGCCTAGTTCGACCTCGCGTGGGCATTCTCGAGTATTTAATACTGGTACCTGAACTGGTATCGTACCACTGTAGACCATATTAGCTATAATACTTGAATAACTCAACTAAGAAGCTGGCATGGACAAGAAAGGGCTACGGCAGTTCGAGCTACTTCTGGGCGTTCTATCTTAGCCTTTTCACGCTTCAGAATGGCTTCCATATTTCCCTCCCCACCCTTCTACGATGCTCGCTAACTAAGTTCACCAGCTAAGTTAGTTCAGGCTTAAGCCATTTTGTACTCGTTCTGTACTCTACACTAATGCGAAGGGTATTCAAACGGACTGGCGGTAAATTTGTGTCATCCAGAGACTTTTTAAATGGCCAAGTACGGCAAGCTACCGGTACCCTAAGGACATGTGGAACGCCTGCATAAAGTAGACCTCAGACCGGAGAGGATCTGGTTGTTGTGCCAACACTGATTCGACTAGAGCCTCAATTCGGGGGGTTTACATTTTGCGTTTCCTCGATAACCCCCACCCTATCACTTTATTCAAATAATACCAACTTGCTCTAAAAGCCCGACCGTACTGCATCCTATAAATTATAGTTTCGACCATGCCACCAGCATCCTCGAATCTCGAGGCTCCTCCGTCAGACACCGCACTCGTTCGAAAACGTGGAATCTCTTCCGGAAGAGTCCCTACAAATCCAAAGATGGAGGAATTTCTCAAGAGTTGGCGGCAAGATGCCTTGAATAAACACCAATATGATTCCGCTATATACATCGGAGACAAACTGTTAGCTTTGACTGGTATTCACGCCACTTGCGCGCCCCCGCTTCTCTTCCGATGGCACTACTAACGCTACTCCTGAGTTAAGGGGACCCCAAGGATGCTTTTTGGCTCGCCCAGGTTCACTTTAGCACTGGACACTACAGCAGGGCTCAAACATTTCTTACTCGTAATGACTTAATCTCTCGATCTACCTCCTGCCGCTACCTCGCTGCCTTGTGCCTGATCAAGCAATCTAAATACGATGAAGCTCTCAACATCCTAGGTGACAAGGACCCGACACATCTCTTTTCCGGTTCAGCTTCTGCTACCAATGGACGACGACGGGCTGCTGCCGGTGGACGGAGTAGCAAAGATCGAGAAGAACAGGTTGGGAACGTAAAGTTTGAGGCGGCAATGTGTTATTTGAGGGGCTTGGTGTACGCCAAGCAGAACTCCTTTGATAAAGCAAAGGAATGCTACAAGCATGCCGTCCTCATTGATGTCAAGTGTTTCGAAGCGTTTGATCAGTTGATGAGAAACGCTCTCATGTCACCGGACGAGGAGTGGGCGTTCCTTGAGTCGCTAGACTTCGAGAGTTTAGGTGCCGATGGGGAAGAGCCAGGTGAACAAGCAGAGTTCGTCAAAATGTTATACACTACTCGGCTGAGCAAGTACAAAAACCCAGCGTACTTCCACAAAGCTACCGAGTTACTCTCAGAAACTTATAACCTAGCACAAAACGCCGACATGATACTCTCCAAAGCAGAATTATTGTTCACACAATGCAAGTTCAAAGAGTGTTTAGCACTTTGCAAAAAAGTCATTGATGATGACAATTATAATTTTTCGATTTATCCTTTGTATCTGGCATGCCTGCATGAGCTAGACGAAAAAAACACCCTTTTTTTGATATCTCACGACATGGCAGACAACTACCCAGAAGAGCCAGTAACATGGCTTTCGGTTGGTGTTTATTACCTTACCATTGGTAAAATTGCTGAATCTAGACGCTTCTTCTCGAAAGCCTCAATGATGGATCCACACTTTGGGCCGGCCTGGATCGGATTCGCCCACACTTTTGCAGCAGAGGGCGAGCATGATCAAGCGATATCCGCCTATTCCACTGCCGCTCGACTATTCCAAGGGACCCACCTGCCCCAACTTTTCCTCGGTATGCAACATCTCCAGCTTAATAATATCACTTTAGCAGATGAGTATCTCAACAACGCATTTACCCTCTGCAAATCGGACCCATTGCTCTTGAATGAACTGGGCGTAGTGTTCTACCACAAAGATCACCTAAAGGAATCCGTTCAACTCTTCACCAAAGCTCTCGACATCGCAGAGGAGATCGAAAGTGACCCTAAGGCATGGATAGCAACAAGGGCAAACCTAGCACACGCTTACAGAAGACTAGAGTTCTTTGATAAGGCGTTGGAGCAATTTTTTATCGTGAAACGTACCGGAGAGGGCAAAGACGCAAATGTCTACAGCGCCATAGGACTATGTCAAATGCAATTGGGGAGGCCCTGGGAGGCTGTTGTTAGCTTGCATGAGGTATTCCTTCACCTCCTGTACACACTCCCGCATTGACACTAACATTGAAACGTTAGGCGCTGGCTGTATCACCTCAGGATCCTATAGCAACAGAACTTCTCGAGAAGGCCCTCCAAGAGAACTCATCTTCAAACCTCCTTTTCCAATCATCGGTCATGAGCACCGACGGCGAAATCATCATCCAAGACGACGAAGAAGTCGAAGCCATCATTAACCAGCGGCTAAAAGGAAAATCGAAATCACGGCAACGACACGGAAACGACGGTGAAAGCAGTGGCAGGGCTCTGAGAACAACCAATAGATCTGCAGGCAGATCCGCGCCGACAGCTGGCGACGCCGGAGGGGGAGGGGGGAGAAGGCGACTCGGTGATGTTACGAGTAATTATCAGGAAGGCATGGAAATCAGTGATGACGACCTCTAATGATTCTTATGGCGGTTAGGCGCATTGTTTTTTCTTTTCTATTTCTTTACTTTACACAAAGGGTTCTAGATCGGTACGTTTGTAAATAATAATAATATGCTCCAGAATAAACGGGGCTACGAGGCAATAATTTTGCTATCAAAGGAGTTTTTAATTTTTCTCCTATCCAAGTTTGATATCACGAGAACTGTGACACAATACAATCCCGAGAAAATGCGCTGGATTTCACACGACGGGACTACCGCCGCCCATCAATTACGGTATTCGCTGATCAAGGTTGGCCTCTCGGGTAGACACTTCAGAACCTTAAAATGACGACACGGGTCCAACCTTAAATCTTGACGTCACGGTACCACAAATCACCGCCGATCCTTCCCAATCACCACCACCACCACCACCACCACGATTCCCGCATCCCATTCGAATACCGATCTCTCCTTCCAACACCGACACAAATGCCAAACGAAGACCTGACAGACGAAATCTCCGCCCTGAACTCAATCTACACTCCAGAAACCATTATCCCGTGCTCAACAACAGCCACAGCCCCAAAAACCTACACCCTGTCCCTCCCCACCAAAAACCAGCAAACGCTAACCCTCTCCTTCTCAGAGACATACCCAAGCGACCCCCCAACAATTCATGGGACCAGTAACATCCCCGGCGCTGCTAATTTCGCACGGGACGTCCTTGGGCGGGTATTCCGTCCGGGTGAGGTGTGCTTGTATGATTTTGTAGAGGAGCTGGTGGAGGTACTACAAACGCAGGAGGGACCAGAGCAGATCAAAAAGGAGAAGGGGCAGGCGGAGGAGGAAGAGGAAGGAGTGGATGAAGAAGGGGGACGAGAATTGGAGAAAGATCAATGGATAATTGCACCTCCGTTAACGGAGAAAAAATCGGTCTTCATCGCTAGGGTGATACCTGTCTCCTCTCCGGATCAGGTGAGGACATACCTCGGCCGTCTATTAGCCGATAAGAAAATTGCGAAGGCGACGCATAACATTTCTGGTCCCTCCACCCTCCTCCTCCTCCCCCCCTTCTCCGATTGCCCGGGGCTCGCGCAATTGTACTGATGAACGCAGCGTACCGCATCCTGGACCCTCACAAAAACGTGACCTATCAAGACAACGACGATGATGGGGAGGCGGCGGCAGGGGGGAGGTTAGCGCACTTATTGCAGGTGATGGATGTTTGGAACATGCTAGTTGTTGTGTCGAGATGGTATGGAGGCGTTAAGCTCGGACCTGATCGGTATATTCTCTTTCAAGATTGGTGAGTGGGAGATGGGAGAAGGGGACTAATGTTGTAGGTTTCGGTGTATTAACGCGGCGGCCAGAGAGGCTTTGGTGCTTGGGGGGTGGGTGAAGGAGGAGGGGAAGAAGACGGGGAAGGGCGGGAAGGGCGGGAAGGGGAAGGGGAAGAATTAGGGGTTGTGGAGTGATAGTGGTATAATACGGTTTAGAATAATTTAGAGGCATCCGAGCTTTCGCAAAGGTAGGATAAAGCTGAGATATCAGTTTCGACACAGGCGCCCGAGTGATAATAAGTGATTATTTCCACTGAGCTCCATTGACTAGATTGCCTATGCTCACCGGTCTAAAGAGACCGCTGTTGGCATCTCATCTCAGTTTAACCAAGCTATCCCCTGCCCCTACCCTAAGCCCTCCCGCAGGGGGCATATAATGTATTCACAGCTATATCACCCACTACAAGGTATTTCACAGATAGAAAGGAAAAAAATAGTCAATCAACCTTAATTGATCCCAAAGCAACCTCTATCCCAAAGAATCTACAACAAATCCCCCAATTTATGAAAGCGGATAGTCCGTCGTCCCCTGAGCCTCCAATGTCTTCCTGTGATGAACATGCGCCTATATCATAAATTAGCACCCCCAATTCCGATCCCACCTCGAAGAAGCCCACACACAAAAAAAAAGAAAAAACAGCAGAGGAAACCCACAAATGGCAATCCACAATACCCACACGGCACAATCTCCGGCTTATCCACATTTATAAAAATTCTCGGATGACCCATCGGCCCACCACCTAGCTTTCCCCATTAGTTCCCAATTATAGCTAATATCGAGGGAGGGGGGGGGGTGAGGGGAAAGGGGAGAGCACAAACCACCATCGCAAACAACAACCCTCTTCTCCGAAAACCTCACAGGCTGTTGATGAATCAATTCGATAGCAGCGTAAGGCGCCGGCTGTAATTCCATAATCGTGTTCTCAAACCTGGGCCCTACCATGCCCAACTCCCTCGGCTGCTGCGATTTCGACCAAGTAGTCGCGCGGTTCGGGGCCTGCATGTGGCGCTTGACCTCCCCAGCTTCGACCGATTCCTGCAGCGTGTTCGGGCCCGCTGCGCCTGTCGGTGTAACGTTTGTCGCACTGGAGTTTGGTGATGGGACGTTGGGCTTTGTGATTGTTGGGTGTTGGGTTTGGATTGTGCGGGATCGGAGGCGGAGGAGGGGCCTCGGGAGGTAGGAGAGGCGGAGGCGGGGGGGCATTGTTGGAGTTTGGGCTGGGTTGAGGGGAAGGGAGGGGAGTGGTGATGAGTGGTGATGAATTGGAATAGATTTTAGGAGATTGGCTGCTTGGTGCTCCGCTCCGATCCACGGTGGTTTAGTGGGTGGTCTTACGTAAGTCGGGTCCGGGGCTCATGGAGTGTCACTCGGGGGCTACGCCCAGCCCCACGGGAGTGTTGCCCGATTGGAGGGAGGGAGGGGTTTTTTTCACTTTCACTTTTTTCTTCTTCACACAAAATAGCAGCGGTCATTGTCAGTGCATAGATAGGTTCAATTAGAGAGTGGCTTATTGTAAATTACACATAAACCTATCTAAGAATACGACTATCGCAGGGCGACCACTAAACCACCGCAACTGCGGTGATAAATCTCGCATCAGATCCCTCAAAATTGATACACCAGACAATGTAAAAGAATTCCAGAAACAGTCATCCCAACGAAAATGGAAGAAGAAAAAAAAGGCACTTATGACCATCCACTCAACTGTTTGACACTTTCGTTTCAGCCCTCCAGCCCCTCCATCAAACCCAACTCTTCCATGTCCGAGGGCTTCTGAACATTCTCCTCGAGGAATTTCACCTTGGGCTTCTTCACCAAATTGAAAGCGCCCCCAACCGCCTCCTCTGGCACCAACCAAAGATCCACCTCCAGCCCATTTTCCAGTGCCCTCCAAATCGCAGTGTCGAGCCACTCCCACCCTCGCTTATTGGCCTCCACTTTTGGAAAGAATAGAACGTCGAGCCCCTTCCAGCCCACTTTGCGCCAATGGCTGAGAAACTCAGTCATGCCGCGGACGACCCTTTCGCTGGAGGTCATGACAACGATCTTTGTGAAGGTGATAGTGTTAAGCTTCTGAGATATGTTGACAGCAACTTCACGTGCCAACCTAACCGCATGCCTAGCAACCTCGAGTTCCATACAGAGAAGGGTGTCGTCTTCAAATTCGGTTAAATCTATATCGGATTTGTTATATTGGGAATCCGGACCGAAGTATATGCTGCCCAAAGATGCAGTCGCAGCGCACTGGACAACGAGAGTCTTCCTCCCATAATGTATCAGCTTATTGGGGGGTGAACTGTGGTAATGGTCAAGAGTAAACTGTCTATCTTGAGGATAACGAATAGGGGTGCGAAAGAGTGCTGTGGTAACCTGCTTGTTGGCGTTGTACCCAATGCACTTTTGGGGGGAGATCCTTTGTCGCGTTGATAGGCCGCAAATGGCGCTTGAGTACAATCTTCCAGGAAACTGCAGTTGGGTACTACCGTCTGCGAATTTAATGCGGACTCCGTTCGGGGTGGTCCGGTATATATTCTGAGAGATTTCCAAGAATCTCAACTGCCCTCTGGGGTTGGCTCCTGTAATGTTACAGAAGGATATTGAGAGGTCGGCGTGGATGTTTGTTGCTATCTTGTCCACTTCCGGGTAGTTGTGGAAAGTGCCTTGGTCAAAACCGTTGGGGAAGATGGCATCAATGTCTTTGGGACTGGCGCCGGTGAGATTGCTCTTACCAGGGGTAGTAGAGAGTTTGCGTTTGCGTTCAGGTCCTGGGATACCATCCGGGGCATCTGAAGTGGTTGAGGAAGGGAGCCTCTGACGAGCAGGTTTCGGACCCATGCTTGAGGCTTTGCGAGCTAGCTCCGTTGGTTGGAAATCCGGCGTTGCAAAGTAGGAAGAGGCGAGGGGAAGGAAAGGTGGGGGGAGCAGAAGAAAAGGAAGGGGCGATATAGCGCTAGTCTAACGAGTGTAATACCCCGAGGACGGGTAGAGGGTTCAAGGACAACAACAAAAAAACCAGAGTCCTAAAAGAAACCTTCTCGGAGGCTCAACACACGGCTGAATTTCCCTCGAGCTCTCGGGGAGTTGATAGGGATAATCCCATTTTTGAACCTCCATATGACGGGTAAACGAGAATGTTCCACAAACACAATGGAATCGGCAAGACATATATAGGATCACGATACTCTTTCCATCTTTGTGGGTGTTCAATTCCACAATCCAGAAAATCTATCACCTCCATCACCGCTTCATTACACCTTCTTGCACGCCAATACTAGAGAGAAACCTAAGAAAACTAGCGCCAAATGCACCTCCCACTCTGTCACTTTCCCTGCATCTAATCAAGACATCAAAATACTCACTCCGGCTAAACCACCTCCCTGGCTGCCAGCGCACAAACTCTCCTATAGCCTTCCCTTCTCCTCCTACTTTCCTCTATTGGCGCCATCATGGGAGGCTCAAAATGACCTCACTCAGGATGCCCCCCATGAACACTCATTAGAATCTTCAGAGAGTAGCACTGACCATCCTGTGGGATACCATATACCCAATAAATCCAACTACATCTGCAGTGATTCACACTCCCGCCAATCCGCTAGAGCGTATCAGTAGAGGGGCTGCCATCTACTTTCTATGCCTAGCTCGACGCTCCTCCGTGCTAGAAATTAGGATACCACTTATCTAGCCCATCTTCACGATCTCTCTTCATATCTCCAGGGTGATCCAACGCTATCACCGCCCCGGCCGTCAATAAATCTCACACGGGCTGCACCCGCTCCCCTCCACAGCTACTGGATAGATAGGTGTCGCCTTACCAATTCTACCTTTTCCAAGAAACATGCTAGCAGTGGCCTTCGTCCTCCAGGCGGGGTTACCCTATTATAGCCGGCAGATATCCCTTAATTTTGGATGGTGGTCCGTATCGGGCAAAACTTGTAAGGTCGAGTTTTGTGGAATTTGTATGCGCTTTGGTACGTTAAGATTGGGGTGGGGGTAGGTGGGCTAACTGGGTTTTTCCCCTCTTTTCTATCTTTATTTTGATTTTATTTACTGCTTTGATAACTTTCCATCCTTCCCTCCTCCTTTCCTTGTGGGCAGGAAAGGTTATTGGTTTTGTGCTGAAATGAACGCTAAAAGCGTTGAGTCAAGGTGAACTTTATGTCGTGTTGGTTGGTTCGGGTTGAGTCGAGCTTAGTTGAGCTAATTAGGAAAGGCAGACTACCGTTAACGTTACTGTTCAGTTATGCCTTTCTGTCTGTCTGACGATCGGTCGGTCGCCTACGACACTACGGTTTCGACCACCCCAGTAAACCTCGATATTTGCCCTACGGCACCATCACGATAGATCACTCGCCTAAGGTGACGGACGGGGTTTTGGTTCGACGCCTTACTCTTTTTTTCCTCGCACTTCAACCTTCACCGAAAATACAATCACAGGGACGGGGCCTTTGTACCAACAAACTATTGAAATGCCGACTCTCTTATAATTAACAAAGCGCCCACTTCACAAGAGATTTTTTTTCTTTCCTTTTTTCCTTCCCCGAGATGCAACTCCTTTCTCCCATTTCTTTGTCGCCGTCCCAGCTCCCCCCTTGCATACTGCATAGTTACTTTTGTTCGCTACAAAACAGAGCTTCTCGACACCCTTTTGAACTTCCTTCCCGTCTTCCATCTAAACACACGGGGTAAAAAAGAAGAGAGTTTGGAAGACTAATATTACCGTCACATCGAGCCCGCCTTCTCGAATACCTATTTTGTTATATCCTTGTCCCTATGGAACCTTATTCACGAATCTTCTGCCCGGAGCTCCTGGGCTTTAAAAACTACGCGACCGGCTTAAAACCCGAGGATGTCACTTCTTACTGTCCCTTCACGGGGTTAACCTTCATGACACGGCTAGATACTTACAATAACTGTATTCCTGACCCAACGTCTATTATCGTGAAAATCCACGGGGCTTTTTCTCTTTCGCCATCCCCCTCTTCTACCCCATCCTCCTCTTCTATCTCCGCGTCTGCACCTGCATCCGCATCCGCTTCTGCTTCCACCTCCTTCACGTCCTGGTCGGCTACAGACCTGCCACAGAACACGTCAATATCTTCGCAGACCGGGACTCAGTCGACATATCCGGCCACCCTCGGCCCCGCAGGTGCGAGCACTGCCTTCGGGTTATTCTACGGCTGGAACTCACCGAGGAATTCCGTCGGAATTGTCCCTCACGTTCTCTATGAGCAGTCCAAGCCTCATGTTGACCTTTTCACCGCTGGCATGGTCCTGATGAACCTTCTGCAGACCGTTAATTTCGCCAATCCGCTGAATGGTGTTGGTATCAGAAATGTGGTTTTGGTGACGGACTCGAATTACCTCTTTTCTTGTCTGACAGAGCACGTATATGCCTGGCAGAGCAAGGGATTCCGAAACGCAAAGGGGAAGGAAGTCTCGAATGCTAATGCTGTGAAATGGGTCGAAGGCCTTGTTGAGGAGTTTGAAAGGCACGACATTTGTGTCAGGTTTTGGAAGGTTGATAAGAAGGATAACCGGGAGGCTGTTGATCTGGCGAGGAGGTTTTTGGATTTACACAATCAATTCAGGAGGAGGCACGGCATCAGAGCCTTATTTTAATATTGGAGCTGTTTGATTGGAAGGCTGTAAGTAGAATAGCATAACCTTGTGTTGGTGAGTACTTTCCCTCATCTCAGTTTTATATCGGATATACCTACTTTCCTATCGCACAACGCCTGGAGTTCGCGCCTCGGCCCGCTGACACCATGGGCACTATTGTAGATTAATATCGTTATTCTTCCCATATATACCAATGCGACTTCAGTAGGGTCATTGAACATACCTGTTTTTCTATTATTATTTTTCTCTTTCCATTAAAATTTAAGACTACCATGCCACTGACACATACGAAATCCACGATATGGATAGAGTGAAAAAGGTATGATACTGATTTCCATCTCATTCCCACCTCTTTTCCTCGCTCTATCAAATTTGTATATACGGGCACTTAGCATGGTACTTAGTCATGTTGTTCGTAGAGAGGAAAGTTGTGGATATCGGCAAAGCGAGTGTACGCATTTTTTGTTCAATGTGAATCGCCCTCCATCTGATATTGGGCCTCTGAGAACTCCTCAAAGCTGCTTCTGTTTTTGTCAGTTCTAGCCACAGTGCTGTACCCGTAGCGCCAAGCTGCTGTGATACCATCAAGAAAGCTACCATCTGTAATTTAGGCGAGGCTCGCATGAACGTCACCGGTTGGAGAAAGTTTATCCGAGCATCAACCTGCTTGTTTAAGGCTGTTCTAAATTCTCAAGCTACAACCGCCTTTAAGACTTGACTTCTCATAGATGATGAGCAAGTGCCACAGGTTTCGCAACCTCCGGAGCATAGGGGGTCATTAAAGATCACCCACGACGTTTCCAGCGCTTATGGCGCAAGAAGCAAGCCAGCGTAACAGCGGAAACCTTTTAGAAACCGTAAGAATTAGAACGAATGGACCTTGTGCCAGGGCGTTGAGTTGCTTCTCCTAGTAAGGTCCCGCGTCCCCCCACCCTTTTTCTGGAGGAGGTTTTGGACTATTATATCTCGCACACAGTCCGTTGATTCGGGTGGTTACGGTACACAAGATCGATCACGATCGTCGAGATCTTGGGGTGTATCGGGCTGAGATTAACTTAGAGAAAACGGATGACTTGGCACCCGGGCATCTGGTAAAAGTTACAGCCTTCATCGTGCCTCAGACGAAACAAGTAACTTCTTATTACCCTACTTTAATGACCTGCCCACCAAATACCCCTGTCTGCCCATCACCCAGCTCCGTTGGGGTAATAGTACCGGTATCATACGGTTAAGATAGTACCGTTACCAACTCGATTGCTTGTGAGAGTATTGCACAGCCGCATCCGCAAAGTCTTTCCAGATCCCACGGAATGCTTCGCTTGCCCTCTCCCCCTGTCCTGTTATTCAGTAAGAAACAATTGTGGCAGGAGTCTACAGTGTCCCTGAGGCATATCCGAAAAACATTCAGCTAACAGGCTCCGGTTGTTCCGTTGTTAATCGGTATTGTTCTTAGGGTGCAATGGAGAATATGAGAACTTTACGGACGTGGCTGTATGGGGATGTAGCGGGCCATCTTGGATCTTCTGCGAGTAGTACTAGCGGGCGTAATTATCTCACCTTCATTGGGCGGTAAGTTAAATTTGGATCGTCTTAGGTTAGCATTTAGCGATATCTCGGGATAAAGTCATCCCTTAGTGATGGCGGCAAACATGCCGGAGCGCCGACACAGACACTGGAGATCAAAGTGCTTATATATCGAGAATGCACAAATCTCAGGACCAGGAACTATGGATATAACACCGATACCTTAGGGGCTGTAACCTAAAGGACAGTAGAAGCTCAACCCACAAGCCCGAACCAGAGCACAGTGTTCATACCGTATTATACTGTACTATCATATATTATTATGCTACCGGTATCATATGTATATACAATGCCAGCACCCATGGAATACCCGTGGAGCACTAGCACCAGCACTATACGAGCACTGCGCCGGTACTATCATAGTACCGCGCTCATAACGCCCTCTATATGTGCTATAGAGAGCCTGCGTAGGGCGCGGCAGCCTAGAGCATAAATTAACGATCCTTTGAACTACCGGTAGTAGAAGCGGCCGAAGAAATCGGCACGATGGCTTGACCTCTCCTCCCAAGAGTCACAATAATAAACTCTCATCATCATAAATCCGTCGGGGGAGGGGGGCTGGTAGCCTAGAACTAGTCGAGCACCAGTATGGTGCGGTGCCGGTACAGCACGGCTGCGAATTTAGACCCCCCTTCTCCTGAGCACATAAAAAAAAAATCGAGAAGGTTGAAGCTTGTGGCGGCTGAAAAGGAAGCTCGGGAGCGAAGGGGGGGGCATCGATCCACACTATCGAGCCGGTATTATTATAACTCAACGGTTCAAGCTAGACTACCGGCACCGATATGCCGAACCACACGGAGCCCAAGTTACTGGCGGGCAGCGGGCGCCGGTACGATATTTTTCAGGTGCGCTCGAGCACCGGCACAGTAACTATTCGGGGGATTATTACCGGTAATAATAAGCCCCAGGACGGTTTCCGAAGCATGGGAAAAAAGATGCACATCGATCCTGCATATTGCACTCGAAGAAACGGCCAGCCGCCAAATTCCTATGGCGCGCTTGATCGGCACTGAAAGTATAATTAAACAACGCCCGATGCCAATAAACGACCACTTGTCACAGTACTCGAGTATTTGTACCGGTACAGTACGGTACTCGTACAATACCACATCATATCCCCATAGTGACACACATTGTAATTTATTTGTTCCCCTTCTCATTCAGCTTGGCCGCTCGAACTAGCTCGTTATTCACGGCTCGCAGTTTGCCACCATAGAGGGGGCGATCGTGGCAAGGCCTCAAGGCTCCACTAAGAGTAGCAGTCAACGACATTTGCCACTTAGTGGTGCAGTACGGTACACTACAGTCGAGCACAGTACCGTACCGGTACGATAGGTCTCAGAAGGTGTGAGTGAATCAAACCCACGAGGTAGGCCCCCCCTCTTTGAATGATTTGCTCCTTTGTTCGTTGAACTGTGGCTAAACCTTGATTCACCCTCGCTCATCCGCTCTTACCCTATCCTTCCCTTGCCTCTTTCACCTTTGTGCGAGTGCTGTACCCTATAGAACCTCAACCTTAACATCAAACCCAGCTCGTCCTCGCCTCAACCTTATCCTGGCCTTAAGAGCACTTAGGATATCCTTCCCACGGGGTTGGTTTTCACGAGGGTCCCTTCTGCCACCATCCTTCTACAGTACCAGCACTGGTGTCCCAAAGGTTCCCGCCTTCAGCCTCATCACATCGCCCAAGGCTAGCCCCAGAACCTTATATAACTCCCGATTATCCACACCAGGGCCCTCCGCCTCTGCAACATCTTTCTCTAGATCTCCTCTCTCGCCCATTCCCCATCTTTTTCACCAATACGTCACCTTTAAAATGCCCTCAGACATGAATGAATTGCCCATTCGTTCCGGCGGTGCAGCCGTTCTTGCAGACAAACTTGAACAACCAGCCCTTGACAATCGATCTTACAGAGTGATTCAACTTGCAAACAAACTTGAAGCTCTGATTGTGCATGATCCAGACACGGATAAGGCCAGTGCTGCTTTAGATGTGCATGTGGGGAATTTCTTAGATAGGGATGACTTGCAAGTAAGTTCACCCCTACCTCTTCTTATTATTATTGACTTACGCCCCGGTGCCGCTTCGGGTACCCTTCGTTACACGGCTCTTTCCACGCATCCCGTAGACCTGACGGGTGCTGGAAGGGGGTAGCGGGTGGGTGAGCATGGCGGAAGGCTGAAATCGGGCCCAATATTGCTTTCTTCTCCCGAGATTTATGAGAATAGCGTTCTGATATTTGTGCTGATTACAACAGGGCCAAGCACACGCTGTAGAGCATCTTTTGTTTATGGGAACTGAGAAGGTAGGTATCAATTGGGATTGTCTAATACCCAGCTAGATTTCCCTATTCGGCTAACGATTTGTGTCACTTGTTCTCTCTAGTACCCGAAAGAGAATGAATACTCGCAGTATCTTTCTGAGAATTCTGGTCATTCTAATGCATACACAGCTCCAACCTCTACCAACTACTACTTTGAAGTGGGCCACCAGGCATTCTACGGTGCACTGGATCGCTTCGCACAATTCTTCATCTCTCCGCTCTTTCTTGTGGAGACTTTGGATCGCGAGCTTCGAGCTGTAGATTCAGAGAATAAAAAGAACCTTCAAAGTGATACCTGGAGGATCCACCAGCTTTTAAAGTCCTTGTCTAACCCTAAACATCCTTACTGTCATTTCTCCACGGGAAACTTGGAAACTTTGAAAGAAGGGCCCGCTAAAAGGGGCATAAGCGTCCGGGATGAATTTTTGAAGTTTCATGGGAAGTATTATTCCTCCAACCTTATGAAGCTTGTAGTCCTAGGCCGCGAAGACCTAGACACCTTGGAGAAATGGGTCGTCGAGCTCTTTGAAGGTGTCAAAAATAAGGATCTACCAGACCCGAGATTTGAAGGCCAGCCACTCACCGATAAGGAACTCTTGGTTTGTTCTCTTAAGGTTGCTACTTTACATCATGTTGACCTATAGCATAGACACAAATATTTGCCAAGCCAGTTATGGATACTAGGTCATTGGAGATTACCTTCACGTACCCAGATGAAGAAAAACTTTTTATGTATCAGCCCTCTCGCTATTGCTCCCACCTCATTGGGCATGAAGGTCCCGGGTCTATATTAGCCCTTCTCAGAAGGAAAGGCTGGGCACATTCCCTGGCCGCTTGGGCGGAGCCCACTTGTAATGATGCTGCGTTTTTTAAGATTTCTACAAAGCTGACGGAGGATGGGCTTGGTGAGCGCTAACTTTACTCTTTACTATTGATATTCTCAGCTAATACTTCATGAAGAAAACTATGAGGAAGTAATGAAGGTTGTCTTCGAATACATCCACCTCATCCGTAGCACACCCCCACAGGAATGGATTATGAGGGAGATACAGGCTGTTGCAGCTATAGACTTCAAGTTTCGCCAAAAGAGCCCGGCATCCAAGTTCACTTCCCGCTTATCATCTATCATGCAAAAGCCACTTCCTAGGGAATGGCTACTCTCCGGCACTACTCTTATTCGAGAATTTGACGCTTCACTCATTTCAAAGTCCTTGGCGTACCTTAACCCAAATAATTTTAGGTGTACAGTTGTCGCCAGAGAATGTCCTCGAGGTGATTGGGAAGCCAAGGAGCGATGGTACGGAACAGAATACCGTGTTGAAAAGATCCCCGAGAAACTCCTCTTAGAAATACGAGAAATTTTTGATGGTTCTAAAGAACAATCCAAGGAGCTGCATCTTCCACAAAAGAATGAATTTATTCCCACCAATTTTGAAGTCCAGCGTAAAGAGGTTCAGGAGCCGCAGAAGGCCCCCGCTTTGATCAAAAATACCGAAATATCTAGAGTGTGGTATAAGAAGGATGATACCTTCTGGGTCCCGAAGGCAAACTTTAATTGCATACTTCGAAAGTTCGTACCTCTGCCCTCGCTGAAATTATGACTGCTAACCAAAACATAGCCCTTTAGCATATTCCACCCCCGGAAATACCGTGTGTGCACGCCTCTATTGTCGACTTGTAAAGGACGCCCTTAATGAGTATGCCTATGATGCGGAAATTGCTGGTTTAGATTACAACTTATGGCCGCATTCCCTAGGCCTGGACGTTGAAATCTCTGGGTATAACGACAAAATACCACTACTATTGGAAAAGCTACTTTTGAAGATGCGTGATCTGGAGATAACGCCTGATCGCTTTAAGGTAGTCAAGGATAAGGTGATGAAGGAGCTCCGCAATTTGGACTTCGCTCTGCCGTACAATCAAGTGGGAGAATTTGCAAGGTACTTGCTTTCTCAGCACGTGTGGCTGAACGACGATCTCCGTGATGAGTTGGGCAACACCACCTTGGAAGATGTGAAGGCCTTCTTTCCACAAATCGTGCAGCAATTTCATCTCGAGGCGTTAATTCACGGAAACCTTTACAAAGAGGTTTGCATCACCCACCCTCATTACCATGGAGAGTCTCTAACATTAAGACAGGATGCCCTACGGCTCGCTTCTTTGGTCGAAACGATTCTCAAACCTCGTGTCTTGCCTCCCAGCCAGTTCACTATCAGGCGATCTCTGATAATGCCGGCTGGTGGTAAATTCATTTACTCCCGCCCACTAAGAGATGAGATGAATGTCAATCATTGCATCGAGTTTAGTTTGTACATTGGAGAACACACCGATAGGGCACTGAGGGCAAAAACTTTCTTGTTCTCTCAGTTAACTGAAGAGTACGATCTTAATCTACAAAATGTTAGAATATTACCATGCTAACCTATTTCCAGACCAGCGTTCAATCAATTAAGGACAAAGGAGCAATTAGGATACGTTGTATTCTCTGGGCCCCGCATGAACCCCACCACCATCGTCTACAGATTTCTCATTCAATCTGAACGCACCGGGCCGTATCTAGAATCGAGGATCGAGAAATTCCTTGCCGGTTATAAGGGCACCTTAGAGTCAATGAGCGAAAAGGATTTCAAAGGACACATCAATAGTGTTATTGTGAAGCGAACTGAAAAGATGAAAAATCTCAATCAGGAGAGCAAGAGATTGTGGTCGTATATCGGCAGTGAGCTGTACGATTTCTCGCAGAGTTAGTAATCCTACACTTTAGTCATTGCGCCTCACGATTGTTAATGAGTTTGCCTCCTCTAGTCGATATCGAGGTGGATATAATCCGCAACATCACAAAAGCTGAAATTCTGGATTTCTACAACAAGTTCATCGATCCAGCGTCCCACACGCGAAGCAAAGCCTCAGTCCATATGCATGCGGCTGCGGCTGCAGGGGCCCCCAAGCCTAACCATAACGACGCTATCATTGGGAAGATATGTGAGTATATCTCAACCTATTCCGGCACCGAGACGGATCCAGTAGTGATCTCAAAGGCTCTCTCGGCCGTCGACCCCGCCGAACCTGAGTCCGCAATGAGTGGATTCCTTCAATGTCTCACTCAAGACCTCGAAATATCTCCCGAGACAGCGCAGTCCATTGTCCAGGAGGGTGCTGCAATACTAACCACGTTCCTACCTAGCCTCGTGAAGGTTAATGCTCCGCTTCAGGAGGAGGAGGAGGAGGAGGAGGAAATCGGCGATCAGGGCGAAGTCATCGAGGACATCCGCGCGTACAAGGCTAGACTACAATTGACTAAAGGAGCTATGCCGGTTAGGCCGTTAGTAGAATTTGAGGAGTCCTCTGCTAAATTATAGACTTGAGAAGCTCTTTTTTTATGCTTAGAACGCCAAGGAGAAAAATGGATAGAGCGAAGGGAAAACGAGTTAGTTTAGTCTAACTTTCGATTCTACTTTCTTTTTCTTTAGTTTTTATAACGGCACTCAGCAGGCCACAGGATGGGATATGATGAAATCGGAGTGCTTCCATAAACATACATGCAATAATCTTCCCACGAGCGAGTGGCCCTGTGCACATTACGTCGTAGTGAGAGGTTCGAGTTGATTATGCAGACCACGGTATATACGCACTGTATAGTAGACTGCATGGCCAGTTGCATTCCTATTCGTGTTCCAGTCACCCGTTCACTTCCTGCCGGTGGGTCGGATGCTAGGGTTTGTTGAGTCAGAGTTCTTGTTCCGAAGCGAGGCACCAATCACATGGGATCACTCGATTGACCGGGAATGCACTACCGGTAATGTGCGATGCCTTCCTTCATTGGCGAACCAGGCCAAGTGGCGTGTGGTGTACGGTCAGTGTAGCGTTGCACGATGTAATGGCATAGTACACAGCGCAGGCCCCTCGAGACCTCGAGAAAATTGGAAATAATTCGTACCCTATTGTAAGTTTGTCTTGAACCATTAGCCTATTTAAACCCGATTCTCTAGTATCGATGTGTTATAGAGACCTTGCAAGAAAACTCCTATTTGAATTTTCCGACCAAGTCGGGGGGGGGGGGGT
>Ga0307507_10004148_pt1 | contig 26294 bp, 32 predicted proteins | sample 7_EM_MG_FD_207223 | JGI IMG/M metagenome (GOLD analysis project Ga0307507, IMG submission 207223) | Populus trichocarpa ectomycorrhiza microbial communities from riparian zone in the Pacific Northwest, United States - 7_EM | ecosystem: Host-associated > Plants > Roots > Unclassified | place...
GCAACTAGAAACAACCCCCCCCCCCAATCACCCCACCGACAACAGACAACACAACTACGTAAAAGTTAGTAAGTTAACAAACCTAATAAGCTACAATAAGGGGGTTTCTTACTTAAAGTAGCTAAGGTGAGTTCGCCTATCGGCATGGTGGTGGTGTTGAAAATGGAGGTAATGATCGGACTGAAGGATTTTACCCAGTGAAGCGAAGTGGTTCCAGTGAACGTGACTAATTTGTATTGAAGCGGTTAAGGAGTTGTAAGATAGCTTGAGAAAACAAAAGAAAAAAAAGGGTCGGAAAGCAAAGACAAGAATGGAATTTTGTGGGAGGGAATACCTTTTAACGCTTCTATGTCCCATAAGTGTATACGAGGAATGCTGCCTACAAGTGCGGGCATTTCCAACAAGGAGTGTTGAAAATAATCGACCGGGAGGTAATGATCGGTGGTGGGGGTTTTAAGCAGCGGAATGGAACAGCTTAAGTGGAGACACAAAGTTTGTATTAAGCGGAGATGGAGATGGAGATAAGTTGATGGAAAGGAAAGTCTTAAGGAAAGTTGTGTACGGGAGGAAGGAAGGAGTGAAGCGAGAGAAGAAAAAGAAAGAACAGGGGTGTGAAAACTTTTCATAGCTTGGGCACCACTTCACCGGTGCATACGTGTCCCACTGCAGTCTCAGAGTGCGGGCACATTCCGCGCCAAGTACAGTCATCAAGCCGCTATTTCCAACAGGGAAGGCGGGGGGCGGGATGATTGATATAATAGCAGAACGGAACTATCGTCTCCAAACAAACGGGCTCCAAAGCCACTTTTCATATCATACCATCCTCCACCCAAATGACCGCTATGCAAACACTCTACGATATCCCCACTACCGTTGTACCCCACATCACCTCTAACAAAACCTTGTCACTTTTCTTCTATACCAAGTCACGCCATATCACTCACTCATCTTTCTGTTCCAAGAAAAATCATTGTTCAGCCCAGAGCTAACTTAGTGCATCTCATAACGAGTCTAGTATGATAATATTATCGAAAATCTTTTTCACCCCTCTCCCTCTCCCTCTCAAGCAGTACCCTGTAGTAGCGCCAATTGGAACACTCCCAGATTTTTCCAATTTGAGCCAAGCTTGGGGCGGTGGTCACGACTTCTACCCCGGAAGTGTAGCTTAGCTTCGCTCGCCATGAACCCCTCCGATCTCGAAAACAAAACAAAACGCGGTTCTTAATATTCTACCGGTCCGCCCACCTCTCGGCTTTTAGGTGTGGGCAAGCGTAAGTTTAGCAGGTGGAAATTTTTAGCTTGGCGGAGGCTCCTCGCGATGTCTGGAATCATCAGATATCACTTACACTCTTTAAAACTGATTATGTTGAATTTCGTGTTACCATCTTTCATTGTCCTCAAACAACGGCTTTGTCTAAAGCGTTTCTTTCCTATGTCATTCCGTTGTAGACTATTGGGTTGTATCTTTTGTGGTGGTGAGACATCGCCGGTTGGGTCTTGATTATTGGGCGGCTATTTCGTATCTGCTAGGCTTCATGGCGCTCTCCAGGTTTGGAGGCGTGCTCGAGTATACTCGATTGGAACTCATGATGCGTTCTGGGCTGAAGACAGGAAACCGGTTCCTTCTCATGACGGATGAGGTCACTTATATTCTCTGTTTATGTTCGGCCTTTTAGCACTTTCTTTTGGATAACAAGTAAGAATGATATCATACGGCGAGCAGAAGTTGTGTGAAGTCTTTACCGTTCCGCTTTGACATATTGGGGCACAATTCCAACAGATTATTACATTCTAGCTGCCTTGCTTTCCTTTTTGAAGTTTAAAAAACAAAAATCCTATCGTACTGGCTTAGGTCCTCGCGGGAGGCGATTTTAAAATCCTTGGATGAGGAGGGGGGGGGGTGGGCGTAACCTTTATACAGGATCAAGAGACCCCCGCCATTGATTCCAGATTCACTGCGAGGATCCTCGCGCCATTGATAAGACAAGATACCGTAAAAACTATAATAATTGAGTAGCGTGCTATGTATCATAGTCGAGAATTCCCTACTTTAGAAAAGGGGCAAGAAAAATGCAGCAAAAAAAAAAAAAGAGCAGCTGAGCCCCTCCAAGAAACAAAGAAAAAAAAGGAAAAAAAACACCCGACCTTACCAGAGGGGGCAAATCTAGCTACAGTACTCGAGTACTAGCAAGGCCCCACTCGAGACCTCGAGCGTCGACATTTGCTCTGGTAATTACTATCGCAGCACACTCAAATTCGGTTTCTCCTCAAGTTCAGATTCTAGGATACGAGGATCAGGCACCAGCCGTGGCATATAGGTCTATAACAATAGGGCTGAAAACACTGGACAATCGATTGTGCCCCCCCCAATCTAGACACCCCACCCCCCCTCTCTTTTTACAACTTATTCAAGGATTTTAGTGGCTATAATATATTCGGTATTCAGCAGCAAACCATCACTTGGTCTATGCCGGCCTAGAATCCGAATTTGAGGAGGAAGAACCGAATTTGAGGGTTCCGCGATATTATTGTTTTGCTCAGTGTAGTGTTTTCCCCTATTAGGGTGTTTTGCAGGTGAATTCTCCTTCCTTCCTTACTTTCTTCCCTCATTCCTTCCTTCCTTCCCTACTTACTTCCTTCCTTACTTAGGTTCAGTCTGCCTTTTCGTGGATTAGTTTGTTTTTTGCGGGCAGTGAGAGTCTGCTCCCAAGAAGCAAGAAAAGAGGGCATAATATCCGACTCTGGGCACAGAGCATCAACTTTATAAGATTATCCAGATATACTTTTGGTCCACTCAGGGACATTACCGTAAGACGAGAAAAAAACAATGTAAAAAATAATAAATGTGACAATCTGCAGTGCGAGTTAGGGCTCGACTCCGTCAGATTCTATTATCAGATGATCAAAAGTACTCCTTAGCGTTATATAATAATAATATTAACACGACTCAATTATTACAGCTTTTACGGTAGGGTTCTTGGTCTGGCTCGCAGGGTTGTCTGAATTCTCTAACTAGACTCGGAGAGAGAGAATAAATGTTTGGCTCCCCAACATATCGTAGAACACAGGTCGGCAGAAAATCGGTGATCAAGCTCCAAAGTTTGCATGTTGCACATAGTACCATAGATTAACTGCAGGCACGCGGGCTTTCAAGCTGGGGGTATAATATGTAATAATATAGCAATAAAAGTTGCGTGTCTATCTGGGCACACCAGAAGCCTATTTAGGGTACGAAGGAAACCAACTCGTGAGATGAAAACGCTACAGCTAAATTAAATTACCTCCGCTATATAAAGCGATGTATCGTACCAGAGCGCTAGAGCTCCACCATTAGAATTCCCAGGCCTACAGGTTCTTGGTTTGCCTGTTGGGGAGAAGAGAGGAATATGGAATAAAATAGGAACAAAACAAAGCGAGAAGAAAAACATGTTTCTGCTGGAAGGGAGAAGGGATATGAGGAGAAGGATGAAAGGCGATTAAACGAAATTTCCGAATAGAAATAATATTTTTAGGGCAAACTCGGCTCCAACACCTCCGTGAAAGCCTCTTTATCTGTCGCGCCCCCCACGTTAGCCAAAGGACAAACCTTCAACCTAAAAGAACCAAAAAACCAACCTCGAAACGTCCCGAACTCAATCGTCAAAGTTTGGCCCGCTTTCATACACCCACCCCCTCCATCCCTGGCAGCCCCACTCCCTCTCCTCCCACCCACCGCCTCCAGAGTCGCGATATCCACCAATGCTCCCCTCGCTATCTCCACGTCCTTCTGTACTACCATCTTTTCATGATCTTGCTCGAAATCCATATTCAGAGCGGCGGTCAGGTATAGCTCTACAGGGGAGGAGGGGAGGGTTGAAGGCCGGCGGATAACTAAGCGCCGCAAGAGGCCTTTTTGCCAGAGAGAGAGATCCGCTGGGCTGTAGCTGGAGGAGCCAGTGGCCCGGAAGAAAGACTTTTGGTTCGTTGGTTTGTGGGACACACGGGCGATTTGGCTAAGCATCATTAGCACCCTGGGGGTGGGGGGGGGGATGAACGGGGGTGATACCGAGTGAACTTGAGTTCCCACCTGTCGGTTATATGGAGGAGGAGGTTTTGCGCATCTGTGAGGTGTTAGCTAGTCCATTAAGGTCCTAGGAAAAGAGGTGTGGTATGGATGTAGTGATGGCATACCCTCTTGGGATCCAAAGTGCAGGTTGATGGAATCAATCTTTTTTTCGCAATGCGAGAACTTCGGTTGCTTCCCCGGCTCCAAGTCGTAAAATCGCTCGACATGGTCCGAAATGTAATTTGTGTAGTATGCTTTCAAAAACCGAAGCCTAAGGCCGTGGTTTTTGAGTTCAAAGTCTAGGTCCCGGGGTACTTCAAGTGATTCAGCATATGAAAGAGGAGGAGTAGAGTAACAGCGCCCCCGTGTATAAACGAAAGTTAGAAGTTGGAAATCGAAGCCCCGGTAGCCACGCCTAACGCCAGAGGAGAGCAATGAATACAATGCCAAAAACCCCCCCTGCTTGTGAAGTTGTCTCCCGCCCCGATACATTTACCAACTCTTCCGACTTCCAACTTCGAGCTTCTCGTTTTGGATGGGGCACCGCCACTCTCACACTGCGACAGGGTGGGGGAACATACGGTAAAATGCTTCGGAATACCTCCACTCCGAGCTACGGTGCCTGATAAGTAATCCTTTGAATCTTTCTGCGTTGGTGATTGTACTTCGGATGGAGTACACGTAGCGGCTTTCTTGAGTGGAGTCCCATCGATGCTTCTCCCTCAGGGTGAGTTTTAAAACCACTTCTTCAAAACTACCGGCGTCTGTTCACATCTTTAGCCTCGGATCACGGTAGACCCCTAAGAATACTTGCCATCAACAGATCCAAACCCCAAACCCAAACACCAATTTGGCCTCTCCTCATCATAGACGTAAGAAATGACTTCATTAAATGCCCCTCTAGTATCCGAAATCTTCTGCCCACAGTCGGACCACTTGACGGTTAGCCGTGCCCCGTCGCCCTTTATCTGTACTTTGCTCAGCGGCAAGAAATAGGTTGTGCACCAGGGCTGCGCTGCCCTGGCGGAGCTGCTAAGGACTAGGCGGCGAGTAGTCATCCAACCCTCCTCCCCGGTGGTCTCGCAGATACGCAGCTCAACCGAATGGAAAGCTTTGTCAGGGTTTATGGGCTTATTCGTGTTTGGGTGGAGCAGTTCGAGACGTTGAAGTACGCTAATAATACAGAACGTTAGGTGCTAGTCTTGGAAAGTGGGCGGGCAAGGGAGGGAGAGGGGTATACCATCGGTATATGGTGGTTTCGTTGCCGGAAGTAGGATTACGCTCTTGAACGGCGTCGAAAAAGCGTGTCGGTATGGTGATGAATGTGCGGAAGTCTAAAATTGGCATCTAGGTGAGCATGGTACCTTCCAGTTACAGAGTGAGGGCGCCCGCATGCACAAATGAAAGTTAGAAGTCGGAAATCTAGAATTTCGGTAGTTATGTCTGAAAGAATACCCTGGAAACGAGAAAATACACAATGACAAACACTTCTTGCCTGTGATATATCATGATTTCCTGCCCTCTCCAACATTTACCAAGAGTTCCGAAATCTAACTTCCGCTTTTCCTTTTGGGGGGGGGGGCCGCCGTAGCTCTAACATCGGGCTCAAAAACAATGCAAGGCTTACCCCCAATGTGTAAGAAGTGGATCGTGGTCTCCATCTCCGGAAACTCAATATCCACAGCAGCCGGCACATTCGATGCTTCGTTCATCCCCAGGAAAGGTCTAATGTCCTCCGGCGTGACTTTGTCTCTGTCAACATCGCCTCGAATTCCATAGGATTTCCGGGTAGAGGGGAATGGCATACTGTCTCTCGAGATCTTCAACGTTCCACTCTGATTACACAGCGTAATCTTTAGCTCGCTCTGCCCCTCCTTCGTCCAGAGAATTAGCATGTAGCGCGCGTCTCTAGTTCTCATTCTAACACGCTTGTTGCCAAATTCCGCGTTAACAAAGCTAATTAAACCTAGTCAGCTACCGTACAGCAAACACGAAATAAACTAGAGCTAGTATATACGTGCATCCGCAGATGACTCTCCTCATCATCACCACCTGCATGGTTCTCTTCAATTGTGAGCCACCTTCCCGGATCCAGTAGTGGATTCTTTTCTCGCTGGTCGAAGGCGGCTTCTCTTGGCTGTTTGAGCTCCCAAATTTTATCATTCAGCTTCATATCTTCGATATCGTCGACAGAGAGACCTGTTTGGCGGAAGCTTTCAAAGTCCTCGTCAATCGCCTTGAAGGTTTTAGGTTAGTGAAAAGTATGTAAAAGAAGGGGGTTAATTACATCTTGCAAGGTGGAGAAAGATTTGATATCCTCGTCGAGCATGTTGACTGTATTATCCGGGTCTGAGAGAAGGTAGTTATACAGGACCCAGGAGGCTTTCATGAGGTCGAAATACGCTTGGTGAAGGCCTGAACTGGAGTCACTGGAAGATGCAGAGCTTGCATTAGGAATTGAGTCGCCTCGGAGGCGGACGGCGTTTCTTGACTATAGCGATTACAGTTTAGGACAATACAAAAGCCTTCTCACAAGACGCACATCACGTACCTTCAAAACCCACCAAATGCCCGTTCTCAACAAGTCTTCGGTCGGAATCTGTCGATCTTCAGTTACCCTCCTAGCATTCGCCAAGAATCTTTTGTGCATGGAGTACGGGACAAGATTTTTTGGATGGGGCGGGTCCCAGTCCAGCGTCACCGGGGGTCGCAGAATAGAATCTCGCTCAGGGCAGTTCGAAAGTAGATCGCTTGCGCGAGCGAGTACATCTAGTGCGCTTGCGCAATCAAGCTCATCTAGTTCACTCGTAATGGAACCTTCTCCGTCCGTCAAGTCTATGAGGTCTGTAGTGACCGTGTTAACTGATCCCCGCGGGCTTGTTGGACGCAAGTTTGCTAGGCCGGGACCCTCCAGGGTTGTTGGGCTGGTGGCTGGAGAGTCATAGCTTTCTTGCTGAAAAAGACTGGTCTGATCTGTATAGAAGGATGATTTACTTTTCCTCCGCGAACCCCTCAGGGAGCTTGATCTAAGGGTGCCGTCCGGGTTGTATGAATCGTTTTGCGATGGCTGGTTCTGTGGCTGCAGAGCTCGTTTGAAGTCACTTTCTATCGTACTAATCGTCGATCTATGGGTGCTATGATTAGCCCATCCCACCAATAGTCAGTACAAATAACGACGAGAACTTACTCCCCAACAGAACTGACACAAAGATTCAGAGTACAAGTGTAGACCATAATCCTTACTCTAAAACCCTCTATATTCCGCTGTTCTCCAACCCACTTTAACCTCTTCCAAAGATGCAGCCCATGGCTGAGCCCCAGTTTTCTATATTTGAGCACTCGAGCTTCAAGTCTCCGAAGCGTATCCGTTGTCCCATCCATCGCTCGCTTGATAGCCAGTTTCCGAGACTCGTCAATTCGACGAGCGTTGATCTCATTTTCAATGCATTTAAGGACCCCGCGAAGGGAGTTGAGTTCGCGCATCAACTCAAAAAATTCGCTCGGCGCATCTTTCGCTACCTGTGATGATTTACCCCCGGCGTTAATTTCCAAGGTGGTTTAATAGATGAAGAGGTGGAAAAAAGCTACCAGGTAACAGTTGTGATAGAGGTCCCAAGCGAGCTTTGCTCCCGCGATGAAGTCGCCCACGGAAAAGCCGAAGGACATTTTTTTTTTCTTTTCTTTTCTTGAAGGACGACAATGAAGATTAGCACCGAATGGGGGGGCGACGCGGGGGGAAAACTCCCGGAAAAGGGTTTTTAATGCTAATCAAACCGATAGGAGAATTCCCCGAAGACCCATCTAAGCACGCTCGCTGGAGGTGAATACCAGTAAGGTGAATACCAGTAAGGCGAGTTGATGTAGCGAGTGGAGGGTTGATAGGCGGGGATGAAGAATCATGGGGGCAATGTACTCGAGTATTTCTTTTTGGATATGGGGCCTGTATCTTCTCACGTCGGTACCGATATTGCCTATTGGGCAGCGTTTCTCCACTACAAATGCTAAACTACAGTACCGCGGCACCAGCACTTGAGTACTCGTACAGACCCAAAACACAAGGAGTGGGCATTTATGACATTTGATATGATACGAGGCTATGGATAAACCAAGAGCCACGAGCAGAGGCGCGGCGAGCTGACGAGATGGGAGGCGCCTGGATGATTGATCTGTTGATTTGTACCATAACTTGCCCATCCAGTTGGGAGAAAGAGAAAAAGGAGCCAAACCCAGCTAGATTTCCAATTAGCATATGAGACGCTGTGTTCGTACGACTATCCTATTGTTGCATCCACCATGAGGCCCCGCCGATCACCGGTCCTGCAAAAGGAAAAAGCACTAACTTACCGGTAAACTCCAGTACTCGTACTCAAGTACCAGCCCAACTCTGCCTTGCGCTCCAAGCAAGCGAAAACGCAACCGATGCCCCCACCGGCGTCACCTGATAGGTTAACCCAGGCTTAACTCGCGCTCGTGAGTTAACGACAATGCAAGGGGAAAAGAATAACCGAGTCCTAGAAAGTGTCGTCATGGAACATGGGGGGAATCCTGCTAGTAGCCGATTCCGGGGATCTTTTGTCGGGCTTAAGGGAAGGACTTTTGTCCTGGCCTTCTTCGCTTGAACGTTGATCTGCCGGTACCAATACCACGGCGAGGATGGTCTGTTCAACCAATTCTACCCTGCGATAGATGCTCCCTTAGAGTCTAGCTCGCTAGCGCGAACAGTTTTCCACTCGCTCCGTGCCGTAGGTTCGCACACCTTAACCACTAGAAGGAATCTTCGGCAACCATCACGCCCGAGTATGCCTTGGGCGCTCTAGAGCAGTGAATTTCGCTGCCAGATGCGCTAAGCCTGTTTTAGAACAATTGCGCTGAGAATATTTAAGCCGACTAGAGCCCTTCACGCCTTAAAAGAGGGAGTAGTCGTTTTTATAAACGTCAGGCAATTACGAGTACTGTACGGTACTCCCTTCTATCTAGGCAGTGCACTTAATACCGGTATCTTCCTAGAACTATCCCCACAATATGACATGACGCAAAAAGGAAAAGAAAAACCCCACCTTTCACAACATCCCGCAGTTCCCCAAACCACAAGGCAGCAACAGTCACCCCCAGCATGCTTGGTTGCCCTATCGGGCCCTCGCATTTCCTAGCACTTGCGGCTAGGGTTGCGGTACTGTAGTAGATGTGGTCACGATTACTCGAATAGGCTATGGTACAAGTAGTATCCAAGATCACAAACTGGGCCGGAAAGTCTCAGTTGGTGATATTTCGAAACTATCCCCTTTAGAGCATGTGTGCTTGTACGACCCAGTACTACGTACCGCAGTGTGAATTATCAATCAAGTTAGACCACTCGCTCTCTCGCAAAAGATGCTGCAGTCCAGGGCTTTGAAGATGAAAGTCGAGACTGGAACCTACCGGTACGCCAAGAACGCAGGGCTAATTTATGAGAAATGGAGTTCTGCACACCAAGGAACTGGGCTGAGGTCCCTTTATCGCTGAGAGAGGCGCCGGTTGTTGATCCAAATCACGTAATTTGGTGAAGATGCCCTGCAGCCGGAGCAGGCCGATATCTAATATGACTTGGCGGTGGCGTGATACTTCACAAGTACCAAGCATCGTCTCGATACGGATTAATCCCTGGGGAACAGGCTATCTGTTAACTGATTTTGCCAAGGAAGTTAACAGTGATTAACATGTCCCGGCGATTCTCCTACTCCTGCCAAAAGTTTGACCTATCGGTACCTCTATTCGAGCAAACCCCAATATCTCCATGGAAACTCGAGATATTCTTATTTACTCTCTATCACTACGCGGAAACCCCCCCACTCTATCATCTATAGTCACTCGGCAAAAGTCCTCGTTAAACGGAGTTCCTCTTTGACGGAGATTACATTGGCCTCAGGGGCTCTGCGTGGGGGGGACCTCGTTTCATGGATAAAGAGAAATTCCATTTCACCAAGACTTTTTTACCAGATGGTTGTAATAGAGTGGACTGGTGGCTCAAATTCCTTTGGGTTGGAGTTGAGCCATATTTTCTTGGCAAAGCATCATGCCTCCAACTACAGTACTCGAGTAATGCCTCTCGCCATCCTGCTGTGCTAACACTCCTACAGCGATGGTGAAAAATTGGAAAACAGGGGTTAGAGACATGGAAATTGATTGGCTTCAGTGACCAAACTCTTCAATGAGGACTCAAGTATCCCTTGTCAGATTTTCTGATTGTCTCTTTTTTAACTGCAGGCTGTACTCGAGTGCTGGGATTGCATGAACTCCCTTCATAATGGTATGGATACTGGTCGTCTAGGCACCTGGAGGATGAAGCCTGTGGTTTTGGATCCTGGTGGCCAATCGAAAATCCGCATTTTGTGGGGAAAAGAAAGCTTGAGTGGGCGCCCTTTTGTTGATACCAAGCTCGCACCCCACCAGGACGCAGTTTCTTCGACGGTCGACAAGCACTTGGGCGCTGGTAAAGCAATAATTAGTTGCCATGCACGCTTTAGGTAGATTGGGCGGCGGCCAGCTGTGTGAGTACAGTACTGTACACGGTACGTATGATGCCATTGCACTTGGCTAGGAAATAGTATTTTTATTACATAACACTAGAATCTTGAGGCTCCGGCCAATTTTTTGCCCATATGCAATAGCGGTCGTTTTTACAAACGTCTGGAAATTACGAGTACCGTATGTGGTGAATGAAGGGGTTTTTGTTGAGCACGGTACATACAGTACCTTCCCCTCGATATGATACAATGGGGTGTGCGCTGTGCCGTACCAGCACTCTACCACTTGTATGGGTAGGCCTGTTGACTGCATCCAAAAAGGCGTTGCGCACACCAAAGTCTTCCAAGTCGAAAAATCTGTAAAGGGTCTTCGACCCTACAGAGGTACAGGGCCCAAGTTTTACAGGTTCCACAGGGGGTGAGAGTAGCAAATCTCGCTTGTGGAGCCTACAAAACTTAGGCGCTGTACTATACCTCCGTAGGCTGAATGCCTCTGTTGTGCGGAATACCGCTACTATTATGAAATTAATAGATCACTCTTGGCGCGCCCCGGTACACTACTTTTTCCAAGTCCTATACAAATGGGTTTACCTCGCGAATCCCTTCCACATACCATACTACCGGTAACCACTACGGAGGTACAGGGCATAAGTTTTGTAGGTTACACAAAGGTTGAGGGTGGTAGACTTCGCTTGTGGAACCTACAAAACTTATGCCCTGTACCTCCGTATGATATCATTCCCACTCTCACTAACCTGTAAATCCCATAATCATAATGCACTTAGATCCTCTCCACGGTACTAATTCCATGCTCCTTTGGCACTGCCACCACCCATCATCATCACCATCACCATACACTACTTACCGACACCTATTGTTACCCAGCAAAAATGACCGAACGACCGCAGGTACTCGTACAGTTAGCAATCGGTAAGGCCGGCTCTTGGAGCAGTAGGTTTGATTCACTTTTGTGACGAGGCTTGCGCAGCAGGCAAATGCGACCAGTACGAGAGAGGGTAATGATTGTGGTTCCTCGTTCGTCCATCAACAAAAAAGCATATCCGGAAAAAAAGTAAAAATTTAATAACAAAAATATACGAAACCATGTCCTATTCGTCGTGGAAGTCCCGACTTTTCCGTAACATTATAGCATGGAAGAAAAAGAAAAAGCAATATAGATGTTTTCTCTCTGCGATTCCCGACAACCAAAGGAAGGTATTGCAAAGACTCCCGCTCTCCAGAGCTTTCCATCGATAACACCATAATAGTCAGCCATGTTTTGCCATTACCTCCCTGGCCTTCATGTAACTGCACTAGTCCATTCCACCCTCCAGCGTTTGCGCACGCTCCACCCTCCAGTATCTTCTAGTATTAGTGCAGCAGATGATGGACTAACTAAAGGTTCTTAGAGAGGTAGTTTTAGGGCTTATCTATTCTTGGCTAGTCTGTACATTAGATATCTTTTCGCAACATGATAGAAAAAAAAAATGAGAAATCCGAGTTCACCCTTCTAACCCTTCATGAATTCTTATTAAATTGTGCATGCAAGTAGCCGGTAAATGGACCAGGATCTTACTGCTCACACTCTTAACAAATCTCCCGCTACGGGATCGCTTATATAGAAGGAGCTCAGGAATTCTATTTGAGCGTCTAGAACTTGGTCGAGTACTGGTACTATACTGCACCCATGGGGGAAAGTCTCCGGGTGAGACAAGCCAAGACCAAACTCTGATTTTGCAAAACAATTATAGATTTTCCACAGCATTGCACCCAGCGGAGAGATTATTTGCAAAATCAGGGTTAGGTCTTAGCTTATCTCATCTAGATATCATACTTTTTCAGGCCCCATGCGCCAGGGCACAGTACTGTGCTAGTACGGTACAAGGGTAAGCCCGGGGCGCAGCTATTTTTGGGCTTGGCAAGCCTTTCGCCCTGTTTTTGTCGTCGTTATGGTGACCATGCTTCTACGGCGGTGCTCGCCTCAGCTCAGTATTCGATATCAGGGGCCGTGAATTCGCATGGGCGCTCAGACACGTACGGATATTTTCCTATATTTTGTGGATCTCTATTATCGAATACTTCTTGCCTGGGGCGAGTATGTTAACCACTAGGTATCCACCGTTGCCGCTTGTTCACCTCTGCCATCTCCACAGCAGCCCTGACACCACTTGAACGCCAGCTTTCCATGATTGACGCTCGAGGAGTGACAAAATATCAGTTTGCAGACAGAACAGATACTGTGGAATACTAGATAAAGTTAGAGTAGATGCTAAGAGCGCATCCAACTTGCTTCCCCTCAACTGAAGCTATGCAATACCACTCGAGCTTTCCGATTTAGTTCAGTCCCTAGTTCCTACACAAACGCCACCGGAAGTGCTCCCGACCTGTTGCACCCCCGCGTATTTTAAACGGTAAAAACTCGAATACTGGTGAAAGGATCATGCCCTTGGAATAGTCCAAAATTTCCTCCTCCGGAAAAGGGGATGAGAAACGCACCAAATGTCTGGTTTCCGTGAGGGACAAAAAAGGAAAAACAAACACCAGACACTGCTAAGAGAAGCAGCTCCAACGTCCCAGCCCAAGGTCCTTTTATTCGAGTCCTACGGGACCATACGGGTATATGGAGGCTCATATAAAAAAAAGGAACTTGTTTCGAAAATTCCCAATTTCAGAAGCTCGCGCAACCGCGGGTAATGCAGGCCGCAATAGCTAGACGTTTCATTGAGCGAGAAATGGCTGTAATCAGATAACTTGTGGTTGTGTTGTAAATCTGGGAAAAATTCCATGTTTGGTGTAAAATGCACTCCCAAGGATCGAATATGTCACGGAACCGTGCCGTTACTAAACCAGCCAACCAGCTAACCAACCCACCCACCCTCTCCACCGCAGCCTCGTATCCAAGACCAAGAGTAAACGTACAGTTCCAAAAGGAAGAAAAACATACAGTATCAGTGATGAGCACTCCAGTTTCCATGCGATACGGCAACCATGGGTTACGACACTCACATGTCCCAATTACCTGCCGGCAGAACGTAGGTGCGGGGTTCTCCTCCGCAATCCGATCCAGACTGGAATAGACAAAAAATTGGAGACTTAAGGGAAAAGCAGGGGGAAGTGAGTTAAAAAATGAAAAGTGGGGGCTGCATTATGTGGGCTGTTTTTTTCTCAGTGCAGTCTTGTTTGATTAGGGAATTTGGCGAGCGAGTTAACAATACTGTACTCGAGTACTGTATGGTGTAAGTTTTTGAGGGTGGATTGATAGATGGGGAAGTGAGTGAGTAGGCAGGTGTGTCACATTGTGGTATTAATATTGCTAAGCCTAGTTGAGCTACATCAGGCCTCGAATGATTGGTTTAACGATCTGCCAACTTCCGTACGAGTACCAGTACAGTAGCATGTAGTAAAAATATTTATTTAGTTCAAGCCATAGCAGCCTAGTTAATCACTTGAGTATTTCCTCCTTCCTTTCTCTCCTACAAATCGTGCCATTCCCAGATGCTTTCATAAGACCCCCTCCTTTCCAATACTCTTCTCAATACCTTTCCCTGCCTCCTTTCCTCTCCATCCCCCTTCCAACACCCAAACCCTCCCACCATACCGACTACCAATGGACGGAGCCCAAGCAGCCAACACCGGTGCCAGCGAGAAGGAATGCGTCCCGGTCCGCTCCCCCTCTCCGCCCCCGCGCAGCATATCCGACTCAATCCTGCCCGACCGCCTTCTAGCAAACCCCCTCGCAGGCCTCCAGAGAGCCGAACTCCAGGAACTCGGTCGCACGTTCGTTGTGGACAAGGGGCTGGGCACAGAATACGAGGGATTGTTCCAGCGCGCGGCGATGCTTGCGCAGGATCCGTTGTCGTTTCGTGAACCAAATTCGGAGTTTCAGACTAATCGTAGGCTCAGTGCGGAGCGGGATGCGCTGGAGAGGGAGTTGACACATAAGTGGGATCAGCCAAAGAGCTTGTATGCGCTAGTGATCACTTGTTCGTTAGGAGCAGTAGTGCAAGGATGGGATGGTTGAGTACTCCCATTTCTTTTACTGTGTTTTTGCTACTATTGTTTAGTTTTCGGGGGGGGGGACAGAGGGGAGGGGAAAAAGGATGTTTTCGGTACTTGACATTTCATGAAGTATCCAGATGTTTTGGCGCCAAGACATCCGATACATCATGAATTCTCAAGTATGCTATGTAAGGCAAGACGACGATTATGCTAACCTTTTGCTCTCCAGAAACTGCGGTCAATGGAGGTTCGTTCATCATATCTCCCTAAGGGCGTTAATTCAGTTTTGGTAGAAGATCCCTTCCCCCATCTAATTTGCATTTGCCAATAGCAAACACCTTCTACGAGGACGCCTTTGGTATAGCCGGCAATAAATGGCTTTACGGCCTTGTGAACTCCGCGCCATACTTCTGCTGTGCCATGATCGGCTGTTGGTTTGTGCTTCACTCTGTGAATAGCTTAATTCACCTCACTAAAAAAAACATAGGCTCACAGAACCACTAAACCACTACTTTGGTCGCCGTGGCGCAATCTTTATTTCGTGCGTGATCAGCTCGGTGACCTGCCTTGGTCAAGGCCTCACACAGACATGGCCGCAGATGCTGGTGGCAAGATTCCTTCTTGGTTCGCTCGTTTTCCTATTCACACCCCTCTATTTTCCGGAGATCATACTGATGAGTACCTAAGGTCTCGGCATCGGACCGAAGAGTGCAACAATTCCAGTGTACGCGTCCGAATGTACTCCCCCGACTATCCGTGGTGGGCTAGTCATGATGTGGCAAACTTTCACCGCTTTCGGAATTATGCTTGGTTTGTTGTTTAACGTAGCGTTCCTCCATCTTGGTGATGGTGCGAATACGACTTTGTGCTCGGAGCAGAATGGGAACTTGTTGACTTACAGCTGTGTATGTGCCTATATTCGTACTTACTAGTATGAAATAGGGAGCTAATTAGGGGGAAAGAGTGTAAACTGGCGCTTCATGGTTGCTAGTCCCATGTTCTGTCCGTTGATCGTTTGCGCACTTGTATACTTCAGCCCGGAATCACCTCGGTAAATATATCCCTCCCCGGCGTACTACCTGTATAATTAGTCAGCTAAAGAGAAACAGCTGGTACATCAAAAAAGGCAACTACAAGTCAGCCTTTGCGTCCCTAATCCGCCTCCGCCATTCGAACATCCAAGCCGCGCGTGACCTAATATACATCAATGTCCTCTTAGAGGCCGAAAAACGAATCTCAGACCGTCGCAACCGCATCGTAGAAGTCTTCACAATCCCGCGAAACCGTCATGCACTGCAGGCGTCTCTCATAGTCATGGTCCTACAGCAATTATGTGGTGTTAACGTGCTCGCCTACTATTCTAGTGATGTCCTCAAAGGCTCAAGCAAAGACCCCAAGAGCATTCGTATTGCGCTCCTTGGGAGTATGGGTTTCGGCATTATTAACTTCATATTTGCGCTCCCGGCCGTGCGCACGATAGACACCTTCGGTCGGCGAAATTTACTCCTATTCACATTCCCGCTAATGGCGTTATGCATGCTCCTAACCTTTTTACTGGACCGCATACCTCACAGTGGAGGCAAAGCACCGCTAACCCTCATCGGAATGGTTCCACCCCTCCCCCCTCACCCCCACAATCACCAATAATCGCTCGCTGACGAACAACTCACAGTACCTCTTCGCAGTAGTGTATTCCCCGGGCGAAGGCCCCGTCCCATTCGTCTACTCAGCCGAATGCTACCCGCTGTACATCCGCGATATCGGCATGTCCATCGCCACCGCTGTGACCTGGCTGTTCAACGCCTTGCTGACGATCACGTGGCCTCCGATCCGCGATTCGATAGGTTCGGCCGCGTTCGCGGTGTACGCTGCATTGAATCTCGTCGGGTTCGTGTTCATTCTGTTGCTCGTCCCCGAAACTAGGAATCGCACCCTGGAGGAATTGAATAGCGTTTTCGAAGTGCCGAGTAGGGACCAGGCGATGTATGGGATGCGTCAGCTGAGCTGGTTCTTTGGAAAGTGGATATGGGGGAAGGGGGCGGATGGGGCGGATGGGGCCCCGGTTTTGGTTGTCGGTGGTAGGAGCGGGGGGCGGAGTGGAGTGAGCAGAGACGAAGGAGAGTTGGAGTGCAGGTTATGGGAAAGCGGACCTGCGAGCGGGGATGATAGAGATTTTCCGGCAGATATTAGTCCTTCGCCAGTTAGTAGAGTGGCTTGAGTTTGCATTTCGTTTTCAAGATACAAAAAAACCTAATTACTTATGGATTTTATGAAATTTTGGGCCGGGGGGAAATTGATTGGAGTTTGGATTGTAATTGTTTTCTCTTTTCGCGGAATGTCACTCTATGCAGCTTGACCTTTGTGCGTATTTCGTGACCCCTAGAGGGCTTTCTCATTGAATAAATGCAATCAATGATAAAGGGCACCAGTAATACACAGGATTGCGAGAAATCGGGGCTAGGACGCAATATTGTAATTTCCATTGAATAATGCCATAGCTATCGTACAATTCCATCACAAAAAGCAAGGAGAGCACTAAGATCTAACAACCATAAAGCTAGAGAGGTAAAAGGAAATATAGAAGAAAGAAAAGAAAAAGAAAAAGAAAAAGAAAAAACTGAGGGTAAAGCGCCCATCACCCCTGAACCACTAGGATTTACTCAAGACTAATCGCCTTTTACCATTTCAAACCCCACAACTAGAGCATATAAAATCACTCCTCCACTCCAGCTTCCGGCTTGTTGTCCCAGCGATGTTTTACGTCCTCGTGACGTTGTCGCTCTACTTCGTTGAGTGCCCTGACCTTAAGGTTCATAACCTCCGGCGGCTTCTCTCCATCATCCTCGCTCTCCTCGTCATGTCGGAACGGCATCCCAGGAGGGTATTTGTTCTTTCTACGGGGACGGATTGTATAGCGGGTAAGAACAGGGTAGAAGTAGGCGCCTTTCGACTTTTTGTCGTCACTCTTATTTAGCAACAATGCCGCTTCCTCAAGGACGTCTGGGGGATAGCGTTTATGAGCCTTAGTCTCGTACTCTCGGACGAAATCATATCTAAACTCGTCACCATCTTCCTTGTCATCTTCCTCATCTTCATCCTCGGCATAGGCAGCGAATTTAGCCTTGACTTTATTGGCGATAGATTCTGAAGCTGGTATGTAGTAATCGAATATATCTTGGCCAACGGGATTGCCATCATCATCGAGGGGCTTATCTTTTGGCTTCAAAAGGCCCACATCCAATCTCGTATCGCGCTTTTCTCCCGGTGCCACGGGACTACCCATAAATTTGAATACCATGTAACCGCCGTTATCGCTAGTAGCCTGAAAGTCCGGAAGAAGCGGGTATGTCTCCACAGCACGAACGCCGGGCTTGTTGGGGTGCTTAAGTTCCTTCCAATTTCTCTCCGCATTTGCTGCCGCAATATCCCCCACTGCGAGAGCGCCCAAACCATTGTGATCCTGCCCCGCTGTCTCTGGGTTCGCCACATCGAAACCTTTGAGAACGGCCTGGAGGATACGAACGGGATCGTTGTCTTCGGGGCGAGAAGCGCGCTTAGCGCGAGACGCAGCCATTAAACGTTCCGTGTTTCCCCCAGATTTAAAAGTTGACCTGGATTGTTCGGCAGAAATGTACTCCGTGCGGCGAAGGAAAGAAACATTTCCAGCAGAGCCAGTCGCGCGAGCATTCGTTTTTCCGAGAGCGGCAGCAGGACGCATTAGTAAGCGGTCTTTCGGATCGATGAGAGGGACGGGATCCAGTGCCAGAATAGCTAAAAACTGGTCAACAATTGACTCTACTAGAGAAAGGGCTACAAACCGCTGTGATCTCCGTCAAAAATCTTCGGCACGTGGACTAGATCCAACGGCATTCCCAACTCAGAGTCAATCTCCACGTTCACGCCTTCAGCTCTGGCAAGCTTGGAGGTAAAGCTCGGGTCGCAGTACATTGCCAGCGAGGAATTGGGGATGTTGAGCATTTTGGGCGGGCATGGTGGCGGCGGGAGGCTGTTGTTGTAGCGAATTCTCGCAATGTAGTCTTGTGCGTGCGGTCTATTTGATCGTTGTGACATTTCGGCGGCGGTGGTGATGAGGATGAAATGAAATGACGGAAAAGAATCCCAAGTCGCTTGAGCTGTTGCAGTCTAGTCTAAGGTGTTCGTGCGCGCTGAGAAGATCAGGTCACAAGGCATGGGAGGATCAGCCTTGTCCATCCGGGGAAACCCAGGCAAAGCCACCGCTGTGGCGTTACAACTAATCCGGCCCGGAATACCTCAACCAAGGCTTGAGCTACTATACTACTTGTATATTATACGTAGATAAAGCAACCTCGAAAGCATCGGAGTTGACCTATTACCACAAAGGAATAAAAAATATAATTCGCTACCAAATTTACAAGTACACCAAAGGAATCATCGCACTCGTATATACAGTATTTACAAGTGCCATTTTCTCCGATTTAAGACTTTGACCCCAGCAACCCATGATGTATCGGAATTTACCCTAAAGCACTCGTTAACCTAGAGGGAAGAGCACCCAAGGTTGAGGGCATGTTTTGCATGTGCGCTCTGAATGGTATCATACTATAGGCATAGGTTTTTTTTCGCTATATATTTCTTTAATCCCTGCTCCCGGACACTACTCGCCTGGAGCGAGTAACCCATCACGTACTCGAGTACCGGTACTCGAGTGCTGACTGCTAGACTACAGGGGCTCCCGCAACGATGTGCATCAAATAGCTTGATGTGGCCTCTGAGATCTAATTACCAGTATTTCCACCCCCGCACCATCAATGTATAGCTTAATAGAGCAGGGTAGTTCCCAACAAAGAAGCCTGAATACGGATCATACTTACATCCCTTACCGTACGGCACTTAACTAGCAAGGTCATGGTTATAACATCTCCGAGGTCCAGGCTCAGAACAAGTAGCAAAATCCCTGAACGCCCAGATAGTAGCACACCCGACGGTACTAGATTACAGTACTGTATTTTTCAACGACCGATCGACTTACTGGTATCACTCGCGCACTACCGTAGGAACTACTGATGCTGCAAAGTCCCTAAAGCTTGAACCCAGAGCCTCACAATGGGCACTAACTCCCCCAGTCAATACCACCAACAAAATCCCACACCACCACTACTCCTTCAATCTCACCGCACGATGCAGATGTAGACCCAGTATAATAAAGCCCCCAAAGTTCATGACAACACGGTAATTGTAGAATCTGGTTATATACTGGTTTTCCCCGTCGCACTCTAGCCATCCACTCCCCACAACACCGGTAACTCGCCATGACCAACTTAAGATCAATCCCCAGCCAAAATATCTACCGTGGGTGTGCCCAATACCCGACCTCCACTTTATGCCTCGTAGGATGTCGACTTTGTTCCCCAGTGATCCGCCCTTCGCTTCCTCAGCCAATTACGGCAGGCGCTCAGGATAACTGATACTCTCTGGAAGGTGTAGGTGTACTCAAGGCAAGTGAGGGGGCCCGCACTATTAGGATAATTTTTTTTCCTGTCCCCAAAGCAGCAGAAGTGAGGTAAAATCAAACGGGAGTTAAAGGATGAACTGGAAATTGAAACGGCCATCCGTTCGCCGATCTCTTTTCACACCGGCTGGGAGCAACCTGATTAGTCCTAGGGGGTTCTTCAGAAACAGGTTTTCTCCTGTTTTATTTCTCTCTTATTACTACCTAGGTTTACTGCTCCCCTTATCTAGAATTTTCCTTTCAAGCGCTAGTTGGTATATTGGACATCCCCCACTTGCCATGCGATTATGGGCTTGTGCTCAACTTGCCTCTACTAACGAACGCCCGACCCACAGAAGCCCCATGGGCCCAGTAGCTTCTACTACAGGTGGGGAGCTGCCTAATAGCCTGAGCAACATTACATCTGTTAGTGGGCGTGCATTGCCGAGTGACCACCCGTGATGCCTTCAAGAAACCTCCACTGGAGAAAGCTCAGCCATAACTCAAATATCCATAAGCACTTACCAAAGTTCATTGCCTATTCAAGAAAAGCCCTTCATCCCCCCGCCAACATCACCACCAATGGCCCAAATAGCCACTCTTCCCCGTGAAGCACCTTTAGCCTTAATACCCAGCTCCTTGAGGGAGATAATCTCCAGTAAAAGCACATATCCACCTTGCTCAATTCCAGTGTATAGCCACTTGTATCCATCCACTACAAAACAACTCTCCGTGGCTGATGCCAGCTCCACCGGCTTTGTGCATCTCTCTTTCTTCTCCCTTTCTTCTCCCTTTCCCTTCTCCTAACCCTACCAGATCTACATCGTCAGCCGCGCAACCCCCGCTTAATCCATCCGCTCTGCAATCCCTGGTCCCATAGTAGCCCTCACTTGAGACGCTAGCACCCAGCAGAAAAGCCGTACACATAGCAAAGGCCACTAGCGCCACTGTAGCGATTACAACCAATCCTAAGCGATTCATTCTCTACCGGGCAGGCCCGAATTGGGACGGCAACTAGGAAGTGAGAATATCAACCCCGCTGGTAGGAAACTGAGCTTCGCCAGCCCAAGGTCTATTGCTGCGGAATAGTAAATGATGAGACTATTGGGCTTGACGTTGCCAGCTCCTATCCCAATGCCAAATTCTACACGCCTTGTATCCAGGCCAGCATCGCCAGTGCTAGAAGCATGAGCAATCTGCTTTGTCATTCTTGGGTGCTTACTCTGCATCTAATTCGAGCATTACGGTCGGCCCTTACTTACCCTCGATTTAGTGCTAACCATCGCTATCACAGATTAGCATCTACACCCATCCCTTCTGCTACAGCGTTCCGTGGCTTGTGGTGTTCCTCCGCGAATTTCGGGGAGATCGGGATATCAGTATGAGCGCGGATGCAGTAGGAGTGGTGAAAAGCCGTTCCCGCCAAAGCTTGGCTATCCGGGTATTTGCTTCGTGTAGTTTAAAAAACTAAAAATAGCTCCCCCCACCGGAAGTTTAGTATGACGCGCCGTGACTTCATAGTTCGTCACTCGCACTTAAATTAGGTTACATGAGTTAGCCTTGGAATGTCGGGAGTGGGGAGCAGAAGTCAGCTTGCTAAGGGAGGCGCAGACTTACTATAAAATGTCATCATGGGGATTTCTGAACATTAAGCGCCTCAATTGCGCTTTGTGCTTTTGCGCTGACAGCGTCGAATCTTTTCTCCGTAACCTAGCTTCTCCTGCGCCCCGCCGTTGTGCTACTTTTGGGTATCCTAACCCTTGCGCAAGTAGGCAGACTCAACTGACTTTGCCCTAACTTCAGCGCCGAAACTTCCCTCGACCCAAATTATCTAGGATAATAGGCCGAGAACTTAAGATAGTGGCTTACAGTATTGTTCCCGGAAATGTGCCACCAGCCTCCTTAGGCATCTCGGACACCCACATATGATAGTCTAGACTTGGCTTTCCGGCTAGCAAGTTGGTCCGTGCACCGTTCCTCCCGGCTCCCGTCGGGAGAAAAGCTTGGATTTTAGGATAAAATTACGACACTTGCACTTCAGCTTCCCGAAAAACATACGGGTACCTGTTGCTTGTGTTGGGACGGTATACCGAGGAGGTCGTGATAACGTAGCATGTTAGCACACCGAGCATACGAGTTCAGTGCCGCAAATTTCCCGTCTGCTGCTTGCCAACAGAAACCTGCTCGCGTACCTGGTGCCTGTGTAGGCAATTAGGATTAGAGTGTGGAGCGGAAACGTCCGCCCGCTGCCAGACATAGTAGGGGTGAAACATCTCGCTTGTTACACGAGATGACGAGACCGCCAAGGAACACGGGATCACGTGCTTTATTATTTCTTTTTTTTCTTCTCTTCACACTGCCCCAATTAATTGGCGAATCCTCCCTCCACCAAACTACTTGTGTCAGACAACCTCCACAATGCTCGACAACACATATGGCGGCGTCCCTTCAGGGGAAAGCGGACAAACTTCAGACCACCCGTGGAGAGGAGCCACCACCACCATGAACCCCGTTGCACCTTGTTTACAACAGCATCACCAGACGGCAAATATGCTCAAGCGAGCTCGCCTAGAAGACGATGGGGAAGACGAGCGCATCCTTGCATCTTCTCGCGGGATGCTGGACGGATCAGTAGCAGCTATAGGTTGTTTGGGGGGTTATTCCCCTCCTATTACTAAAGTTCCATCCCCCTCCCCCTCTCCTCTTCATCTTCTTCCCATCCCCCTCTCATTTATCTGACTATGGATTAAAACAGAAACGAAGATCAAAACTCCAACTGAGAACGCACTCATCCCTTCCCTCTACACAGTTAACTGTTACACCACCAACAACTACCACGGCAACCGAAGCTTCCTACGTATTTTCTCCTCCGGTCGAGGCTCAGAGTCCTTTTTATAACAACAACGGTCAGGATATGGACATGGTGGATGGATTGCACGTTCCGTACTCAGTTATTATTGGGCCTCCAACACCGGTTAGTGATGGGGGTGAAGGGGATGTGGAAATGAAAGAGGCGTCTGATACCGGGAGGGAGAAAGAGGGGGGTAAAGAGAGGGAGAAGCGGAAGCCGTTGTTTAGGATGGGGTATTTAGCTGATTGTGAGAAGTGTAGGTTGAGGGTCCCGGGGCACTACAGTCATTACTAGGGGAGGTTCTTTTTCTTCTTCGACATTTTGCTGTATGGAGTTCCAGGATGTTTATTTATTTTGCACTTTTATTTTTACCTTTGCGATCGGTGTGTTTGGTTTTTTTTCTTTCTTTTCTTTCTTTTTCTCTTTATTTGTTTGCACCCATTCATGGAAATCGCGCCTCTGTTCTCTTTGCTCTTGCCGTTACTGGATTTGCATTTTCCTCTGAAATTTTCTTGATTGCACAGCGGCCGGAGTCTTCTACCGTAGTGGAATTCCAGCGCTTCCAGGTCGGCATTTCTCCAGGCCTCTTTATTCTTTATTCATTGCATTTATTCTTCAAAGCGAGTTTGTCACAAAATCGTTTTTTACCTTATTTTTTATGCGCCTGTATTATACATGGTTTTCTAGACGCCTCTTATATTATTTTCTCCCCCATCTCATCTAGGTATAGCTAGAAGACGATGGAAGTTCGATGAGGTGCGGCGAATTGGGATAGCACGATAGAAGCAGCTTAGAATACAATTGCACAAAATTACCCTTACGAGAATGAAGTGATTGGCGAGAAGATCCCCGCGTGGAGAAAGCTTGACCTACCGTAACCATCATGCTCGAGTAAAGCTAGCAATATTGTGACCTAGAGCCGCACTCGCCCGCGTTGACTTGAATCTAGGCTGGATGCTGTGCGCGAGTGTAGAACCTGTAGCAACGCTGCCCCACCAAGTACCCCACCAGCAGACCTATCCTTGCAAACATCGTTGATAAGGCATGTTTGTAGTGTCGGATTGGTGGTATGATATCATGGTTTTTTTTTTTTGGATTTCAGCTGAAGGAAATTGTCAATTTTGTTGGACTTGAATTAGTGGGTAGATGTGCATATTTAGATTTATGCACAGTACGAGTACTCGTACAGTACTTGCTCTATACAAATAGGAGGGTTTTTAACACACTTTCCAAGTATATATGACACTGCAGAAGGGAGCTTAGGTCTACCGAGTCATAAGTGATAATTTATGTCCTTAACTTTACCACATGCTATCTACAACTCATTAAACTGGGAGAAGCTGCTTCAATTTCGATCTACCGGTATCTATCCTACCGGTGCGAATAAACCGATCGCTACTTATAGTATCTCGGGTGTCTAAGCGAAAAAATTGGACAGAAATCTTTCCGGGCAAAGGTTATGTGTTCGGATTTTTGTGGACCCACCCGAGTGCAGTACAATTAACCCCTAAAAAACACGGCCTTCCATTAAACGCCATTGGGGCTACGAGATGATGCTGGGAATAATATGGTCTCGAAATAAAAACGTCTAGAGTCGATTTCATGTTCATTGTGGTTCTAAGAACGCCGCGCTAGGTCCTCAAGTATTAGAGAATGAGGTCTATGTGTAGTTTATGTATTCATTTCCTCCCTGTTCTCCCTAGCTAGCGATAGATAGATAGATAGATAGATGGATGGACAGATGGTGATTTCTAAGTGCATCGCGGCGAGTGGCATGTCAGGAAAGGGAAGGGGTGGAGGTTATCAACACGAGGCTGCGCTTCCTAGGGCTTAAACCGTACGAGGGGGAACCGCTTTGCGAGACGGATTCGACCAAACACCGCTCCCGTGGGCCGCTCTGTATGGACATGAGAGGGTGGTATGATAGCACTGCTACAACCTGCCCCGCCGGGGTTGACCCCCCTCCGCCCGAGTAGTATTTTCACCACCCTCTCATGCCCATTCTGGGCGGCACCTGGGAGCGGTGTTTGGCCCAATCTATCTGGCTTGTCGGGATTGACCTCTCCTCGCCCGAGTAGTATTTTCACCACTCCCTCATGTCCACACTTAGCGGTATACAAGAGCGGTGTTCGGCCCCATTTATCTGGCTTGTCGGGATTGACCTCTTCCCGCCCGAGAAGCATTTTCACCACTCCCTCATGTCCATTCCGAGCAGCCCATGCAAGCGGTCCGCAACCCAAAAATCCACTTCATTGGTATCATAACATTCCATCTCTATTAGACTAGCTACAACCTCGGCAATTCCGAAGAACGATGCGCAGTGCAGTCCAATGAACGGAGAGAGGGTATCAAAATGCCAAAGGTCGAATTTTTTTACTTGCGCTAAAAGTGATCTAGTCGATATCTGGCTATAGTTTTCTTTTAATAACCTCAGCGCAAGTGATCTCCCGCAGTTCGAGAGCTCCCTTTTCGCATGCGCTCCCCAGCATACTGAACAATATTCTAGAAAGGGCGCATTCTGGGTATCAGGAGAAGGATCAGGAGAGGGATCAGTCACCGATGGGGTGTTGACGAATATAAACGGGTGACGAACAGGGATCCGTAGCAAGTATTTTTTTTTGTTACCCTACTTTGACGATTTTGATTTTTTGCTCGCGGCGGACCCCTGTTCGTCACCCGTTTATATTCGCCAACACCCCATCGTTGGCTGTATCGTAGGTCGCTTGCGCCGTCGCGGAAAGATATTCTATTGAGCTCCTCACCGCCCAAAAACCCCCACCTTTCCCGCTAAACCCTTACTACACCTACTAGAGCTTGCTTGGCTTACGTCTACAAATACTGGAATACCTTCACTCGACATCCTTCCCACGTTCTCTCCAGCGAATTTGTCATGTCGTCAAAGGAAAAGCTGGGGTCGCCGACACCTCCGCCATCTCGAGAGCCAAAGGATGAGAATGAAGATGAAGATGATGATGATGATGATGAGAAAAACTTAATGCAAACCTTCATGTCTGGGGAGAAAACCTTCTATTCGCCCTTACCACCGGTAAAGCCTACACCCCCGAGATCGTCTGGTAGCAGGAAGCGTAAGTGATTCTTATTCATCTTTCGTGTCAGTGAGATGCTCACTGTCGCCCAACAGGTGTCGCGTTTGCTGAACCCAGAGAAGAACCATCGAAGACTCCCAAGATCGGTACGTTGCCGCTCTTGCCTTTCTACTTCACCTAAAACCATATCTGTTGCTGGTGAAAAGCCGACCGCCCCCGCAAACGCTGATTCTCTGTTGTGTGTTTGGCAAGACATTGCTCCCCACTCTAGGCGCGTACTAGGGTATGGACGTGGGTGACCGGACAGCCAGAGGTTAGGAAGGTCTCTGCAGATGCTTGAGTGCGGATGAGACACACTTATAGCAGCGTGGAATTGATC
>Ga0307507_10004149_pt1 | contig 26293 bp, 11 predicted proteins | sample 7_EM_MG_FD_207223 | JGI IMG/M metagenome (GOLD analysis project Ga0307507, IMG submission 207223) | Populus trichocarpa ectomycorrhiza microbial communities from riparian zone in the Pacific Northwest, United States - 7_EM | ecosystem: Host-associated > Plants > Roots > Unclassified | place...
ATCCGCTTATTTAAGGCGAAATGTAGCAGTAACCACTAGGCTATTCGCAATAATTTTAGTAGCATTAGAATCGCCCTATAAAGTTCTAGAATATAACGTTGGCCGATTATTTATAAAGGCGTTAGTTCGTTATTAATTAATGGCTAAAAATTTAGTATGGCGCGCGAGTTTGTATGAGAATTATATACTGTCTCTTAGGACGCATCGCCCCCCACCAAAATTTGTATGCGGGGTAATTCTTTCAATTTTAACCACCTATAATACGTTAACCACCTGTTATAAGTGCCCAAATATTGAAGCTGGCGCGTTACCTAGTTAAGTCAATTATATAGAAATCTTGGTGTTGCATCTTATGGCGCCCCAACAGCAGTAGCAGCCTACTCGATCGTTGGGTCGTCCTTAAAAGCCTTCCGAACGAAAGCGGGCTTAATCTATGCCTGCTTCTGCTATCTTACAGCCGCCTAAGAAGAAGGCAAAGAGGAAAGCGAAGGTAGCGAAGAAGAGGCAGAAGACAATACCAGTACCGTCACCATCACCATCACCGTCACCGTCACCGTCACCATTATCGTCACCGTCACCGTCACTGTCGCCAGCAATGCCCGCAGAGCCTATATCTGCAGATGAGGTTAATAAGGGCGAGGATGAGAATACCAAGAAGCCTATGGAGGTGGAAGATGAGGATGTAGACTTGCCGCCGCTGCCGCCGCCGCCTGCACGCTTTACAAGTGTTTGGAAGGCAGTTATAAGTAGTAAAAATAAGTCTCTTCCTGGCACAAAGTCAGCCATATTTAACACCAAAAATATATACTACTTTGAGCTAGATCTATAGCAGGAAGAGACTGTACAACGTCTATTACCACGGAAGTTTAAGATCACTTAGCTCCAAGCTGTCGCCTCCTATAAGAAGGCCCAGTAAGCTAACTGCTGCCCTTAAGATATTCAGTTAAGTAAAGATCTAAATTAAGCTCTTGCTATAATTAAGGAGTAGCACAAGCACTGGCCGTTAAGGTTTCTATCCTTAAACTTTACCTTATATTTGGTTAAGGAGAAGGAGCTAGAGATTTAGGCTCTTACCATAACTCCAAGTTAGTAAGTAGTTATTAGGCCTGTAGGCAGAAGGACAGCTACATAAGCTTAACTTACCAATCTACCTAACGTGCTTACTGCTGAGGATGCTTCTAGTAATAGAATGCCGGTAATTGCAAATAGGTGGCCTTATATAAATATACATTGCCGTAATAAAGGCAAGATATACTAGTAGGATAAGAAGTTGCCTAACTTACCTAATACTGTAATCAACTATTATCCTGTTAGTATAGAAAACTTCTAGTAGTAGAACAATAAGCTTCTCTCTAGTAACTCTACTATTAAGCAGCCGTTACAATATCTTATTGTTAACTTGGTTAACTATAGGGAGAGGAGTTAGAAGAGCCGAAAGGAGCTAGTGGTAGAGAAGGAAGATTCTACTATATCACATCTTAAGAAGCTGGCGTCAGTTATACTTATAAAGGAGCTTAAATCTATAGGTTAAAATCCTTACCTTCCTTAATATCCTCCGCCATATTTAAATGTTAAAGCACCCTAAAACTTAAGCCCCGTTTAGTTAGAAACAGATCTAGTTAAGCTACTTAGCCAGTTCTTTAAGTGGCTGGCTAACTAGCTAGAGTTTAATAGCGAGAGGCAGAGGGCTATTTTGGAGCCAATTAAGAATAAGTTAGTAGAGGAAGAATGGAATATTAACTTACTAAAGTTACAGAAGCTAGGTAAAGGCATAATATTAGATTAATAGGAGAACTATAGCTTTAAGATTGGAACGCTATATAAAATTAGGTCTCTAATCTTAAAGTTTAAGCAATTAAGATAGTGTCTATCTATTAATCTATAATATATCCTACTTCTCGGAAGTAAGCTCCTATATGTGTACCACATACTTAACTAACAGTAAAATGTAAGAAGCCCTTAAAGCTCTTAAAGTTATTAACTAGCTACTGGTTCCTTTTAATCTAAGCCTTAATATTATTAAAGGTAGCCTTAATAGGATTATAATCTGGTAAGTATAATGGTAGGAATTTTAGTAAGACGCTGTATTGCTTATAAAGCTCTTAAAGCCGTATTGATTTGTGGATTACGGCGTTGTTAAGAATAAGGACTGATTGTGGCCCTGGATATAGCGTACAATAAGGTAGTACCTGATCCTCTATAAAGGCTTCAAATATCGCAGAGGTGATAGAGCCTTGAAAGATAAGGTAGCTAAGATATCCGTTAACTACTAACGCTGGTAGAATGCTCCACCTCTCTAACCTCTTAAGTACGCGTGCTATACCACATATAGTCCCTTCTAGTAACTAGCCGTACTTCCTATCACCAGTCCTTTTATTTGCTGCTGACTTATTAAGAAATACAAGCTGCTCTGCTACCTAGCTCTTCTATATACCAATCCAGGCGTTATAGAGGGGAGCGCTCCTTTAAGCCGCCTAAGCTGTAACCGCCTTCTATAACCAGGAAGCTCTCTTAAGAGTACGGCAGGCAGTTGCAGTAAAGACTTAAATGTCAAATTCGTTAAATAGGAAAGTCTGCATCTCATCTAGATACGCTGTTGGCTGATCTTTAAGGAAGTCAAGAAGGCGCTGCATAAGTAGTTAGTAAAAAGCTCAACACCACAGCTGTATATATTACCATTTCTTGGTAAGGTAGCAGAGCTCTCGGCCGACCTTAAACCACGGTAGAAGGCGCGTACGGTTCGCCCCAAATATCAAGGTTTAATCATATCTTATAAATCGTCTTCTTGCCCACCTTTACAGCCTCCGCAATAGCTAGTACCGCCTTACCAGCTTCAATTCGAATCCTAATTCTATGAACAACTTCATCAGGAAGGCGGCGGCCCATAATAACTTTAATTGTGGTGGTTAAAATTGAAAGAATTACCCCGCATACAAATTTTGGTGGGGGGCGATGCGGCTCTTTCGCGTCCTAAGCGAGTTCCCGATCTTTTGCAAGAGACAGTACAAATCGGCGCGAGGGACTAACAAATTTCCGAACCGTGTACCAGACGACAACAACATAAGATGATTAATCTGTTATGTAAGCAGCTTATAATTGGCTGATCGTCTGGGACCGAGATAATGAGGTCGAAGTCCGCATGCAATCTATATAGACATCAACCGCATCTACTGCATCACGAATCAATCAATATTTATCGTCTGCGTCATCTCTATCATCAATTAGACCCTCAAGACTGCTCCGCTGTGACCTTATAACCTTGTAATTCCAACATATAGGGGAAGCCTATACATAACCGAGCTGACAACTTCGACGCTCGCTTACGTAAGTGGAGCCGCCGTCAATGGATTGAACGTTAGTGAGACTTGGGACCGCTATTCGGACTATGGTCTAGGTTTGACGGCGCAGGTCATTGATTATAATAATACTGTCTAATTAATTATCGATTTGTCTAATATTTGACGGGGCTGTTTCCTACCAGTTATCGCCACCGGGACCCATGTAAGCATTCGCATCTTATTTAAGTAAATGAAGTTTCTGAACCTTTACGTGACACCACGTTTGAGGATTTCCGGACGCGGGAGTAGGAAGTCCTTCCCTTTCTTCGTTCCTCAGTGCACGTGTTAAACCGGACGATTAGTATAAGAACTCTGTCTATTCTGTATGGCACTAGGGCCTCTATATATATATAAGGAAAATTTGTATAAGGAATGGGTAGTTAACTAGGTTGTTAACCAAGTTAATAACCGAGTCGATAACCGGGTCGGTGACCGAGTTAATGGGTAGGTAAGATAGTAAGGTAACCGTAGCCAATTGTGCTTAACACACACCCCCAGCTTTAAGCTGCCCTACAGATTAAAGCTATATCACCAGTCTTGGTATAGTATTAAGTATTGCTTAAAGTGCCAGCGTTATGCATAAGTAAAGATGTTGGAAAACAAGCCCGCAACGATATCACGTAATGAGACTTGGGGAGAATCTCTTGGCAGGAATCTGACTAATTAGAGAACTTTGACCGGCGGTTAAAGTTCCTTAAAATCTCTTCAACTACCTATATAGAAAATAAGCAATGTATAAAGTTTTAGCCCTAATAACCTTATTTTAACAGGTTATAAGCCTAGGTTTGCGCCTAACAAGCTAAACCTAATTGCTTTATTATTTACGATAATTGCTATCGCAATATTACTGTATGGGCGTTAAAAAGTCGTTAAACGTTTAACCAACTTACGACGCCAAAAACCTATAATGAGCGGCTATGTAGCTGCTAACAATAGACTCTACGCTAAATGTAATAAGAGGATTCTATTAAGGACGAGCCTAATACAGCCTATAATAAACGGCGGCACTAAAGGCTTAGGAGGATACCTGTAACGGGACTAGCCTAGTTACAGTAGGAATGTCTCGGTAAAACACTTGACAGATAGAACTTAAAGCTTTGACCGAATTCTGCCGAATTCTGCCAGCTTGATCGACTTCTGCCAAGTTCTGCCAGATTAATTAAATACTACCAAAGTCCGTCCACGTGTGTATGTGCGCACGCATCAACCAAGACCCCTAAACTGTTTAATTATAAGATTCTCTTATTATTCCTTTCTCTTCTTTACGCAACGTCTTGTTCCTAGCAAGAGCTATATACCCTTAAATTTAGATAGAATTTATATTATTCCTTCAAATCTTTCCCAAAGCCTCTTCGCGCCCTTATATTACGTTGCATCTAAAACAACTACTATTAAAATGGCAAACGACCTTAAATCCCACACGTTAACTATAAGCATTATAACCCTAGTTAGGGAACAGTTAACTGCAATATAAGAAGCCTTTACAGATGCTTTAGCTTAGCAGCGGGCTATACTAGAAGCCTAGTATTAGCAATTAATGGAAACACTCCACGAAGAACTCCGTAACATTAATACACTTATAATGGAGACCCTAATAGTAATACCTATAAATAAAATTAAGATAACTATATGCGAACCCGGCCCATTAAATATAAACCCTAAACTAGTAATAGTAGCTTAACCTATACCTGTAATGAACCTAGTACCTACTATAAAATTAGAAAAGCTTCCTAACCCTCTAATATTTAATAGAAATCAAAATAACCTATATCCCTTTATAACTAAGCTCCGCCTTAAACTCTTAACGAACTATAACTAATACCCTACTAAAGCTAGCAAGATTAGCTATAGGATGTCTTAATTAAGCAAAGACGCTGCATAAACTATAGACCTATTCTTCTATAACGGCACCTTTGTTAATTTTAAAATCTTTATCTCTTTATTAGAACAAATGTATAATAATACCAGCCGCGAATATACCGCTGTTACTAAACTTAAAAACCTATAATAATAGAATTAAGACTTTACCAGCTTCTTTTCGGAATTTTTAGGCCTTATTAGCGAACTAGATTGGAATAAAGCCGCTAAAGTTATTACTCTTTGACGAGCTATTTCGGATGAAATTAAAGCATAGTTAGTAGGTAGGGAACTGCTAAAGGACCTACCCAAATTTGCTATAATATGTTAACGAATTAATAAGGACCTTTAATATAACAAATAAACTTATTCTCTAAAGCCAACTACGCCTTGCGTTTAAGACTCTATAAAACCAATATATACCCTAAAGCGCGACCCTTCTCTAAAGCCTACGCACAACCCTATAGACCTTAACGCTACTTAATCCTACGCACCCTTAGGAACCAACGAACGAAGGACTTAAGCCATAAATAGAGAATGCTTTGGATGTAGCAGAAAAGGACATATCTAAAGGAATTGCTAAACTCACCCTTTTAAAAAAGTCCGCCATAGTTCCTCCTGGTCTTTAAATTGCACCCACTCCTTAAATCATACTTATTCTTTAAGCCGTACTTACTCCTTAACTTGCACTTATTCTATAAATCATACCTAGTCGTTATAAAGCATTTTACGCTTAGCTAACTTGAAAAATGAATTATCCTAGGGCCAAGTCGCGCCTTAGGATAAGAAGTGGAAGAGTATAAGTGTCTAGGCTCTTCTAGCGCTAATACACAATATAACTCCCTTAATGTACTTAGCGAAATTCAAATACTTAGAAAATGGAAGGAGGTATAAATCCTAATAGACAGCGGAGCTACTAGCATAGGCTTTATTAATATAAACTATATAAAAACCCAACACCTAAATTTAAAGAAACTTAATAAGCCCTAAGGCCTATAAGGCTTTGACAGCAAACCCTTAATATATAGCAAATTAACGCACTACGCTTTTATGAAAATGCAAATAGGCGAACACCTTGAATATATTTCCCTATTTGTAATACCCCTAAAGTAATATAAGATAATACTTGGATATAGATAGCTAAAACGGCACGACCCTTTAATTAGCTGGGTTAAAGAAATACTAAAATTCTATATGACCTATTGCTAAAGTTATTATTTAAAACACCACCTGCCCTACGAACATATATAAGACTATTTAAATTTAATATAATATAAATTGCCCTTACTATAAACCTTAAACCAATATAATAAAACTATAACTACTAATCGCAGTAAAGAATATAAAGATAATATATTAAAACCCCTTAAAATTTGTATAATACAAGCCGCACCTTTTATTTCGTTAGCAAGAAAACAAGACCATGAAATCTTCACTATAATAATAGAAGACATTAAGAAGGCGCTAGAACCAAAGTAGTATATTAACCCTTAACCTTTTATACCTAAAGAGTACCATAATCTAATTAATAAGTTTAAAAAACGATTCGCAGACCAGCTGCCCCCATATTGGGATAAATATAATTTTAAGATAGAACTTAAACCTAGTATAACACCAAAGTTTGGTCCGCTATATGGTATGTTATAAAAAGAACTGCTTATAATGCAATAATACCTTAATAAGCATTTAGAAAAAGGATTTATTTACCCTAGTTAATCTCTATTCGCCTTACCTATATTATTCATTAAAGAGCTAGGAGGAGGCTTAAGATTCTATATTAATTACCAAGCCCTAAATGTAATTATGATTTAAAACTAATATCTAATCCCCTTAATCTAAGAGACGCTTAACCGCCTAGCAAAGGCACGATATTTTATAAAGCTTGATATAGTTGCTGCCTTCAATTAAATTCGCATCTAAGAAGGAGATAAGAAGTATATAGCCTTTTATACACAATAGGGACTCTTTAAATACCTAATAATGCCGTTTAGTATAAAGAACGGTCCCAGTACGTTTTAGCAATACATTAATAATACGCTCCGTGAATTCCTTAATATATTTGTTACTATGTATATTAATAATATCCTAATCTACTCATCTTCGCTTTCTAAGTATTAAAAACACGTCTAAATGGTCCTTAAACATTTACAAGATGCGGGTTTATAATATAATATTAAGAAATACAAGTTCTATATGTCCAAAGTTATATACCTAGGCCTAATTATATCCCATAATAGAATTAAAATGGACCCTAAAAAGGTCGCTGTAATTATAAACTAGGGAAGCCCTAGTAATATATAAGACATTTAAGAATTCCTAGGTGTATAATTATAGCACCTATTGTACCAACTGCGTGCCTACGCGTTCGGTACGCTAGGTACGCGTTTACGCGTTCAGTATACTAACCACTTGCTTACGCGTCTGGTGCACTTATAAAGCACTAACTAATTAGGGGGAGGATATATTAGTATATAAACCACGTAGTCTGCTTTATATAATTAAGAGTTACCACCATCCCAAAGAGCATACAATATTATACGTATTTCGTGCCCCGGGATATGACTTACTCGTGCTATTAAGTTAGTACGAATACTGATCAGTGAGCGCGCATAGATTAGCAATTACTTGACACCTCCCACTGAGCGATATATACGACAGCGACCACCTATTTAGACTCCTAGTACGACCTGCTAGAAGGTCGGAAGTCGGGGATTACAGACTATTACCAACTCTGTATACTTATTCAAGTCTTAGTACGGTTTACTGGAAGTTATAGACGCAAATACAAACCTTTACGGAACCCTCTATCCTTAACCCTCTTTGAACCTTAAACCCCTATTCCTACTACACCCTCCCTTAATACCCCTAACCTCTTTTTAGACCCCTTATGGAGACCCCTACCCTTCTACAAACCGTTACGGACCCGTTAATTACCTTTATGGACCACTATAAGACCCTTTGAACTGTTACGGACCCGCTAATTGATTTTACGGACCGTTACAAGACCTCCCCTACCCACTATAAGCTACTATGACCCGCCACAGCTTATATAGACATACAACGCTACACAATATGGTAGATATAAGTAAGCAAATTAGTAAAGGTTAAAAGAAGTGGAGCTAAGGAGTCAACCTCACGTCTATAGATGATGTTAACGACTATATTAATTTTAAAATCCTTAAATATGGACACTATAAGCTTCTAAATGACGACCTATAGGAGTAATATAAGGAAGACTTTGTGGACTTTATAGAAGCTATTCTTAAGGCTTATAACCCTACTACTATCCGTAACCTATGAACCCTTTTACGTCACCAAGGTGTATAGATTAAAAAGGATAAACGAGTTACTATTGTACGGTCCTTATACAATATAATACAGGAGGAGGACCAAATGGAATAAACCAAAGAGAAAATCCTAGACTAGGTTAAAGCTATAAATAATCTCTCTGCTTCTCCCAAACTTAATAGCATCGCTGGCCTTATATCTGACCTACTTAACTAAATTCGTCCTATAAACCTAAGCGATTTTGGAATTGATCTTACGGGCTAAAGCACACCTAGTACCCAAGTTATAGACCATAATACCCCTATAAACTAAAACATGGACTAAAACCCTTTTGTTAATAAAGCTATAGATCCGTAACCTACCCAAGTCACAGATCTGCAAGCCATATATCCATAAACTATATATCCGTAAGCTACATATCCACAAGCTATAGATCCGCAAGTTATAGATCTATAACGTACCTAAGTAAAGACCTATAGTAAGGAGCTAGCCAACCTAGCTAAGCTCTACACCGACGAATCCAAGTATAGTGGTAAAAACGACAACTTTGACTATAAACTAACCATCTTTACAGACCTTTGTTAGAAGGCTAATATTCCTAAATAGGAGTTCAGCTAAGCCTACTCTACTATACTACGCGGCCTAGCACTTGACCACTACTATACTAACCTTAAGAGTAACCCCCTTAGTGTTCCCTTTAACAAGCTATGCAAAGCTACCCATAACTACTTTAAAGGACTAGAATATAAGCGTGATATCCTTACCTAATGGAATGCAACTAAGCTATAGACCGTAATCGATAAGAACACTGAAAAATTAACTATAAAGTGCCTGTAAATTCTCATTAAAGACCTCCGGCATCTATAGCACGGCCTTGACGCTAAGCTTTGAACAGACGACTTCCTGTATAATAAACTTATTACGGCCTGCTAGGAAGTAGAGCCCTGCAAGTATATCTACTATAAGCCTGCAGATACCTTAGCTGGCCTTATTAATAATCTATGCTCCTCTATTGTAATGTACGAAGTCTTAAACCTACCAGGCAGCACGTAAGCCTTTGTTACGGATATTTAATATCCATAAACAGACTTAGACGTCTACTTTATGGACTGTTGCTACTACTAGTAGCACCCGTACTGACTAAGTCCTACCTGTAACCCCCGCAGCAACCCCTGTATGAAAATATACCCCTGTAGACAAACCAGCTAGAAGTGCTTTATGTGCAATAAGGAAGGATGTTGGTCTATAAGGTATACCTAGGAAGAATGTAACAAGTCCAAGAAGAGACTTGATAGCCGTATTAGCCAGTTTATTTTAGAATATAAAGGAGAGGAAGCAGAAGAGCCCCCTAATAAGTTAATAGAAGCCCTTATAATTAACTTTGACTTAGACACTTAGGAATAAGAGACCTCAAAGACATTCCTAACCACTTTTGGACCTTTTATGGATAGCCAAGCCTTTAATATCACGACCATATTAGCTGACCGTTCCTTTATACACTTAGTTGCGCCTAAAAACCATTCCATAAGCACCCCTATTATGGATATTATAGATCACGAGCAGAACCTATTTGCATATATTACTACAGAACGCTATACCCCCAAAAAATTCTATGGTGTTATGATTGACATAGGCGCCTCTAAGAAGTCTACTATAGGTTACGGATAATACCTTGCATATAGGACCACCGCAAATAATAATATGGATATTGACACTATGCAAACTAGGGCCGTAAACGTCCAATTTGGCATTGGCTTAACTGTATTAATTAGATTAGTTGTAGTTAAGACCCTAATTGGCCTAGTTAACTTCTATATAATAAAAGCAGACACCCCTTTCTTACTTTGCCTTGCGGATATGGACAGGTTATAGGTTTACTATAACAATATTACGGACACCTTGATTGGCCCTGCAACTGCCCTAGGAAGCAAGCATATTACCCTGCTAATTATACGATGATTTGGACACCCGTTCCTTATATAGGGAGAGACTTTATGGACCTATATTTAGGAATCTTTTGACTATAACCCGTGCTACCTTACCAGTACGGAGATCCACTATTTGCATTGTCATTTTGGCTACCCGTTAGCCGAAAAGCTATATAGAGTCCTTAAACACTCTGGATATAACGACGTTAATAGGAAGGCAGTTGATTACCTAACTAAATACTACTCCTACTGCCAGAAATACGGATGTTCCCTAGGCTGATTTAAGTTTACCCTTTATAAGGATCTTAACTTCAACCATTCAGTGTACGTAGATATTATATACATTAACGGCAGCTCAGTATTATATATAATTGACGAGGCAACCCGCTATTAAGCCGCCTGTTGGTTGTAAAATATATCCGTAAAGTATACTTGGGATATTTTACGGACCTGCTAGATTGATACATACATTGGACCTCCTAAGTATATTACCCATGACGCCAGTAGGAACTTCATCAGCAAGGAATTCCAGCAGTATGCTATGGCCATGGCTATATTAACAAAAGCTGTTTTAGTTAAGGCGTATTAGTCTATTAAGCTTATTAAGCAAGCTTACCTAGCCCTATGGAGAGCTTACCAGATTATTATGGACGAGTGCAAGGACATCTAAAGGGAACTGGCTCTACAGATGGCCGTAAAAGCTATTAACGACACTGCTGGCCTGGATGGACTAGTACCTACCCTCTTGGTCTATAGAGCCTACCTAAGGATAAGTAGCCTAAATCCTCCTGCCCCGTCTATTACAGAACAAGCAGCTGTAATACGGAAGGTGATGGCCGAGATAGTCAAGCTACGGGCCAAATAAGCTGTTAATAACGCCCTGCACTACTATAATAAACCCAACACGACCCTAGTACATAACCTCCCGCTTAACTCTGAAGTCCTTGTATGGTATAAAAGCGGCAAGTGGACCGGACCCTACCGTTTACTGGCTGTAGAAAATGAGACATACTATGTATAACTTCCTAGCGGCCCGACCAGCTTTAGGAGCACATCCATAAAACCCTACTTTTAGCCTAAAGACACCTATGATGTCAAGCTAGATAAACTAGAAGCAACTGCCGAGCTAAATAAACTGGAGGTAACCACCAAACCAAATAAACCAGAAGCGACCGCCGAACTAAACAAGCTAAAAGCACCCTTACCTACCCTAAAAGTCCTCTAGAAACCCACTAAACCCACTATACCTACTATAAAGCGTGGTTAAGGACGCCCCCGAAAGCACCCTATAACTGAGAACACTATAACAGAGACTTACCTAACCTCCGCAGGAATATCCGCAAGGCAATCTCCACCTACAGATATATCAGTTCTAGTACAGGAAACCCCCTTTACGGACTCACGACGTAAAGAGATCAACAGACTACTTAAAAAGGGCGTCTTTGTAGTTATAACGGAGAAAGATGTTCCGCAAGGCGTCTGTATATTTAACTCACGCTTTATTAACAAAATTAAGCACCTAGGTACTAACAAAGCTTTTAAAAAATTAAGGCTTGTTGTATAAGCCTACAACGACTAAGGGAAGGGCTTAGTCCTTACACAATTGCCTATAATTTAATGAGTCAGCCAACGGATTATACTTGCACTTATGCCTGGACTACAGCAAAGCAAACCCATAGCTCTTTACCTACGGGACATCTTGTAAGCCTATGTACAGTCTAATACCTACCTAAGTAGGGATATCTTTATACGGCTACCCCCTGAGCTTAACCTATAACCAGGAATAATCCTACAGGTCATAAAACCTCTATACAGAGTACCAGAAGCTGGAAACTATTGGTTTAAAATATACTACTAGCACTACGTTAGTAAACTTAAAATGGAATAGTTGACCTACGACCCCTGCCTCCTATACAGCCTATTAAACGGCCTTGGTATTGTTGGACTCTAAACAAACGATACCCTATTCCTAGCAGACTAGACCTTTACGGACACTGAAGAAACTGAACTATAAAAGGCTAAGTTCTTGGTAAAGCTGTAAGAGTAGCTAACTAAGCAGAATCTGATTAAGTTTAATGGAGGCCTAATTATATAAAAGGGCAACCTAATTAAGCTGACTTAGGAACGCTAAGCCTAAAACCTAAAGCCTGTTATAGTAAAGCCTACGGACCTTACTAGTTCCCATAGAGAGACCTATAAGACCGTAAATATAAAGGACTAATACGCTGTATAGCGTGCAAGAGGCGCCTATATAGCCATAGTCTGCCAACTTAAATCTGCCTATAACTTATCCTTTGCGGCCCAGGCAGTAGATCTGTAAGAAGAAAATATTAAGCAGCTTAATAAGCGCATTCAATGGCAAATTGACAACGTAACAAGAGGACTTACTTTTGTACCACTAGACCTAAATTCCCTTAGTGTAATAGCATTTATGGATGCCTCCTTTACTAATAATAAAGACTTATTATTATAAATCGGCTTTATAATTGTACTTACAGACCGCAATTAGGACGCAAATATACTGTACTGGTCTTTAATTAAGTGTAAATAAGTAACCCACAGTGTACTAGCTTCTAAGCTATATGCACTAGCCCATAACTTTAATATAGCAGCCGCAATTAAATTAACGGTCTAGAAGATTCTATAACTGGAGCAGTTACCCCTGGTTCTATACACCGATTTAAAGTCCCTCTATGACTACCTAGTTAAACTAGGTACAACATAAGAGAAGAGGCTTATGGTCGACCTTATATACTTACGTTAGGCCTATAAACGGCGCGAGATTATGGAGGTTAAATGGATTAGCAGCGGAGACAACCTAGTAGACGCTATAACTAAGGCAAAGCCATATCAAGCTCTTAAAACCCTAATTAACACGAATAAGCTTAACCTAGAAGTCATAGAATGGGTAGAATAGGACTAATGGAGCACCTACGGTACGTCTATGGCCCGTTGGAAGGCCGTACGGCTCGTTATACGGTACAGGTAGAAAATGGTGGAAAGCTACAGTAGAACTTGGTGGACTTACGTGACCCGCTAAATTTTATAGGGTAGTCGAATTAACCAATCACGATTTTCCATCCCCGGGATGGAAAATCGCCATTGGCTCGCTTAGCACTAGCGCCTTAGCGGCCCTCACGATCCGACTTATGGCTCGTCTACTGCCTATTAAAAGGCTGTACGGTTCATTCTACGGACCGTAAGCAGAACTTACGGCCAGCTTGGGGTACTGTTTGGAAGGCAGCCTAGACGGCACCTTGGGGGAGATTTCCTATATATTTTCTTTTATATTTTATGGTTCTATTAAAGCAATTACGGAGGCTATACACAAGTGGTTTCATTTTTCAAGTACCACCAGTGTATAATTATAGCACCTATCGTACCAACCGCGTGCCTACGCGTTCAGTACGCCAGGTACGCGTTTACGCGTTTAGTATACTAACCACTTGCTTACACATCTAGTGCACTTATAAAGCACTAACTAATTAGGGGGAGGACGTATTAGTATATAGACCACATAGTCTGCTTTATATAATTAGGAGTCACCACCATCCCAAAGAGCATATAATACTATACGTATTTCGTGCCCCGGGATACGACTCACTTGTGCTATTAAGTTAGTACGAACACTAGGATTTGTAAATTTCTACTACTAATTTATTAACCAGTTCTTGAAAATTGCCCAACTATTAGTAAACCTAATAAGAAAGAACATAAAATTTAAATGGACTGCCAGATATAAATAAGCTTTTAATAACTTAAAATAACGCTTTATAACCGCTCTAATTCTTGCCTACTTTGACCCTAACCTTAAATATGTTGTTAAAACAGACTTGTCTGATTATGCCCTAGGGGGAGTGTTATTGCAATATAATAAGGACGGTGAGCTACGTCTAGTAGCCTTTCTCTCTTAAAAGCTTGCCCCTGCCGAATTAAACTACAAGATATATAATAAGGAACTACTTATAATTGTTAAATGCTTTAAATAATGGCGTCTAGAACTTAAAGGATTATTATTTCCAATACACATGTTAACGGACTACAAAAACCTACAGTACTTTATAACTATAAAGCAGTTAACGTAGCGCCAAATTTATTAGGCCGAATACCTCTTATAATTTAACTTTAAAATTATATACTAACTGGGCAAACTTAATTAGAAGCCTAATATATTAATATAACAATTATAAGATTTACCTGCAAATGCCTTAAATAAACGGATTACAAATCGATTATGGATCTTATTGCCCCCTAAACGCTTTAAGAAACTACGTCCTATATTCCTAGATATGGAACTTAATAGAAATAAATTAGAAATTAATAAATGGGAAATGGAAATTAATAAGCTAATAGAATACAAATATAAGAATAATATATGGATAGTAGATGTAATAAAAGCGATTTAAACAAAAAAATGATAGTATAAAGATATTACACTCGCCAAATACGAAATTCATAACAATTGACTATACTATTAACAGAAGATAGTAGTTCCAAATTCCAAACCCTTATAATTTAAGATACTCAAATTTATATACAATTCCCCTATAGTAGGACATCCTAGCCGTGCAAAGACTTATAAGATTATTTAACGAGCATACTACTGGCCTATAATACACGACTATATACAAAAATACGTTCGAGCCTATAGAACGTACGTGCGTGGGAAGACCTCTTATATAAAGAAGTAAGGAGTACTTTAATTGTTACTAATTCCAATATAAAGATGGCGAGATATCTTAATTAACTTTATAGTTAACTTGCCTAACAGTAATAGGTTTATAAATGTTATAGTAGTCATTAACCATCTTATAAAAATGCGACATATAATTCCTATAGACTTAATTAATGCGATATTAGTAGCCGAATGTTTTATTAAGCACGTCTTTAAGCTACACAGACTTCCTAATTTAATAATATCCAACTGTAAAAGCTAGTTCATTTTAGACTTCTAGTAAGCTCTATATAAACAATTAAGTATTTAAATATAACTCTTAACTGTATTTTATCTAGAGACAGATAGTTAAACCGAAATTATAAACACAATTATGGAATAATACCTATAAATATACTGCTCCTACCTACAAGATGACTAGGAAAAATGGCTGCCTTTGGCTAAGTTTACTGCAAACAATATAATAAACGTATTAATAGGCATAACGCCATTCTACGCAACCTATAGACAAGACCCCTAACTTGGATTTAAACCATAACCCAAAATCAACATAACAGGACCTATAATTAAACGGATTTAGTTAATTAACGCGTATAACTTCACTAATCAAATAAAGTAGTTAACAGAACTATTACAAAGTAAATTAATATACGCTTAAATGGTATAGGAATAGCATGTGAACAAAGAACAAGCCCCTACATAGGACTTTAAGAAAGGTAATATGGTTTACCTAAATACACAAAACCTAAAGACTTAACAGCCCTTAAAGAAACTTAATTAGAAGTTTGTGGGCCCATACCAAATTAAGAAGAAATTGAGCCTATATGCTTATAAGCTTAAACTACTAACTAAGATAAAAATATATCCGACGTTTTATATAAGCTTGCTGTAACCCTTAAAAGACAAACCTATAACTCGCAAAGTGCCGCCGCCACCTTCTGTAATTGTTAACAATGGTAACAGTTCTTACTTTATTAACTTAATTAACAATATATGATAGAAAACACGATCTAAACAATTTAAACTTCTTGTTAAGTGGAAAGGATATAAAACATAAACCTAGGAGCTCTATAAGCAAGTTAAGACCAATACGCCTTCCCTAGTAAAAGAATTCCATAAGGACTATCCTTCGCGGCCTACTCTAGCTAGATGGACATAATATAAAGGCAAACAACTACCACCTAACACAAATATATAAAACATAATAGTAGGAAACTCAAAATTAAAAAGAGCTTAAAGAATACTATAACACTTATAACACGGTTATATAACACGTAAGATGTTAAGAAACTTTAACCGGCAGTTAAAGTTATCTAATTGGTTAGATTTGCCTTGCCAAGACCTACTACAAGGATGTTAGTTTGGCTTACCACCTTTACTAAACCAATAGCGATTTTCTATCCCGGGAATGGAAAATCCTAATTGGTCCGTTTAACGATTAGAACCGGCAAAACTCTACATCACTACCCAATATAAAATATAACATAATAAAATTGTATTATTTTGGACCTTTGGCCAAAGGGGGGGTACTGTAACAGGACTAGCCTAGTTACAGTAGGAATGTCTTAGTAAAACACTTAACAGATAGAACTTAAAGCTTTAACTAAATTCTGCCAAATTCTGCTAGCTTAATCAACTGCTGCTAAGTTCTGCCAGATTAATTAAATACTACCAAAGTCTGTCCATGTGTGTATGTGCGCACGTATCAACCAAGACCCCTAAACTGTTTAATTGCAAGATTCTCTCGTTATTCCTTTCTCTTCTTTACGCAATGTCTTGTTCCTAGCAAGAGCTATATACCCTTAGATTTAGATAGAATTTATATTACTCCTTCAAATCTTTCCTGAAGCCTCTTCGCGCCCTTACAATACCTTACATTTAGTAAATAACCTTACTATTATTATTATAGAACGATAGAGTTTTAAGAACAAAGCCTTATAATAACTATATTAGTAGCGAATTAGAAGAAGCTTATTAGAACTGCCTATACCAGCTAAGAAATATATTAAGTTAAAACCTATACTATATATACACTCCTTATAAAGGAAACAAATCTAATAACGTTATTATAATAAGGCCTATAGACTGCCTACTATAAACTACCTATAAGCCTTATTAATATAAGCGATAAATATACCGCCTAAGCCTCTATCCAAAAGCTTGTTAGACGGAAAGACTGGCTAATATTTAGTATTAATATATAAAACTACCTCCGATTTAAAAACATTAAGTAGGTTCTTAACGACCTACCATAGCTTCTTTCTACAATTGAGTTAATTAAAGAGAAATGGGTGGACTTAGGCTTTACTATTAAATAGCTAAAAATTAAGCTAGTTAACTTAGTAAAAGAACGGGAGAAATATGAGGAACAGCTAGCCTATATAGCCGGTTTTATTAACTAGAACATTGGTAATATCTATAAGCCGTTTATATTAAACACTAGACAGGCGCTTAAGAAATAGAAGGCTCTAAAAGAACGCTTTAAGGATTTTAACCTAGCAGCTGTTACCAATATTATGGCCACCTTCTTTACTAAACGCGTTTAAGATTTTAAGAATGTAGAGGAGTTTATCTCCTATATTATATTAAACCTTAATCGCCTTACTAAAATGGACTAACCTATTAACTACAAAATCTTTACCTAAGCGGCCCTTTTGTATAGAGTTAGCTCTACTAACTATGCTTAGTTTAAAATAACTTAATAAATAAATTGGACGTAAAAAAATACTAACCTATAAGCCTTCGGCAAGGAACTTATTGTCTTTAATAGCGAGCTTAATTAAGAAGCTTCTACTATACTAATAGCACGTTTAAATAACGGAACGTCCACAAAGAGAAAGATTGCACTAGTAGGAACGTGTAAGTACCCTAACTGTACAAAATATAATAGAACTACGCATTCTAAAGAAGACTGCTAGGAGAGAAACCTAAAAAACGCACTATAAAGAATTAGTAATAAAATCTATATAAGGAAGAAGTAGAGGACTAAGCCACCTATTTAGCTTAATAAACACTTTAATTAAGTTAAAAATAAAGTAAATCTATAACGCGAGCTTGTAGCAGTAGTAGTATAAGCCTAATTAAGCAGGTACGACTTTATCTACAATACCGCCGCTACTGTCCACTGCTATAAGAATTATAAACTTCTCTTTAACTACGTTAATGACAATACCTTATTAGATATAGTTAGTCCCTATAAAGCTTAATTAGTAGGTAAAGAATCTATCTCTATATAAACTACACTCCCTAATAAAAGTTACGGAAGTACACTTACTCTATACAATGTTCTTTACGTATTATATTTACTAGTAAACCTACTATCTAAAAGCCAACTTAAGAAAATGGGTGTCTTCTTTAATAACAAGACTTACAAACTTAAATATAACAATAAGGTAATAGGATACGCACCTAAAGTTTAATAACTCTACCTAATTTAGCAGTATAACTACTTATTAGAATCAATCCTCTAGATAATTAAAAACAACAAAAGTCTACCTATTTGGCATTACCGATTTAGCTACCTTAACTATAGTAACCTTAAACGCCACCTAAGTAAACTTGGTATTAAGTTTAATAATATTAGTAATAAATACTGTAAGCTCTATACTTAGTCTAAAGCTAGAAAGAGGTATAATAGAACGCCCTAGGAATAAGCTATATAACCATTTTAATTTGTCTATACAGATCTAGTGGGACCTATTACCCCTATTAGCTTTAAAGGTAAAAGATACTACATATCTTTTACTGACAACTATATGAGGTTTACTATAGTTTATACTATCCGTATAAAGGACGAGTGGCTCGGTACTTTATAGAGGTACTATAATTAGATCTACACCAAATTCAACCTTAAAATTACTAGAATTCATATTTACTATAAAGTAGAGCTCCGTAGCAAGAAAGTAACCATTTAGATAGATAATCTAGGTATAGAATTTAAACCTACCGCCTTATACGCTTAGGAAGAGAACGGAGTAGTAGAGCGCTCGTAGTAAACCTTAACTAAGATTACCCGCTTAATAATCCTCGCTAGCAATATACCAGACTTTCTATGGCCCAACGTACTTCTTATAGCTATATATATTAAAAATAGACGCCCTATAAAAGCTCTTCTTAATGGTATATCACCTTATGAAAAGCTTAAGGGTAAACCTCCCTTAGTATACTACCTAAGGGCTCTAGGATCTACTGTCTACTCCTTTATAGCTAAAGAAGATTGCGTAAAACTAGCCAGGTTTGCTCTATAGGCAAAGAAGGGTATTCTAATTAGCTATAACGGCAAGATAATCTATTATGTTTAGCTACCAGATAAATAAAGATTAAGCGGCTTAAAGATGTTAAAATCTATAAAGGCGATATTAGTTTAAAGACTACTACTATATTTATAGAAGAATCTGTTGACTTGTCTAATAAGCAAGGGAGGAAAGATACTACTACTCCTTAGCCGAAGCCTTTATCAAGAAAAACATAACAAAGAATTAATTAGAAGGAAGCTTGCGATAGTTTACCCTATAGGCTTAAGTCTCTACCCAAAAACCTCACTATAACTACTACTTAATTAGGCCGCTAGACGTTAAGAGTTAACCTACTAAGCAACCCTACTACCTTCCTTATAAGCCTTATAGGTATAAACTAAAGCCTTAACTAATGGGCTGATAATATTAATAAGCTACTAAGCAACTGGGATAATAAAATAGGTAATAAACTAATAACCCTTTTATCTACTATTCCTCCTTAATCTATACCTTAAAACCCTTACTTAAACGATCGCAATGTGGTTAATTCTATAGCTCTACTAGCCGGCTATATTTAATATACTAGCTTACCTAATCTTGAAACGTATATACCTACTACCTCAATTAACAAAGATGAGCCTTATATATATAACTAAGCAATTAACGGCCTAAATAGCGAAGAATGGATAAAAGCAATAATAGAGGAGGTAGGGTCTCTAATTGAGAACTAAATATGGGAACTTATTAACCTTGCCTCCCTTAAACCTCCTTATAAGCCTCTTGCTGGTAAATAGGTGTTTAAAGTTAAAAAGGAAAAGAATGGCGAGGTCCTCCACTATAAAGCTAGATAGGTTGTTAAGGGATATCTATAACAGTACGGTGTTAACTACGACTAGACCTTTGCTGTGGTAGTAAAACCTATAGCTTTTAGGGCTCTATTTGCGATTGCTGCCTACCACAACCTTAAAATTGAATAGATAGATATTAAAACCGCCTTTCTCTATAGACCAATTAATTAAGAACTCTATGTTGTTATACTAAAAGGCTATAAAGAAGCCGGTAAAGTCTGCCGCCTTAAAAAAACCCTCTATTGTAACGGGCTCGTATAAATGCTTCTGAACCAAAGCTTGTAGATTGCTACCATACAAGAATACTAAGCTAAGGAGAAGAAGAAGTCTGTCAGAGACTGGCAAGATACAAAGGGGTCGCCAAGGCGCTAGTAGTAAGCAAGCCAATGGCGATTTTCCATCCCAGGGATGGAAAATCCTAATTAGTTGGCAGGAGTCAGGGTCCACTAAGTATAGCAGGTAGCGTTGCCCTAGCACCGTCACATCACCCCCCCCTCCCAAAAAAGCCTGCCCTTAGGCGTTGTCCGAGCTCCTTATTATTATCTAAATTATTATAGTTATCCACCCCTTCTTCCTAGCATTTAATCCAGCTTTCTAATTGGCGTGGTGGTCCAGGGAGGTTAGGGTGGGCTAGGTGGAAGTCCCGTAGCTTATAGGGAGAGTACTTAAAATCAGATACAGGGTACCATTCTAGATCTTTATCATGACCTACCCAGCTCGCACGGTATTTTAGGGTACTATAGTCTTTCTTAACTGCTAAGATCTCTTTAACCTCCCATTCCTCATCCTCTGCAATCTAAATTGGCGGTAGGGGGTCGTTGTACTATCCAGGCAATAGGTTGTCCGCGGCCTTCCGCAGTCGGTCTAGAGAGAAGATAGGGTGGATCTTCATTAACTCTGGTAGCTTAACCTTAAAAGAGTGCCCTACCTTCTTAGGGATCTTATAGGGGCTAGCTATTTAGTGGTCTAGCTTGCGGTTCAGCCTCTAGGTCTTTTAGTTCTTTATTAACACCTATACCTTATCTCCTATATGGAAGTCTACCTCGCGACAATATTGGTTTATGTCGGCCTCTTTCTTCTCTTGTGCTTTTTTTATAATTGCTTAGGCAGTCTCCTAGGCTCCATGCATTCTTTTAGCGAATGTCTGGGCCTCTTCGTAGCTAAGGCGTTCGCGGGCCGTTATAGGTCCTATAGGTCTATCCCAATTAAAGGATATTCGTGGCTTGTATCCATAGATTAACTTAAATGGCGACATTCCTATACTATTATAAGGGAGTGTAAGCTGTGCGTAGTCTATTATAGGCAGTAGTTCCAACCAGTTATCCTAGTAGTAATTAATAAAGGGGCGAAGTTGTTGGTTAAGGTACTAGTTTATAATCTTGGTTTAGCCGTCAGTCTAAGGGTGGAATATGGTAGAGAGCTTAATCTTAATCCTAAGGATGCGGCAGAATTTATCCCAGAAGTCCAATATAAATTGGGGTCCATAGTTAGAGACAATTAACTTAGGAGCGCCATAGATCCGGTAAATATTGTTAATATACATACGGGCCATATCTTTTGCGGTTGTAGTCTTGAAGTAGGGGAGGGAAATGGCTTACTTACTTAGTTAGTTAACTACCACAAAGGCCATATTATAGCCATATTTGTCCTTTGGGAATAATTTAAAGTCCATTATAATATACTGCTAAGGGCGTTTGGGAACTGGCAGTGGTTATAACTATCCAGGGGTTTAATCCCTGGGGGTATCTACCCGTTTGTAAGCATAATAATTCCTAATAAACCATTCTATATCGGACAGGAGTCCTCGCCAGTAGTAGCAAGGCGCTAGTAGTTAGTAGGTCTTATCTTAACTAGGGTATGCCGTAGAGACTTAACAGTAGGCTTCACGGATTAGCTCTATTTATAGGTTATTAACGTCTGGAACTATAAGCCGTTTTTAGTATAAGAGCAGTCCATCTTCCATTTCTAAATCAGGGTCGCCTTCCATAGCTTAGTCGCGGAGGGCTTTTAGGAATTCGGCTATACAGTTCACGATTAGAATGCGGTTAATTAGTCCTATTAGTTTATCCAGAATCTCTCCTTCTATAGGCGCTAGCTTATTCTGTTCAGAGTTTAGTTCCTTAAGGATATGTAGGTTAAGCTATTCGGGACAGAGGAGGGCATGTATCCGGTACTAAGCCTTTAGCTTATTCTATAGTTCTACATCCTGTTCTCTCCAGGTAAGGGCATTAGCTTTAGAATTTTACCTACTGGGGCGGTATATAATCGTAAAGAAGAATTAGGAGAGTATTTCAGCCCACCTAGCCTATTAACTGGTAAGCTGCTTTATTGTTATAAAATACTTAAGGGCTTTATAATTAGTATAGATTTTAATCTAAGAGTCTATACTTTTAAGCTCTGCGCGCCACTGGGATAATAATTATATAATAGCCAGTATTTCCTTATCGTGTACCTTGTAGTTACACTTAGCTGGGGCCATTATCTTTAAGAAAAACGCTATAGGGTACCACTCGCTATTTAGGTATAACTATAAGAGAACTCCCGCTACTACTCTATTAGAGGCGTCCGTTTCCAGTATTAATTCAAGGTCTGGGTCATAGTGATAGAGAATTAGGGAGGAGGTAAGTCAGTCCTTTAACTCCTTAAAAGCTTCTATACAATTATTATTAAAAACAAAAGGCGTGTTGTTCTTCGTTAGTTATATAAGAGGCTTAGCTATAACCCCATAGTTATAGATAAACTGATAGTAGAAGTTACAGAAGCCTAGAAAGGACTAGATACCTTTTACAGTATAAGGGGGTTTCTAGTTGCGTATTACCTCAACCTTCTTAAGGTTAACTTTAATTCCTTTTGTGCTAACGATGAACCTAAGGTACTTTATTCGTTTTACTCTAAATTCGCATTTCTTAATGTTGACTTATAGGCCTGCATTCCACAGCCTCTCTAGGACCTTTTTAACGTGAACTTAGTGCTCAAGTTTATTGTCTGAGTATATAAGAATATCGTCTAGGTATGCCATATAGAATTCGTCAAGGTAGTCGAAAAGAACATTATTTATATACCGTTGGTACGTGGCTGGCCCATTCGTTAGTCCAAAAGGAAGAACTTTATATTTATAAGAACCGTAGCGGGTATAGAACGTCGTTAGATCCTCTAATACAGAGTCCATCCTAATTTAGTAGAAAGCTTGGTGGACATTAAGCTTAGTAAAGATTTTGGCTTAGCTTAGATGTACAAGGGTCTCATTAATTAGGGGGAGAGGGTAATAATCTTTCTAAGTAATGGCGTTTAGTTTCTAATAGTCAATATAGAAGTGGAGGCCTTTATTAGGTTTCTTTATAAAGAAAATAGGGGAAGTAAAAGGGGCCTAACTTAGCTTAATAAACCCCTTATAGAGGTTATTGATTAAGTACTACTTAGTTACTTTTAGTTCCTCCATAGTTTACTAGTAAAGGGGGCTATAGCCTAGAGAGTTATTGGCCTCTAGTTAAATCTTATAATTATAGGTTTAGTGGGGGGGTAGTATATCCAAGGCTACTTTTAAGAACGCGTCTCTGTGGTCTAAGAGGTATGTAGGGAGGAGGCGCTTAACTAACTCCTTATTAGTTTCCTCTACTAGCCCTTCTTCCTTCTTGTTAATAATCCGGTTAATTTTGTATAAGCTGGTTATAAAGACCTCGTTATTCTTCTAATATATATTAAAGTGGAAACCTATAGCGCTAATTGCCGCGATATCTACTATAGGGGGGTTGTATAGTAGTAGGGGTGTCTGCGGCCTTGGGGGCTTTTAGCGTATCGGCGTTATCTTTACTCCTTTTAGCTCTTGTTGTATCTTCCAAAGGTTATCCTCTAAGTCCTATTAGTATGTCCTCTTCCCCATTGGCCAGATCTTCGCAATTTAGAAGTTATCTACGTCACTATCCGTTCCACTTCCGTAAGTAGAGTCCTCCTTAACTGTAGTCCTTTGGGGGAGTATCCTTGTCGGTACGGATTTCTTACTAGCCTTATAACGGGCATTTTCTTAAGCGAAAGCTAGGTCGCGGTCCCTAATATCCTACTAATAGGTAGGATCGGCCTTTACGGCTAATATCTTACGGTTAGTACGGATCTCTCTAACAAAGGAGGGTAACTTTGGTCTACTCTCTAGCTAGACAAACTGTCTTTGTTGAACGTTTAGCTAAATATTAAAGTAGGATATCTATTTTTGGTTAAGGATTATGTCATAGGACCCTAGGTCTAGGATACAAAAGGGGATACTAAACTGGCGTCGTCCATTAATAGTAATATGTAGCTTTAAGATATAGGTAACTGGCTTACCGGCTTAGCCGTTATAGCCTTTTACTTAAATAGGCTTCTCTAGTCAGGTAGCATTTACATTTAAGAACTTAATAACGTCATTTATATAAGTAGTGTTTATAAAGGCAAAGCCATTTACTCCAGTGTTAATAAGGGCAGTTATATTAACTCTATATCCATTTTAAGATACTATATATGGAACTATAAAGTGTTTTCCACCTATTAGCTGACTTAGATTAATCTCTTTAAGATTAATAAGATACCCTAGGGGGGAGTCTTTCCCTAGGGTTCTTCTTTTCCTAACTTGTTAGGCGTTTCTTCTTCCTCTATCTCCTTAATATTACCCGTATCCTTTAGCTCTAGGTAGGACGTGGTAAAGTAACTATCCTTTCCATAATTAAAGCACGTAACCGTGGTAGGGTTAATTAGGGTGTTGCAACAAGCATTAGTTAAAGGTATAGTACGTAGCAGGTTGGGCGAGGTTCGCTAGTAGGCAGTTATAACCACTTTTAGTATAAGGGCGGTTGTGGTTTATCTTCCAACGCCAGCTCCCGTTGGTGTAGCGGATAGGTTGCGGTTGCTATAGGACCTCTTTAGTTAATTAGAACGAGCATTAATTTATTTTAGTTCTAAATAGAGTAATAAACATTAGGCTGTAAGTCTTTAGTAGGTTAGTAGGTTATCTAAGGCTACTACGATCTTCTCTTATAGTTAGACCGTTAGCTTGTTATATAGGTCTAAATAATAGTTCTTAGGGGGGACCTGGCCTTTGCCTACTAGGTATAAGAATTGAGTCTAGAACTTGGTAAAGGATTGGTTTAATTTCATTATTAGGCAATTATAGTTATAACAGGCATCCCGTACTTTATTTAGATTGATATAGATAGTAGCCAGGTACTATATTATCTTATTAATAGATATAAACCGAACAGGTAACTCGTCCTCAAACTTAGCCTAAAGGTGTCGCTAGGCGTCCCCAATGGTTTAACCGAAGAGGTAGAGCATTTTAGCTTCTTTAGAGGGGAAATAGTTATAGTTAATATAAAGCTTTTTTTATACCTAGATTCTCTAGTTCTTAAAGGTTGGGTCTACGCCGTCTAATAATAGTGGGGGGTTAGGGAGCTTGACGGACTTTAATTACTTTGTTATTATATCCATACTCTCTAGTATATCGTATTTGGTAGAGTGAATGGGTTAACTAAGGCTTTATAAAGGGGAGGCTGGGCTATTTTATAAGGCAGCAAGGCTTTTTAGGATCTCCTTTAGAGTCTCTTATATGCTTTAGGCTTAAAGACAATTGACCTTCTAATTAACTGCAAGGGCATAAATCTGCTTATATACACCTGTAATGTTGTTATTGTCTTTAATTTCTAATCCTAACTGGACCTTGTGTTCCTCTTAGGTAGAGGTAGGTCTTTTAGATAAGCTCGCTTTAGGTACCATTATTAGCTTCCTAAGGTTTGTCAGAATTATATAATTTGGTTTTAATTCCGGGGTTCTTTTATAAGTGCAGGTCAAGTACAGTCTAGCCTATAAAGTGGGATATTGTCAGGGCCTTCTTAGGCGTAGTAGTGTGGGTTTTTTAATATCTGAGTATAACGCGTTAACGCGTTGTTGCAGACAAAGGTCTTTTTGGGGTAGGATATTATTAAGGCCTTCCTAGGCAATGTAGGGAGAGTTTAGTATAATGTAATGGGCTTATATAAATGCTTCTGAACCGAAGCTTGTAGATTGCTACCATACAAGAATACTAAGCTAAGGAGAAGAAGAAGTCTGTCAGAGACTGGCAAGATACAAAGGGGTCGCCAAGGCGCTAGTAGTAAGCGAG
>Ga0307507_10004150_pt1 | contig 26292 bp, 20 predicted proteins | sample 7_EM_MG_FD_207223 | JGI IMG/M metagenome (GOLD analysis project Ga0307507, IMG submission 207223) | Populus trichocarpa ectomycorrhiza microbial communities from riparian zone in the Pacific Northwest, United States - 7_EM | ecosystem: Host-associated > Plants > Roots > Unclassified | place...
CTAAGTTCTTTCATGCTATTTACTTTCAATACAAAGATCTTTAGCTATCACGCTTTGGGGAATCAAGACACGACTGTCTTATAGGAGCCTAGCGATCGACGTTGCTAGATAGGAGTCAACGGACTTAGCTATCGCAACACCTATTGGGCCAAGAGAAGTGATCGTTAGAAGACTATCGGTTACCTGCTGCCAGTATCACCCGGAGAGGAGAGGAGAGGATTGTAACAGGTGAGAAAGATATTCTGGAAGAGTATGCAGTAATGGAGAACATTCAGGAAAGACAATTAAGGATGGCGTACTGAGAGGAGACTGGTGATTGTTGGGGAAAGTTTTGTGGTAACTAGAGTTGTAAGCAGTCATATATGAACCCTAGTGGTCTTGGCATTATATTTTCAAGCCCTAAAATATTTCTGTAAGGATTTGCCAAACACCAATATTTATGAAAAATGGCATTTTTTTAAATGATTGCGCACCAAACCGTGCCTTAGAGTTTTTTCAGGTTATAAGATCTGTCAGTATGAGTATTGAAGGAATTGGTATGCCGACATTTTTGCTATTCGGAAAGTAGTGTTGAATAGATGATTTACTCGGTCAGTTGATGGAATTACAGGGCTAAAGGAAAGCGGGGGTAATGTGGAGCTTCATTGAGGCCACAGGACTGCCCAATCAGTTTCCCCTGAATTTATTCCGGCTCAGATTTTGCACCGCCATGGACCAGCCCCCGAGAGCACCTCCAGTGAAATCGGCTATCTTGGTATATGACACTCACACCAAGCCTTATGGATGAAGCCGTCGAAAAACTTACATATCCCCTGACTCAAAACAGCACAGATGTATATTTCGCGATATTATTATAGGCCGGGAAGTGATTCCGGCAACCTCCTTATCCACTGGTGTCAAAATCATGCGACCGTGAGCACGGTAGCCAGCGCTGCAACGCATGTACCCCAACCTAATACAGTTAATCAAATGTCAACAACGATATTGATAAAAAAAAAAAACAGAAATCAATAGAAATTAATACCTGGTCACTACTTGTACTCACCGGCCTACATCACAGCATTTATCCTTTCAGTGTGAGAGTTTCAGTAGCAATGTTTTGTTAGTCGAGTTTGTGGAGTTGAGTTGCGCTACATGAGTTTCAGCGCTGTCTGCCGTGCTCACGGTCGTGTAATTTTGAAACCCTGTGGATAGGTTCTGTGATTATGGGGGTCTAGCGCCTCGGTATTCATCACAATTGGTAGGCACAGAAAAGTGGTCGCACAACACCGCGCATTGTAATATCACGGTGGTTGTTACTTTCACTATCATAAAATTTAGTATACCCGATCTTTCAGACCATACTAATAGAGAAGTTCGTCAATACTGAATTCCTTTCCAACGGCGAACCGGCCCAGATGGTGTAATTCAAAGAGTCCTCGAGTAAGCTCATGAATAGTATCTTACCACAGTCTAGGACAATTACGGATCTAAAATCTACTACTAAACTAACTGACCGAGGCCGCAGAGCAAATCTCCGGCTACACTCTTACAATACCGTATCCAAAATACAAACAAACCCACTATAATTTCTAGGATATGTGGAAAAAAAACTTTGACTCTGCTTCAGTCTGTCCACAGGAACCGCTAAAACTGACTGCTACTGCCCCCCAGTAGGTTACCTAGTTATCGCTATTCCCTAGATGTTGCATATTGTCGTCACAGATCATCACTCGCTTAAGCTTCATGTCCGAATTGTTAGAGCATCCTTCCATATCCGGTATGGTTGACCGCAGGGTGGGACCTCTGCGGGGATATGGAGGTGGTGCGGCGGCGAGTGAGGCCACGTGAACCGGAGAAATTATGACTGCGTCTTTCCCGTGTAAGTAGTCGGGTTCACCACCCACCTGTTTCCATCAATCAACCATCAATCATTTCAACACGAATGGTAATTTTACCTGGCATACAATGCGATTTGGTACGATGCGATATGGTAAATTCCGGTGAACCTACCTGAAGCTGTTGCCCAAGTGATAAAGAATAATTACGCTGCTGCCCATGAAGGTGAAGCAGGGGGAGCGAATGGCCCCTAAAAGGGGGTAACCGTAATTCAGGCTCCCTAAATCCGCAATCCTCACCGAATAATCGCAGGCGGGAACCGCTTGGACCTAAAGTATAATGTCCCTACAGTAGCCTTCTCCTGCAAGCGATCCTCCTACTCATATGCTACAGGAGCCCCATATTTAAGTTTTTGTCTAACTTTCCTACAATCTACGGGTTAGCGATCCAGAGTCCGCTTGCTCCAGGGAAAACTTGATTTATAAGCACTTTTTTAGAATATGAGTTCTTGTATCAGAAGACACTATTATTTAGCATTGATTTTTGATTGTCCAAGACACCATTTCCGGACACCCTATTGTAAGGCTGTGATTTATGTTCTCGTATCAGTGAGTTACAATATTGAAACGTCCAGTATTATTCGAATAGTACTCTCCCAGAGGCTAGCGAGGTGTTCTTGCTTGGCTTAGGAGATGATATGGATTCGTGGCGCCCAACCAGGGGATGAACAGAACTCGGCGAGAAGGAAAAATAGAAATGCTGTAGAAAGCAAGAGTGGTGGGGGAGGATAGAATAACTGAACACGCTCTTAAGCTGATATCGCGTAATGCAGTTCTTTATTTAATCACTCTTATTAAATTAAGTTACAATACCGGATAAGCTGGAACAGCTGGCTACACACCTAGCCACTGTGTAGAGGTAGGAACATCGAGCATTAGGGCCATGCACTGAGAAAGAGGATAACAGATTTCGGTATATAGGTGTTGATCCCTATCTAGCAGCATGTATAGAGTATTCAGGAGACCAGGCTCTGTGTGGATAGACCAGGGGAAGATCACTATCTTACATTACTCAACAACCAACTAGCCCTTAGGTAACTTTGCAGGGGTGCCCGAAACACTTGCGGTGGATGCTTTTTCTTCTATTTCTAAACAGCCCTGGTGTCTACTCTTCTGAAGGGAAAAGGAAAACAATAAACGGTAGAAAGCGAAACAAAATGAATAACCGAAAAAACTAAAAAACAAACAATAAAAGTGAATATGACAGAGAGTTTAAGCCGTTCCAATTAATCTTAATACAGTCAAAATAGATCCCTACTAAGGCTAGACTCTAGATTTTGAACAGCAGCGCACATATCCCAACTTGGCTCTCGGAGAAAAATGGCTGTAGGGGACTATGCGGATATGTGATATATTGTATATTCCTATCGCATGAGATTTCTTTCCACCAAAAAAAGGGAGAACTAGTGCTACATTTCTATGGCAGACTTAAAAGGAGAGGTAAGCCGGGGATGAACACAAGGAAGTGCATTGAGTTGCAAGGGGAGTTTAGGCGGGTGAGAAGAGGGAGGCAGTGGTAGCGACAAGCACCCCCCTGGGGCTGTTGCAGTCTTTGCTGAAATGGCATATGGATTATCAGCAGAGTAATCAACGCAGGTAAATAGAGTGGTTCCTCAACGGCTTTAGGTCACCTTCAAGATGGCAGATGTTGGACGCTCAAGTCAAGCCAAGCCATCATTACTCCCACGTCGCAATATTGAGCAGCCAATCATCCTAGTGTTTCGCCGCGCTCACCTGGCTTGCCGGGGTTGACCACGCCATGTCCGAGTATTATTTTCACCGCTTCCTCGTGCCCATCACGGATAGCCTGCTCGAGTTGTGTTTCGACGTGCCTATGGGGCCAGTGAGGGTCGACGCCGTCCCGTGCAAGTAGTATTTCCACCACTCCCCCGTACCCATTGTGCTCAGCCCACCAGAGTGGCGTTTTGCCATCGAGACCGGGCTTGTCAGGATTGACGTCGCAGCATTTTCAAGATTCTGGCGTCCCCCATGGAGGCGGAAAACGAGAGTGGTGTCTAGCCGTAAATATTTGGCTTGTCGGGGTTGATATTGTTTCGTCCGAGAAGTACTTTCACCACATCCTTGTGCCCATTACAGGCTGCCACGAAGAGTGGTGTTTGGCTGTACATATCCGGCTTATCGGGGTCGGCGCCGTCCCTCCCGAGCAGTATTTTCACTACTCCCTTGTGCCCACGGTGGGCAGCCCACAATAGTGGTGTCACGCCGGCATGATCTGGTTTGTCGGGGTTAACTTCGTTCCGCCCGAGTAGTATTTTCACTACATTCCCGTGCCCTATGGAGGCAGCCTAGATGAGCGGAGTTTTGCCCTGCTTATCTGCTGCGTCGGCATTGAGGTCGTCCCGCCCGAGCAGCATTTTCACCACTTCCTCGTGCCCATTGCAGACAGCCCACCAGAATGGTGTATTGCCGCTGTTACTTGGGTTGTAGGGGTTGACGTCATCACGTGCGAACAGCATTTTCACCACTTCTTCCGGCCCATTGCGCGCGGCCAGCGAGAGTGGTGTTACGCCGTACATATCAGGCTTGTCTGGGTTGACGTCGTCTCGCCCGAGGAGTATTCTCACTACTCCCTCGTACCCATAACGAGCAGCCCACGAGAGTGGTGTTGCACCGTACTTATCGGGTTGGCCGGGGTTGACATCATTCCGCCCGAGTTGTATTTTCACCACATCCTCGTGCCCCATGGCGGCAGCTCGCCAGAGCGGTGTTCGGCCACCCTCATCAGGCTTGTCTGGGTTGATGTCGCCTCGCCCGAGTAGTATTCTCACCACCCCCGAGTTTCCATTGCAAGCAGCCCACACAAGAGCTGTATTGCCAACACAATCGCTTTGGTTGATATTACAACCTTCCATCTCCACCAAACAGACTACAATCTCATCGATCCCAAAGATCGATGCCCAGTGTAGACCATTGAACAGGGAAAGCTTATGGAAATTCATATGGGAAGTATACAGTTCCTGTATCTTCAAAAGGATCCTTGCAGATATGTGGTTATTATAGCCGTCAAATAACTTCATGACAAATAGTTCCGCGCAATCTGAAAGCTCCCTTTTTGCGTGCACTCCCCAATATAGAGAAGAATATTCGAGAAATGGTGTGCTTTGGAGATCGGGAGTGGGGCTGGTTGAAAAAGCCTTGACCTGCGGTAAATTCAGATAACTTGGGCATGTTTCTGCAATTGTCGAGTGAGTTGTACCAAAAAGCCCAGGATGAGCCCGGAGGTACTCGTGAAGGGTAAAGTGAATTAATCGGATAGTACAAGCCTCTTTGTCCATCACCACAAGTCCCTGACAACAGACTAGCAATTTCCCTATTGAAGGAACAGCATCGTTATTCAGATTCGGTGAACCTATCTCGACCCCTAAGGCGTGGCATAATTCATCGGATTTCAAGGGCTGCTCCGCATGAGAGATCCACATCAAAGCGGCCATGCCAAGCTTCGCCCTCCTCGCACCTTGTCCCTTTATCCGACTCAGCGTTGCATCATAAGCACCCCCCAATCCTAAACCATCGGTGGTCATCGCGTCCAGCTTTTGTCGCCTGTGATGGATTGTAGTTTCTCGCAGGACCGCATCGATATTTAACGAGACAAGAAGGAACCTAGATTCAGATCTGTCAACCAATAACTTTAGGCAGGTTCCAGAGTGTCTTCAACGTACATTTCCGAAATCTCTTCAGGGATTTTCCTCAAGATGTCTGCCTCTGGACTACCGTCCATCGCATCTGGCGTTGTGTCCTCATCTAACTTACTATGAAGATATCTCATGATATCACTTCTCCTAGGAGTAATTCGTATGATCGTTACTCTTCCGGAAAGACGCTTCCTGACTTCGTCTTGAATGTGCGGTCTTCCAGTTACGAATATACGGGTGCCTGGAGACTTCTGAAGGATTTGGTTCAGCGAATTAAGAAGCTTGACTCGATATTCCGCCGCACATTCATCAAGGGCGTCAATACATATGAATGTGCGCTTTTCCGAAGAGGTGGTCTGCAGCATCTTCACAATATCTGAAAGTCGTGGTGCCCTTCCACCGATGACCTTCTTCTGGTCCTCATAGGGTTTTGCTATTTCGCTTGGTACCTCTCCCAACCCAACCACAACCTGCTTGAGCAAGACGCCCAGCATACTCGTCGGTAGTTGCTCCGTTTTCGCGGCAAAGTCAAAGTAAAAGCACGCAACGGCAACATCTTGTTCCCCCGCCTGATCGCACAGACTATATATCACCACTGAGCTAAAATAGCACCTTGTTAGTACTTGTCCTCTCCGTCCCATTCCTGGAGATTCGCCCTTGTTACCTAATATAAGTCTTACCGACCCCGGGATCCCCATAGCAAAACAACACAGCATCATCGCATTCACGTCCCCCGCTGCTGGTGCGCCAGCTTCTAAATTCTTTAGTCTGTAAGAGCCATTCCTAGAGTTGTTCACGAGCCGGCTCGAGCCGCCAAGAACCCGCCAAGAAACCGCCAAGAGGCTCGAGTCTAGAGTCGAGTCCGCTCGTAGACCCCTGTTCGAGCCGCCGGGAGCCGCCAAGAGACCAGTTGCCAAGAGACTCGAGCCGGCTCGGCTCGTGGCACCCCTGGGCTCGAAGGACTCGAGTCCGCTCGGCTCGTGCACAACACTAGCCATTCCCCTACATCTTCGACTCGGCGATCTTGAATGTCGTTGTGGCGTAGTCTAGGCTCAAGCGGCGATAACCGGTCAATATTCGAGACCCTTCATTAGAAATATTGCAGTTATTCCCAACGTTATTGTAAGAGTTGGTATTGAAAGAATTGGTATGAGACATCTTTGCTATTCGGAAAGTGGTGAAGGATAGATGATGATTGAGTTCATCGGTTGATGGAATCGCCGGGCTGAAGAAAAGCGGGGTGTTTTGTGGAACGTCCTGGATTTAAAAGCAAAAAATATCCTGGATCCTGGAGTCGGCAAGACTTTTATTTGGTAACAAGGGTAGACCAGGAGTAATGGAGCGGAGAGGGCAAGTGCGAACAAGCCACTATTTTAGCTCACTGATGATAGACAGCTTGTGCGAAAAGGGGAAAGAACAAGATGTGGCGGTTGTGTGCCTTTACCCAGTGATCCCAAGAGGCCAGTCCGGACCATGGGTCTGCAGTCCGGCCAGTCCGGCCGTGGTTCCCAAAAGCCTGGGTCAGTCCGGCCGAAGCCACGAAAGCCCGCAGATGCCCAGGCCAAGCCCACAGATGTCCAGGCTAAACCCACGGATGTTTTGGCAAAGCCGCCAGATGCCTAGGCAAAGCCCGCAGATCCCGGGTAGTGCCGCCAGATACCTCAGCAAGGAGTACTCCTTGCATAAAACTCAAGATTGATTGGCTAAGCTCTTCGCATTCATCATATTTTAAATTCGACTACATAAATTAACCGACAGATACCCAGATCATGCATAGATTTCAATTACTTTTATTCTTACCGTCAGCTTATCCATATATTACACAATATTATATTGTTCTGTTCGCGTGTTTGACTGTTACGCATTTAGGGCCCGTTTACCTATCCGTCTAGTTTAGAGATTTCGGTTGGGAGACTAGGCGGTGGCGTCTCACCCAGATCCCAATAGACGTGGCAAAACTGTTTACCTACTTTTCAACCGTCCTATATTCTGGCTGTTAGACGGTCAAAACAAGACGTGGCTCAAGAGGGCGTCTTGCTACCTCCGTCTATCAACACCACGACAATGGGCTCACCCGCCACAGGCGGTATTGTTTATTGGTCCAATATCTGCTGTTGAGAATTGAAACCTATATGGTTGCACACCTCACGTTAGTTTATCAAATTTTCCACACTAAACCATAGTAGATAATATATTAGGTAAACACCCACCCAGCTATTTTCCCTACACATCTCCGACCGTCTAACCTTCCTTAACGGTCAGCACCGTCCCCGGTTGCTAGACGGCCTTCTATAGGTAAACGGGCCCTTAGTGTTTACCTCCGGAAGTAAAGTTTCAAGCCACGTGATCACAACACCGGAAGTCACGTGTATCAACCCTAGCCTTAATCTGCAAAACGGCACCAAGGTTAGGGTTAAAAATCTGAGGGCTGCAGGTCACCCAAGCCGGGCCCGGCTTTTTTTTTGGAAAGCCGCTTTCCCACAGTCCGGCCCGGCCGTCTCTGAAAAATCATGTGTTAGTCCGGCCGTTAGTCCGGCCGTACCTAAAGCTGGACGGACTGGCCGGTTGGGAACACTGCCTTTACCTTGACTTTTTAGGAAAATTCATACAGTATGGAGTCTTCCGACAGTCAAATTAACCCCAATTTCACAGGCACTGTATAAACTCGCTCTGCAGCCTATTACATAGAGGAAATGGATAGAACAGCGGTAGTTGGTAGGGTGAGAAGATTCACCTTAGGCAAATGTATGCAAAGTAGGCGAGGTAGCCTCCACAAAGTCATATACCCTCTTGTAAAATAAACCTAGCGGTAAAGGTGGGTGAATCGGTAAACGAAATAAACCTAGTATGATCCTTCCGTGCATCCCCGCACCTAACTCTATATCTCACCGCATCTCCCCACTCCTCCGCATACTCCCGTTGATGAGGAAGAAAGACATGTTGTGGGAATATTTCTGTAAACCAATAAAGCGCGAGAACGGTCTATGACGCTCCCAAGAGTTCTCTAATATTCTCGCAACTTCCGGAATCACCCTGAGCCTTCTCATATCCAAGCAACCAAGATTGCCTTAAGTACTAATCACTTAGATATCTTGCCATTTCGAAGAGCGCTCAGCGTACGCTTGTACCCCTTCCTCCATTCACCCACAATCAAACCTTTCTCGGCAAGCGGTTCGGAGGTTTCTTTTGTGAATAGGGCTCCACCAATATTCTCGTAATCACCCACTGCAGTCGCAAGTGCGAAGCCCAAAGGCTTGATACACATATCTTCATATATTAACTAAGGAATTGGGTTTTCCAGTATATCCCGTAATCTGTCCTAATTTCACATGAGTGGTAAAGGGGCAGCCGTGGCGCGCAATATTGATCCAAGATTGGGTAGAGGCATTCCACCTTTACTGAGTCTCATTTCTGCCACCCCAATTTTATTTTCTGCGGATTGCATTCTATCCCTACCCAGGTCGGGAGTCGTGACTTATCCGATTTCTCGAGAGAGAGGGGAAATTCTTTTTTACAACAAGGTTACAGCACAGCGGATGGAGAGGGAGTTCTGGTCCAGTGTAGAAGCGATCAAGTTGTATAGTCGTAGAAATATAAAGAGTGTAACAGAAAACTTATCAAAAGTAAAGAGCCAAAGAGCGGACAACAAGCAATAACAAGAGGAAAACACTCAAAGAGACGCTGGACAAGTTGAGCGGATAACAAAATGAACAAAGAGAAGATCCAACTGCCTGATATTCTTCCTTGTGGAATCCTTTCCACTCAAGCATGCGTCCTGCACATGCCCAATCTCACATGAGATTATTCCGTTTCTCTGCCTTTCTTCCCGGTGCTCAGAATCACTCTGGTGGTGAGAGCCGAATTTCCAAGGTCTTTGGTTAATCAGTCTGCTGAAGTTTGCGCTCATGTACTCGGATCAAGTCGGTATTCGGTAGTCCTGAGTATTCGTGTTTCGTTGGACGTTTGATAGTGTTTGATATTGTCGCACTACAGATGCAGGGATATATGTTCGGGTGAATATGAGCTCGTGGTAGTGAAACGGTATGAGAGCGAGAGCGTGTAGCAGGTGCTGGAGGTTGGGTTTCGTGTGAAGCGCGAATGGGAACATATGTATTCGGTAGGTGGCTGAGAACACTGCAATAGCTGTAACGGTAATTGTGAGCAGTCTAGCCCATTTTCAACAATTCTACCTTGCCCCGAGATGTGCTGTTCAAATAATACAGTATGCTCCCGTATTGTAGCTAATTGATACTAAACCGCAACTTAGGGCCATAAAGTGCGACTCCGGAAAACGGTATCTCGCACTATGAAATTTGCTGCTGGGTGATAGCTGTTTCAAGCATCATGCTTTGGGCAGCGATATATGGTACGGTAGAGTGCGGAATTGCTCGAAAACGGCTGCCCTAGAGCAAGGGATGGTTTCCCTGCTTAGCTCGGGATATCATATGCGTTCGTGACGCCTAATCTGCTCCTGGGCCGAATCCAAGCGGATGAAAACAAAATTGTAGCAGGAGAAGTCGGCTTAGGGACGAGGGAAGCCCTAAGTTAATAGTAGCTTAGCCTTACGCAGTACCGTGATCCTTTGAATAGCTCTTATTACATTAGGGTAAATGCCCCGACACTCAAAAAACTCATAAGAGAGAGCAAACAACACTGGCTTGCAAGAAGTATCTCTCAAAGACTGCACTTGTATCCAGACGTTGTGATCCAATACCACCAAGTAAATCATTTATTATTTAGAAAAGTAGAACACAAAGTATATACAACTAGCCACACCCTATTCGTCTCCCTTCAATGATGTATCCTCTCTCCATTTAACTGGATTTGTCCAATTACTTTGGATCTTGAAGAAGACAGTAAGTGCAGCACGTTCATCGTCACTAAATTTAGAAGCTCTGACAATAATAATATTGTTAAAGGTATCGTCATTGCCATTGGTGCGCTTGGATACCTGCTCGTAGAGGTGGTTAACAGAAGCCATAACATCATTGGCAACAAGTTTGCGGTCTTGCACTTCCTTACGAAGTGCTGTGGTGAATTCACGCCCTTGAGCCAACTTGTCCAGTCCCTCTTGTATCCCCGCTTTTGGTGGGAGCTTTTGCTTCAATTTAGCTAAGTAGACCATTCGCTCTGCAATGGGACATCAGTAACAGCTCAGTAGACACCAATTGATGTTACATACCTAGAGCTCCCCGGACATTATAATTTCCCTCCAACTTGATCCTCTTTGTCATTTCTTCCAAAACCGCATCCTGTTGCAAAATCAGAAAACGTGTGGAGAGGTAGAACAGGGATGATCCTACAATGAGGTCGCAATTCTGCAGGATGAGTTCTTTAACTTTCTTATCATGCCGCTTGTCCCTAGCTTTAAGGTGTTTGAGGAACACGTTCTGCTCATTATGCAAACTTTTTGCCCGGCCCTCCCAACGGTCGAATAATCTGGCCTGCGCCTCCTTATAGTCTTTGAAACACCTGGCCTCGCTCTCATTGAGGACTTTGAGCAGGGCATTACGCAGGCTCGGAAAGCGATTGAGCCACCTAGCTTCAAGCTCCCGGAAAGCTGCACTGTCCGCAAACATGGGGGTCGGGGCTCTGCTGCTCTATTATATACCGTTAGTTTCCAACCTAAAGCTGTTTGAAGGTAGTACGAACACCTTGAATGGTATGGAGAAATCTGCCCGTACAGAGTGCAGCTGTAAAGCGAGTTGGTGGTTCTAAGAAACGCCGCATTTTCGGAGAGAATAGTGATGGGACAAGATAGTGTGTACAGTACTCCGGTGATGTTGTTGGGTGTGGTAGACAATATTGTTCTATGTGCCGTGCTGCGCGGTAGGGACGGATTGTATTCTTGGCAAAAGCGAGCCAGTAAACTAGTTCTCTTGGCATGTGACTGGCAATTTGTGATGTCACACAACCTGTCCCTAGAAAAGGCATGCAACAGACGTCCTAACAGAGATCGCAAAGGACCTTGAGCAGTTGTTGGAAAATCAGTTATGTCAAGCAGATCTGTCACCGCCGATTGTGATCTACGAAAAATATTTGGATGAGCCGAAAGATACTCTCGCAGAGTAAAGTGGACTATTCGCACAGTTGATGCCTCATCATGGACTTGGCAGCATCTCACTAATGTTCCCGGTATTGAAATCCAGGGCATGGCAAAGCTCGTTCGCCCTCAGCAAACATTCCACATGGTTGGTCAACAAACAAAGCTTCCATCCCGAGTCCCGATTTATCATCATCCGTTGTATCATCGCAGAGTAAACATCCCCGCCCCGGAGCCATCTGTGACTTTGCTGAGTCTTTTCCACCTCCGATGCCAGCATACTGTCGACTCTTTCAACATTGCTTTAATATTTAAGGAAGCGAGTCGAAACCTCAATATATACATTAGCCGATAATGCGGGATGGGATTCTCAGCATCACGGCTGCTACCCACATTTCAGATATCCCTCCCGAAACCCTCGCTATAATGGCTGTCTCTAGACTCGAATCTATTGCATCAGGTGTTTCGCCTTCGCTTAGTTTAACACGAATCGGAAGATATCATCTCTAGTGAGACCTGGGCTATAGATCGCCTAGTTACTCGTCCTACGAGGCGTGTTGCAGCCTCTACCCGGATATGGGGCTTTCAGGCCAAAAGTCTCCGTGTCCCCCTAGCACTTCTCTCCACCAATCAAAATGCCTAAATCGCTGCGCCCTGCTAGTGCGTTGGCCCAGGACGTCTTGGCCGAGGGTGTAAATGACTATGAAGGTGCGCTCTGAAGACGTGATTACTTGCACCAGTTTCGTAATATTGCAGAGTGGTGGTTTGCGTTCACTAACAGCCTTTTCCGGTTCTCTCAAAGCCCGCAATATTTTCCTCTGGAACCCTTTCATTTCTACTCATCACTAGCAGCAGCAGAGAACCCCCCCCACCCCGGCCGAGACTGCTCCACCCGTACTGTGAAGTCGAAGTAAAAATATGTAACAGCCGTGTTTTCTCTTCAGATCCCATCCCTTAAGCTGTCTACTGCTGGCAAACTATTCTCGTAGCATGTTAGTACCAATTTGCATCTCTCTCCAAAGAGCACACCCTCTTACCTAATGAATATTTGCTGACCCCCGGATTCCAGTAACAAAAGGGCACTGCCTCATCAATTTCACCTTCCCCACCCAATACGCACATTCGTCCAAGTTTCTCGTCCCCCAATGAGCTTTTCCCCGACATCGTTCACCTCGCCATCTTGAACGCCCCAACGCCAGAAGTGGGACCCATCGTTGATTACCACGTTAGGAGTTGAGACCGATCACTAGTAGTAGTGCTATTGTTGTACACATTATTAAAAGAGTTTGAAGTATTGAGGCAGTTGGTACGACTTTTGCTGGGATATTGAGACATCTTCCACTCTTTACCGCTTGTTTTGTAGGCACCAGTTGATCCCACTCAGGAAGCCCTCCCCTTTCTCACATGCCTTACTCGATGGAGGTTGATCGATCGTGCACAGGTGTATACCATCATTACTCAGTTTATTGCATGCACTAAGCCTTCAAATTACGTGCGAGAAATCCATAGTAGAGTGGCCGAGAAAACTCCTACAATCGACACCGATGGAGGAGCGCAACCTCTAGCCTTCCTCTAAGACCTCCTCAAGTTTCACAATTCAGCTATCAAGATGTGCACCACCATATTCCAAACTCTCAAATAGATAGGATCCTGGGCCCCTATATTATTAGTTTACCTCGGGGTTAGAGTTGGGGAGGAAAAGGAGCTATTCCTCAACGAGTTACCCTTGATCCCTCGCAAGCGGTAATCGTCCAAAATCACGTTCTGCGGTTGACATATTGATGGGTAGCTGCTTCGCCTACCTCAGGACATGATACGCGAGGCGGCGCTAACAACGCCATGAAGGCCCCGCTCGAAAACACCCCGCGAGGGCTATGAAAATGCGGGGAGTCAGAGCGAGAAACCTTTCAAAGATGTATATGATGTTTGGCCCCATTTCCCCATTATATTCTACGCACCGCTAACCATTGTTCCTACTCCACCCTAGGTTTGCTCGTTTTGATAGAAAAGATGATCCTCGAAGAGGAAGAGGACCCTGATCTCACCTCCGATAAGACCAATTAGTTATCTTGTGGGCTACACGACTGACCGCCTGTAAGATGCCTGGGGAGGTCCCAGATCGGTAGTGACACGCACGATATGGAGGTGCAACGAAAACTAAAACACTGCCGAGGTGTGGAGCTGCCCGTGTCGACACAAGTAGAAAATAAAGGTGTAGCTGAAATCGTCGAGAGGAGGGAGCATTACAATTGTCTGCCTTGCCTAGATTTCCTTTTTTTTCCTCGTCCTCCTTTTCAATCTTTTGCTCTCACGCTTTCTCTTTCCCCGTTTCTTCATTAGATCACGGTTTATTCATTTGCGGTTAACCTTGCAAAACTTGTGGGTTGGGAAGGGCTAGAAAACGGAATTGTGGAGCGACGGACGTTGGTGGAGGTTATAATTCCCCTTCCTTTGTGCCGCCCCAGGTGGCTCTTGGGTAACTATTATTAAATTGAATAATAGACAATTCGGTATCTTGGCTGGTATGTGGCGATTTTCTCCGGTTTCGGATGTGGTCTCGAGCTTAAAAATTGTTCCAGCGCACCCCCGATGAGCGATGAGCCAACCCCCCACAAAGGTGGGGGCCATACAACACACCGGAAAATACAGGTGAGAGCTCATGATGGCAAAACACTTCGCCCTGTTGCTGTGGTGGTATGTTATCTCTTTGGGCGACTCTACTCGTACCTCACTAAAGAGATGGCAATTACCACAGACGGCTAAGGGGGATCATTTCTATATCGTCATAATAAGAATTATAATGATAATTATATATACTCACTAAAGAAGGGATCCCTCGGCTAACTGGTCCGGACACGGTATTTACTCATTTATCAAGGCAAAAACGAGGCAAATGAGAGACCCAGTGATCAAGCCGAGATCATTGCTAAATCTTGGTCACTGAGGCTCTGGACTTGTGTCCTTGCACAGTGAGTATTGTTTTTTGCCCCACTGGTGGGTATATAATCACAATAGTATTCATACTTCGCTGTGCTTTGCTATGATAACGTACGAATCAAGCAACAGACGGGGTAATACTATTTCTGTAAAGTCACCATGCTTGAATTGGTGAAATGTGGTGCGAGGAGCATGTAATGTTACATAGTAGATGTGTTGGTACTGTCTCGCTTCACTAAGCGATCCTAGCTGAATTCTGCGAACCATTGGTGTTTGATATCACTACTCCGATGTAGTAAATTCTCCAGGTGTTTGGTTAGGTCATGGGTGCTTAATGGTTGAAGATCTCGAGTGTGGAGATGAATATAAGCGGGATATTTGGCTCGGGATTTGAGGATATTCTCATAGAACTTCATGAGGGCACCTCCGCCCCCGAATTGGGTCAACAGCAAAACATCTCGAAGATAAGGTTGCCAGGGGACCGCCGAGGAAGCGCCAGCTCATTAGACAATGCCAACCGGAGAACGCCACCCAACCAAGAGGGATTCTGGTGAAAGCCGAATGCCTTCAAACTCACCAGTCCACAGATATATTGTATCGCTTCGAAGCAACCACCTCCGGCGGTAAATAATCCGGAGTACCACAAAACTTCTAGGTTACCTCTAGAAATTCCATTTCAAACTTGAAATCTGTAATCTTTAGAGGACTGTGACGGCCTAAGCCCAAGTTTTCCGGATCGATATCTCAGTGGGTTATATGGCGATAGTGCACATAATGAAAGGAATGAGAAAATTGCACAGCATAGAATTTAGCAACAAGGTGCAGAAATCGCTATTGAAAGGTGATAGAGGTGTTAATAGGTTCCCATTTGGCTAGCCCGAGTCACAGTATGACACTCACCCGCGACTTGCCTAGTCGACCAAAAAGTTCCCCTCCTTCGATACAGCCCATCACCGTTTAAAGATTCTTGCCCTGACTGGACAAGGTTTACTTGACCGAAACCTCGAGTACCCATTGTTAACAAAAGGGTGAAATTGCCTTGAGAATACTTTCCTTTAGTCGCCCTAACAGCAGCTTGTGGCTACCGCGGCTGCTGTCCAGACCGCCCCACTCGCAAAGCATTTCCAATAGAGTTATTTTAGGTCTCTTCCGATTAGGCTATGTTTGAGTGTGCGGCGCCTGCTAGGGTGTTGTTGTCATCAAGCAGCCTCAGATAATCACTGCACTTGGGGGAGCTTGATGATGCTGTTAATATTTCTTTGAGGAGGTTGGTTTTGGTCCTTGTAAGTGGAGCTTTGGTACTGCTGTTGCCTTTTCTCATTGATGTTCGGGTATCGTGGACTGATGATCAGAGACCAATGTTATGGCTTCGGCAGCGGGGATAAGGGGGAATATAGGGTTGTAAGAGGAGTAGTTGAAGTTGAGGAGGTTGACGCAATCGAATGCCTGAACAGTGTTCCCAAGCGTCCAGTCCGTCCGTCTTTAGCCTAGCACGGGACGGACGCCAAGTTTGAGACCTTTGGACGGGACGGACGGCCGGGCCCTATAGGTGTCTTAGTTTATGTTTCATTTTCGAATTTCATGAGCATTAGGTAAGTGTTATTAAGATGTTAAACATTTTTATTCTAATGTAGAGAAGCTTTGGCTCTACTATTATGTATCAAATTTCGGACTCTGTTTTATCGCTAGGATTTCTCAAAATGGTTAATCTTCGTCTCTCGGGTCTGTATTTATTCACCGAGGCAGAGGTGTGGAGCGACCACGCAGTCTATAGGCGATGGGTTAGGCGATATGGGTGACGACAGGGCCGAGACGGTAGTGATGGGGCGATGCGGGTAGTAACCAGGGCCTACAAGGGACGCACATCCTTACTCAGGACGGTAGGTAACCTAGAGGTGACATCCGTCCTCACGCAAGACGCCCGTCCTTACTCAGGACGGTAGGTACCTACCGGAAGTTACCGCTTCCAAAAAGGACTGCAGGGCCCGCCCGTCAACCTACAGTCCTGCGGTCTTTACAAAAGACGGACGCCGTGGACGACCGTCCTTACCCACCCGGACGGGACGGTTGGGAACACTGTGCCTGAATGAGTGATAGGATGTGGCGGGTGTGATGGCAGAGGTTGGTGTTGATGGTTTCAAATCTCGAATCTCGAATCGGGAGCTGCTCTTTCTCGCGTGCGACAAATCTTTCTTTTTCTTCGTCTTGAGGAACCCTAGGGCCGGCATGCAGGGCAGCCGGTGATATGTCGAGTAGGGTTGGCACTTTATGGGGGCCTCTTCCGGCCTCCCTGTCCGTTGCTAGCGGGGTTTCAGGGATCAGCAGAAGCCTAGATCCTCAATACTATAAAACAGAGCATGAAAATCAAAGGTATCAGGTTGTGGTAGCAGCGGAAGGTGAGTAAGGTTTCAATTCCGGTGTTCTTACTCCGAGATCTCCCCCGAAATTAGGCAGGGGCCGGGAAAGTGGCGCTACCCTGTGGAAGCCAAGGGTAGCGAACCAATGGTAGAGGGAAAGATAGTTAAGAGATGATCCCGCAGCGGGAGTTGAGACAATAGAGAAAGGTGTTTGAAGGGAAGGGGTAGAGTCCGAGTGGGTTAGGGGCCGACGATCCGTTCGCTAGGTTCTTAGACGATGGCTCGTTTGTGGGGGCTAAGTAGCGTTACAATAGGGCAAACAACGGGGCAGATTTCGCCTTAGTTCCTTGGGAAAGATTGATTTCTGACGGAGCGTTGATAGTTTTAAACTTCAGGTGACCCATTAGTAGCTTTACCTTGTTTGTTGTTCTTTGCTTTTCCTTGTAGGTGATGCAACTAATGGTTCGCTTGTCCCAGAGGGGTTTCCTCTTAGATTTAGATAGTTATTTTTATTGTTTTACAATATTTTTTTCCCGTTCCATCAAGGCTAAAGGATTTCGTCTTGGCTCGCTTTAGATCCGCAAAACGCTCCAGAGACCGACTTTACTTTGCTTCGATTTCGATCCTCAAGGCAGAATCGAAACCAGGACCAGTACAACCGTCACCATGGCACTCAGAGTTACGTGATGCTAAATAGCTACGGTAGACGACTTTTCGGGACACACGCTTTAAAGAGAATGGGTATAGTTAGCTATGAAGCGGTAGGCGCCATTGCAACTTTGAGGCTACGGTGGGGAAAGAACCAGAAAGAGGATGGAAGACCATAACAGTAATAGGGGCTAATTGGGAGTGTGAAACTCTCTCCAATCATATAACGAGGGATGAAATGTTCGAATAGTTTTGGGGACGTGTGCATCGCTTGTCAAAGGAGGTATATTTCGCACTAGAAGTTATGATTGACTATGGCTGTGACATTTATGTACTGGTACAATTCCGTTTGTAGTCTAAATGATGGTTGCAGTTACGGCGGGAAGAGGCACCAGAGGTTAATTTATTCATCAGTTTCATGGTTGTTGGAGAGTATTGGAAGGTTTGCTGTGATAGCCAAAGGTTTCGCTTGTCTGTGTTTATCTGTGTTTTAGTAATGGCATACTTCTCTTAGCCCTGTTGTTTTACTCCTATGTTCTTTGGTTGTAGTCCCTCCCCTAGCAAATGTATCTGCCAAGTTTAGGCGGCTTGAGGAGTTCGCGTTCGTTGAAATATATAATATTTTTGGATATTTCGGTTGATTAGATAGAGAACAGTCTAGCTTCTTGCTCTCGCGCTACTTCTGCGTGAGGAAGTGCGCTCAACTTTCTGCTAGTACAGAAGAGGTTGCTCACTGGTCATCACTCGAACTTCGAAGAACTCTTTCTGTTGAAAATAAGCTTTCGGATATGCACTCTCTACCTACTAGAGTACGACATAACTAGTCACTCTCAGTACCGGTGTCCTACTCTCCGAGTTTGACTTACCGTATTAGACTTGTCTGTTATGTCATCACTCATTCTACTAACTAGATACGCAATTCTCTTCTCAATTGTTTTCCATTGTCTTCCATCTTATTTCCTTTAACCCCTTTTCTGCTGCCAATATATGTTGCTATTCTGCTGTATAAATGGTAGGCCTTCCTGGCTCTCTAAGAAAGAATAAAGTCTTAAGCATCACGGGCGCGCACATCCTTCCGGTATATGACTTGACTTTTGGTCCATTTTTCAACAGGTTATGAGCCCGGGTTAGCCTTCTAACCTTATACACCCACTCCTCTGTCATCTTATCTACTTCCTTCCTCTCATTCTTGTCAAAACAGTTTATGGCCAACAGTATGCACAATAGTGCAGCACCCACAGCAGCTGAGGGTGATATTTACAAATGTAAATATGGAGAAACCAGAAAGCTTACTGCAAAGAATTGGCACCAATGGAGTCGAGACATGGAATTCTTTCTCCAGGCAGAGGAGTCCCTGGAAATCGTTCTGGGTATGGAGGAACTACCGGAGAAGCACAGTGAGAGCTATGCTCACCATCGCAAGCGTCAAGGAAAAGCAGCGGCAATGATAAATGCTGCATGTCATTCGTCAGTCAAGGGCTTTATTAAAGGAAAGTGTAATCCAAAGGAGATGTGGGATGCCCTCACCAATAATCTTGATAGAGTCAACACTCGATCTGCAAGATTGATGATCAAGCGCGAGTTCAATACTCTTCGTCCCAAACAGAGCATTACCGAATACCTCCACAAGCTGCTCGAATGCTGTACAGAGCTTCAAAACTCAGAACAAGAAATCTCTGATGAAGAATTTATTACCCATATCCTTACCACCCTTCCTTCTGCCTTTGATAGCATAGTAGGTATTATTACTCATGATAAATCAGCTGAGGCGAAAACCATCAACTATATTATCTCAACAGTACTTGAGGCCGACCGAGCAATGGAGTCACGAAAGGAAGAGGTTGGTGCTAGTACCAATACTAGTGGGACATTAACTACAAGTAATACTCTTATTACTACTACAAGGAGTGATCGGTCACTAAGATACCGTATACGCAACCGTCAATAGAAGAACCCAAAGTTGCAGAGGAGGAATCAACATACCTCCTACTCTCAAAGTCGAACTTGTAGCCAAAATGTTACCTGCTTCTACTGTACGAAGCGAGGACATCAAATCACTACCTGTAACCTGAAGAGGAACGCAGCAAAGCTTAGACAGAACTTCCGAAAAGAGCAACACAATTCCAGAAACGAGCCAAGTGCAGACAGCCATAATGCCTCAATTGCTACTGTGGTTCAAGCTCTGATCTCATACTCTCAATCCAATCTCAGCCGGTCAGCCTGGGTACTTGACTCTGGCACCTCAGACGATTTTGCAAACCAGAAGTCTGCCTATATCCCAGGAACCTTAAAGCGGCTTGCTGTACCAACTGAGATCCAGCTAGGAAACTCAGCCAGGGTTCCTACAAGCCTGAAAGGAAGAATTGCACTTTCAGTCCAAGGGTTTTACGTTGAGAGGGAAGCCCTATTTGCCCCTCAACTTCGTTTCTCCCTTCTCTCCATTAATAAGCTCGCCCAGCATTGCCATATCTCCTTTGACCATCTTAGATGTATTATCACTAAGCATAGTAACAAGGGATTAAAGTCCTCTCTACATCTGCAAGAGCAAAATGACCTCTATAGCTTTCACCTATGGAAGCCTATTCCCAGGAAGACAATCTCGAGTCTCAGACCAAGCTTCTATGTCAATGCAGCAACAACTCAGAGTGCTATTGGTCACCAGAATCCAACTCAGAAGGCGAAGAAAGTGCTTGAGCTGTGGCATCTGCGTTTGGGACACCTAAATAAGGCAGATGTTCTGAAGATACTGGGTCTTCCGTCCTCTCTTATGCGGAACAACCTTGAATTAGGATTTTGTAATGTCTGTATCGAGTCCAAACAGGAACAAAAGTTTATCCGGAAACCTGTTGCCAGAACAACACAGCCCTTTGAGCCGATCCACTCCGACCTTTGTTGTCCAATAACCCTGTCTTCACACTAGGGCAAGCGCTACTTTATAGTCTATATTGATGACTACTCGCACACTGCATTTACCTACTTTTTGAATACGAAGACAGCTACAGAGATCGTCTGTGTCTTCCAAGAGTTTCTGTCAAAAGTGGAAGCCATGCTTCGAACAGTTACGTTCTCCCGGTTTCATTGTGATAATGCTAGAGGTGAATATGATACCAGCTTGATAAGAGGGTTTCTAAGGGTTTTGGGAATCAGGTTTGAGCCGTCTCCTCCCTACAGTCAACACAAGGATGGTATTAGTGAACGAATGATACGTACACTAGCAACTCAAGCACGATCTATGCTTCTCGACTCCCAACTTGAATTGGAATTCCGGGCAGAGGCTGTGAGTACTGCCACCTATCTCCATGCACGCTCACCTTCCCAAACCTGGAATGGGATGACTCCTTTTGAGATGTTATGGTGGAAGAAATTTGATCTTGAGCATCTTCGCCGTTTTGGTTCTGCTGCCTATCGGCTTATTCCTAAAGAGCAGACAACAGGAAAGTTTAGTTCTAAATCTCGGGAGTGCATCATGATCAGTTATGTGCATAGCTCAACTACAATCTGGAAGCTTTGGGATAGAAGTTGTAAGTCACTTGTTCACTCCTCGGATGTCCTGTTTCAAGAGTCTACTGTTCTGGGTGCAATGGTCCCCAATGATTCTGGAATCGATAAGCGGTCAGAAATATTTTCTTTGTGCTTCCCGGATGATTCTATATCCGATACCTCTCACCACTTGAATAATCATGATGGAGATGTGGCCTATGAGTTAGTGCTAGTACCAGCTGAAGAACATTTTGAGCGCGCTTCGCCTAGTACACTTTCAAGTTCCCTGAAGGAAAGTCTTGCAGTGGCCTCTGTACCGACTGAGAATAGGTCTCCCTCTCCTGCTGCTACCAAGCGACAGAATCTGCGTAGATCACTTCGCAATCGTATCGCTCCACCTATAGTACTAGCAACAGCTACCCTCTCTACAGAAGGTGTTAGCGAACCGCTTAGCTACCCTGACGCTTTAGAACAAACTCATAGTGAGCACTGGAAATCACCAATGAACTCTGAGTTTTCCTCTCTAATACAGAATGGAACATGGGAGTATGTTGATCGCACAACTGTCCCTGCTAATAAAGTCATTTTGGGTTGCCGATGGGTTTCCAGATTAAAACTGAATCCTGATCACAGTGTACAATATAAGGCACGACTCATTATTAAAAAATACCAGCAGGTACAAGGTGTTGATTTTGACTCTACTTTTGAGCCAGTAGCGAAGCTTATTAGCTTTCGTCTAGTTACTGCAATTGCAGCTTACTATAACTGGCCAATGGAGCAGATGGATGTTGTTACTGCATTTCTTAATCCTCCAGTGACTGATGAGCTATATATGGCTATTCCGGAAGGAGTTGAATGGTTAGACCCTGCTCTTGCTAAAGACATTATCTTACACAATCGAGTTTGTAAGTTCAGAAAAGCTTTATATGGCTTGAAGCAAGCACCACAATTGTGGTACCAAGATATTGATCAGTTCCTATACTCAACGGTATGCTGCAGTCTGATTCGGACTCAAGTCGGTGTTACTCCCCTACTACTAGGCGCTTTGTTCTACTTCATATAGATGATATACTACTTACCGCTCCTAGTCCGAGAATTGTAGAAGCGATGAAAAATAAGTTAAAAAGTCATTACAGAATGTCAGATCACGGACCTGCGAAGAGGTATCTCGGAATTGATATTGTCCGCCATGAAGATTACATTGCTCTTCACCAGCAGTCTTTGATTCAGGACTTGTTGAGCAAGAATAAAATGGAGCATTGTAAAGGAGTCTCAACTCCGCTTGATAAGAATACTTGTCTACATCGGCCCAGGCAATCTGATACCTTTGGCAATCACTGTTCAAGTAACATCGCAAATCTTCCACTATCTACTGCTGACTGCCAGTGTCTTGTCGGCTCCCTGCAATGGCTTATGATGGCCACTCGGCTGGACTTAGCCTATACAGCTTCCACTCTAGGACAATTCAACTCACAGCGAACTACAGAGTCAATCCAAGCAGGCAACCGGGTTCTGTGATACTTGCAGTTCACCAGTGACTGAGCACCTCACTTTCCTTCCAAGCAATCATATCTACAAAACCAAGATTCCGCACTGAGTCAGGCTAGCCAGTCCGCTGAACTCATTCCCGACCACCCAATTGGGTATCCTGATTCCTGTTGGACCGGGGACAAGCTTGACCGCAACTCCACATAGAGCTATGTCTTTACACTTTTTGCTACCGCATGCTCTTGCAAGTCACAGAAGTCTTCCCCTGTAGCCTTGTCCACCACTGAAGCTAAATACATTGGGGCCTGTGAAGCCTCTAAAGAAGCCATTTGGATGACAAGACTAGTCAATGACAGTTTCACCAAACCAGGCTCGAAGGCAAACCGCACCCACTCCTTGTCTAATTTATGGTGAGAACCAGGGAGCAATTGCTCTGGTAGAAAACCGACGCTCTCATCAGCTTACGAAGCATATTGATATACGATATCACTTTATCCGGCAAGCCTATGCGGAAAATCTCATCCACCTGCAGTACATACCTACCGCACAGATGACTGCGGATATTTTCACGAAGGCTCTTCCCCAAGAGGCCCTCTACCGGCACATGCTGGGTATGGGATTGCGGAAGTGTTAGGCCTTTTACCTAATTGGTCCTGTACTTAACTTGTTAGTCCTGTATATGGAGCACTCTTTCCCTAAGCTTTGCCTCACAGAGGTTTTTATGGGTTTTTAATGAGGCTGCCATTCCTTCTCTTTTTTCCTTACTTCTATTACCCCAGTCTGGGCATATCGAAAGAGTGGGGGTGTTGACAATAAGCTTTCGGATATGCACTCTCTACCTACTAGAGTACGACATCACTAGTCACTCTCAGTACCGGTGTCCTACTCTCCGAGTTTGACTTACCGTATTAGACTTGTCTCTTATGTCATCACTCATTCTACTAACTAAATACGCAATTTTCCTCTCAATTGTTTTCCATTGTCTTCTATCTTATTTCCTTTAACCCCTTTTCTGCTGGCAATATATGTTGCTATTCCGCTGTATAAATGGTAGGCCTTCCTGGCCCTCTAAGAAAGAAAGAAGTCTTAAGCATCACGAGCGCGCACATCCTTCCGGTATATGACTTGACTCTTGGTCCATTTTTTAACACTTTCTGTTGGAAATTGCAGCTTTATGGCCACACTTGATGCGGGATGTGCCACTGCGGGATGTGCCCGCACTGGAAGGCCGCACTGCTATACGTACACACTAGTGACCGGACGCGCAAGCTAAGAAAACGCTCTCACACCCCTGTCTGTTTCTCTTTGTTTCCTCACTGTTCTCTTTCTCTCTTGCTCTCGCTTGTCTTCTTCTCTCACTTCACTTCTTCCTCAAGTCTTTCCTCAATTCAACTTAACACAATCAAGGATCTCTCTCTCCGCATAATGCAAACATTGTGTCTCCACTTCCTCCATTCTACTCAGCTGCGTAAAACCCTAACCGTAAATCATTACCTCCGCATTGAATATTTTCAACACTTTCCCGGCCAGCGATGTGAAGTGTATTTGTTGTAAGGATATTCCATTTATCAGCACTTTCGGAATCACGTATTCTTGTAGTCCCCTTCTAATTCCCTTTGGTCACTAGGTAATCCAGAATGTATAGGATTCTTGATAGATATGTAAGAATGTATCATAGTAAACAGCTGAATAGAGTACGACTTACATTGTCGTAAGATGTGACGAGGCCACACCCCTTTCCGTTTGAGATTCCATCCATCCATCCATCCACTATTGCCATACCAATCAATAAGCAGGCAATCCCCTTAATCCCACCACATTCAACCCATACTTGCCATCAAAATGCTCGCCCATTTCAGAAAATCACAGCATGCTACTCGCTAAAATTCATACGGCAGCTCTGCTTTAGAAAGCACATCCGATTCGTGTGGGTTCTTTCTTACGTCCGTCTGTGAGCTACAAACTAAGGAGAACAGAAGAAGGGCATTCCCGGTAACCCCGGGACGGACCCCTATGAACTCCTGTGCAAAGAGGTTCCACACAAACCGGGTACCACATCTCACCAAATAACAGTTGAGAGGGCCGCCTGGTTTGTCCATTTGGAAAAGGTCAATGATAGAATGTTTGGGAAGTTGGAGCAGCAATACCAAAGAATGGAGAAATGGAACGACCGAGTGCTTCAACACTTGGAGGGACGCGAGAAGCGGCTTGAGAAGCGGATCAAAGATTTAACTAAAGATAATCGCGAGCTTTATGTAGGAGGATGACACCTCCCCTCTCTCTTTCGTAGTTGTCTAATATTTCGACTGGCAGAATATTGGAGAGAAAAAAGGATGATAGAGGGCGCTGGGAGTCTACTTTTAATGTCTGCGGGGCTATCTGTAGGTTGGACAATTTTATATCTGGGGCTACATCTAACCCTCTCTTACAGAAAAAATTGCGGAAAAGGCAGTAACAGAAGGACAGATTACCGGTGGTGGGGGGGTTCAGACAGAACTCAACATAATCATCAAATTAGATGAATTCCAAGAAATTCTGGCCGAAGAGGTTAACGCCCGTGGCCTCAAGGATAAAGATGTTCAGCGTGGTCTCTCAGTTCTCTACCCTATACTGTCACAAGATGCGCACCGGAATGATGGTCTCATTGTTCTCTGGGGGTTATACTACCGAGACAATCAGCTTGCCGGACTCGTGGTGCTAATGAGAGTACCGGGTAGATGGAACCGCCCGCTGCACTGGAGAGAGTAGCCCGTGAACGCATATCATACCGGGGCCGGTCAGGCAACCGAGGGAAGAGCACCTTCACCAGAAGAATCCACTACCCAACAACCAACTACTAGTCAGACCCCAGCAAGAAAATCCCGCAGTGTTAGATAACCGTCAATCCATTGTGCCTTGGTTGGCATTGAACAATTTTTCTCAACCCTCGGCATCACTGACCCACACCCTTCATCCTGTGTTTTTACGGTCCATTCCAATATTTCCTTCATTTTTTCTACTTCTTTCGACAAGGGCTAGCAGCTAGGTTTTCTTTGGAGGGGTTTCACTCTGGATTCACCTTTTCGCTCCTAACCGAATAGAAACTCTTCGACATGAGCCGACAGGAAGGGGTTTATGTCTATTTATCCTTCAGATTCTGGGGTACAGTCACTCAGCAGAAGTGTTCGTGATCTGAGACAGTGCTTAATTGCGGTTGCACCATGTGGTGGGGCAGCATTGGTGGTGATGTCAACGGGCATGCGTGCGAGCAGTGTTCGCAACCGTCCAGTCCGTCCGTCTTAGGGGGAGGACGGGACGGACTACGGCTCATAGTCCGTCTTTTAGGGGGTGCTAGGACGGACTACGCCCGGGAGGGTGAGGACAGGACGGACTGTAGGGGACTATAGTCCTAGCCCTTGGACCTCTAGTATTATACCAGCCAGGTTGAAATCATGAGATATCACTTGTGTAGTCCCCGGCAGTCCCCCGCCGTCCCCTGCAGTCCCCCACCAGCTCCTACACCCCCGTTCTCCTGCTCTCCCCCACCATCTCTAGCTTTTCTCCACTATCCCTAGCTAATACTGGAGTGATTTTTTTACATATATGCTTTAAGGTTCGAGGCGCTGATTGTCAGATTTCCGGGCGAGTGTGAAGGTAAACAAGCGCAAGTGACAATTATCTTGAAAGAAAATAATAAAAAAAAGCAAGCCTCGCAATGGGCCGGCCCGGGCTTCAAAATCTTAAGCCCGGCCCATACCCGGCCCAAACCATGGTGGGCCCGACCCGAACCCGACCCGACCCGAAAAAGCCCGGGCCGCCCAAACAGCCCA
>Ga0307507_10004151_pt1 | contig 26292 bp, 6 predicted proteins | sample 7_EM_MG_FD_207223 | JGI IMG/M metagenome (GOLD analysis project Ga0307507, IMG submission 207223) | Populus trichocarpa ectomycorrhiza microbial communities from riparian zone in the Pacific Northwest, United States - 7_EM | ecosystem: Host-associated > Plants > Roots > Unclassified | place...
GTTGATACAAAGACATTGGATGAAGAAGAAGAGTCTTCGTGTGCCAGGTACGGGTATAAATAGGGGTTGTAGGGGAACGTGCGTAGGTGTCTCGGGACGAACGTGAGCACGGGTCAAGAACGTCAAAGACGCGCAGAGACGTGAGAACGAGTGAGTCCCGTGACATCCACCAGTAATCTACTAATAAGCTATAGGCCACTAAGCAGTACCTTATTAACAACCTTAATAAGGGCTTTATTAAGCCTAGCCAAGTCCCCTTTACCTTACCTATTCTTTTTACAAAAAAGCCAAACAGTAGACTCTGTTTCTATATTAACTACTATAAACTAAACTATATAACCCACAAAGACTAATATCTATTGCCCTTACTTAAAGAAACACTAGCCTATATAAGTAAGACTAAGATTTTTATAAAGCTTAATATCTACTAGGCCTTTTACTAAATTAGGATAAACCCTAGATCTAAGGATCTTACTATATTTTAGACCCGCTACAAATTATATAAATACAAAGTACTACCTTTTAGACTAACTAATGGACTAGCTATATACCAACGGTATATAAATAACGTACTCTTTAACTACCTTAATAACTTCTACACAGCCTACCTAGATAATATTATAATTTACTCTAAGAATAAACTGGAATATAGGGAGTATATCTATAAAGTCCTATAACAGCTCCGTAAGGCTAGTCTCTAGGCCAATATTAGGAAGTTAGAATTTAGTATTAAGCGCACTAAGTACCTAGGGTTTATTATTAGTATGGACGGAATTAAGGCTGACCTAAAAAAAATGGCTATAATTAATTAATAGGAACCCCTAAGGACTATAAAGGGGGTATAGTTATTTCTAGGCTTCTATAACTTCTACCAACGCTTTATTAAAGACTATAGCAAAATTACTTGGCCCCTTAACCGCCTTACTAGAAAGAATCAACCTTTTTATTTTAATAATGTATATAAAAATGTCACGGCACAGTCCTGACGCGTACTGTCTCGTACTGTTTCCTACTGTTGGCTGGCCCACCACTAGCGCCTTGGCGGCTGCCCCTACTATTTGTGTACGATACCCCCTTTTACCTCCTTCTCCTCTTCATACCACAATGTAGTTATTCAGCCTATTAGCATTATAGCACTGTGACAAAAAAGGCCTTTGATAAACTTAAAAAGCGGCTAGTCTCTACTCTACTACTAGCCTATTTCCACCTAGAATGGCCCTTAATATTAGAAACGGATGCTTTAGATGGTATAATAGCTACTATTTATTCCTAGAAGCAGCTAGATAGAGAATAGCACCCTATTATATACTATTTAAAGACCATAATAGATGCGGAGCTAAATTACTATATCTATAATAAAGAGATGCTAGCTATTATCTCTAGCCTTTATTACTAGCGTATACAGCTAAAGGGGACCCCTAAACCTATTTAGATAGTCTTAGATTATAAGGCCTTAGAATACTTTATAACAACTAAAGCCCTTACGGCCCAGTAGGCACGCTAAGTGAATATCCTATCTTAGTTCCACTTCCTAATTATATATAGGCTGGGCGCAACTAACTGTGTATATATCCTTATAAGGCGTAAATAAGACCTAGATAACCAGATAGCTATAAAGATTATATTACAGACCTAGATGCTACTACAACCAGAGCACCTTAACCCCTAAATATAGGTAGAACTAAATATAGACCCCGCAAAGACCAAGATGTGCCCTATTAACGCTATAGAACTTGACCTTATTAATAAGCTACTGCAAGTAAATTGTACGGCCCCTTCTCTATAGGAGTACTATAAAAAGGCAAAGGATATTACCAGCCCATGGTCCCTTAAAAATAGATTGCTTAAGTATTAGGAATAGCTAGTAGTAGCAGAAGAACAGAACTTACGGGCTTAGTTTATTGCTAAAGCACATGCCTAAGTCTCTATGGCCTACCCTAGAAAAAATAAGACCTATAGAATTATTGGCAACCGCTACTACTAGCCCAGAATGGTTATAGATATTAACTATTACATATAGAACTGCAACAGCTGCTATAGATCTACAATCCTATAAGATAAGACCCTAGGACTATTAAAACCACTCCTAATACTAGAGCGCCCCTAGCAGTATATTTCTATAGATTTCTATAAGCTACCTATAGACCGTAGTAGATATAATATGGCTATAGTTATAGTTAATTGCTTTAGCAAGCGCCTGTTCTTAATCCCTTATTATAAGAATATTAATATTAAAGAGGCGGCCTAACTATATATCCACTATATCTACCAAATTTATAGACCACTAAATACTATTGTATCTAATTATAGGCCGTAATTTATATTGGCTTTCTAAAATAAGTTTACCTAAATCTTAGGCATTAAGCTAAAGCTTTCTATAGTATACTACCCCTAAGTAGACAGTTAGATAGAGATTATAAATTAATATTTAAACTAAAGACTTTGGCCCTTTATTAACTACTTTTAAGATAACTAGGCTAAACTACTACCCCTAATAGACTATGCTTAGGCAATCCTACCCTATAACTTTACAGGGTTTGTACCTATTTAGCTAGAAATAGGCTACTTACCCTATATAAGCTTTGACTGGGAAAGACTAGAAGGACCCTAGACTATACGCGAAGAACTATTTTATAAGGAAGCCTAGCAGTACGCCAAGCGCTTAAAAAAAGCCTAGACGGTAGCCTATATAAATCTAAAAAAGGCCTAGAAATTAATGTAATAGTAGGCAAATAAGTATAGATAAGAGCCTGACTTTACTATAGGTAATAAGGTCTAGGTTATAATAAAGAACTAAAAGACAGAACGGCCTAGCCATAAGCTAGACTATTAGATGGTAGGACTATATAAGGTCCTTAAGAAGAGAGGCAACTTATATAAGGTAAAGCTCCTAGATTTAATTAAGGTCTACCTTATCTTCTTACCAGATAAGCTATAAAAAGCTATAAATAACCCACTGTCTAGATAAAAGAATAAACCGCCCCTGCTAATTTAAGTTAATAGTAACAATAAATAGGAAATTAAAGAGATACTAGCCTATAAACTTGTATAAAGAATACTAAAGTACTGTTATAGCGCTGGTGGAAAACGGTACTAGCAAATTGCTATTAGATTGCCGCAACTTGCTATTACATAATGGCAAGTTGCCGTTACGTGACTAGAGGATTGTATATAGCTTTAAGCGGTTTATCTCATAAATTAGACGCTCCACAGAAGATTTATTCCATAACACGGGATAATGCATAGACCCTTTAAAACGCCTGCAAACTCCTAAACCAATTAGAATAGCGCCCTAACTCCTACCAACTCCTGCTAACTCCTAGACCAATTAGAACAGCGCACTAGTGTTAGCCCCCTACGCACCCCCTATTACCCAACAAAATCTTCTGCGGAGCGTCTAAGAGCTTATAGAAGTCGCTTTGGTAAGAATCGAATGTTTTGGATTACATATTTTGACTTTAACTGGCTCTACCAAGACCCCACTAACAGTTATTAATGCTTTGTTCGATGCATTTCAATCTTAAGGTAATAATCTTTAATTCTATATATATAAAAGCTAATTATAACGCAGTTAAAGGCATAAGATATATCGTACAAAACCTTAACCACATTTTGGAATTGAATGTTTTTACTACCTATAAACCGTTCCTCCTACTACCATCTACACCACAACCATATTACGTCTACTTTTGTTGCCAGCCAAGTCCTATAACCTCCTACGAACTCCTACGAACTTCTGCAAACTCCTAGGCCAATTAGATCGCTTATATACAGACCCTAGGGCGCGTCTAGCATTGCTTCTCTGTATACACCACCTGTTACTAATTAGAGCACAGCCAATTTGTATTCTTTTTAACTCCTACAAACTCCTATAAACTCCCGCAAACTCCTGCAAACTCCTAAGCCAATTAGATAGCTAAAAAAAATCGCGATCGTAGGAAGAAATAGTATAAAGGTCAGCAGAAGACCAGGGTGGGCAAGACAGGCGGGGCAGGCAGGGCAGAGGTTTATTTACGCCCAACACTACAACCAAGTTGTATTATAGTAATCAATTCAATAGACCTAGAAGAATTACTATCCATTATTAAGGAAGCTCGGCGTGAGGAAAATGTTCTATTATAGATAGCCGTTTTAGAAGCATGCCTTTAATAAATACTGTAGTATATAAACCTAGGAGGCCGCCCTTAAACTCCTTATTTTAAACAGGTGCGCACCTTAAGACGTCTAATATTTGGTTTTGGTGATACACTTCTTATTACACATATGGGTTTTAGAAAGAGTCTTATTTTTTATACTTTTTTAATCTTAATGGGCAAGATTACTATCTAGTTAATCCCACTAAGCAAGCTTGGCGACGAATAGTTAGATAATATCCGGAAGCTTAATAGTTCCAATCCGTGTCTTATTAATTCCAAGAGTAAAAGGATAGATAAGGCGCTAATTATAAAAATAAAGGATGGTGTGTATACACACATACTCCTTAGTCCTAAGTAGGCCTTATTAAAGTCTTTCTAGAATACATTAAAGAGCATAGAACTGCAGGCTAGGGTTAGTCTTATTACAATTAATAAGTGTTATCTAGTAAAGCAATAGGAAATGTTCCAACCGGCGTTTACAATATTAGGCGAGCTACGGACAATACTTTATTAGGATATAGTTTGGTTTAATTATTCTACTACACTTAATAAGGAGGTAGAACAACTAGTTCTTAGCAACGCTGGTTTCCGCTCTATAGGTAACCGTATATACCAAACTAAGGTTATTAGGACTTCTATAGATCGCCCCAATGTCTTAATCTACATACTGCCGCTCAGTAAAGGCAAGGTGGATTTATAGGATGTACTATACTTCCTATTAAACGCATATATAGATTTAGATACCGCAGTCCCAGAGCAAATACCAAAGACAATTATCTTTATGGACGGTTGTCGGTCCGTTTAGGAAGCAGCAGTATACCTCTAAAGAGCACTCCTTATAAAGACTTCAACCTTTACACCTAATAAACAGTATACTACCAATGCTAATAGTAAAGCCTATTACGTTACCAATATGGTCTAGGTATATACTGCATATATTTAAGAGTATAATTGTACTACTTAATATAAAGAGTTTAAGAAATCCTCATCGTCTATAAGGATTATGGTGGCAACAACCTCTCTCAGCATAGGTATTAATGTCCTAGATGTTAAATAGGTAGGGCTTTAGAAGTTTCCAATTATAAAGAGTCTTATAGATCTATGGCAGCGTCTTAGTCGTAGTAGACAAGGCTATGGTCGGACTAGCAAAGGTTATATATTTCTGCTATATTAGGCCTTTAACACGGAAGGTGTTAATAGACCAGAAATTAAACAGCTATAGTCACAACTAGACGTACCTCAGAAAACCACTCGCAGGCTATATTAGAATTGACTACTAGCTAATTAAGCAATAGCGCGTAGTTAACTAGCCAACAGCTATACGCCTAGTAACATAAGTAATACGGAAAGTGTTTCCTCTTAGATATTGGCTTTAAGCCAGGCTCCTACTCCTATTAACAAAGCTATAACAACTAAATTTTGGAATAAGGCAGAGATATCTTGTCATACTAGGCTGTTAGCTATATAAATGGAAATGATTAACGGTATATAAGTTTATCTTGCCCTAACTCTTATTAATAAATGGGCGACCACACAGGCAGAAGTATTATATAGTAGTATATACAGGCGCATCCCTATGCCGCCATCTGCGTATATAGATACAATATGCCGCTAGCAGCTTACGTACATATATAAACTAGGACCGGACTTTTAGGACACGCTAACCTTTAATTATCTCTATGCTAAAGCTCCTCTACTTCAGACATGGCCTTATAGAGAGGAATCTGGGTAACTATTAGTAGAGCAACTTTAGTACTTTGTTAAGGAGGTTAATGATTTATATACTAAGATAAAGAATACAAGACTTACAAGAAAGCAACAACAGTAGCTACAGGAGTTACAAGGCTAGCATAGTCAGGAATCTCGTACCAGTGCATCCAATTATACCACAGCTATTCGCAAAAGGGATAATACCCTTACTACCCAGGTTGCAAAACAAGAGGCGTTAAGGGCTGCACAAATACGCGCAATTGAGACGGCCGGAGCAAATAAATATACATCATCAGGTATAGCAAGAGATGGTACGCCGCCATCAACGTCACAACTAGGAGAATGGGTTAATAGTGTTATTGGTATACTAGCATTACTATTATTAACCTTACCTACCCCGCCTAATGGCATATCCAAAGGTATTTAGTATACTATAAGACATCTTAAACAAGCTTATATATTAGGAGAAGACGTTGCTAGGAATAGCCCTAATAGCAGCCAGTTAGATATCTAGCAGCTAGTTATTAATATATCAGATACTTAAAAAAGTGCGACTCCTAGTTAAAAAAGAAAAAGATAAAGGTGTAATAGTATAGAGCCTACTACCCTATTAACACGTCAGTTGCCGTTAGTAGAAAGAGATCCAAATATAGGCAAAATACTGACCTTTACACCTATCTTAAAGAGAGGGTGCGTAAGGTATGCAACCTAAAAGGGAAACAAGAACTTTTGTACAGAAATATAGATATCTGATTGGCCTAGAAGTTTATAGGAGTTTATAGGAGTTCGTAGGAGTTTATAGGAGTTTATAAGGATCCTATAGTAATTTAAAGAATTATTCTTATTGGTAAAGAAGACTAAAATAAAGGTAAATAATATTAAATCTCGCCTAGTAATGATAACTTAAAACCTTATCTTTAAACTTATATCTATTAACCACCTCTTTAATTAAAGCTTTTTTTTTTTTTAAAAAAAAGCTTTCTAAATAACTCCTCCTACCGTCTAGGTGCTTGCGCGCCTATCTAATATCCTCCTTAATGAGGAGAGAATGCTTATAGCCATAGGCCCACTTCCTTATCGCCGGCTTCATTCTAGCAGGTTTCATTTAGAGACGCTATAAGCATTAGTAATAATAACTATTAACTATAAGATATAACTAACTAATTTAAATAGCCCTCCCCCTTATTACCACCGTCCTCGCCCTTCCCTCCTAGCAGCAGCAGTAGTAACAGCAGTAGTAGCAACAGTAACAGTAACAGCAGCAGTAGCAACAGCACTACCACTACCGCTAGCGCTGCTGCCGTCGCCCGCCGCTAATAACAACGACGACAATAACAAATGGTTTAGCGGTAGGGAGTTAGGAGAGGAGCCGTAAGTATTAATAACTATATAGTATGTACTTAGCTTATATATATTTAGACCACTACTACCATCACCATTACCAGCCCCAGCCCTGGCCCTAGCTCTAGCTCCTGCCCCCACTCCCGCTCCCGCTCTAGCGCCCGTGCTTGCCGCCGCGCTTGCTGCCGCTCTACCCGCCCTTACCTAGGCGCAGTGGGCCGCCTTATAGCGCGCTAACCCCGTCTGTCTGCTATAGGCTTGGGCCCCCGCGGCAAGACAGCTGCTATGTACACCCCCACCGCCCAAGGTAAATGGTGGTCACAGTTGGTGGTGGGGTTGGCGGCTATAAGGCTAAATAAGCAGAGAGACTAAGGCCATATTAGCCAGATAATAGAGACGGAGTTAGGGGTAGAGTTAGTAGGTAGTAAGTAATGCACTACCTACCAAGCCTTAGGTAAGGAGTGTTAGGTATACTCTAAAAAGGGTATATAGTAGGTAAGCAGGCCTAGGGACACCTGCGCTCGCTACCAAGTAGCGGCCCGCTCCAACAGGTGCAGCCTCTTAAGGTGTAAGCGTAAGGACCCTAAAGATCCATCGCCCCTACCTCCTAGGCCAAAGTCTTTGGCGGCGTATAAGCCGTCTAATAGTCCACTACCAGGTCCTAGCAGTAGTGGCATTACAGCATAAGGAGGAGGGGGGGGGGGGGGTTAGCGTTGCTTTCTAGCACTCTAGTACGCTAAAGTGGCGGCTTTTATAGCATGTTCTTTATAGGTAAGCTTTAATCCGGCTATATTAATCTAAGGGTAAAACCTAGATAATAATACTATCTAGTATAGGCCTAACCACAAGGTATCCTTTACAGGCAAGCTTTAATCCGGCTATATTAATCCGAGGGGTAACCTTAGATAATAGTACTGTCTGGTATAGGCCTAACTGTGAGGCGCTATAGAAGCTCCGGAGTTACCTAGTAGGTAGTATAGGTAGATAGTAGTTAAATACAGTTGCTGGGTTCTGTCGTTATCTTATATAAAATTTTGTATAAAAGTTTATATAAAAGTTTGTGCATAAGTTTATATAGATTAGTTAGCCTGGTTAAGGAGAAATATAGGTATTTAATTAGCGTAGGAGTTTATAGGAGTTTATAGGAGTTTATAGGAGTTTAAGGAGTTTAAGAATTAGGTAAATTTAACTTAAGGGAGTTGCTGCCAGTATACTAGTTCAGAGCATTAATAAATATAGATATTTAACCAGTCTAGGAGTTTATAGGAGTTCGCAGAAGTTTATAGAAGTCTAGAGATTAGTCAGCTACTATAATTCCTATAAGGTTAATTGCGTTAATTGTTATAAGGTTAATTATTAGATTAATAACCCTATCCAACCTCTCCCCAACCTAGTTAGTATAGTCTTCTATATTAGCAAATCTATTAAGATTATCTAGGGTATTAAAAGAGTATAACCCCCTAAGCGTATCTAATTATTAGACGTGCTGCTAGTTAAACTAATTAACCTTATCCGCTAGCACCTTAATGCCTTCTTATAAGATGTTGTAAGAATTAAAAAACTTCCTACTAGCCAATTACTTAGTACTCTGCGGTTTAGCTAGATCTGAAGTAAAGAGGGTATGAGCGAGTAAAAACATATCCAGTAGTATAGTGGCAGTAGTATAAGTCCTAGGCATATGCTCGCCAAATATAGCCTCTACTCTTTTACGTAACGCCCTAACCTAAGTATTAGATAGATATACCTGGTTAAATATAACATCTATATTACGGGTTAAGTTCTTATAACACTTTATTTTAATCTTATAGCTACCGTTAAGATGCTTAAGCCCGAGGTTAATTGCTTTATATATAGTAGCCCTACTAAGCCAGTTAATAAGCCTAGAGGATAGTATTACATGCTATAATTTAGGAGTGTTTACTAAGGAGAGATTCCATTAATAGAATAACATCTCGCAGCTATAATTAAGCTGGGACGCGCCAAAAAAGTAGATAATAAGAGGGTTAATAAAGTGCCTTAGTATACCTATATTAGCATATTTAACAGCATGCTAAATAGTTAGAAATAGCTTAACCTCCTAAAGCATACAATACATTGTCCGGAATTTAATATCGTTGTGCGGTTGCTTATTAGAGCTATTGCCATTCCATATATCTAATATAAAGGTGGCTAGATGGACGTCTTTAATAAGTTCTAAAAATTAATCCGGTATAAGAGAACTAATAGCGTTGGTAACGTAGTCTATTCGCTTAAAGAAGTCTCTACTAGAGGTAATAAGGTAGCCCTTACATCGCATTACTGTATAGAATAATGCAACTACACGCGCTATAAAGCCCTGTGCAACAATTGGTTCCATTAGGTGATATTTAGCGTTCTCCTAACTACACTAACTGCGACCCCATATGGTAGTATTAGCTTGTAAGTAATAATAAGCCTCCTCTTTAGAAATAACAGGTGCCTAATATATATAGACAATAGTATTTAGTAGATTTATCTGTATATAGAACTATATAGGTATGCCAAGAAGCCAATCCCATTTGTCATATAGTCGGCATACCTAGGTTTGCTCATTTTTGACAGCCCTAATATGGTATATAGTAAGTTGGTCTCTATAGACAAGCCAAAGTTAATTATAGAAGTCGTTATAAATAGCTCTAGCTTTAGTAGGGTCCTCTAGTATATATAGACCAAGCTAGTCTAGAAATATACTTTTATAAACGCTATATATACCTTTAATAGTACCCTTATCCTTAAATATAGCGCCAAATTACCAGAACGTAGTCTTATTTATAGGAAGACAATACATATGCGGCATTTTAGGATAGCGATCACTATCTCTAAATATAGTATTAACGCCATCTGTATAAATTCTCTTAAGTGCATCTAATATAAGGCTTTATATAATATTCACCCCAATCCTATTATCTTTACTAGATATACCAGGGGCATTTAATATATCTTTAAGCCTAAGCAGTATTATTAGATCGTGCATGCCTTAACGTAAGCCTAAAGGTAGTAGCTTAGGGTAAAGAACAATAGCCGCCGTTATTATTGCCCGCATAGTAGCTGTATAGCCCACGACTTCGTCACGTTTTTTATCCTTAAAATTAACATTATCGTAGACAATTACTACCTACTTATTAAACGCTTGACGCTGGAGCTATCTCTAAGGAAGTTAGCTAATTGGCCTAGGAGTTTATAGGAGTTAGGTACTATACCTCTGCCTTTTCAGCGACTTTAGCCATCAACCAACTAGCCTAATAATAACCATAATATATTCTAAGCCCTAATAGAGTCTTAATTACTTGCCGCTTTATACTAGAGCCTATTAAATAGACATCTAGTATTGTAGAGAGGAAGCTAGATCGCTTTTTAGCCCGAGAATAACATACTATGCTAGTAATAGCAAACAATCGCCTAGATAACGTATTAGACTAAGGCATAGCGTTATAACTAGCTTAGTAGGCGCGCTAATTGCTTATAAGATTTAAAAGAATAGCGTGCTATATTAGGGCAACCTCCTAGATAGTTCTAAAGACTAGCTTAAAGTCTAGTGTCTCTAGGTCTGTAGTATAATCAAATTAACCGAAGTAGGGCTAATGGATAAGATTATTAAGCTCTACAGCAAAAGAATCTACTAGAGAAGGACGCTGATAGATACCCCTTATACGCGGATCGTCCACAGCATATATTAGTACACGCCGTCGCTATTATGGTTAGGCATATTGGAGGTGCTAAATTATAACCGCTCTGCCCTTTTTTACCCTAGCCTAAGCAAGTATAAAGGTTTAAAAACTCCATCCAACACAGCATAGTGTATTAGCCACCTATTATAGCTTAAATTGCGTAGACTACCGTTCCCTAGAGCTTATATTATATTAACTGTAAGTAGGAGAAGGTTTGTCAGAGGAAGGCTAAAGAGCCTTAATAGCATCGCTATTAAGCTCATCGTCAAGGTAGTCCATATCGCTATCAGAATATTCATCCGGGTGTCTATTAGGAGGTAAAGGAAGGCCAAAAGGGGCGTTGGATAAAGGATTTTGCGAATTATCAGATAGGGGCACATGTATTAGGCCGGCAACGTCCATTATTTCTCAATTTAATAGAGTAAGTAAATAGCTTTTGATTAATTCCAATTGCAAGTATTTTGGAGTTAATTTAGGGTATAAGATACAGCATTATAATAGAAGAGTTATCGCCTAACAAGAAACATTAAGTTCTTATATAAAGAGGCCCTATAAGCTCTCAGACCCTTGGGGAGAAATTCCTCTCAATATGATCTAATTGGTCCAGGAGTTTGCAGGACTTAGTAGGAGTTAGTGCGCTTGTCTAACTGGCTTAAAAGTTTACAGGCGTAGCGCAATTTCTCCCCGGGGGTCTGATTTATGAGATAACAAGTAGTACTTCTATTCTTTCCCTTTCCTTTCTCTAGCTTTGGATTCTCGTTTATAGACAATCCAATTGTATAGGCTTATATGCGTCCTTTTTGCTGTGCTTATGCCTTGATTAACCAAGTTGCTAATATTATCCAAAGCTTATTACTACTCTTTTCTTCCTAAGAAGGAACTTAAATATATCTATAAGGACATAGAATAGGACCTTAAGGATATTACTAGGACTATAAGGACAGGACAGAACTAAAAGAATATAAATAAAACGCGAAACCTAAGAATAGGACACGCATGGATTAGCACCCCTGTTACGGCGCTAGTGGAAAACGGTGGATCTTGGCAGACGTGGATTATAGTAGACGCGAGTCACGTAACTCGAGGACCGCATAAAATATCGAGCGGCGCTACTATTCTTCTCCTTCCTTTCTCTAGCTTTGGATCCTCGTTTATAGACTACCAATTATACAGACTTGCGCGTCCCTCATGCCATGCTCATGCCTCAATTAACTGAGTCGCTAACATTATCTAAAGCTCAACTACTCTTTCTTCCTAAGAAGGAACTCAAATATATCTACAAAGGACATCACCAGGACCACAAGGACAGGACAGACCCCTAAAAACCAAAAGAATACAAACAGAACGCGAAACCTAAGAATAGGACACGCATAGACCAGAACCCCTAGAAAATAAACAAATACCAGAAATTACCCAATACCCCTACCACCATGCCAAGAAATACAGCAGCCGGCAAAGCCGCTGTAGGACCCGCAAATACCTCTAATAGTAAAACAGTCGCCGTCTTGACCCCCCAGGAAGGGCTCGCAGCAGCTAATACCGAAATTGAACGGCTTTAAGAGCTGCTTAAAATTAGAGACACCCCTGCACCTAGTAAGAAGTTATTAGACACCTAGAGACTTGCTATAGTCCTTAAAACCCTAGCCTAACGTACAGTATTAGCATTGTTGTAGTCTGCGAAGGTTGCGGACCCCTTATTGCTTACAGATGGAACTAACCCTATATTTAATAACTAGAAGCTTTAACTGTAGAATAAGCTTAAAGTTAATACGGACCACTTTCCTAATACCTAAGCTAAAATGGTATACGTCTTTGGCTGCACTGGTAGTAACGTATAAATATACCTACGTCCGTAATATGCCTAGGACTTAGCAGACCCCTTCCTCTCTAAAGAAGAGATAATTGACTACCTATCTTCTATTTATAAGGACCCCTTTAAAGTATAAAACGCCTAGCTTAATTATAAAAGCCTAAATATGAAAATGATAGAGACCTTCTTAGCCTTTTAGACCCACTTTCTACACTTAGCTAAATAGGCTTAAATTCCCTAGGAAGATCTAATGCTAGACCTCTTTAACAAGCTTACCCTAGACCTACAGCGTGCTATACTGCCAGTTTATACTACTATACAGACGCTTAAGGAACTTATAGACTAATGCCTAGCTATTAACTAGGGCCTCTGTTAAATTAAGGCACGTGCTAAGCGGTATAAGACTAGAAGCTCTACTAACTAGAATATAAGTACTACTAAAACAGGCCGCAGCGCCCTAGTAAGATCTACAGCCTCTATAGCACCAGCCGTATAGCCCGCCGATAATTCAGCAGCTAGTTATGCAGCTAGTCCTGCTATAGGTCTAGCGAATGCTTGGCCTATATATAGTAACCCCTATATATAGGCCCTTAGCGATTAGGGAGCTTGCTTCTTTTATAGCCAGAAGGGCTATATTATAAAGGATTACCTAATAAATATAAAATTAGGCGAGGTTCTGTTAATCTAGAAGAATAGTATAGAGTTAGAAAAAGAGAAACCCTAGAGGAAGACTCCTCTCTAGGGTTAAAAGGGATTAATATGTCACATATTAATCTAGGTCGGCTAGTTAGTAGAAAAAGCTGCACTATCCCTTATACTTTATTCCGTAATAGATATTAAGTTTTAACCTCTACTTTAGCTAACTCTAGAGTAAATGCCTTCGCCTTAATAGACACCTAGTGTGCTGTAAAGCTGGCTAATTTTCTAAATATACCCTTTAAAGAACTGCCTAAACCAATTCCTATTCGCGGGTATAACGGATGGATAGGGCCACCTATTACAATAATCTTGCGGATTTACCTCCGTGTTAATAGATGAAGACAGTATAACATCCCCTTACTTATTACGGACCTAGGAAGCCACGATATAATTTTAAAAAGAAAATAGCTAGGGTATTTAGGCTTATAGCTTAATATATGGAGTAGACGGCTTATTTAGCCTAAAACCCTACCCCTAACCCCTTTCTTTATAAAAGAAATCAGCATTACAATAGAAAACCCTATGCGGCTATAGGTAGACACCGTTTACTAGGCTAATACTATATGTAGAGACTAGGCCTTTAAGAAAAATATATAGCTTAATCCGCAATAGGTCCACATACTACACCGCCCCTAGACTACCTATATTATACCACCTATACTAGAGATTAAAAAAGTCAGTAAAAAGCTAGCGGAGCTCCCTATAGGGAACTTAGGCCTTATATAGCCATAAAGAATAGTAAGGAGTATTAGACGCTATACTAAATATATAGACCGGAGGGATAACTTGCAGAAGATGGAATAGGAGCTAAAAAGGATTATAAACCCTAAACTGTAAAATATAACCTAATAATAGTCTATAAAGAAACCTATGGACCTCCTACTAGTTAATATCTGCTATATTAGCGCTATAGGATTCTACTGGAACTTGGTCTAACCTAATACTATTACCTTTACCACTAGCTTATATAAAATTGATTAAATAATTAAGGAAAAGGAAAATAAGCTTAGTAAATAGGAAGGCGAGCTTATAGATAAGGAGCTAGTAGAACAAAAACTACCCTATTAACACTAGAAATTTAAGGACGTGTTCTCCAAGGTAGTATTAGATATACTCCTACCTTACTAACTATACGACTATAAGATTGAGATTAAGCCAGACAAGGAAGATATACTTGGCTATAGCCCCCTTTATTAGCAGTCCACTGCTAAATTATAGGCTATAAAGTAGTACCTTATTGATAACCTAAATAAGGGCTTTATTGAACCCAGTTAAGCCCCTTTTAACTCACCTATTCTTTTTACTAAAAAGCTAAATAAAGGACTTCGTTTCTGTATTAACTACTATAAACTAAATAATATAACTCGCAAGGACCGCTACCTACTGCCCTTACTTAATAAGACTTTAACCCAAATAAGTAGAGCTAAGATCTTTACTAAGCTTAATATCTATTAGGCCTTTTACTAGATTAGAATAGACCCTAAATTAAAAGATCTTACTATATTTTAGACCTGTTACGGAATATATAAATATAAAGTACTTCCTTTTGGACTAACTAATGGACTGGCTATATACTAGCGATATATAAATAATATACTCTTTAACTACCTTAATGACTTCTATACAGCCTACCTAGATAATATTATAATCTACTCTAAGAATAAGTTAGAATACAAGGAGTATATCTATAAAGTCCTATAATAGCTCCGTAAGGCTGGTCTCCAGACCAATATTAGGAAATTAGAATTTAGTGTTAAGCGTATAAAGTACCTAGGTTTTATTATTAGTATAAATAGAATTAAGGCCGACCTAGAGAAAACAGCTGCAATTAACCAGTAGATACCCCTACGGACTATAAAAGGGGTGTAATTATTTTTAGGTTTCTGTAACTTCTACTAACGCTTTATTAAGAACTACAGTAGGATCGCCTAGCCTCTTAACCGCCTTATTAGAAAAGACCAGCTATTCTACTTTAACGCCATATATATGCAGGCCTTTAATAAGCTTAAAAAACGGCTGGTATTAGCTCCCCTACTTGCCTACTTTAACCTGGAACGGCCCTTAATGCTAGAAACTAATGCCTTAGACGGCGCAATAGCCGGCGTTTTCTCCTAGAAGTAACTAAACGGAGAATAGCACCCTATTATATACTATTTAAAGACTATAATAGATGCTAAGCTAAACTACCATATCTATAATAAAGAAATGCTGGCTATTGTCTCTAGCTTTTAGTAATAGCGTGTATAGCTAGAGGGGACCCCTAAGCCTATTAAGGTAGTTTTGGATTATAAGGCCCTAGAATACTTTATAATAACTAAGGCCCTTATAGCCTAGTAGGCACGCTAGGCGGATATCCTATCTTAGTTTAACTTCTTAATTATATATAGACTAGGCGCTACAAACCGTGCGGATACTCTTATAAGGCGTAAACAGGACCTAGGTAACCAGGCGGCTATAAAGATCTTATTATAAACCTAGATACTACTATAACTAGAGCACCTTAACCCCTAGATATAGGTAGAGCTAAATACGGACCCTTTAGATGCTAAGATATATCCTATTAACTCTATAGAACTTAACCTTATTAATAAACCACTGTAGGTAAACTATACGGCCCCTTCTCTATAGGAGTACCGCGAAAAGGTAAAGGATACTACTAGCCTATGGTCCCTTAAAAATGGACTACTTAAACACTGGGAACAGCTAGTGGTAGTAGAGAAATAGAATTTATAGATCTAGCTTATTGCCAAAGCATATACCTAGGTCTCTACGGCCTATCCTAGAAAGAATAAGACCTATAAGATTATTAGTAACCGTTACTACTAGCCCAAAATGGTTACGGATATTAACCGCTATATACAGAACTATAACAACTGCTATAGGTTTATAATTCTATGGGATAAAACCCTAGGACTATTAAAGCCACTCCTAATACCAGAACGCCCCTAGTAGTATATCTCTATAGACTTTTACAAGCTGCCTATAGACTATAATAGATATAATATGGTAATAATCCTAGTTAACCGCTTTGGCAAGCGCCTGTTCTTAATCCCCTATTATAAGGATATTAATGCCAAGGAGGTAGCCTAACTATATATCTATTATATCTACCGAATTTACGGACCACTAGATACTATTATATCCAATTATAGGCTGTAGTTTATATTAGCCTTCTGGAATAAGTTTACTTAAATTCTTAGTATTAAGCTAAAGCTTTCTACAGTATACCACCCCTAGACAGACAGTCAGACGGAGATTATAAATTAATACTTGGACTAGAGGCTCTAGCCCTTTATTAACTACCTCTAGGACAACTGGGGCGAACTGCTACCCCTAATAAACTACGCCCAGGCAACTCTACCCTATAACTCTATAGGATTTGCACCTATTTAGCTAGAAATAGAATACTTACCCTATATAAGCTTTAACTGGGAAAGACCAAAGAGGCCATAGACTATATATAAAAAACTGTCTTATAAGAAAGCCTAGCAATATACCAAACGCTTAAAAGAAGCTTAGATAGTAACCCATATAAATCTAGAACAGGCCTAGAGATTAATAGAACAGTAGGCAAATAAACACAGGCGCGAGCCTAACTTTACTATAGATAATAGGGTCTAGGTTATAACAAAAAACTAGAAGATAAAACGGCCTAGCTATAAGCTAGACTATAAAATAGCAGGACCGTATAAGATCCTTAATAAAGAAGGCAACTTATATAAGGTTAAGCTCCTAGACTTAATTAAGGTCTATTCTATCTTTCTACCAGATAAGCTATAGAAGGCTATAAATAACCTACTACCTAGACAAAAAAATGAGCCTCCCCTACTAATTTAAGTTAATAGCGATGATAAATGGGAAGTTAACAAAATACTAGCCTATAAACTAGTATAAGGAACGCTACGATACTATATCTAATAGAAAGGCTATAATCTAGACTTAACCTAGTACCCCGCCTGGAACTTTATAGGCTACCCCTAGAGACTTAAAGAATTCTATAACTAATACCCTAACGAACCCGGACCCCTAAAGTACCTTAACGAGTGGATGGAGTGCTGGTATAGCAAAGATAATAGGCTGCCTATTAAGCATAAAGACAAGAATACCCCACGGATATAATATGGACATATAAAGGCTAAGGGCAGGCTTTTTTGGAGGGGGGGGTAATGTTACGGCGCTAGTGGAAAACGGTGGATCTTGGCAGACATAGATTATGGTAAACGCGAGTTACATAACTTAAGGACCGCATAAAATATTAAGTGGCGCTGCTATTCTTCTCCTTCCTTTCTCTAGCTTTGGATCCTCGTTTATAGACTACCAATTATATAGGCTTGCGCATCCCTTATGCCGTGCTCGTGCCTCGATTGACTAAGTCGCTAACAACCCCTAGAAAATAAATAAATACTAGAAATTACCTAATACCCCTACCACTATGCTAAGAAATACAGTAGCTGGCAAAGCTGCTATAGGACCCACAAATACCTCTAATGGTGAAACAGTCGCCGTCTCTACCCCCTAGGAAGAGCTTATAGCAGCTAATGCTAAAATTAAACGGCTTTAAGAACTGCTTAAAACTAGAGACACCTCTATACCTAGTAAGGAGTTATTAGACACCTAGAGACTTGCTATAGTCCTTAAGGCCCTAGCCCAATATACAGTATTAGTATTGTTGCGGTCTGCGAAGGTTGCGGACCCCCTATTGCTTATAGATGGAACTAACCCTATATTTAATAATTGGAAGCTTTAACTGTAAGATAAGCTTAAAGTTAATATAGACTACTTCCCTACTACTTAAGCTAAGATGGCCTATGTCTTCGGCCGCACTAGTGGGGACGTATAGATGTACCTACGTCTATAATACGCCTAGGATTCGGCAGACCCCTTTCTCTTTGGAGAAGAGATAATTAACTACCTATCTTCTATTTATAAGGACCCCTTTAAGATATAGAACGCCTGCCTTAATTATAAAGCCCTTAATATAAAAACAATGGAGACCTTTTTGGCTTTCTAGACCCATTTTTTATACCTAGCCGGCTAGGCCTAAATCCCCTAGGAAGACCTACTACTAGACCTATTTAATAAGCTCACCTTAGACCTATAGCGGGCTGTGCTACTAGTCTTTACTACTATATAGACGCTAAAGGAACTGACGGACTAGTGCTTAGCTATTAATTAAGGCCTCCGTTGAATTAAGGTATGTGCTAAGCGGTATAAAGCTAGGAATCCTCTAAACCAGACTATAAGCAATATAAGAACAGCTAATAGTGCCCTAGTACGGGCCGCAACTCCTGCGGCACTGACTGTTTAGCCCGCCGTTAATCTAGTAGCTAGTTATGCAGCTAGTCCTGCCATAGGCCCGGTATAGACTTGGCCAACATATAGCAACCCCTATAGACAAGCCCTTAGTAATTAAGGAGCTTGCTTTTTGTACGGCTAAAAAGACTACTTTGTAAAAGACTGCCCTATAGCAGTAAAGATAAATGAGGTCCTGCTAATTTAGGAGGATAGTATAAAGCTAGAAAAAGAGGAACCCTAGAGGAAGACTCCTCTCTAGGGTTAAAAGGGATTGATATATTATATATTAATCTAGGTTGGCTAGTTGGTGGAAGAAGCTGCACTATTCCTTATACTTTATTCCGCAATAGATATTAAGTTTTAACCTCTGCTTTGGCTGACTCTAGAGCAAATACCTTTACCTTAATAGATATATAGTGTGCTATAAAGCTAGCTGACTTTTTAAATGCACCCCTTAAAGAACTGCCTAAACTAATTCCTATTTGCAGGTATAATGGACGGATAGGACTACCTATTACGACTATCTTATGGATTTACCTCTGTATAGACAGACGAAGATAGTATAATATCCCCTTTCTTATTACGGACTTAGGAAGCTATAATATAATTTTAGGAAGAAAATGGCTAGCCTATTTAGGCTTATCTGGCCTGAAACCCTACCCTTAATACCTTCTTTTATAAAGGAAATTAGCATTACAATAAAAAACCTTATGCGGCTATAGATAGACACCGTTTACTAGGCTAATGCTATGCGTAGGGACTAGGCCTTTAAGAAAGATATACAGCTTAATCCGCAATGGGTCTATATACTATGCCGCCCCTAGACCACTAATATTATACCGCTAACACTAGGGACCTAGGAAGCTAGTAATTAGCCAGATAAACTAGGCCCTATATAGCCGCAAAGAACAGTAAGGAATATTGGACGCCGTACTAAATAAATAGACTAGAAAGATAACCTATAGAAGATGTAATAGGAGCTAAGGAGGGTTATAAGCCTTTAACTGTAAAATATGGTTTATAAAACGCCTATAAAGAAACCTATAAACCTCCTACCAGTTAATATCTGCTGTATTAGCGCCATAGGGTTCTACCAGAACTTAAAACGGCCTAATACTGTTGCCTTTATAACTAGCTTATACAAGATTAACTGGATAATTAAAGATAAGGAAGCCCTAGCCCATAACTAGCTTAGTGGGGAAAGTGAGCTTATATATAAGGAGCTAGTAGAATAGAAACTACTCCGCTAATACTAGGAATTTAAAGACGTATTCTCTAAGGCAGCCTTAGATATATTCCCGCCTTACTAACTATATAACCACAAGATTAAGATTAAGCTAGATAAAGAAAACACCCTTAGCTATAGGCCACTAAATAGTACCTTGTTGATAACCTTAATAAGGGCTTTATTAAGCCTAGCCAAGTCCCCTTTACCGCACCTATTCTCTTTATAAAAAAGCCTAACAGCGGACTCTATTTCTGTATTAACTACTATAAACTAAACTATATAACCCGCAAAGACTAATATCCGCTGCCCTTACTTAAGGAAATACTAGCCCGTATAAGTAAGGCTAAGATTTTTATAAAGCTTAATATCTATTAGGCCTTTTACCGAATTAGGATGAACCCTAAATCTAAGAATCTTACTATATTTTAGACCCGCTACAGATTGTATAAATACAAAGTACTACCTTTTAGACTGACTAATGGACTAGCTATATACCAGTGGTATATAAATAACGTACTCTTTAACTACCTTAATAACTTCTGTATAGTATACCTAGATAATATTATAATTTACTTTAAGGATAAACTGGAACATAAGGGACATGTCTATAAAGTCCTATAACGGCTCCGCGAAGCCAGTCTCTAGGCTAATATTAGAAAATCAGAGTTTAGTATTAAACGTATAAAGTACCTAGGATTTATTATTAGTATAAATAGAATTAAGGCAAACCTAGAAAAAACGGCTGTAATTAATTAATGGGAACCCTTAAGGACCGTAAAGGGAATATAGTTATTTTTAGGCTTCTGTAACTTCTACTAACGCTTTATTAAAAATTATAGTAGAATTGCGCGGCCTCTAAGCCGCTTTACTAAAAAGACTTAACCCTTCCATTTTAATGCTATGTGTAAACAGGCTTTTAAGAAACTTAAAAAACGGCTAGTCTCTACTCTGTTACTGGCCCATTTTCACCTAGAACGGCCCTTAAGGCTAGAAACGGATGCTTCTAATAGTGTAATAGCTGCCGTATATTCCCAAAAACAGCTAGATGGAGAATAGCATCCTATTATATACTATTTAAAAACTATAATAGATGCTGAGTTAAATTACTATATTTACGATAAAGAAATGCTGGCTATTATCTCTAGCTTTTAGCACTGGTGTGCGTAGCTAGAAGGGACCCCTAAACCTATTTAAGTAGTTTTAGATTATAAGGCCTTGGAATACTTTATAACAACTAAAGCCCTTATGGCCCGGTAGGCACGCTGGGCAGACGTCCTATTACAGTTTAACTTCCTAATTATATATAAGCTAGGCGCAACGAACTGTGCGGATGCTCTTATAAGGCGTAAATAGGACCTAGATAACTAGACGGCTATAAAGATTTTATTATAGACCTAGACACTACTATAACCAGAGCACCTTAACCTCTAGATATAGGCAGAACTAAATACAGACCCTTTAGATGCTGAGATATGTCCCATTAACTCTATAGAACTTAACCTTATTAATAAACTGCTGTAGGCAAACCGTATAGCCCCTTCTTTATAGGAGTACCGTAAAAAGGTAAAGGATGCTATTAGCCCACAGTCCCTTGAAAATGGACTACTTAAGCACTAGGAACGGCTGGTAGTGGCAGAGGAATAAAATTTACGGACTTGGCTTATTGCTGAAGTATATATTTAGGTCTCTACGGCCCACCCTAGAAAAAATAAGACCCGTAGAATTATTGGCGACCGCTACTACTGGCCTAGAATGGTTATAGATATTAACCGCTATATATAGAACTGCGATGACTGCCGTAGGTCTATAATTCTATAAGATAAGACCCTAGGGCTATTAAAGCCACTCCTAATACTAGAACGCCCCTAGCAGTATATCTCTATAGACTTTTATAAGTTACCTATAGACCGTAACGGATATGATATAGTTATGATTCTAGTTAACTGCTTTGGTAAGCGCCCGTTCTTAATCCCCTATTATAAGAATATTAATGCTAAAGAGGCGGCCTAACTGTATATCTACTATGTCTACCAAATTTACGGACTATTAGATACTATTATATCTAACTATAGGCCGCAGTTTATATTAGCCTTCTGGAATAAGTTTACCCGAATCCTAGGTATTAGGCTAAAGCTCTCCACGGTATACTACCCCTAGATAGACGGTTAGACGGAGATTGTAAATTAATACTTAGACTAGAGACCCCGGCCCTTTATTAATTGCTTTTAGGATAACTAAAGCAAACTACTACCTATAATGGACTACGCCTAGGCAACCCTACCCTATAACTCTATAGGGTTTGCACCTATTTAGCTAGAAATGGGATACTTACCCTATATAAGCTTTAACTAGGAGAGACCGGAAGGACCACAGACCGTACGCAAAAAACTATTTTATAAGAAAGCACAGCAGTATGCTAGACGCTTAGAAGAAGTATGGACGGTAGCCTATAAGAACCTAGAGAAGGCCTAAAAATTAATGGAATAGTAGGCAAATAAGCATAGGCGCAAGCCCGACTTTACTATAGGTAATAAGGTCTAGGTTATAATAAAGAACTAGAAGATAGAATAGCCTAGCTATAAGCTAGACTATAAGATGGTAGGACTGTATAAGATCCTTAATAAAGAAGGCAACTTATATAAGGTTAAACTCCTAAACTTAATTAAAGTCCACCCTGTTTTCTTACTAGATAAGCTATAGAAAGCTGCAAATAACCTACTACCTAGATAAAAGAATAAGCCTCCACTGCCGATTTAAGTTAATAGCAATAATAAATGGGAAGTTAATAAAATACTAGCCTGTAAACTAGTATAAGGAACGCTGAAATACTATATCTAATAGAAAGGTTACGATTTAGACCTAACCTAGTACCCTGTTTAGAACTTTATAGGTTACCCCTAGAAGCTTAAAGAATTCTATAACTAATACCCTAATAAGCCAGGACCCCCAAAGTATCTAGATAAGTAGATAGAGTGCTAGTATAGCGAAGATAATAAGCTACCTTTTAAGTATATAGATAAGAACACCCCATGGATATAATACAGATATATAAAGCCTAAGGGCAGGCTTTTTTAGAGGGGGGGGTAATTTTACGGCGCTGGTGGAAAACGGTACTGGCAAATTGCCATTAGATTGCCGCAACTTGCCGTTATATAATAGCAAGTTGCCGTCACGTGACTAGAGGATTGTATATAGCTTTAAGCGGTGCTTCTGTTTTTCCCCTTTCCTTTCTCTAGCTTTGGATTCTCGTTTATAGACAATCCAATTATATAGGCTTGCATGCGTCCTTCTTGCTGTGCTCGTGCCTTGATTGACTGAGTCGCTAATAAGTACCGTATAAGTTAGAAAGGATATAATCTAGACCCTACCGAGTACCCTATATAGAATTTTATAGGTACCCCCTATAAGTTATAAGAATTCTATAGCTGTTACCCTAATAAACCTAGACCGCCAAAGTACTTAGATAAGTGGATAGAGTGCTAGCATAGTAAAGATAATAAATTACTAGAAGAGTATAAAAATAAAAATGCCCTATAGGGGTAATACGGACATATAAAGCCTAAGGGCTGGCTTTTTTAGAGGGGGGGTAATGTTATAGCACTAGCAAACTGCTATTAGATTGCCGCAACTTGCCCTAGATTGCCGTAAGTTGCCATTATATAACTAGAGGATTGTATATAGCTTTAAGCGGTATTTCTGTTCTTCCCCTTTCCTTTCTCTAGCTTTAGATCCTTATTTATAGACTACCAATTATATAGGCTTGCGCGTCCTTCTTACCGTGCTTGTGCCTTAATTGACTGAGTCGCTAACAACTATGGTCCTTTAAATATACAATCCTACGCCTAAGAAATACTAAGCATATAAGGTATGTAAGGTATATTTAGTATATAACATTCCTTATAGATCTATAGATTCTATATATTAAACTAATAACATAATCTATTATATAACTCGACTAGAACGGCGAAAATTGAGGAGCTCTTGCTGCACCTGGCCTAAAAAGACTAAAACCAACCAAAAGAACCCTGAAAATCACCCAGAGAATCCCCCTGAGATGTATGCATCGCAGGGGAGGCATATGTTGAATGACGGTGGTTCGCACTTGTGCGCGACCGCCAGAACCACGCCCAGCAATGGCCCTCTATAATAAAAACGGGCGAATACCACACTATAAAGCGGAAATACCTCTATTAAGAAAGCATCTGATAAAATATAAAGCCTATTAGACGTGTTTAGTATCCAGAATTACGGGGGAGTAACCGTTAGCTATAATAAACTAACGCAGCTAGCAGAATGGCTCCGCTAGTTTAGTGAACCTTAGGCGCCCCTTTAGGAAACCCTTAATTAAATCCTCCAACGGCTAAGCAAAATTGAAAATAAATAAAACCCCCCCTTACCGGCGAACCATACCTGGGCCGCTGTAGCTGCGCTTCTATAGCATAGGGAACCCACCACCTATAAAATAACAACCGGGCATATAATCATAATATAACTAAACACAGAAAAAGTAGAGGGGCTTAGGGGACAATTAGAAACAGAAGTTCTTATAAAGATTCGCAAAGAGGTCCACAACACTATCACAGTCTAATACTTTAGGAGTGGAGACATCAGAGTTACCCTAAAGGACTAATAGGCAAAGGAACGAGCCGTAAGGGCAGGGGACAGGCTAGGTGAATATATTAGCATAAAAGTACTCCGTGAGGATTACCTAGTTGAAGTCCTAGCGGTTCCTATAAGCCTTAGGGTAGAAAAGGGACGCTAGGCGGATAATACAGCAATTATACAGGAGATAGTAAGATAAACGGAACGCCTTATTCTAGGACTTAAGATTACCCAAATCTAATGGCTTTAACAGGAAAATGCAAACTAAGTATATAACAAGAACAATGAGAGGACATAAGGGTCGCCAGAGACTTGCTAGGGAGACGCCGGACGAACGTATAGCCCCCTTATTATTAGCACATATATACCAGGAATGCAAAAACTCCTTATCCAAAAAGGAATAATTATAAATGGCCTTATATACAACACAAGACTCTATAACTATAGACTACGCCTAGAACGATACTATTGCTGTGTATAATGGGGACACACCCAAACCACATATATAGCATAGGTGTGCTGCGGCCACTGTGCAGGCCCCTATAATATAAGATACTGCTTAAACTAAGCCTAAATAAAATACGCAAACTGCTACCAAAGCACACATAAGGCGTGGGAGAGAGAAGACTGCATTAAATACAAAAGACGGAAGGCAGGGGCTTAACAGCTACGGGAATAACTGCACGCTAGGTTATATAAATAGAAACAACAGGCGATAAGCTAGGGGGACGTAGGTGCCTTCCTAGCGTTTCCTACCTTTAGTAATGGGGGGCTAGGCCAGCTATCCTAAGCCTTAACGGGCCAGAAGCGGCGCTGCGCGATATTACCAGACCGAATAGGGACATAAGGGTTATAGGGGACATAAGGGTTATAGGGTACACAAGGGAGAGGACGCCCCATAGGAAGACCCCTATAGATATCCACAGCAAGCTTAAAACCAGGATAATTAAGAATTAGACTTAACACGGTAAATATAATATTCGCAGCCGACCTATAAAGGGTATATAGCCGACTAGTAAGATTAGGGGAAGAACTGGAGACAATAACAGATTCAGATATAGAAGCGCTAGTAGGAATATAAGACACGGGAATAGAAAGCTCTATACAAAATAAGTAGTAACTAGGGTATAGACACAAGAGACAGAAGTTCTAAATATTCTAGAGAAAGTGGAAATAGAAGAAGCGAGGAATAAAGGAGAGATAAAGGACCCTTGCTAAGGGTCCGCCACCTATCCATTATATAGTATAACTGCGGCAATACAAACCACCGTTTCGCAAGGCCCCTACTAGATAGTCTAGACCTAGAGAAATATTATATCCTTGCTATATAAGAGCCGTATTATAATACCTATATATAATTAATATACTGCCCCCAAGGATTCCAGCTCCTATACAAACTAAAAGCAGCTATATGCGTGTGCTTTATAATCAGTAAGGCTATTAGCCTATCCTTATGGTCATGGCAGGCAATTAACCTAGATATTGCAGTTATAACAATCCAGATATATAGGGGACCGGTATAAATTATTAATATATATAACCCTAGGGTCGAAGGCGTCCTATAAATAGAGAATATTATATTGGTAATAAGCTTACTAGAAACCGAAGGTACAAAGTCTATTCTATTAGGAGACATAAACCTCCACTACCCACGGTAAAAAGGTATCCATGTTGCTGCTAAACAATAGGTAGAGTGCCTACTAAGAGCTATAGATATCTAGGGCCTTAAGCTCGCGGGGGGGGGGGGGGGCGCCCCCCCCCGCGCCGGCGGCGGGGCGCGGGGGC
>Ga0307507_10004152_pt1 | contig 26290 bp, 9 predicted proteins | sample 7_EM_MG_FD_207223 | JGI IMG/M metagenome (GOLD analysis project Ga0307507, IMG submission 207223) | Populus trichocarpa ectomycorrhiza microbial communities from riparian zone in the Pacific Northwest, United States - 7_EM | ecosystem: Host-associated > Plants > Roots > Unclassified | place...
AAGCCCTTTACCCTAAGGATGTATAGGAGACGCTTATAGGGTATATTATTATAGGCGCCGCTAATATCTAGGCTAAGCATTAATACTATAAAGTCCTTTCGCATAGCCCATGCAGTTTTAATGGTAGCAGTAAGTAGTGTAAGTGCTAATAGCGTTAAGCGATTCTTTCTTGCCCCTATTTGGCTTTGTGGTAGTAGGGCGTGTTCCTCTACTGTGTCTATTATGTGGTCCGCTATAACCTTTTCTAAGATCTTGCTTAGGGTGTTTTCTAAGGCAATAGGGCGGTAGCTTCCTGGGATTAAGTAGTCTGCTTTACCTTCTTTTTATAAAACAACTATCGTTATGGATCTTCTAAGTTATAGGTAGTAGCCTATTGCAAAGCATGCTCTAGCTATATCTGTAAGCTAAGGTGCTATAAGTAGTCCACAGGTCTTTAGGGCTTTGTTTAGAATCCTATCTAGTCCTAATACTGTGTTATTTAAGAGGCGGCTAATAGTTCTAGCCATTTCTTTAGTTATTATGTCGCTGTTAACCCTTAGGCAAATTACTGGTGTTTTACCGGTGATATCGCTAAGGTCTGCTGGAGCCAGTTAAGGGAAAAATCTTTCTATAAGGATCTTTGCCTTCTTGTTATTGTTGCTTATAGCCTATAGTTTACCTGCTCTTTATAGGGGTGGTAGGTATAGATCTTCTACTAGGCGTCCCACCTTTTTTTTTACTTATTTCGCTATAGTCCAAAGGCCCTTATTATAGGGGAGACTTAAGTTAGTAGTATATTCGTTTATAAACCATCTCTAGTTATTCCTTGCTTCTTTTCTTAGGGTATTCTTTAGCTGGTTTCTTGTGTCTTTATATTGTCTCTTATCCTTAGAATTGTGGCTACTTATATATTTCCTCCTTGCTCGTCGTTGGCCGGCTATAAGGGCCGCGCACTGTGCGGACTATGCGTGTCGCGTATAGGGGCCTGGTTTTGAAATTGGGTAGTGCTCTTTTAGCCTACTTTTAATTACTGCCTGGATCCTTTCTAGTCTTTAATTAATTTCCTTAGGGGTAGCCAATAAGCCTTACTTATTTGGTATTAGGTGGATTTCTTCTAAGTCTTAGAGTTGTTATTTAATTATGTTAAGAAAGCTATCTATATTAAGCTTCCTTATTGCGTATCTTTTGCTATTTAGTTGCGCCTTAATGTCCAAATCTAGTTGTATCTGAATAGGGATATAGTCTAAGGTAAGTGCCCATTCTTCTTTAGGGGAGTACCTTTTGAGTCTCTGGTATAGGTTTTCGTCTATAATTATAAGGTCAATTATACTTTTAGCAGTGCCCTATTGCTATATAATTGCACCTAGGGGGGTAGCTAGCTTAAGGCCCCCGTTATCTATAGCTCTTAGTAGGCACTCTACCTATCAATCAGTAGCAATATGGATGCCCCCCTACTATAGGTGGTGGAGGTTTATGTCTCCTAGTAGGATAAACTCCGCGTATTTAGTTTCTAGTAAGCTTATTACAGATATAATATTCTCTATCTATGCTACCCCTTTAACCCTAGGGTTATAGACATTAATAATTTATACTAGTCCCCTATATATCTGGATGGTTATAACTGCAATATCTAGGTTAACTGCCTGCTATAACTATAAGGCAAGGCTAATATTTTTGCTAATTATAAAGCATATGCATATAGCTGCTTTTGGTTTATATAGGAGCTGGAATCCTTAGGGGCAGTATGTTAATTATATGTAGGTATTATAATACGGCTCTTATATAGCAAGAATATAGTGTTTCTCTAGGTCTAGACTATCTAGTAGGGGCCTTGCTAGATAGTGGTTCGTATTGCCGCAGTTGTACTATATAATGGTCAAGTGGTGGACCCCTAGTGGGGGTCCTTCGCCTCTTCTTTACTCCTTACTTCTTCCGTTTCCACTTTCTTTAAAATATTTAGAACTTCTATCTCCTGTATTTACTCCCTAGCCACTACTTATTTTATATGGAGCTTTCCATTTCTATGTCTTATGTTTTTACTAGCCTTTCTAAATCTAAGTTTGTTATTGCCTCCGGTTCTTCCCCCGTTCTCGCCAGTTAGCTATATGCCCCTTATAAACCAGCTATATATATTATATTTGCCGTATTAAATCTAATTCTTAATTATCCCGGCCTTGAACTTGCCGTAGCCGTCTATAGGGGTCTTCCTACTAGGCGTCCTCTCCCTTATGTCCTATATGTCCCTTATATCCCTATTCAGTCTAGTGATATCACGCAGCGTCGCTTTTAGCCCGTTAAGGCTTAGGATGGCTAGCTTAGCCCCCTAGTATTAAAGGTAGGAAATGCTGGGAAGACACCTATGTCCCCCTAGCTTATTACCTATTATTTCTATTTATATAACCTAGCGTGCAGTTGTTCCTATAGCTATTAAGCCCTTTCCTTCTATCTTCTATATTTAATGCAGTCTTCTCTCTCCTATGCCTTATATGTGCTTCGGTAACAGTTTACATATTTTATTTAGTCTTAATTTATACATTGTCTTATATTATAGGGGCCTATACAGTGGCCGCAGCACACCTATGCTGCGTATATGGATTGGGTGTGTCCCTATTATACATAGCAATAATATCGTTTTAGGCGTAGTCTGTGGTTATAGAGCCTTGTGTTATATATAAGGCCATTTATAATTATTCCTTTTTAGATAAAGAGTTTTTGCATTCCTGGTGTATATACGCTAATGATAAGGGAGCTATATATTCATCTATTATTTCCCTAGCGAGTCTCTAGCGCCCCTTATGTCCTCTTATTATTCTTATTATATGCTTAGTTTGTATTTTCCTATTAAAGCTATTAGATCTAGGTAATTATAAGTCCTAGTATAAGGCGTTCCATTTATTTTACTATCTCCTATATAGTTGCTGTATTATCCGCCTAGCGTCCCCTTTCTACCCTAAGGCTTATAGGAACCAACAGGACTTCAACTAGGTAATCTTTACAAAGCACTTTTATACCAATACGCTCTCTTAGCCTATCCCCTGCCCTTACGGCCCGTTCCTTTGCCTATTGGTTCTTTAGGGTAACTCTAATATCTCCACTCCTAAAGTGTTAGACTGCGATGGCGTTATAGACCTCCTTGCGAATCTCTATAAGAACTTCTATTTTTAATTGTCCCCTAAGTTCCTCTGCCTTTTCTGTATTTGGTTATATTATAATTATATACCCGGTTGTTGTCTTTAGGGGGGTAGGTTCCCTATACTATAGAAGCGCAGCTACGGCGGCCTAGGTGCGGTTTACCTATAGGGGGGGGTTTTATTTATCTTCGATTTTGTTTAGCCATTAGAGGATTTAATTAAGGGTTTGCTAAAGGGGCGCCTAAGGTTTACTAAACTAGAGCCATTCTGCTAGCTATATTAGTTTATAATGGCTAATAGATACTCCCCCACAGTTCTAGATACTAGACGTGTCTAATAGGCTTTATATTTTATTAGATGCCTTTTTAATTAGGGTATTTCCGCTTTCTAGTGTGGTATTCGCCCGTCCTTGTTGTTGTTGTGGGGGGCTATTGTTGGGTATAGGTCTGGCGGTCGCGCACGACTGCGTACCACCGTCGTTCCACCTGTGCCTCCCCTGTAATGCATGCATCTTAGGGGATTATCAGGGTGTTTTTCAGGGTTCTTTTGGTTGGTTTGGTCTTTTTGGGCCGGGTGCAGCAAGAGCTCCAAAAGTTCAAGAGTAACTATAAAGAATTAATTATGTATAACTATATATGGAAATACCTACGTAAGGTATATAAGGTACGTGATAGACCTTATAGAGCTCACAGAGCTTACAGAGCTTATTACGTGACTCGGCTACTATTCCTCGTTACATGGTTCCACCGGCTCCATCCTAGACTGTGCCTATATTAACCAACTAGCTTCCGCCGACTCCCTTCCAAGTAGTTATAATATTGTACTTAAAGCGTCCGTAACATCGTGGTCTTTAATATCCTATTAATAAACAGGGTCAGCCTTTACGGCTAATGTCCTATAGTTAGTCCAAATTTCTCTAATAAAGGAGGGTAATTTTGGTCTATTCTCCAGCTAGATAAACTGTCTTTATTGCATGTTTAACCAAATATTAAAGTAGGACATCTATTTTTGGCTAAGGATTATATTATAGGACCCTAGGTCTAGGATGCAGAAGGGGATACTAAACTAGTGTTGTCCATTAATAGCAATATATAGCTTTAGGACATGGGTAACTGGCTTACCGGCTTGGCTGTTATAGCCTTTTACTTAAATAGGCTTCTCTAGTTAGGTAGCATTTACATTTAAGAACTTAGCAATGTTATTTGCATAAGTAGTGTTTATAAAGGTAAAGCCATTTACTCTAGTGTTAACAAGGGTATTTATATTAACTCTATATCCATTTTAAGATACTATACATAGAACTGTAAAGTGTTTTCCATCTATTAGCTAACTTAGATTAATCTCTTTAAGATTAATAGGATACCCTAGGGGGGAGTCTTTCCCTAGGGTTCTTCTTTTCCTAACTTGTTGGACGTTTCTTCTTCCTTTATCTCCTTAATATTACCTATATCCTTTAGCTCTAAGCAGGATGTGGTAAAGTAACTATCCTTTTCACAATTAAAGTATGTAACCGTGGTAGGGTTAATTAGGGTATTATAATAAGCATTAACTAAAGGCGTGATATATAACAAGTTAGGTGAGGCTTAAGGGTAGGTAGTTGTGACTGCTTTTAGTGTAAGGGTGGTTATAGTTTATCTTCTAATGCCAGCTCCTATTAGTATAGCGGATAGGTTATAGTTGCTATAGGGCCGCTTTAGTTAATCAGAACAAGTATTAATTTATTTTAGTTCTGAATCTAGTAATAAATATTAGGCTGCAAGTCTTTAGTAGGTTAGTAGGTTATCCAAGGCTACCACGATCTTCTCTTGTAGTTAGACTGTTAGCTTATTATATAGGTCCAAACAGTAGTTTATAGGGGGAACCTAGCCTTTACCTACTAGGTATAAGAACTAAGTCTAGAACTTGGTAAAGGATTAGTTTAATTTTATTATTAGGCGATTATAGTTATAATAGGCATCCCGTACTTTATTTAGATTGACATAGATAGCAGCTAAATGCTATATTATCTTGTTAATAGATGTAAACCAAATAGGTAACTTATCTTTAAACTTAGCCTGGAGGTGTTGCTAGGCGTCCCTAATGGTTTGACTAAAGAGGTAGAGCATTTTAGCTTCTTTAGAGGGGAAATAGTTGTGGTTAACATGAAGCTTTCCTTGTACCTAAATTCTCCAGTTCTTAAAGGTTGGGTCTATGCTGTCTGACAATAGTAGGGGGTTAGGGAGCTTAATGGACTTTAACTGCTTTGTTATCGTGTCCGTATTCTCTAATGTATTACATTTAGTTAAGTAAATGGGTTAACTAAGGCTTTCCAGGATCTCCTTTAGAGTCTCTTACGTGCTTTAGGCTTAAAGATAATTAACCTTCTAATTAGCTGCAAGGGTACGAATCTGCTTGTATACACCTATAATGTTATTATTATCTTTAATTTCTAATCCCAATTAGATCTTGTGTTCCTCTTAAGTAGAGGTAGGTCTTTTAGATAAGCTTACTTTAGGCGCCATTATCGGCTTCCTAAGGTTCGTCAGAATTGTACTATTCGGTTTTAATTCTGGGGGTGTAGGTCAAGTACAGTCTGGCCTATAAAGTGGGATATTGTTAGGGCCTTCTTAGGCGTAGTAGTGTGAGTTTTTTTTGATGTCTAAGTATAATGTATTAACGCGTCGTTGCAGACAAAGGTCTTCTTTTAGGGTGGGATATTATTAAGGCCTTCCTAGGCAATGTAGGGAGAGCTTAGTATAATGTAACAGGCTTATACAAATGCTTCTAAACCGAAGCTTGTAGATTGCTACTATATAAGGATACTAAGCTAAGGAGAAGAAGGAGAAGAAGACTATTAGAGACTGATGAGATATAAGGGGTCGCCAAGGCGCTAGTAGTAAGCAAGCTAATGGCGATTTTCTATGCCGGGCATAGAAAATCCTGATTGGCTAGCTCTACAAGTAGTGCTGGTAGATTGCCTAGAAATGCGGCGAATTGCCCTGGAAACGGCAATGTAGCAGGTGACGCGCTCCAGTACCGTCACACCTTCCCCTCTAGAGAAGAGATAATTAACTACCTGTTTTCCATTTATAAGGACCCCTTTAAGATATAAAACGCCCGCCTTAATTATAAAGCCCTTAATATAAAAACAACGGAGACCTTTTCAGCTTTTTAGACCCGCTTTCTGCACCTAGCCGGCTAAGCCCGAATTCCCCATAAAGACCTAATACCCGACCTCTTTAACAAGCTTACCCTAGACCTATAGCGCGCCATACTACCAGTTTTTACTATTGTATAGACGCTAAAGGTACTTACAGACCACTGTCTAGCTATTAATTAAGGCTTCTATTAAATTAAGGTATAAGCCGAGTAGTATAAAGCCAGAAACTCTTCAAACCAGACTATAAGCGCTATAAGAACGGCCCATAGTGCCCTAGTACAATTAATAACTCCTATAGCACCAGCTGTATAGCCCGCCGTTAGTTTAGCAGCTAGCCACATAGCTAGCCCTACCGTGGGTCCGGCGCATACTTGGCCGATATATAGCGACCCCTATAGACAGGTCCTTAGTAATTAAGGAGCTTGCTTCTTATGCAGCCAGAAAGACCACTTTGTCAAGAACTGCCCGATAAAGGCAAAAATGGATAAATTTTTATTAATCTAGGAGGACAATAAAAAGTTAAAAAAAGAGGAACCCTAAAAAAAGACTCCTCTTTAGGGTTAAAAGGAATTAATATATTATATATTAATCTAGGTTGGCTAGTTAGTGGAAGAAGCTACACTATCCCTTATACTTTATTTCATAATAGATATTAAGTTTTAACCTCTGCTTTAGCTAACTCTAGAGCAAATGCCTTTGCCTTAATAGACACCCAGTACGCTATAAAGCTAGCTGACCTTTTAAATATATCCCTTAAAGAACTGCCTAAACTAGTCCCTATCCGTGGGTATAATAGACAGATAGGACCACCTATTATAACTATCTTATAGATCTACCTCCGTATTAATAGACAAAGGTAGTATAATATCCCCTTTCTTATTACAGACCTAGGAAGCCACAATATAATCTTAGGAAGAAAATGGCTAGCCTATCTAGGCTTACAGTTTAATATATGGAGTAGACGGCTTGTCTGGCCCAAAACCCTACCCCTAACACCTTCTTTTATAAAGGAAATTAGCATTATAATGGAAAACCTTATGCGGCTATAGATAGACACTGTTTACCAGGCTGATGCTATATATAGGGACTAGGCCTTTAAGAAAGACGTACAGCTTAATCCGCAACAGGTCCGTATACTATATCGCCCCTAGACTACCTATGTTACACCACCTATACTAAAGACCTAGGAAATTAGTAATAACCTAGCTAAGTCCCCTATAGAGAACTTAGGCCCCACGCAGCTATAAAGGAAAGCTAGGAATACTAGACACTATACTAAACTAATAGACTAGAAGGATAACTTATGGAAAATAGAACATAAGCTAAGGAAGACTATAAACCCTATCCTATAAAATACAGCCTAATAAAAGTCTATAAAGAAACCCACGGACCTTCCCCTAGTTAATATCTACTACATTAGCGCCGTAGGATTCTATTAGAACTTGGTCTAACTTAACACTATTACCTTTACCACTAGCTTGTATAAAATTAATTAAATAATTAAGGAAAAGGAAAGTGAGCTTATAGATAAGGAACTAGTAGAATAGAAACTGCCCCATTAACACCAGAAATTTAAAGATATATTCTCCAAGGCAGCGTCCAATATACTTCCACCTTACTAACCATATAACTATAAGATTAAGATTAAGCCAGACAAGGAAGACACCCTTGGTTATAGCCCCCTTTATTAGTGTCACGGAGTAAGTATAAGTGACGATAATATATAGCAAAGTAGATATTATTAAGCTATGTATATAAACTATGTAATAAAATCAAGACATTATATAAGGAAAGAAGGTAAGAGGGTACAAGAAGGGGTATACACTATTTACTTATTACTAGGTCAACAAGTTCACAGGGCAGAAGTTACGGATATTTTAGATATTGCGGATATTGCAGATATTACGGATATTACGGATATTACAAGCAGATATTATAAATATTGCGGATATTGCGGATACTGCAGTATTATAATTGGTCTTTGGTTGCTAAATTAGTGGAAACGGGTGGTTGTGTATAAGGTGTTATAGGGTAGTCCTATAACAGTACCCCCCCTTAAACTTAAGCTCCTGTAAGATATAGTTATAGTAGTTCTAGGTGAAGTTTATGGAAGTTTTCTGCGGCTTATATAAGTCCTATAGAGTTAACAGGTTCCCATAAGGGCTTAGTATAGCCTCTCCATTTTATGAGATATATATATTAGCGTTTCCGTTTATTATACTTAATATCGTTAATTCTTTTAATAAAGTACTTATCCTCACCATCCACCTTAACTGGTGGGGGAGGGTCCTGGATCTATTTAGGCAAGGCATTTAATATAGGGGCAGTAGGGTGGAGGACTGACGTATAGAATATAGAGTGGATTTTAACAGTATCAGGAAGCTTTAGTTAGTAGGCATAAGAGGAGACAACCTTCTTAATTTTATAAGGGCCAGCGTTCTTCCAATCAAGTTTCTTAACAGGTTACTTCATTTTTAGATTTCTTGTGTCTAGCTAGACAAAGTCACTAATTTAATAGGCCAGTGCTAGGGTTTGTTTCTTATTCACTACAGCTTTATAGACAGATTAGGCCTATATTATTTTATTAGTAAGGAACTGTTATAGTTCCTCCATCTTTTCTACAAATTTATTTGCTTCTGCAACTTATAAGGCGTAATAAGTAGGGCGAGGAACATTACTAAAGGATTCAAAACCCATTTATAGATGTTGGCTATAGTTGGCCAGGAATAGGGAGACCTTTATAGTTTCTAAGATGGAGTTATTTGCAGTAAACTCGGCAAATGCAAGCCAGTTAATCCAGTTATCTTATAAATACAATGTGTATATCCAAATATACTATTCCATGATAGCATTTATACGTTCCGTTTAACCGTCCGTTTCTGGGTAATATACTATAAACAACAGTGCTTTAATGCGGAGTTAGGTAGTTAGTTCTTTCCAAAATACAGAGATAAACTGGCTGCCTCTATTAGAGATAATCGTTTTAGGGAGTCTGTGGAGTTTCTATATATAATCTAGGAATAGTTAAGCAATAGCAGGTGTTAACATATTAGGGTAGGCGATTAGGTGTCTCATTTTAGACAGTCTATAACTACTATAATATTCTCGCAACCTTTATTTTTAGGGAGTTTAACAACAAAGTTAGCCCGCGAAGCCCTACTGCACGCGTCCACGTCGCCGCGGGTGGAAACATCATCAGGAAATCGTTCCTTTTGATGGCTAAGTGCAGAGGCGATGGTAGGGAGCCGCCGCAGCGCATGCAGCGCTGTCGTCGCGGTTCTGTAGTGTTGAGCCCGCAACGCGTACTAAAGCATCGCCCTTAATAACACCAGGAGCCTTACTGCCTCCGCTTGAGGCTTCTGCTCTACCACCTAGGGAGGCCTATTAAGGGAAACTGGGATATAAAAACCACCTAATATACGACTACCTGGCTTATAGCCTGGCCTAAAACTGGCCTTATTATTAGCTAGTTAACATAGACACGTCCTAGGCGTATAATAGGACACCCTTAGGCTTGCACTAGCTCTAAGTTTGTAAAGGAATGCGGCAAGGGCGTAGGGAACCTCTTTTTATAAGAACTTATTAAGGTTAATATATCGCAGGCACCTTATACGAAACTTATTAAGGCCCTAAGGCCACCGCGAAGAACTTATTAAGGCCCTACCTAGAGAACTTATTAAGGCCCCTCTATAAGGGCATATCTAGTATCTGACAATAGAGACGCGATGGAGATATAATGGCAATGTAATGGCAACCAGACGGCTTAATAAGGTAGAAATATAGGTAAAGCTTTAGGCAGCGGAAACATAGGCCAGCTTTAATGGCCCCATGGCGTTTAACCTATGGTTGACTTATAGGTGACTTATAGGAGGGTCTTAATAGGCATAGTGTACGTGACCTAACGCGTATATATATGGGAGAGGCTGTAGGGGAAACACAGGCTAGTTGGATAAGGACTTAATAGTTAGAGATATAGGCTAGCTTATAAGAAGGGGGGATATAAGCTTGGTTAGTAGGAGAGGGGGTGTTACGGCATTGACCTGTTATACACTGTCTCGTACTGTTTCCTACTGTTGGCTGGCCCACCATTAGCGCCTTGGCGGGCTGGCCCTACTATTTATATACAATACCCCCTTTCCATTTTCTTCTCCTCTTTATACCACAATGTAGTTATTTAGCCTACTTGCATTACAGCACTGTGATAGTTTATGGTATCTCTAATTGCGCCCTGTTGCGACCTTTGTTTTTTCCCTCTTCCTAAGTATACTGTCTCCGTTTTTTTAGTGTAATCGCGACCTAGCGCGACCGATAATACCGTACCACAGTCCTAGACAACCCCAGTATAGTCCTAAACAATTTTAGTATAATCTTAGATAATCTTAGTATAGTTATAGACAATCTTAGCATTATAGCCAGCCTTATAGATTTCAATTGCCTTACCTAGATCCCTTAAAATGGGCAACCATAATATGGATAATACCCCGTTAACGAACCTACGCGAAGCGCTTACCTGCCTCTTTAATACCTCCCACACCCACATTACCTGGGCAATTAGGAATGGCCCAGAGTACCCTAAGGACCTTAATATGGCAGGAACCTTCCAGCACCTTTCTATATGTACAACCTTTTTAACTAGCGTTAAGAACGGCCTCCAAGCCGTCTACAATAAAGGCCGAACTATAAAGTCTTAACTTAAAGAAGCTTAGCACAGAATCAACTCCCTTAAGACGCTCGAACCACGTGTATAATAAAACGAATAATAAGCTCTTACATATACTAAGACCATATAAAGTCTAAGCTCTTAGATTACTATACTTACCTAAACTATTGCCGAGAAGAACACAGCTACTAGCTCCCCTCTTCTAACCGAGCCCTATAGAAAAAAGTGTAAAGCAAAAGATCCAACCCTATTTAATAGCAAGGGATCACCAATTAAAAAACCAGAAAAATTTAAGATATAGGAAATGAAGATCCAAGGCGTTTTTTAGAGAGATATAAAGTGCTTTAAGACTCCAATGGACGAAATCCTCTATATGTTAGACATGCTGACAGATAAGGCCTATGACTATGTCAAGTATGGCCTTAATATACTACGTATATACCTAAATAACTTAAGCAAATGGACCTTCTCCGACCGAGAGTCTATGCTTGTGTACATAAGAAAGCACTATAAGACTATTAATATAACCCAAGCGGCTAAAAATAAGTTGGATACCTTAAGCTAGGGCGAGCGTAACTACTAGTCCTGGAAAGCAGAGCTTGATGAGTTAATAATTAAAGTAAATAAAACTAAGGAACAAAAAGTGGACTTACTTAAGAAGAATATTTTACTAAAGATAAAAGACCTAGCCCTTACCCTTAGCCGTAAAATCGGCGATACTGACTATAAAGGCTAGAGTGAGTAGATGGACGTATTTACTTATAACCTACAGAACCATGCCCACTACATAAAGCTAAATACCGCTAAGCCAAGTACCGCTGGCGGCTATTGACCTATATTACCTAATAACAACACCTTAGCACTGGCACTATAGAATGACCTAATAGACCTTAACGCCGTTAAATTTAGTAGCGGTAGTAGTAGCCTCCCTGATAATGTCTAAAGACACTATATGGATAACAGACTTTATATAGCATGTGGTTAACCTGGCCACTAGAAAGATGTTTACGACCCTAGGATAAACCTAAATCCCCTTCTAATACTACCGCGCCAACCCCCTCCTAGCCGCGGTGGATTCTTTAGCAGAGGGGATAGTAACTAAAACGGTAACCGCGGATGAGGATATAAGTTTGGACACAGAAACCTGCCCCCATAATAGCCTTCCCTAATACAGCCCTAGCCAATGGTTCTATACGCGAACTATAGATAAGTGCTCCATATTACTACTAATCGTGAGACCGGCTATGTTATTGGTAAAGTACCCTCTAGTATATATACACCGTTGGAGACTAATACGTTAGGACATACTAGCTAAGACTATAGCCACCAGCTAAGCCCTATAAGTCAGTTATTAAAAGGCCAACCCTTGGACTAAGTCGCCTCCAAGGGTTAGAACTATATAGGGAGGAGGATAAAAGGATTAGATCTATGCTACTAGATTAGTTAGACCTTGTTCTAAGTTAACTACTACTTAACCTTAGAACAGTAAATAACGATAGAAATGCTATCCTTATTTAGACCTACCTCTCCTTACTACACAACCCACTCCTATAAGTTTTTATTGAAATAGTAAGCCTTGTTAATACTGGTAGTATAGCACCAGCATTTGTAGACGAAGACTTACTTATAAAAAAGCATAATATTATAATAAAAAGACTCCTAGTCCTAAAACCACTCTGCCTTGCTAACGGACTTCTATCTAGCTTTATTACCTACTACTTTATAGCAAAAATGATAATTGGCTACTATATAGAATCTATGCTTTTCTATATCACGAAATTATTACCCTCTATACTAGTAATTCTTAGAATGCCCTAGCTTAAAAAACATAACCTAAGGGCAGACTTCCCCGCTTTAGAGCTTAAGTTTAACTCTAATTACTATGCCTACAACTGTCTCCTATGGCACATTCCCGATTGTGACTGAGTAGCACTATGTAGACGCATCGCAAGGCTAACGCTTAGATACCGTTAGCTGATAGTAGAAGAGGTGCCTAATACTAGTAACCCAATATACGTAATAAACGAAGCGGAGATCCTGGAAGACTAGACTACTGCCCTATCTCTAAGAAAATTAACACCGCCAGAACTATAAGTCCCCCGCATATACCCGCTTAACCTAGGTTAGCTAACAAGACACCTAACTTTAAGTTATTTACCATACATATATGTGACCGCACGTATAATAGCTAAAGACGTTATAGCTAAGACTAAAACTAGAGCAATTAAGACCTCCCCCCCGTAATGCCTAACCTTACACCTGTCTCCTGCGCGTACCGTATAGGGCCGCCGCCTTGTTTCCGCCCCCCTAGGCTAACTAAGCCGTGCTAGCCTAGCCGTAGCACCGGAGAACTAGATACGCCCTAACCTGGATAATATTAGATGCACTTATGCCGTTAATTTCACCCAGTTCTGTAAATAAAAAGACGTAAAGGTGATGAGGATTTATATAGCGGAGCTAGTAGAACTAGTTAAATAAGAAGAACACCAACAGCTGCTTAAAGAGCTGCCTATAGGCCTAATAGAAGTACTAAACCTATTAGAAAGATCTTTCCGCCGGCTAGTAGAAGGCGACTATATAATAGAGGAAGCCCGTAAAGCGCTACCCCCTTATTTTTATAACTTCCTTAAGATAAACCTAAAAACTAAGCCTGAGTTTTTATGCCAAAAGATAATTAATACTAATGTCGAGAAATTCCTAAAAGGTAAACCAGGATTAACCCACAAAGATATTCTATAACGCTTACCAAAAGAGTTTTGCGAACATATTAAACACTTCCTCCCTAAGAATACAGACAAGCTGCCCCCTTACTGACTATAGGACCATAAAATTAAGATTATGCCTAGAAAGCAGGCCCCGTATTATAAGAACAGACCACTCTTACCCACTAAACTCAGTTGTGTAAAGAAATGGATTGATAAGATACTGGATAAGGGTTTTATCCGCGAATTAACCTTACTAGCCGCTATACTACTCCTCCTTGCTGCGAAACCTGGTGGTGGCGTACAAATCTACTATAACTACTAAGGCCTAAACACAGTTACTATTAAGAATTGGTACCTATTGCCACTAATCCGCGAGACACTTAATGCACTCTATAGTGCTAAGTACTTTACTAAGCTTAATGTAATTTCTGCGTTTAACCAGATCCGGATTGCGGAAGGTTATAAGTAGCTTACAGCATTTATCACCCAGTTCGGACTCTATAAGATGTTAGTTACACTATTTAGTCTCTATAATACGCCCACTATGTTCTAGAACTACATTAACTATATTTTACACAACGCCCTTAATAACTACTGCACTGCCTACCTTAATAATGTCCTTATCTTCTCTAAAATACGCACTAAGTATACTAAATATGTAAATAAAGTTATCCAGAGACTCGGCAACGCTAGACTGTAGATTAATATTAATAAGTCTGAGTTTTATGCTACTAAAACAAAATATTTTAGCTTGATTATCTTAACTAATGGCATAACTATAGACCCTGAGAAGGTGCAGGCCTTATAGAAATAAAAGGACCCGATATTAATTAAAGAACTATAGCAATTTCTTAGCTTCGCGAACTTTTATTAATAATTTATCCAAAGCTACTCTATAGTTGTTAAACCCATGACTAGGCTACTAAAGAAGAGTACTAATTAGTTATAGGGCCCTAATTAAGCATAAGCCTTTTAGATACTAAAGACAGTGTTTACTATAGCACTAGTCCTAGTATACTATAACTATATAAAGAAAACCGTAGTAGAGACAGACGCCTTGAACTAGGCTTTAGGAGGAGTGCTTTACTAAGCTAGTAAAGATGGCAAACTTAAGCTAGTTACATTCTTCTCTGCTAAGCACTCCACCCTGGAATATAACTATAAGATATATAATAAGGAGCTCCTAGCAATTATAAAAGCACTAAAAAAATGGTGCCCTAAACTATAAGGAACTGAGCAACCATTTAAGATTATTATAGACCATAAGAACCTCTAGACTTTTATAATAATAAAACAACTGAACTAGTGCCAAGTCTAATAGGCTAAGTTCCTCTCTTAGTTTAACTTTGTTATTACCTATAGGCCCAGCACCAAAGCCACGATTCTAGACGCTCTTAGCTATCTCCCAGGCGTAGTACCTACTAATACTGGTAATAAACGTCTATAATACTAAGACCGCGTTGTCTTACTATAAAAAAAAGTCAACCCCACTATCCTAGAAGAGCTGCTGAGCAAATCCCGAGACTAGAGTGTTAAAGACTTTATTATAGTAATGGACCCAGAGCCTGAGAAAAAACCCCTTAAGGAGCTTATTAAGAATGCCTATAAGGAGAATAAACTTGCTAGGGATATATTGGCTGCGCTATATAAACAGGAAGGCCGTAAAGCACGTTGCTAGCCTAAGTAGATTAGGAAGTTACTCCGCTATAATAAATCTAAATATTTAATTGTCAACGGCCTAATCTACTATAGGAATCAAGTATTTGTTCCTAATTTACCTAAACTCTAACTAGAAGTTATATACTATACGCATAGTTTGGGTCCTGCGGGCCACCTAGGCCGTGTTAAGACGCTAGACCTCCTTAATCGAACCTATTAATAGCTAGGTATTTCATAGTTCACAGCTACCTTTATAAAAGACTGCGCTCTCTGCTTTTGTATAAAGACCCCACGCTTAGCACCGCCCAGTTTCCTAAAACTACTAGAACTACTAGTCCGCCCATAGACTAATATCTCTATTAACCACGTTGTTGACCTACCTAAGTGCCTTTATAACGGCAAAATATATAGATATATCTTTGTCGTTGTTAACCGCCTAATAAAGATGAGACACTTTATTCCTGTTACTAGCCTAGATACTAAGGAGCTTATTAAAGCATTCATCTATACTATCTATAAGTTACACGGCGCTTTAAATACTATTGTTTCTAATAGAGGCTCTTTATTCGTTTTTGACTTCTGGCGTCGCCTAAATTAGTACCTAAAGGTAACCCTAAGCCCTAGTTCCGCATGGCACCCTAAAATAAATGGCCAAACCAAGATTATTAATATAGCAATGAATAAGTACCTACGCGCCTTTATAAGCTTCACCTAAAACAACTGGGTAGATTGGCTCCCCCTTACTAAGTTTACCACAAACAACCAGATTAATGAGACTATGGGAATCTTACCGTTCTTTGCTAACTATGGCTATAACCTATATCTAGGCATTAAACCAGCGGGCCCCCAGCCATTAGCCCTATCTATATATGTAAAGAAGGAGTACCTATAAGCTAATACTATTGCTAACCGCTTTAAGCGCATCTTAACCCAGCTTAAAGCCCTAGCTTATATCTCCTAGTGACGCTATAAAGATAACGCTAATATAAAACGAGACGAAGGTATAATATTCAAAAAGGATAATATGGTTATGGTTAGCCTTAAAAATATAAAGACTAACCGGCCTAAGAGGAAGTGGGATAATAACTAGGACAGACCCTGGCCCGTCCTAGCTGCCTATAAAGGAGTAGTTGTAGTTAACCTCCCAGACTACATCTATATTAATAAGTCTTTCTATACTTTAAAAGTCCGCCTCTGGTTTCCTAAAGAGATCTCTAGTTAAGTACGCATTAATAAAGAGGAACGTTGTAATGTTACAGGAAGGATAGCCAAAAGAGATAATAATAGCAACATCACAGATAAGTGGGAATTTAAAAAGATTCTTAATATATATAATAAATAAATGGACGAGTATGGCCTAATATATTATATTAAGTAGAAGTATTATAATAAAGAAACCTAGGAACCCAAGAAGTCCCTAAAAGGGTATAAGCGCGCACTATATAAGTTCTATAAATAATACCCTAAGAAGCCTGGACCCCCAGACTAGGCATGAGATAAGGAAAAGTTATGCTAAGGTTATAGCCGACCACGATATTAATTTGTGGTGGTTAAGATGTTATGGAACTTTAACCACTGGTTAAAGTTATCTAATTGGCCAGATTCTTACTAAGGAACGCCGCGAAACGCCACGCAGATTGATTTTGGTAGTGGTGTAGAGTTCTGCCGACTTTATTTACTGAACTGACCAATTAGGATTTTCCATCCCTAGGATGGAAAATCGCTATTGGCTCGGCTAAGGGTGGTAAGCGGAACCAACATCTTCGTGATAAAAACCAGCCCCCGCGCATTACCTGTTTTTAGAGTTATTTGTTTAGTTTAGGGACTAAACCTTCTAGGGGAGGGGAGTACTGTCACGGCACTAACCTGTTGTATACTGTCTTGTACTGTTTCCTACTGTTAGCTGGCCCACTATTAGCGCCTTGGCGGGCTGGCCCTACTATTTGTGTATAATACCCCCTTTCCATCTTCTTCTCCTCTTTATACCACAATGTAGTTATTTAGCCTACTTGCATTATAGCACTGTAATAGGGGGGAGTAGGTCGCCTGGTATAGGACCTAGTCTATAGCCCTCTCCTATAAGACATAGTCGGCCTATTATAAGGAGACTCTTATAGGTAATGTGAAATAACTACTTAGAGTAGTTGTAGGGTGTAGTATGTAGTAGCTACTACTGGCTTTAAGGACTTTACCCCTTAGCTAAGCTCTAACCCCTAGTGCACCTAGTAGATAGGTAGGATTACGTCCTAGCTGGAGAGACTACTACGCGGCTTAAGAAAACGGATGTGCGTGTTAGTGCGCCAACAGATAGGACTGCTTGCTCGCTAGGGCAGTATGCTAGTAAGGTACGCTTAAGGAGCAAACAGGAGTTACTTAGGCAGAAGAGGCTTTAGCTAGGCCTTAACCGTAGAAGGTGTACCTAACTATATTATAGGATGCAGCCACAACGCCCTTATAGGATTACGCCAGTAGGTATATAAGATAGGAGTTATAACCCCTGCAAATAGCAGCTTATGCCCATACTGGTAGAAATAATAAAGAAAGGTGTAAAACTAGAGGCTATAGAAGGCTCCTAAGCTGTGCAAGAGCGTATTAACTCTAGGAGGAAACTCTTATATAGACTACTAGGGGGCGGACTAGTACTTAGGCTAACCCTATTATAAGATATCTGTAAGAACTGGTAAGAATCCCCATATAATTGGTGGTGGCAGCTAACTACTTGTGGTTAGGATAAAGCACTAGAAAACTAAGGTAGAGGCCTAGATAAGTAGGCATAGGAAACTCTACTATATTATTAGTACTACTAGTATATATAACTACCTGCTTTTTATATATCCCTAGCCTATATAGGGAGAGCAGCAAGAGAAAAGATACTAGAATAGTGGAAAAATAACTGGCAGCAGAATAAAAATAAAGGAAAACACTATACTAGGATCTATAAAGGAAGCCATTCCTTTTCTCTAAAAGCCCCTAAGGATAAATATCCTAAAAGGCTACAATTAGCTTTCTTCTAGTTAAAGCTAGGAAAAGGCTATTTTAAATCCTTCTCTAAAATAATAGGGGGGGAGGATGAAGATAGTAGATGCTTTAGGGAATATAGAGCACTATAAACCCCTAGGCACCTACTACTAGACTGCAACCTATATAGAGAAGAAAGAAGAGAAATGTAAAAGAAACTAAGCTCTTCTCTCTCTCTAAAGAAGCTATTTTGTATACAAAAAGGAAGAGATGCGCTTTTTCTATTTCTAAGTAGGACAGGGATAGCTACTAGAAAGTAGCTAATAACAGCAGGATCTATAGAAGGAGGTAACTCCTACTAGGCTTCTAGTAAAGAGATATTAGTAAGCAAAAGGACAGAAATAAATTACAAAAGGATAGGGATAGGTGTTAGGATTTCTTATTTCTTATAGTTTTCTACTACTTTCTCATTCCCTAGTAGTTGCTTGTGACTTAGTATTTTACTAAGGAACTATAAACCCCTAGTTTAGGGGCTTATAAACTACTAGGATATAGTTACTAGTATATATTAAGCTGCCCTAAGGGATTTATATATATAGGACTATAGCGCCATAGCCTAGAGGCTGCATGCGCAGTATTGTACGTAGTATAATACAACGGATATAAAAATAAAAATAAAAAAACAATAAAGTTAATTAAGATATCTTTCCATCTTCAGTTTGGGATAGGTAGTGGCTTTAGGAGGCCATTATACATTTCACATAAGGCTTTAGCTTATTAGTAGGTATAGCAACTAGCAATATATCTTTATATTATATTATATATATTTAGCCAGTAGTACTCCCGTTAAAGTAGTTCTAGGGTCTTTCCTTAGCCTAGGTAACTGGCTACTAGTAGGATATATATGTGTTTAAGGAGCTTAAGCTTAAGCTTTTTATAATTAGATATAACTAGACAGTTTTAGTAGTACAGGAGGTTTCTATAAGCTTTACACTCGCTTAGGGAGATCCTTTTTAAATGTCTAACGCCGTCCTATATTAGTTTAAGCGTTTCTTAGATAAACTTATTGTTTGGATATTTGTCAACTATAATTTATTTAATTAATCAATTAGTTATTTTAAGGACGTGTACTATAAGGTCTTTAGTAGGAGGATTAAACAGTTCAGGGCGAAGTAGGGTTTAATTATAGTAAGTATACGCTTCTTTCTATACTAGCATATCTTATAAGCATCAGGTTAGGGTATTAGGCTTCTAGTCTTAAACACCTAGGCGGTATATAATAGAGAACTGGAAATGGGATAGGTATTTTAACCAGTAGGCCTAATAGTAGCTTAGCTGTTTTATAGTTATAAAGTACTATAAGTTCTTATAGTCGCTAAAAACCTTAATTGGAAATCCAGCGCCTTCTAACTTAGGTCGCCATTGTTTAAAGCATCTAATAATGGCCAGTAGTTCTTTGTTATAGATCTCATAATTATATTTAGCTGGGCTTAGTTATTTTAAGAAGTATACTATAGGGTGCAATACTCCCTCCTTATTATATTAAGACAGAATGCCTTTAGTGGCATAGTTGGATAAGTTAGCTTCTATAACACTTATTTGGTCTAGGTTAAAGTGTTAGAGTATAGGTATAGTAGTAAATATAACCTTTAGATACGTAAAGGCTTTCTTATATTTTTTATTAAAGATAAAGGCTTTATCCTTTTAGGTTAAAGCAATAAGGGGTAAAGCTAGGGCAGAGAAGTTATTAATAAACTATTAGTAGAAGTTAGCAAATCCTATAAAGGCCCTTACATCCTTAACGTTCTTTAGTTCTTACCAGTTTACAATTACTTCAATCTTCTTTAGGTCTATTTATATGCCATCTATAGAAATAATAAGTCCAAGGTATAGGACTTCTGTTTTATAAAACTCACATTTATCTATATCCAATTATAGGCCAGCTCCGCGTAGGGCTTCCAGGACAAGGTTAACATATTTCCAATATTTAGCTAGGTTATTACTATATACCAAGATATCGTTAATATAAGCAGTATAGAAGATATTTAGATAAGGGCGTAGGGTGTTATTTACAAAGTACTAAAATAAACTTGGGGCGTTTATAAGGCCAAATAGCGTTACTAAGTACTTAAATAATCTATATCGGGTACGGAATGCAGTAAGCTATTTATCTCCTTTTATAATATAGAGGCGGTTAAATGCGTAAATAAGATCAAGTTTTATATAGTAATAAGCTTTACTTAGTTAGTTTAGTGTTTCTTAAATTAATAGAAGCGGGTATTGGTTCTTAATAGTAATAGCGTTAAGAGCTTAGTAGTCCATATAGAAGCGTAGACTGCTATTGGGTTTCTTAACAAAGATTATAGGTGCAGCTATAGGCAATAAGCTTACTCTAATAAATCCTTTACTTAGGTACTTGTTTAGGTACTTCCATAGCACCTAAAGTTTATTTTAGGACATTCTATATAGGGGTCTAAATCCGGACTGCTTTCCTTCTTCAAGTTCAATCTTATAGTCGTATGGTTAGTGCTCTACCAACTTATTAGCTTCCTTTTATAAGAATATATCTAGGTTTTCATGGTGACATACTAGTACTTTTATAGCGGGGTTAGTATGCTTCTTTAGTGCCAAGGCTTTCTTAATATTAGCCATTATAACAGCATAGATTATATATTTAGGTTTCCTAGCAAGTCACACTAGCGGGGTAGCTCCAATTATTTAAATATCTAGGGTGTTAGGTAAGCTCTTATTATCTATAGTTTTTTATATAGTTCCTTATTTAATTTTAGGTTTAGTATTAGGTATAGAGCTAGTATTAGGTATAAAGTTAGTATCAGATTTAGGTTTGGGTTCTTTAAATATCCTTTTTATAGTAGAATACCAGTTCTTCTAGTATACTTATATAGTATATTTAAGCCTTTGCTTAGTCTAGGGTGGTATAGTACTTAGGATTAATTCTTAGGGTTTAGCAGATATTTCAGATCCTTAGTGGACGTTAGCGGATATTCTAGATCCTTAGCGGACATCAGCGGATATCTTATCTTAGTAGAATTTAGTGGATTTCTTAAACGTAGGGTGGACATTAGTGGAAATCTTAGGCTTTAGTTTAGGTTTAGAGCAATAAGTTATAGAGCATTCCTACTTATAATAAGAGGCAGTAAATAGGAGCTTAAGGTTATCCTAATTAATAACTACCTTATATAGCTTTATCTAGGGTTATCTAAGGATTACTAGGTGGCCTAAGGTAGTAATAAAAAGCTTAATTTGTTCTTTATAGTTTAGGTATTAAAGTCTTAGGGCTACTATATAGGTAATACACCCTAAAACAGTGCGTTTGCCATTAAATCCAAATATATTAATATGCCAGTTAAGGGGGGTTAGGGTAAAACTATTATCTTATATAAAGATCTTGTTAATAAATCCTATGCTACTAGCTCCTATATTAATTAGGACTTAAGCGTTAGCCTATTAATCTTTCTGCTAAAGATAGTAGTTAATAGTTATGCTACGGTCCTAAGAGTTAGAGTTTATAACATTTAATATATTTAACAAGATCCTGTGGTAGAGCTGTCCTAAAAAGCGACTTAGCTCCAGGACCTTCCTTTTAGAGATAATTAGGACGGGGTTCCTAAGGGTAATTATATACCAGAGCTTTGTCCTTATAAGTAGTATTTACTAGATATAGGGCTGGAACTAGATAAAGATCAGGAACAGTAACCAGAAGATTAGTGCAGTAAACGGCTACTAGTATTAGCTGTTCTTAAATCATTTCAGGATATAGGCATAGGGATGGAACAGTATTTTAAGATATAAGCCTTACTTCCGCATTTAAAGCAAAGGCTTAGTTAGATGCGTCGTTCTTATTTAGAGGACCCTAGTAGGGCATACTCTAGGGTCTTAGAGTTAATGTCTATAGCGTTAGAGTACTTATGCTAAAAAGATAACTTAGTAGGGACTTATAGGACTGTTATATTATATTAAGGAGCGGATTTTGGCGTCAGACGTAGTATATTATTATACCGTTTATTAATAACATTTGCGCAGGTATTAAGGGCTTCTAGTAGGTCTACACCTATTAGGGAGGTTTTCAGTTTAGGGCTTAGGGATTTAATAAGGCTATTAATTATTACGGAGTCATTCTAGCCTATTTCCTTTACATAGCGGTTAAATTTAGAGAAGTATACTAGGAAACTTTTCTTTTCTTAAGTTATATAGTTTATCTTCCTTTAAGCGGTAGCTTGGCGGTTTAGGTTACTATATATAGCTTTAAGAAGTATAACTAGGCTTTATACTAAGTTCGGCTAGAGAGGTTTAATAAGGTCAGCTATATCTCCTCCTAGTTAACTTAGGGCGTAGTAGAGTTAGTTAGCTTTAGTTAGGTAACAGTTAGCATTACCAGTTAGCTTATTCTTAAGCCGGCTTAGGAATAATTAGAGCTCTTATTATTTACCAGTAAATACTAGAGGGTCTAGTAGTTTTTTAGATTATTATAGTGTAGTAGACGGAATTACGGGATAAATATCCGCAGCTAGCTTAGGGTTCGCACCTAACAAGCTAGGTCTAAATTCGGTTATTTTTATCTCGTCTATAGGTGGCGTGTTAGCAGCCTCTTAGGCTAGTATTTAGTCTTAGGGCCCTAACGCGAGTGTCTTAAGGGTATAGACTTCTTCTTAAAGTGCTTCAATCAATTCCTAGTGCCATACTTCTTGTTTAGCTTGTTATTTAGCTATAGCGGCCTAGTTCTGTACAAGGGCGTCTATAAAAGACTTCTATATATTTGCCAATTGTTCTTAAAGTGCGGACATAATGTTAGTGGCCGTTGTAGGGGCTTCAAGGTCTTTCTATATTTTGGATGGGGTAGGGCGGGGCGGAGTATAGGTTTTTTTTAACGTAACGTAGTGTTACAGAGTAAGTACAAGTGATGGTAATATGTAGCAAAGTAGATATTATTAAGCTATATATATAAACTGTATAATAAAGTTAAAACATTGCATAAGGAAAGAAGGTAAGAGGGTACAAGAAGGGGTATATACTGTTTACTTGTTGCTAGGTCAACAAGTGCACAGGGCAGAAGTTATAGATATTTTGGATATTGCGGATACTACAGATGTCTTAGATATTGCGGATACTGCAGTATTGTAATCGGTCTTTAGTTGCCGAGTTAGTAAAAATAGGTAGTCGTGTGCAAGGTGTTATGGGGTAGTCCTATAACAGTTAGTAGTTAACTGCTAAATTATAGGCTATAAAGCAGTACCTTATTAATAACCTAAATAAGGGCTTTATTAAGCCTAGTTAAGCCCCTTTTAACTCGCCTATTCTCTTTACTAAAAAGCTAAATAGAGGACTCCGTTTCTATATTAACTACTATAAACTTAATAATATAACCCGCAAGGACCGCTATCTACTACCCTTACTTAATAAGACTCTAGCCTAAATAAGTAGAGCTAAGGTCTTTACTAAGCTTAATATCCGTTAGGCTTTTTACCAGATTAGGATGGACCCTAAATTAGAAGATCTTACTATATTTTAAACCCGTTACGGAATATATAAATGCAAAATACTTCCTTTTGGACTGACTAACGGACCGGCTACGTACCAGCGATATATAAATGATATACTCTTTAACTACCTTAACGACTTCTATATAGCCTACCTAGATAACATTATAATCTATTCTAAGAATAAGTTAAAACACAAGGAGCATATCCATAAAGTCCTATAACGGCTCCGCGAGGCCGGTCTCTAGGCCAATATTAGGAAATTAGAATTCAGTATTAAGCGTATAAAGTACCTAGGTTTTATTATTAGTATAAATAGAATTAAGGCCGACCTAGAGAAAACGGCTATAATTAACTAGTAGATACCCCCACGGACTATAAAGGGGGTGCAATTATTTTTAGATTTCTGTAACTTCTACTAACACTTTATTAAGAACTATAGCAGAATTGCCTGGCCTCTTAACCGCCTTACTAGGAAGGACCAGCCATTCTACTTTAACGCTATATATATACAGGCCTTTAATGAGCTTAAAAAACGGCTGGTATTGGCTCCCCTACTTACCTACTTTAACCTAAAACGGCCCTTAATGCTAGAAACTAATGCCTTAGATAGCGTGATAGCCAATATTTTCTCCTAGAAGCAACCAGACAGAGAACAGCACCCTATTATATACTATTTAAAGACTATAATAGATACCGAGCTAAACTACTATATCTATAACAAAGAAATACTGGCTATTATCTCTAGCTTTTAGTACTAGCGTATACAGCTAGAGGGGACCCCTAAGCCTATTAAGGTAGTTTCAGATTATAAGGCCCTAGAATACTTTATAATAACTAAGGCCCTTACGGCCCGGCAGGCACGCTAGGCAAATATCCTATCTTAGTTTAACTTCTTAATTATATATAAACCTAGCGCTATAAACCGTGCGGATACCCTTATAAGGCGTAAATAGGACCTAGGTAACTAGGCGGCTATAAAGATCTTATTATAGACCTAGACACTACTATAACCAGAGCACCTTAACCCCTAAATACAGGCAGAACAAAATACAGACCCTTTAGACGCTAAGATATGTCCTATTAACTCCACAGAACTTAACCTTATTAATAAACTGCTACAGGCAAACTGTATAGCCCCTTCTCTATAAGAGTACCGCGAAAGGGTAAAGGATGTTACTAGCCCATGGTCCCTTAAAACGGACTGCTTAAGCACTGGAAATGGCTAGTAGTGGTAAAGGAGCAGAATTTACGGACTTAGTTTATCGCTAAAGTATATACTTAGGTCTCTACGGCCCACCTAGGAAAAAATAAGACTTATAAGATTATCGGCAACCGTTACTACTAGCCTAGAATGGTTATGGATATTAACCGCTATGTATAAAACTGTAACAACTGCCGTAGGTCTACAATTCCACAAAATAAAACTCTAGGACTATTAAAACCACTCCCAATACCAGAACGCCCCTAGTAGTATATCTTTATAGATTTCTACAAGCTACCTATAGACCGTAACGGATATAATATAGCTATGGTTATAGTTAACCGCTTTAGCAAGCGCCCGTTCTTAATCCCTTATTATAAGAATATTAATGCAAAAGAGGCGGCCTAATTATATATCTATTATGTCTACCGAATTTACGAACTACTAGATACTATCGTATCTAATTATAGGCCATAGTTTATATTGGCTTTCTGGAACGAGTTTACCTAGATTCTAGGCATTAAGCTAAAGCTTTCTACGGCATACCACCCCCATATAGACGGCTAGACGGAGATTGTAAACCAGTATTTAGACTAGAGACTCCGACCCTTTATTAACTACTTTTAGAATAATTAGGCTAAATGCTACATCTAATAGACTACGCCCAGGCTACCCTACCCTACAACTTTATAGGATTTGCACCTATTCAGCTAGAAATGGGGTATTTACCCTATATAAGCTTTGACTGGGAAAGACCGGAAGGGCCATAGACCGTACGCGAAAAACTATCTCATAAGGAAGCACGGCATTACGCTAAACGCTTAGAAGAAGCCTGGAAAGTAGCCCGTGCAAACCTAGAAAAAGCCTAAAAATTAATAAAATAGCAGGCAAATAAGCATAGGCGTAAGCCCAACTTTACTATAGGTGATAGGGTCTGGGTTATAACAAAGAACTAGAAGACAGAACGGCCTAGCCGTAAGCTAGACTATTAGATAGCAGGACTGTATAAGGTTCTTAAGAAGAGAGGCAACTTATACAAAGTAAAGCTCCTGGATTTAATTAAGGTCTACCCTATCTTTTTGCCAGATAAGCTATAGAGAGCTGTAAACAACCTATTACTTAGATAAAAGAATAAACCGCCCTTACTAATTTAAGTTAATGGCGACAGTAAATAGGAAATTAAAGAAATACTGGCCTGTAAACTCGTAAGGGGAACACTAAAATACTATATACATCGGCAAAATATAGTACCCTTTCAATGGCCTCAATGGTTGGTGGTTGACGCAATTGGCGCGCAGTTGAGGTCATTTGGCAACTCGACCGACTAGCCTATGTCGTGTTTTTTTGACACGCAGCC
>Ga0307507_10004153_pt1 | contig 26278 bp, 8 predicted proteins | sample 7_EM_MG_FD_207223 | JGI IMG/M metagenome (GOLD analysis project Ga0307507, IMG submission 207223) | Populus trichocarpa ectomycorrhiza microbial communities from riparian zone in the Pacific Northwest, United States - 7_EM | ecosystem: Host-associated > Plants > Roots > Unclassified | place...
AGCCGTACTAGTTGCCTATGCACTATACCCACCAGCGTCACTGGTCGAAAGCATAAATGCACGCACTAGCCGCCCTAATCGCCTGTGTACTACACCTACTAGCGGTACTAGTCAAAAGCGTAATTCTGCAGCCGTCTTTATAGCCTTGCAAAACTATTCCATGATATCCTTCTGTTATCCATAGCTAAGATCCGATCTTCCTACTAGTAACTAGAACAGTAAACCAGAAATAATAACGGCGGCGGTAATAGTAGTAATAGTAACGGTGGTAGAAGCAGTAGTAAAAGTAGACATTTAGCGCAGTAAAATAAAACAGAACAGTTAGCGGTAGAACACTCGGTAGAAGAACTTGGTAATAGTTAGTAAGCAGTAGGACATCTAACAGCAGAACTTTTAATAGCAGAAATCTCGGTAGCGGCAGTTGGTTGATGACAGTTGGTTGGTAGCAGTCGGTCAAAACAGCAGTAGCAGAACAATCGGAACAGTGGAACGGAACGGTTGGTAGAAACAGCAGTTATAATTTGGAATAGCAGCAGTAGCAGTAGTAGCAGTGACAGAACGGTTAACGGCATTCGGTCAGTAGCGGTCGGTTAGTGGCGGCTAGTCGGACGGCGGCGGGGCGATTAAAACGGCATGGTATAGTGGCCAGGAGAGCAACAGCAGAACAGTTAAAATAGCATTAGGCCTAGAACAGGTCGGTTGGAACAGTTATCTAGCAAATCTCGCAGCGGTATAGATCCGGCACAGTTAGATAGAACAGTAGAGACGGAACAGTCAGTTAAGACAGCAGGGACGAAATAGCTGGACGGAATAGTGGCAGTAGCAGCGGTAACGGCAGGGTAGTTGATTAAGATAGCAGAGGCTCTGGCTTGGTTTGATTGTTTAGTTGGTTGTTTAATATTAAAACTCTGCATCTGGCTCTGCGTCTGGCTGTGCATCCAGCTGTGCATCAGTAGCTCTGCATTGCATACTCTGCGTTTGTGTCTACGTGCGTGCCCGTATGCGTGCCTGCGTGCCTGCCTTGACTGCCTGACGAAGACTGTCTAACTGGTCGGCGACGACGTGCTGTAACTGATTGTTCGGTCGTTCGATTAAGGTAGAAAGTTGGCCTGGTTGAAAGCTCTGATTGTCCTAACTTAAATGCGAAGACGGTGTTTAACTAATTGAGATTTGATGAGGCCCTGGCTTGACTTAAGGTGTTTTCGGCGGCATGTATGACTGAGGTTCCGTATCTGTAGACTCTGCGTATGACTCCGTGTGAGACTCCGTGTAGAGATCCGTATCTGCGTCTGTAGGAAAGACCGTTCTGGTTAACCAGTCCGTGGGCGTTAAGACGGGCGGCAATTGATTGATAAAGGAGGGTTAAAGGGAGAGGTTCCTGCAGAGGCTATCTGTCTGCCATTGTAGGACCTTTAACTGCTAATCAAAGACGTCTAACGGCGACGGTGACTGATTTAATTTGACCGTGACAACGTATAATTAACTGACGTTCAAACAGGGTATTAGGTCGGCCCGACTAAAAGCTCTAGCTGATCCGACTTGACTATAGAGGCGGCGTCCGACTGATTAAGATTTAACTGAGGCTCTGGCTTGACTTAAGGCGTCTTCTATTATATGTACGACCTAGGCTCTGCATCGTCGCATGCTTAATCAAAGCTTTTGAATCTGTTGACGTTCTATTAAGGCTCTATATCCGTAAGCTCTATATCTGCGGACAGTCGATTAAGACTTTGGCTGTGCAGCCGTTCGGTTAAAGCTCTGCATCTGTAGTTGATTGAGGCTCTTAGTGTCTACTAGACGTCCAATCTAGAGACCTGTCTTAAGACTTCCTTTCTTGTGAGCATAAACGGCAGTTTCCAGTAGACCATTTCCGCGGGCCTAGTGCTCCTGTAAGACGTCCTTAATAGCTGCTTTTTTTCCTTTTAGAACCGTCTTTGCTCTTGGCTTCTTTGGCGCATCCTTAGGCTTTTGCGACTGCTTCTTTACCCTAGCTATTGGCAGTACGCTCACGTATCCTTGATCTTTTTCCAGCTTAAGAGCCTTCTTAGGATTGTCTTCTGCTTTTAGTCTCTTGATTGCTGTCCTGCTGGCTCTATATTTCGCCTAAGTCGTCCTTAATATTATCTGGTGTTAGCTTTTTGGTTGTTGTAACTGCCTCCGTTGCATATCCCTTGCCCTTATGTCCACAATGCAGTCCTTTGTCAAGACGACCTCTTAAGGAAAAGCGCTGGCTCCTATATATCCAAATCCTGTTCTCCTTGTAATCCTTGATAAGATCCTTTACTAGTTTATTCTAATACGGCTTGGTCCTGTCTTCGGTCGTATAAGGATGGTTTAGGCTTATTGTGGTCAGCTGCGTCCTGTGTGCGATCTCTTGCAGAGCATCTTTATCACTGCCTCTTTGTATACTGCTTTGCCGTTTCCGCGGTACTTGATCACTGATATTGTATTATTGCTTTTGTACAGATCCCTTCCTTACTGCAGTGTCCGTTCTTGTCGTGCAGCTAGCGTAGTACTGAATTTGGATGGCAGTAATAGTTATGCTGCAATTAGTCGTTATTTAAATAAGGAATAAGGTTAGCCCAGTTAAAGGCTCTAATTTAACAACATTTAACTGACTTAATTTAGTGACGGTAATGTGCTAATATTGAGACTCTAGCTTAATTTAACTCTTTAATTGACCGTAGCTTTTATGCAGTTATTTAATTAACTAAGGCTTCTATGCAGTTGTTTGATTAAGGCTCTGCGTCTGGCTCTATATTATATAATCAGCTTTACATCTGTGTAATTAACTAAGGCTCTTTATGCCGTTCTTATTATATAGCTAGCGCATTTAAATTCTAGGGGCGGTGTAGAGTTCTGTTGGCTCTATTGCTAAATGGACCAATTAGGATTTTCCGTCCCTGGGATAGAAAATCGCTATTGGTTTGTCAACAGGCGGTAAGCTAAACTAACATCTTTTGTAGTAGGTTGATGTGTTTAATAATGCGTCGCGGTTAAGAAAGTAAATATAAAAGGAGCTTTAGGAAATATAGTAATTAAGTAGATAAAATAGAAATCTTTTATACGGTTATTACCTGCGTCCCCTCCCCCACCTTAGAACTTAACTGTCCCCTAGTTAAACATCCTATACCTACTGTGGAGCCTGCTGCGGAGCCTACTGTTAATGGCTGACCTGGTTAAGCGTCCGTCTCTAAGACCGTCTCCAAGGATTAGAAGATTTATTCTTCTTCCTAGCCTCTGCCGTCTTATCCGCAGGCCGTGACATAATCTAGATGCATTCTCCTAGTCGTACATTCTTCTCCTACGGTAGAGCTTGCGGCTCGACAGTTGTTCTGGTTGTATAGCTGTCTCTAGGGGTCGGGCGAGTCTGCGGACATTGCTGGTTAGGCGTTACTAAATCCGTGGGCCGTACTTGATAGTAGTCCTCCCAGTTTGTGCGTATTTTGTCACTGTTCTTCAGCACTACTCCGTTATGGAAATTAGTAAAATCCGCTCGTCCTATAGGGGCTTGTTTCTGCGTCTGTCCTTAGCCTTCCCTTTTCCAATTTAGCTGTCCATCTAAGCCTATTCCTTGGTGCGTACAAAGCCAGTTCTTGATACCTTTTAGCCGTTCTTTATTACCGAGCCACGGAAGCTTAGGTCCAGGTTGTTCGCGCGTTCCAGCTACTAGTCTTCCTCAATTAGACAGATATATAAATCCTTGCTAAATAAGATCCTTTAAGCCTTAATATTTGTACTTAGTAAAACGGTAACTTCCTCCGCATCTAGAACAGGTCTGCCGGCCTTGTCTTTACGTGCCTTGCTAACTCTATACGTCCCGCTATGGTTGTCTAAAGGCGGTAGAATCTTGCGGATATTGGGGATCTTGCGGATATCGGCAGTCTTACGGAATAAAGGGAGCTTGGGTGCTGTTCTGCCAGTCTTTATATCCTGGTGCTGAGCTATATCCTTGTGCCGGGCTTTAAACTACAGCCTGATTTAGTAGCATCGCGTGCTTTTTTAGGTCCAGAAGTCTTCCTTCCCTTTGGCGGTTAAGCTTATTCCCTTGCTGCCATAGCTCTTATATAAGCTAGATATTTAGGATATCTTCTTCTAAAAGAACAGCCATTCGCTTAACATTCTCTGTAGCTATTATTCTTAACTCTACGGCCTCCTTTAGCCTTTTAAATATAAGGGTACTGGGCTCGTCTGCTATAGCTCCTGTCTTTTCTATTATATGCCTATGGTATTTAATAGGGAGTCCTTATATAAACCACCACCCCTTTTCTTGCTTAGTAAGGTTTCCTACGGCTACCGCTCTTACTGAGATGGTAGTAAAGTCGTGTATATAGTGACGCAGCTTGCCTAGCTGTTTTGTAGATTTTTAAATAAAAGCTTCTACAAAGTCTCTTGTCTCCATACGTTGGTAGTAGTTATTTGCTTAGTATTCTGCCCTAAGCTTTCTTATAAGCTCCATCTAATTGCTAGCTATGAATTTAGGCAAGCTTCGGATCTATACCCCTATTTAGTAATTATAGTACTTTAGAAGGCCCTAGTGCTTCTCCTTACTTGTTACACAATATCAGGTATATAGCCGTTCGTACTATTTGATAAACTATAATATATTCTACCCTGTAAAGTAGGGAGTTCCAATAGTTTCTAGGGCTGGTATAGGCTAAACTATAACGCAGATCTTGTCTTGAGCCGTTGACTGCTAGTTACAAGGTAATGCATCCTTGGGAGCTTGTAGGTAATCCCTATAGCTTTTATCCTTTGTTTGCTAAGGGTTATCAGTCCTAGGTGTTATAGGTAAATACTATAGTAGGTCTATTTGTATAGCCATGGTCTTAATAGAGGATGTCCCAGATAACTGTCCTGGCGGGACATTAATAGGTGTATACTTTGGCTGGTCTACTTATACAGCTATATCCCTAATAGAAGGCGCCTGCTTTTTAATGCCTAAGGGAAGGTCTTTCTAGGAGAGTATGGAATCTTTATCTTCTACTACTGCTGGGTCTTAATACGTCCATCTGTTTTAGCCTACTGTCGTTCTGTGTGGTAGGTCCTTATGGAGTGCCTCTAGGGCCGCTGCTGATATAATCTAGATAACTTAAAAGAGGACAAAGCTAAGCTAGAATAGGAAGCTTTTAAAGGCAGATCTAATCTTATGTGCTTGTGGCCTTGCTTAGTATTGTCTCTATTCTTAAAGGGTAGCGCTAGCTTCCTTTGCCGCTAGATATCTTAGATCTTATTTCTATTTAACTAATTAGCCCTTAGCTTATCATCTCTATATCTTTAATAATATTCTGGCTATGCTTATACGCGTGTAGGTGGCGAGATTTTAACCGCTGGTAGTTATCTGATTGGCTAACTAGTTCGCTTAACGCCAAATTTTTAAGTATGGGCACTAAACCCAACTCCTAAGACCTTTTGACCTATATTATTTTGCTTCCTATTGCCACTCTTTAGCCTGTGCATTAAGTCTAGCTGTCCGTCTTTTTTGCTGTCTTTTTGTTTAGGGTCTGCTTGGTTCCCCTTACTGTCTAATACTGCCTGGTTCTCTGGTTCTCTAGTTCTGCCATCTTGTCTATTAGTTCTTCTATAGTTGGTTGTTCTTCTACAGCTAGCGGTTCTTTGGCAGTTGTAGTATATTCCTGTATGTCTTCTGTGTATGTAGCACTAGACTTCTAATCTAAAGAGCTTGCCGTTATCCCCACGTGGAATGCCAAATAATATGTGGAAGGGTACGGTGTCTCTTAGATAGGAAAGTCACGGTACTATCTATCTATTAGTTAGTTAGTCTGTCTGTCTGTCTGTCTCTCTGTTAGTAATAAAGAAAGAAAAGAATGTATTCCGTGAACTGGTAGGGTCGTGATTGTATGTGAGATAAGGAGGAAAGGAGGAAAGCCGAAGCTTAATAAATATAGGAAAATGCCAAGATAGTAGGCGACGTCCAATCTACACCACCATACTAGTATGCCACCATAACAACCTAGAAGTATTTTCACGAAAGGAAGCTAATAAACTAGCAGAACACTAACTATATAACTATAAGATCGTACTCAAAGAAGGAAAATAGCTAGGATTTAGACTCTTGTATAGAATGTCCCAAAACGAACTCTAAGTGCTGCGGAAGTACTTAGACGAATACCTAAGTAAAGGATTTATTAGAGTAAGCTCTTTGTCTATAGCTGCACCTATAATCTTTATTAAGAAACCTAGCGGCGGTCTATACTTCTGTATAGACTACTAAGCTCTTAACGCTATTACTATTAAGAATTAGTACCCGCTCCTATTAATTTAAGAGATACTAAACCAATTAAATAAGGCTTACTACTATATAAAACTCGACCTTATCCACGCATTTAACCACCTCTATATTGCAAAAGGAGATGAATAGCTTACCATATTCCATACTAGATATGGACTGTTTAAATACTTAGTAATGCCGTTTGGCCTTATAAATGCCCTAAGTTTATTCTAATACTTTATAAATAATACCTTATGACCTTACCTGGACGTTTTCTGTACTACTTATATTAATAATATCCTGGTATATAGTAATAACCTAGCTAAATATAAGAAATACGTTGACCTTATCCTAGAAGCCCTACGTGGAGCTAGACTATAATTAGATATAGATAAATACAAGTTTTATAAAACGGAAGTTCTATACCTTGGACTTATTATCTCTATAGACAGCATATAAATAGACCTAAAGAAGATTAAAGTAATTATAAACTGGCAAGAACCTAAGAACGTTAAGGACGTAAGAGCCTTTATAGGATTTGCTAATTTCTACTAATGGTTTATTAATAACTTCTCTACCCTGGTTTTACCTCTTATGGCTCTAACATAAAAGGATAAAGCCTTTATCTTTAATAAGGAATATAAGAAGGCCTTTGCCTATCTAAAAGTTATATTTACTACCGCACCTATACTCTAACACTTTGACCTAAACCAAAAGAGTATTATAGAAGCTAATTCATCTAACTACGTCACTAGAGGCATTCTGTCTTAGTATAATAAGGAAGAAGTACTATATCTAGTAGCATACTTCTTAAAATAATTAAGTTTAGCCAAATGTAACTACAAGATCTATGATAAGGAATTATTAGCCATTATTAGATGTTTTAAATAATAGCAACCTAAACTAGAAGGCGCCGGATTTCTAATTAAGGTTCTTAACAACTATAAGAATCTACAGTACTTCACAACTATAAAACAGCTAAGTTATTATTAAGCCTGCTAGTTAGAATATCTATCTTATTTCCAATTCTCAATTACGTACTACCTAGGCGTTTAAGGTCAAAAACCTAATACCCTAACTCGACGTTCACAAGACATAACAGTATAGGAAGAAGCGCGCGCCTACTGTAATTAAACGCTGCTTTGCTCTAAATTATTTAATCCCCTAGCTAAAGACTTTATAGTATACGTTCTTAAAATAACTAATCAATTAATTAAGTAGATTATAGTTAATAAATACCTAAATAACGAGTTTATCTAAGAGACACTTAAGTTAATTTAAGATGGCGTTAGACGCTCTAAAAAGATCTCTCTAAGTAAATATAAAGCTTGCGGAGACTGCTTATACTACTAGAACCGCCTAGTTATACCTAACTATAACAAACTTAAGCTTAAGCTCCTTAAACACATATATAATCTACTAGTAGCCGGCTACCTAGGCTAAGGAAAAACCCTAGAGCTGCTCTAATGGGAGTACTACTGGCCAAATATATATAATATAATATGAAGGTACGTCTCTAGCTATTACACCTACCGACGAGCTAAAGCCTTGTATAAAAAGTATAACGGCTTTCTAAAGCCACTGCCTATTCCGGACTAAAGATAGAAGGACATCTTAATTAACTTCGTTGTTAATCTCCCCGTAAGTAAAGGCTGTGCAAATATTATAGTAGTTATAGACTAACTATCTAAAATAAGACACTTAATCGCCTACCTTAATATATTAATACTTACCGTTGCCTAACTGTTCCTGGATTATATATAGAAACTCCATAGACTTCCTAAAATGATTATCTCTAATAGAGGCCGCTAGTTTATCTTAGTGTTCTAAAAAGAACTAATTACCCAACTCCGTATTAAAGCGCTATTATCTATAGCATATTACCTAAAAATGGACGGTTAAACGGAACGTGCAAATACTATAATGGAATAGTATATTCGGATATACACGTCGTATTTGTAGGATAACTGGATAGACTAGCTTGCATTTACCAAGTTTACTGTAAATAACTCTGTCTTAGAAACCACAAAGGTCTCCCTATTCTTGGCTAATTACGGCCAGCACCCGCGAATAGGTTTTAAACCCTTTAGTAATATTCCTCGCCTAGCTTATTAGGCCTTATAAGTTATAGAAGCAAACGAATTTATAAAGAAGATAGAAGAACTATAAGAGTTTCTTACTAATAAAATAATATAGGCCCAGTCTGTCTATAAAGCCGTAGTAAATAAGAACTAAACCCTAGCACTAGCTTACTAAATTAGTAACTTTATCTAGCTAGATGTAAGAAATCTAAACATAAAACAACCTACTAAGAAACTTAACTAGAAGAACGCCGGCCCTTATAAGATTAAAAAAGTTGTCTCTCCTTATACCTACTAACTAAAGCTCCCTAATACGGTTAAAATCCACCTTATATTCTATACGTTAGTCCTCTACCCTACCGCCCCTATATTAGACGCCCTACCTAGACAGATTTAAGACCCTCCCCCACTAATTAAAGTAGATAGTGAGGATAAATACCTTGTTAAAAGAGTTAACGATATTAAGTATAATAAACGGAAACGTAAATATATATATCTTACAAAATGGAGAGGCTTTACTAAGCCCTTATAGGAACCTATTGACTCTATAGGACTTATATAAGCCGCAGAAAACTTTTACAAACTTTACCTAGAACTACCTTAGCCCCATCTCATAGAAGCTTAAGTTTAAAGGGGGGGTACTATTATGGGACTCCTCTATAACACCTTACACACGTCTACCTATTTCCACCTATGTAGCAAGAAGAGACTAACTATAAGATAGCAATCTAATGGTAATCTATAGCAATCTGATAGCAATCTGCCGCATTCTACTATATTCTGCCAAGTCTACTAAATCCTGCCAAGTTCTGCTAGGACTGCTACTCGAATCCTATTCTGCTTTGTGTATGTGTCGACCAAGTAACTAAACTAGTGATATATACCCTTTCTTCCCGTTTCCTTACCTTCTCTCCTTACGCAATGTCTTGACTTTATTACACAGTTTATATACATAGCTTAATAATATCTACTTCGCTATATATTATCACCACTTATACTCACTCTGTGACAGCCTTATATTATAAGAGTAAGCAAGTAATTTTAAGAAAGTAATAAGCAATAATACTACTAGCTAAAAGATCTATAATACGTATTCGCTAATACTATATCTATATAAGTAAATGTCATGGAGTAAGTATAAGTGGTAATAATATATAGCGAAGTAGATATTATTAAGCTATATATATAAACTATGTAATAAAGTCAAGACGTTGCGTAAGGAGAGAAGGTAAGGAAATGGGAAAAAAGGGTATATATTGCTAGTTTGGTTGCTTAGTCAACACGTACACAGAGTAGAATAGGATTTAAGTAGCGGTCCTGGCAGAACTTGGCAGGATTTAGTAGACTTAGTAAAATATAGCAGAATATAGCAGATTGCTATTAGATTGCTATAGATTGCCGTTAAACTGCCATCTTATGGTTAGTCTTTTCTTGCTATATAGGTAGAAATAAGTAGACGTATATAAGGTGTTACGGAGGTGTCCTATAATAGTACCCCCCTTTTAAACTTAAGCTTCTGCGAGATAGGGCTGAGGTAGTTCTGGGTAGAGTTTATAAAAGTTTTCTGCGGCTTATATAAGTCCTATAGAGTTAACGGGTTTCTATAAGGGCTTAGTAAAGCCTCTCCATTTTATAAAGTATATATATTTGCGTTTCCGTTTATTATACTTAATGTTATTAACTCTTTTAATAAGGTACTTATCCTTACTATCCACTTTAACTAGTAGGGGAGGGTCTTAGATCTGTCTAAATAGGGCGTTTAATATAGGGGCGGTAGGGCGGAGGACTGATATATAGAATATAGGGTGGATTTTAACCGTATTAGGGAGCTTCAGTTAGTAGGTATAAGGAGAGATAACTTTTTTAACCTTATAAGGGCCGGTGTTCTTCCAGTTAAGTTTCTTAGTAGGTTATTTTATATTTAGATTTTTTATATCTAGCTAGACAAAGTTACTAATTTAGTAAGCTAGTGCTAAGGTTTAGTTCTTATTTGCTATAACTTTATAGACAGACTGGGCCTATATTATTTTATTAGCAAGGAACTTTTATAGTTCTTCTATCTTCTTTATAAATTTGTTTGCTTCTGTAACTTATAAAGCCTAATAAGCTAGGTAAGGAACATTATTAAAGGGGTTAAAACCTATTTGCGGGTACTAGCCATAATTAGCCAGAAATAGGGAGACCTTTATAGTTTCTAAGATAGAGTTATTTGTAGTAAACTTAGTAAATATAAGCCAGTCCATCCAGTCGTCCTATAAATACAACATATATATCCAAATATACTGTTCCATTATAGCATTTATACGTTCTATTTAACTATTCATTTCTGGGTAATATGCCGTAGATAATAGCGCTTTAATATAAAGTTGGGTAGTTAGTTTTTCCCAAAATACTAAAATAAACTAGCAACCTCTATTAGAGACGATTGTTTTAGGAAGTCTATAGAGTTTCTATATATAATCCAGGAACAGTTAGGCAATGGCAGGTATTAATATATTAGGGCAGGCAATTAAGTATCTTATCTTAGATAGTTGGTCTATAACTACTATAATGTTTATACAGCCTTTACTTACGGGGAGATTAATAATAAAGTTAATTAAAATATCCTTCTATCTTCGGTCTGGAACAGGTAGTGGTTTTAGAAAGCCGTTATATATCTTATATAAAGCTTTGGCTTGTCGGTAGGTATAACAGCTAGAGACATACCTTTGTACTATATTATATATATTTAGCTAGTAGTACTCCTATTAGAGTAGCTCTAGGGTTTTTCCTTAGCCTAGGTGGCCGGCTACTGGTAGATTATATATATATTTAAGGAGCTTAAGTTTAAGTTTATTATAGTTAGATATAACTAGGTGGTTCTAGTAGTATAAGCGGTTTTTATAAGCTTTATATTTACTTAGAGAGATCTTTTTAGAGCGTCTAACGCCATCTTAAATTAACTTAAGTGTCTCTTAGATAAACTTATTATTTAGGTATTTATTAATTATAATCTACTTAATTAATTAATTAGTTATTTCAAGGATATATACTATAAGGTCTTTAGCTAGGGGATTAAATAGTTTAGGGCAAAGTAGGGTTTAATTATAGTAGGTACGCGCTTCTTCCTATACTAGTATATCTTGTAAACGTTAGGTTAGGGTATTAGGTTTTTAACCTTAAACGCCTAGACAGTATATAATTAAGAATTAGAAATAAGACAGATATTCTAACTAGCGGGCTTAATAATAACTTAGCTATTTTATAGTTATAAAGTACTATAAATTTTTATAGTTATTAAGGACCTTAATTAGAAATCTAGAGCCTTTTAGTTTAGGTTGCTATTATTTAAAACATCTAATAATAGGTAATAATTCCTTATTGTAGATCTTATAGTTATATTTAGCTGGACTTAGTCGTTTTAAGATATATACTATAGAGTATAGTACTCCTTCCTTATTATACTAAGACAGGATGCCTCTAGTAATATAGTTAGATAAGTCAACTTCTATAACACTCTTTTAGTTTAGGTTAAAGTGCTAAAGTATAGGTGCAGTAGTAAATATAACTTTTAGATAGATAAAGGCCTTCTTACATTCCTTATTAAAGATAAAGGCTTTATCCTTTTAGGTTAGAGCTATAAGGAGTAAAACTAGAGCGGAGAAGTTATTAATAAACTATTAGTAGAAATTAGCAAATCCTATAAAGGCTCTTATATCCTTAACGTTCTTAAGTTCTTACTAATTTACAATTACTTTAATCTTCTTTAGGTCCATTTATATACTATCTATAGAAATAATAAGTCCAAGGTATAGAACTTCCGTTTTATAGAACTCACATTTATCTATATCTAATTATAGGCTAGCTCTACGTAGGGCTTCTAAGACAAGGTCAATGTGTTTCTTATATTTAGCTAGGTTATTGCTATATACTAGGATATCATTAATATAAGTAGTATAGAAAACGTCCAGGTAAGGTTATAGGGTATTATTTATAAAGTATTGGAATAAACTTGGCGTATTTATAAGGCCAAATGGCGTTACTAAGTATTTAAATAGTCTATATCCAGTACGGAATGCAGTAAGCTATTTATCTCCTTTTATAATATGGAGGCGGTTAAATGCGTGGATAAGGTTAAGTTTTATATAGTAGTAAGCCTTACTTAATTAGTTTAGTGTCTCTTAAATTAATAAGAGCGGGTACCGGTTCTTAATGGTAATAGTATTAAGAGCTTAGTAGTCTATATAGACGTGTAGACCACTACTAGGTTTCTTAACAAAGATTATAGGTATAGCTATAGGCAAAGAGCTTGCTCTAATAAATCCTTTACTTAGGTATTTGTCTAAGTACTTCTATAGTACTTAAAGTTCGTTTTAGGACATTCTATATAGTAGTCCAAATCCTGGCTGTTTTCCTTCTTTAAGTATAATCTTGTGGTTATATAGTTGGTGCTCTGCTAACTTATCGGCTTTCTTTTATAAGAATACCTCTAGGTGCTCGTGGTGGTATACTAGTACCTTTATAGCAGGGTTAGTATGCTTCTTTAGTGCTAGGGCCTTTTTAATATTGGCTATTATAATGGCGAAGATTGTATGTTTAGGTTTCCTAACGAGTTGTGCTAATAGGGTAGCTCTAATTATATAGATATCTAAGGTGTTAAGTAAGCTTAAATTATTTTTAGTTTCTTATATAGTTTCTTATTTAGATTTAGGTTTAGTATTAGGTACGGAGTTAGTATTAGATTTAGGTTTAGGTTCTTTAAGTATCCTTTTTATAGTAGAATACTAGTTCTTCTGGTACTTTTGTATATTAAGCTTAAGCTTCTGCTTGGTTTGGGGCGGTATAGTAGTTAGGATTAGTTTATGTAGTTTAGTATAACTTTTAAGTTCTTAGTAGAATTAGGTGGATTTTTTAGGTATAGGGTAGACGTTAGTAGAAATTTTAGACTAGTAGATCTTAGTGGATTTTCTAGATTTCGGTTTAGGGTCTAAGCAGCGGGTTATAAAACACTTCTACTTATAATAAGAGGCGGTAAATAGAAGCTTAAGGTTGTCCTAATTAATGGTTACCTTATATAGCTTTATCTAGGGTTGTTTAAGGATTACTAAGTAACCTAGGGTAGTAATAAAAAGCCTAATTAGTTCTTTATGGTTTAGGTATTAGAGTTTTAGGAATACTATATAGGTAATACGGCCTAAGATAGTGCGTTTACTATTAAATCTAAATATATTAATATGCCGGTTAAGGGGGATTAAAGTAAAACTATTATATTATATAAAGATCTTATTAATAAATCCTATGCCACTAGCTCCTGTATTAATTAGGACTTAAGTATTAACCTATTAATTATTCTATTAAAGATAATAGTTAACGGTTATACTGCAATCCTAAGAGTTAAAGTTTATAATATCTAAAGTATTTAACAAGATTTTAAGGCAGTGTTATTCTAGAGAGCAATTTAGCTCCAGGACCTTCCTTTTAGAGGTGATTAGGGTGGAGTTCTTATAGCGTATTAGTTGTAGCTTTGTCCTTATAAGTGGTGCTTACTAGATATAGGGCTGGAACTAGGTAGAGATTAGGGATAGTAACTAGAGGATTAATACAGTAAATAGCTGCTGGTATTAGCTGTTTATAATTCACGTTAGGGTATAGGGGCGGAGTAATAGTTAGAGAAATAGGAGCTACTTCTATACTTAAAATAGAGGCCTAGCTTAGTGCGTTATTCTTATTTAAAGAACCCTAGTAGGGCGTATTCTAGGGTTCCAGTGTTAATATCTATAGCGTTAGGATGCTTAGGCTAAGATAATAACTTAGTAGACATTTATAGGATTGTTATATTATATTAAGGAGCGGACTTTAGTATTAGGCGTAGTATATTATTATACCGTTTATTAATAATATTTACGCAGGCGTTAAGGCTCCTAGTAGGTCTATACCTATTAGGGAGGTTTTTAGTTTAGGACTTAAGGATTTAATAAGGCTGTTAACTAGTATAAAGTTATTCCAGCCTATTTCTTTTACGTAACGGTTAAATTTAGAAAAGTATATTAGAAAGCTTTTTATTCCTTAAGTTATATAGTTTATCTTTCTCTAAGCAGTAGCTTGGCGGTTCGGGTTACTATACATGGCTTTAAAAAGCATAATTAGGCTTAGTACTAAGTTCAGTTAAAGAGGTTTAATAAGGTTAGCTATATCTCCTCCTAGTTAACTTAGGGCATAACAAAGTTAGTTAGCTTTAGTTAGGTAGTAGTTAGCGTTACCAGTTAGCTTATTTTTAAGCTAGCTTAGGAATAATTAGAGTTTTTATTGTTTACTAGTAAATATTAAAGCGTCTAGTAATTATTTAGATTGTTATAGTGTAGTAGTTAGTTCTACTGGTGGGATAACTATTGCTAGTTTAGGGCTCGCGTTCTCTATATTGGCTTCTAGTAATAGCAACTGGTCTTAAGGGCTTAGCGTAGGCGTCTTAAGGGTGCGGATTTCTTTATAAAGGGCCTTAATTATTTTCTGGTGCTGTGCTTCTTGTTTAGCTTGCTATTAAGCTATAGTAGCTTGGTTTTATATAAGGGCGTCTATAAAAGACTTTTATATATCTGCCAATTATTCCTAGAGTGCGGATATAATGTTAGCGGCCGTTATAGGGGCTTTAAGGTCGTTCTGCATTTTAAATAAGGCGGGGCGGAGTATAGGTTTTAACATAACATAGTATTACAGAGTAAGTATAAGTGGTGATAATATATAGCAAAGTAGATATTATTAAGCTATATACATAAACTGTATAATAAAGTTAAGACGTTGCGTAAGGAGAAAAGGTAAGGAAATAGGAAGAAAGGGTATATATTGCTAGTTTAGTTGCTTAGTTGACACATGCACGGAGCAGAATAGGATTTAAGTAGCGGTCCTGGCAGAACTTGGCAGGATTTAGTGGACTTAGCAGAATATAGCAGAATGCGGTAGATTGCCGTTAGATTGCCGTAGATTGCTGTTAGACTGCCATCTTATAGTCAGTCTCTTCTTACTACGTAGGTGGAAACAGGTGGACATATATAAGGTGTCATAGAGGTGTCCCGTGACAGTAAATCTATATATATAAGTGTAAATTCTTAATTAATCCAACACCTTTAAGGTCAGCTTTAAAATCTTGATTTAACGTAATGGCCTTACTTAAATACTTATATACAAGTTTCTCTCCCTTATATTTAGCTAAGCTATAACTAATCTATATAGCGTTCTTGATCTAATATAGTACATTAGCGCTAGGCTTAAAACTCCTATTTAAACATTGCTTTATCTATCTTCCGTTTAATTAATGGTCTAAAAGCCAATCTATATCCCTTCTAGAGATATTAGTAGTAGTATTGACTTGCTTTAGGAAGGTCTTCTATACCTACTCTCTTGCCGGTTTCTTTAGCTTATTATATCTAAGTATAAGATATATTCTACTCTGTATAGCTGCATTAAATATAGTAATCCTATTTATTATAAGAAATATAATGCCTTAGGGGTCGTTTAGTTGCAGCTTTAGATTAAATCTAAAGGGTTTAGAACAGAACCGTTCTGAAGCTCAAATCTAATTCTAACGCGATCGTTCGGTTAATCTAATAACTTTCTAATCTGAAGCTCCTCTAGATCGGCAAGCGCGTCAAAGTCGTAAGCTATACTATATATAGAATCTGAACTAAGGTCTTGGCGTTAGTTTAAATCTGGAGCTCAAAGCTCCTTATTTTAAACTCTAGATTGAATCTAAAGCTTTATATACGCGCCCGATCGACGACTTCTTATAATATGGCGTCTCTGCCCACCCTAATCGCGACACTGCAGTCGCAACTATACGTATTTTATAACGCCCTTATTCTAACTTTTGTAATCGCAATAATACTCCTTCCGCGGGGCGTCCGTACTTAGCATACTAACATGTAGCGAGGCACGACGTGGACGGCGCAATTGCTCTATAGCCATAAGGCACGACTTCTAAATGTTACCTAAATAAGGTTAGACATGTTTAATAAGCTCCTTAATTGGCTATAGGAGCATAGTGGCCTTAAGAATATAAAGCTTCTATTAGCGGCTAAGAAGCTTATAATATTCCTAATAATATTCTGTAATAATGCGTTGTATAAGTTACTGAGTGAGGTAACTTAGCACTTATCGGTGATAATCTACTAGTAAGTATTTGGCGACTAGCTAAACTTCTTATATTAATTTGCTGCCTTATAGAGCCGTATATAAAATTCTTCCTAGCCTTCTAAAATTGTATAAGGAAGTTGTTTAACCTCCTAAAAACGTTACCCTAGAAGAGATTGCTAAGGATCCTAAATGATATCCTTTTTTTGCTAATTGTATTAGAGCTCTTAATAGTACTTATCTTCCTATTTCTATTAAGGGTGGGTATACAAAGCAGGCTCCATGGCGCGGTAGAAAGGGAGGATTAACGCAGAATATACTTATAGCTGTTGACTTCCAGATAAACTTTATATACGTTCTAGCTGGGTAGGAGGGTACTGCTTATAATAGCAGAGTAATTAACTTAGCTAAAGTTAAAGGATTTAAAGCCTTACCTAGTAAATACTATGTCGCGGATGCTGGGTACTCTAATACGCCTATAACACTAACTCCCTACCGCGGTGTACGATATTATCTTTGCGAACAGGCACAAGTAAATATAAGGCCTTAGAACTCTAAGGAGCTTTTTAATCTTCGACATGCGGCATTAAGGAATATAGTAGAGCGTACTATAGGTGTTTTTAAGCATTGTTTTAGGTTCTTTAAAGCTGGTAGGCGCAATTTACCTTTAAGGACGCAGATTGAGGTAGTATATGCTTTGACAGCCGTCTATAACTTCATTAATATGTATAATCCAGACGATCTAGATAGCTTTTAAGAAGGGGAGAATGAGGATATAGATAAGGATATAGATGAGGAAGACGCAAGGCTTGCGGAAGAAGAAAGCGATATAGGCATAAACCAAAAACGCGATAAGATCGCGCGACTTATATAGGAGAGTTACTGCCAGGTAATTAGCAGGCCAATTAATTAAGAATCTACGGTAGATTTGGTGTATTTACTATAGAAATCTACTTACTTTCCCTCTATATATTGCTCCTTAATTGCGTATATAGTAAGACGTTAAAGAATAATCAAAATCTCACCTAAATCTTGCTTAGATATCACCCAAATTCTAGCCCAAATCTCGCCCAGGTCTTAATTAAATCTTACCTAGACTTTACTTAAATTTTATTAAATCCTACCTTCCTAATCGTACTTCCTGCTAGTTAGAATATTGTCAATTAAGCTTTGCCAAAGCTCTGCAACTCTAGCCGTTATAAGAAATAATCTAGCAGTTAACTCGGTCTTAAAAGCCCACAGGACAACTAGCTGCTCTGCCGGATCTAGGTGACTGAATTCCTTAATAAACTCTATAGAGGCCTTCTCTTAAGGAGACTTCTGGGCAATTAACTATCTAGTGGCTCTTATCTCCTTGGTAATCTATTCTACCGTCTCTTCTAGAGAATCCATTACTCGCTACATTCGCCGGCGCTTTAAATTAGATTCAGCCTCTCTAGTAGCTTATTTAATAGCCCGCTTCCTTATTACCAATAAGGAAGCTTAACTTAGCGTTAAGGAGGAAGATCCTACCATTAAAGGAGTATTTAAGCGCTTAATGGAAGGTAAGCTTAACTAACTGCGTTTAATAGAGTTGCAAGCTAATCCTAACTCAAAGTCCTCCTCACCTTCCTCCTTACCTTCCTTATCTATCAAATCCGTCACCTGCGAGGCCGCGGTTACGAGAAGCTCTAGGTCTATATAGCTTTTAATTACCTTATTAATCGACCTTATATTACTCCCTATCGCTAGAACTCCCTCAAATAGCTCCTATAGTATATTTAGGAAGGCAGGTAGCATATTATAAAACTTCACAGCTTTAGGATTGGCATTAAAGTATATATCTATAACTTCCTTACTAGCAACGGGCACGCCTTTAGCTTCGTCCCACCCCCAGCTAGAGAGGGCGCAGAGCTCCTTCCACGTCTTCTAATCCTTCTTATAGCTATCATGCTTACTTTTAACATGCTTTAGGTTAACTGCCTAGTTAGCGACAGCCAGTATACAGTTAAGAGCAAGCTTCTAACCCTTAGCTTTATAAGAGCTATCTACGCGATATCCTTTCTAAACGGCCTTAACGAGGCCTTCTAACATCGCCTCCTCCATTTCGATTGTCCATTTTATACGCGACTTTCTTGAGCTTGTGGGTGTCGCGAGCGTCGCGGGCGTTGTTATAGCTCTACTTCGGCTCCTACGGGAGGTAGAGGAAGGTATAGAAAACGTTAATTAAGTAGAGAGCGTTAATTAAGTAGCGGTAGGAGTAGGAGACTCCATTGCAACACTATAACAAAAAGTCGCGATAGAGGCCTGGTGGGAGAGGTACTAATTTAATCGCTTACCAAAATCAATTACGCATTGTGCAAAGTCAAAATTCTGAGCCTCATCTAGAGCCTCATCTGGAGCCTTACCGAACAATTGATTCAATTTCAGATTCAACCAAGCCTCAGAAGTAGACGCCACTAATTACTAACTAGTTAACACTAAAAGGTGCATAGATCAAAGAGTTTCTAAACTGAAGTCAGATTGCAACGAAACGACCCCTTAGAAATACTCCATCTATTATAGGAAGATAGATACTAGGCTATTACGTTAAACATTATTTAAAGTTCTTTCTATAAAAAAGATATCGGCCTCGTTTAGAAGAATAACAGCGCTCTAGCAGTAAACGTTTTTAACTATTAGAGCTAGGTTTTGTTTTAAACGGGCTAGATCTATATTAAGGTCTCCCGCACAAGCCTTCTTATAGTTAAACTAGTATATAAATATACTTATAAAGGGGAACAAACTATATAGAGGGGTCTCCTCTAAAATTCGGCAAGTGCTTTAGCTGTTAATATCTTTTCTACTCTAGGTAGGCCACTAAAACGGTTAGCCTTTAAAATAGCTAATACTTTGCTAAAAAATTTATTATAACAAGAAGACTAGGCCTTTCCCCTTCCCTTTGATTATATTATTAAACTTTAATTTCCCAGACCTAGACTAGTAGCTCTTTATAAGCCCTTAAAGCACTATTTTCTTATCCTCCTTAATTACGAGTAACTTAAATACCAAGGCATTCCATTTAATGTCTTTAATATTAGTGACGGCAAATTTACCTATTAGTGCTTATATTAGTATATATAATTCGCTAGCTCCAGAAAAAGAGTATATAAAAAGCCTAACCCTATTTTTTATCCGCTAAACTAAAGGCCAGAGCTGTTAGTAGACAGATTAGGTACTTATTATCTCCTATCTCCTTAGGAACTAAACCCTAATTCTTTACGTCGCCTTGCTGATTAGTCCCTTAATTAATTACATTCATTCTATACGTATCTATAGCGATTAGCTGCTTGCTATAGTTAGGATTCTAATAATAAAATGCTATTACGTCCACTATAATGCGGCCGCTTATAGAAATCTTAATGGGCTATCTTTAGTCTAGAAAAACACAATCCCTTTATATTTACCGTGGTTAATGCCTTTTAAAGATATGAACTTCCGGCTATTGCTAATAAGATTCTACTTTATCTCGGCTTGTCTCTTATAATGCTCTAGCAGAAATACCTTAAGAGATATAATTTTTATAGTTAAACAGAATTCCGGAATAGAGCGGGTGGTTTTTACCTTACTAAACGCCTTCCCGTTATAGCTAAAATAGTAATAGTTAAGTTAAAAGCTCTTTTCGCTAAAAAGTAAAGTTTTAAAGTTGTCTAAATTATATATAAGGCATCTTAGTAGATCTAAGCATTTGCAAATTCTAAGGATATACGTATTTAGTTTAAATAAGGCCTAAAAGAGATTAAAGTTAATTTCGCTATGGTGCAGAAGTGGTAGAAGACTATTGGTTATAGGCGCAAAATAGTCTTTAAGGAATCTTAGTAACCCCTAAAGGTACTTAGCGCCAATTAAGTTAGGAGAAAGACTTTCCTAGTGTGTTTTTAACTGGGGTAGAAAATTAAATATAATGTTTATAGGAATCTAGAAGTTAAATTAGTATAAGCTATATCTATAAAAAGGTCCGCTTACTATAGGCTTGTCTTCCCAAAGGGAGATGGCTTATACGCCGTTTAGTACCACCTATAAGGCGTCTCTTACTTCTCCTAAATTTATACCTAGGTATATACTATAGTCTTTCTTATCCTTTTGTAACTTAAAGTTAGTATCTAAGTTAATATATTTAAAGGCACCTAAGAGATAGACCAAATTTCTTCTAAAGGATATAAATATACTAATTATATATATTACGCTTACTTAACATATCCTGTAAAGTCTCTAAAGTCTTATACTAGCAGCTTTATTTGTCCTAGCTATAGTAGACGCTATATTAGCGTATTTCTAAGTATATTTAGGGGATTTCACAAGCATATATCTTATTTAACACCTTAACTTCAACCTTGGAACCTCTTACTTTGGGTATCTCTTTAACCCCTAAACTTATAGGAGGAGGTAAAAGGGGTAGAAGACGTAGAGGAGATTAGGCCGCTTAGACTATCTTTAACACAGCTACAGGTATTTCAATTATATGCTGCGCTGACTGCCTATAATATAGATGCGTTTGGCTTAGGCTACCAGGGGGGATGTTTATACTATTATAAGGCAGTAAAGGCGCTAGCGTAACGGGATTAAATGCGACTGGTATTATTGCTCTATAAAGCTTTAGTAACGTAATACTAATCTAAAGAAGGAGCTAAGTGGAAAGAGGAGCTAAATAGTATCGTTTTTTAGGCCGGATCTGCCCTTTTCTTATATATAAGCCATGCCACGGGTATATCTATACCCCTTTTCTAGTAATAGGCTACCCTCCCTAATTAATCCTAATAGACTTTAGTTAAGACACGTTAATATTATCTCCGTTGTGGTAAATAAAGTTATAGTATATGTGCTTGCTATACTTATAGAAGTAGTCCCCTGGCTTATATATAGGATTTTAACTCTGGCACTAGAGCAAACTTAAAAAAAGACATTGCCTAAAGTATAGAAGTGCTCTAACTAATATATAGGAGATAGGCAATGTCTTAGGTCAAATTAAAGATATAAGTGTAGAATTGGTGCCAGCAATACTGGCCGGATTGTAGTAAGCGATCTAGCTATATATTGTTTAGGAAGGGCTCTAGAAAGAACCCCTAATTAGAGACCTAATTCTTTAGATACTTAACGCCATCCCTCTCTAGGCGATAAAACTCAGCTACCCTTACTTTAAAAGTTCTGCAGACCTATATAAATTAGGCAGCTGCCTAACTTTAAAATCTAAATCTGGCTTTTAACGGCCCTATGGTATATAATTTAATCAGTTTCTCTCCCTTTCTCCCCCTACTACTATGCCTACTAGTCCCTAATCTTTCGGCATATTGGCAACTATAATACTTTCGCAGTTAAAGGGCCTACTTAAAAAGACTAAGTAATTATAGCCGAAATTCTATAAGGTCTATCCAACCAATAACTAGTAGGACACTTTAAGTAACTTAAGCTTAAAACTTTTGAAGATAGCGAAGAAGGTTTAGGATAAAATCTAAGTACTAAAGGAATTGCGGACATAGCGAGCGTAGAAGGAAAGTAAGGAGTATAGGTTAAACGTATAATTATTAAGGGGTGACCTCTTTGCTAAGAGTCGATCACAACAATTAGTTGTCTTTAGGAGAAATATTATTACAATATTTAAGGGTCCCAAAGATTCAAAATTTAATTCTAAGGATGTAAAGTTTAGGAAGAAATCTACCCATAAGAGATGCGAGTTAATCCAAGACTTAAGTCCTAACAGGGTAATTTTATAGGCAATTGCTTTTGCGCCTACTATTTAGGCTAGAGGATTAATAGCCTTAGATATATTTACCTGCCTCCTTAATAATATTAAGCCCAAGTTGGTCTAGATATGGCCATCCACAATATAAGATACATTGTATATACTTAGGGAAGACAAAAAATCTTTATAAATGTCTCCTAAATACAGCGAATTTCTTAAAGGTTAGTCTGCTAGATTAGTAAAAACAGCATAAGGAACTAATTATAGCTAGTAATTAACGATCTATTACGGAAGCTAGTAAAATATAAAAAATAAAGGCGTATTAAAGATATAAGTAAGTAAGAGAAACTAGTACTAGATAATTCATTATCACTATCTAAGGAAAACAGGGGTAAGGAGAAACTCTAAATATATACAAGGCCCTACTAATAATTTTACCAATGAAAATAAAGTATATATACATAAATGCACCAGCCAATTCATTATTACTATCTAAGAAAAACAGGGGTAAGGAGAAACTCTAAATATATATAAGGCCATACTAATAATTTTACTAATAGAAATAAAGTATATATACACAAATGCACCAGCTAGCAACATCTCGAAATTGCCTAAGCCATTTAGAATAGCTATTTAGAATAGTTAGCTATAAAAGTAGGAAAGAAGTTAATAAAAATTAGAGACAATAGAATACTTAGCTGCTTTGTTCCTAAAGGATAACATATAGGATATCTCCTTTACTATCTAGTATAGTTACAATAATAGATACTATCTAATTAATGTCTTTAGGCTATAACGTACAATCTCCTTCTAGATTTTAAAATATACGCTAGCGCCTTTAATATAATAAGTATACCTAGCAAGCATCTTATATTCCTAATATTCGCTTATATTTTCTTTAAACGTTTTCCGGTTGCTAGTTTCTTAGTTAATAATTAAAAAATATTCGCCTTTAAAGCATATTGCCCTACCTTTAGTAGTTAGGGGGAAATAATAACCTAGGATGTCCTTTTCTTCCTACCTAGTAAGAGCTTTGTTACCTCTCTAAATAGATATATAAGTTAGCTATAAGTATATTAAAGGGAGTAAAATGGAAGTTTAAAATATCTAACCGCCATAATTAATAAGTAGATAATATAATACAAAAGGTTTTAATAGAGATACTAAGTTGGCAAGGAGAGGAAGGCTATAATTTGCGCAAGACCTATTAGCCTATTAGTAGCCAAGAAAGGAAGGCTTAGTTAATATTTACTTTATCTAAGAATATAACTTATAGTTAACTGGAAAGGGGTACGCGAAAAGGGTAAATAGCTAAGCTAATATTTAACTTAATGGCAAGAATAAAATTACTAGATAACCGTAAGAGGTAGAATATAAGAAATATAAAAAGAGGTAGGTTATAGGTTTAAATAGAGAGCGGTTTTACGGGACTGCGCTATAAATAATTACCAAAGTAGGGTTAAAGGAAATTTATAAGGGAAAATAGAGGTATTATGGGAGGGTACGACCTCTCTCAGACAGGAAGTCACGGTATAGTCAGTCTATCAGTCTATTATAATCAGCCAGTAGGAAATCAGTCAGTAAGAAAGGAAGAAAAGAGTATATTAAAGGAAAAGTGTGTGTCTATTAGTCCTATCCAAGTTATTACAGACTCTAGGGCTCTAGACCAATCTATATAAAACATATGGAAGGCCTAGGCTCTCCTAAAGCTACACCTAATCTAGATATTAAATCCAGGGGGCCAAATTACACCACTATATACCTCCCCTACCTAAGTTATTGTCCCCTAATAACTTCCAAACCCTTATATTCCCGCCTATCTTTAAAATAAAGATATAGCAGGTGACCGTATATGCTCTTTACCCTTACCACAAACCCAAGATAGTAAATAAGGAGACTCCATTCTGGTTAAATAAGACCACTCTTATCTACCTAGCTGGGCAGTACAAGCAGCATTAGGCTAACGGCTCTTAGATAATATAGCTCTTTTATATCCTTCCATTTGCTTAGTTCTATCCTACAATTCCTCAGGCAACTCCGCATAACTTTGTCCTTCTGCAACAATAGAAGGCATAATACTTAGTTCTACCGTAATAGTTAAAGGATTAATTCTATGGTTAACGCAGTAGAAGTATAAGCAGCTATTAAAACGCTCCATCTTAGTTATACGCATAAGCTGGAACGCATCCTTATAGTACTTAACAGCCCTAAGATAGTAGAAATGCATCTATTTTCTAACTTCATTCCTATTACCAGCAAGAAGAAGGTCACAATCTTAAATTACTGCTAGAGAATCCCATTGTCATCTACTAAGAAGGGCGTTAGATAAGGCACTAGTAGCAGTAAGCTTAACTGCAGTAGGGAAGTGGTATAGGATTATGCTATAAAGATTAGTATGTCCAAATAGCATGCGAGGCGGCGCTTTTAAGTCTTAGTAAGTATCCACTAGCTCTACCTAGGTTCCTCCTTCCATAACCTTAAGGTTATTATAATCGTCTTAAATACTAACAAACTATAGTAGTATTATTTATTGGGTCTCAGTTAAAGGTCCTTTTACTCTATAAGGAAGGTAAGGCATAGTTATACACACATCTCCTTTCTTACACGGCTAAGCTACCTAGTTAGTCGCATACTTTTCTACGTCCTTATTAGTCCAGTCTTAATTAGAGATCTTATATATAAATCTATTACCCTTAGTTAATCCTTATGCTTTAAGATCTGCCTACTATAATTTTAAGTAATAATACATGCTAGGCAGGATAATCGTGCAGTTATCCTCAGTTTTATCATCTAAAGAAACGCTCCCTTGGATTATATTAGCGCTATATCTACTCTTTAGGAAAGAGGGAATATTAACGTTAATATAGCGGAAAGCTGTGGAGTCTCCCTTAACCGCAAATTTTGTATAATAAGGGTAGGAGATAAGTTGCCACTAGCTATTAGGCCTAAGAGCGCAATAGAGACGGTAGTACTAAGGATCTTATCTTATTAGCTGCTGGCAGAGACCATAAACTATTATTCTTAGCTAGCTGTAATTTAGCCGTCTATTAATTAGATACTGGTAATAATGGTATATACGCATTTCTTTATTAATTATTACTAAAATGCTAGAATCCTACTACCATCTAAATACGTTCAAAACTATAGATCTGTCTTGCTACTATATATCTTGGTTATTTAGTAACAGTATCTAATTAAGCAAAGCCCCTCTATTATAGGAAAACCTTAGTGCTAAATTGTAAATAAACTTATACGGTCCTAAGGAGTTGGACAAAACTAAAGGTCTATAAGCTTTTCTAAACTAGGAGTACATAGTAGGATCTGTCTTTATAGTGCTAAGGTAATTATAAGCGTAGTATATTAAATAGAGTCTGTGACACAGTGCGGCATAGTTTAGACCCTTTATTGCCAAACCCATACATCCTCCTATGGCTTGCGTATGCATCTAGTAGACCTTATATATCTCTAGATTAGAACCAGCTGCCCTATATCAACTACGCAAGAGCTTTATAACCTTAGTTAGTTTAATTTTAGTGGTTTAGTTTAGGGACGCCTTAAAATAAGCTGGTACGTTATCCTTGTATTTACACCCTTATTTTAAACAGAGTATCGCCACAGCATCTATAGTCTCCTTAATATACTCCTTATCATCTCCCGGCTTAATAACATTTTTATTAAACATTAACTCTACTCCTAGCCCTCCTACTTCTAGGTAAGCAACTATTAGCCCTCTCTTTAGATTCCTTCTTAAAGAGGATATTGGCAGCCATAGGGGCAAGCTAGTAGGCATTTTAGCTATAAGAATACTTTTGTTTATAGAAGACAAAGGCGAGTTAACTAATATAGGTAATCCTTATTAAGACGGGCTTGGCATAATACTAACGCCTCCTCCTTAAATAGGTATTAATGGCTAAAAGGCTAATAGATTTATTATGTCAGAAGTATATTAAGAATATATTCGCAGTATAAGAGCTAAGCTCTCTCCTGCTTGCCTAATTCCAATATTAGTAACCTCTAGTCTTTTTTTTTACTTTTTTTTTTTTATATCCATTGTATTATACTACGTACAATACTGCGCATGCAGCCTCTAGGCTATGGCGCTATAGTTCTATATACATGAATCCTTTCTAGGCAGCTTAACATGTACTAGTAGCTATGTCCTAG